>Ga0187893_10007865_pt1 | contig 17165 bp, 9 predicted proteins | sample MA1701074metaG_FD_139574 | JGI IMG/M metagenome (GOLD analysis project Ga0187893, IMG submission 139574) | White microbial mat communities from a basaltic lava cave in the Kipuka Kanohina Cave System on the Island of Hawaii, USA - MA170107-4 metaG ... | reverse complement strand
GTACCAGGCCGGGAAATAGCCCTCGTCGAACCCGCCGCAACGAACGAAGGCGTCCTTGCGGATCGCGAGCGCGGCCGCCGCCGCCTGCTCGACCGAGAAGGCCGTGCTCCGGTCGACGTTGCCGTACCGGAAGCGCCGACGTCGGTGGTTGTTCGGCGCGAGATGATCGATCAGCAGGAGTTCGAAGGCATCCGAGGCGAGCGTCGGCAATCGTCGAAGCTGAAATGTCGCCTGGTCTTCCTGGCCGGGCGGCGCCAACCGCAGCGGACTGTCCGGCGGGGTCGAGCCGTCCATCTCCACGAGCCGCGGCGCGACGGCCACCACGCGCGGGTTGGCCTCGAAGGCGCGGGCAATTGCGGAGAAGGGCTCATCGTCGACACGCGTGTCGGGGTTGAGAAAAAATAGGACCTCTCCCGTTGCGATCTCGGCGGCTTGGTTAGCGGCCGGCCCGAACCCCCGGTTGTCGTCGTTGACGAGAACGGTGGCGTTGGGCCAACGGGTGCAAAGGGCTTCGCGAGAGCAGCGGCCCCCGCCATTGTCGACGACCACCAGCGACACAGCCGGGCCGCCGGGCAGGGCCCGCGCGTGGGCCGCGGACAGTGAGGCGACCGCCGCCAGGAGATCTTCCGCGTCGTTCCACGAAACGAGGATCGCCGTGATTTCCCGGATGGTCACCGAACCGCGACGTGTCTGCCAAGTCGCTCGATGCATCCTAACACGTTCCCTCAGATCCCCGCGGGGATGTGGCATGAGCATCCGAGAAAAAGACGTGGCACATCAGTGTCTCAAGAGACTATCTTGTCCCGTCGGATGTGTGAAATCGACCTCTCTGTCATCATTCCCGCGCTCGACGAAGGGGAGAACCTCGCCCTCTTGCTGCCCCAACTCCGGGAGGTCCTGAAGGCTCTCGACGCGCGGGCCGAAATCATCATCGTCACCCAACGGCTCGACCGCGCGACTGTGGAGGCCGCCGCCGGCGTCGGCGCTCGAGTCATCGAGCAAGGGGAGCGCGGCTATGGCGGCGCCCTCCTCACGGGGTTCGCGAACGCCGTGGGATGCCACGTGCTGACCATGGACGCGGACCTTTCACACCCCCCCACCTTCATTCACGAGCTCTGGAAGCGTCGACACCAAGGCCAGATCACTATCGCCTCTCGTTACGTCCCCGGCGGGACCGCGGACATGCCACGGCTCCGCTACGTTCTGAGCCGCTCGCTCAATTCCATCTTCAACCGGGGGCTGAGCGTGGGTGTCCGAGACCTGTCGAGCGGATTCCGTCTCTATCGCTCGGCCGTCATGCGCGATCAGTCGTACGATGGGCGCGACTTCGACATCCTCCAGGAGATCCTTGTCCGTGCCCTCGCCGAAGGATGGCGGATCCAGGAGGTGCCGTTCGCGTACGCGCCGCGCAGGCATGGCAGCTCCCACGCTCGCGTGTTCAGGTTTGGCCGCGCGTATCTTCGGCGGTTCTGGTCGCTCTGGAAACTGCGCAATTCGATACTCGCTGCGGACTACGACGATCGTGCCCATGACAGCCCGATCTGGCTTCAGCGGTACTGGCAGCGACGCCGCAAGCAACACGTGACGGAGCTGATCGCCGGCGAGGGCCCCGTGCTCGACGTGGGCTGCGGGTCGAGCCGCATCATCGCCACGTTGCCTCCGGGCAGCGTGGCCGTGGATATCCTTCTGCGCAAGCTGCGCTATGCGCGGCGGTTCGGCCGTTCGCTCGTGCAGGCGTCGGGCTTCCACCTCCCTTTTGCGGATCAATCGTTTTCCTGTGTGCTGTGCTCGGAGGTCATCGAGCACGTGCCGAAGGATTCGCCGATTCTCGACGAGCTGGTCCGCGTCCTCCGGCCTCACGGACGGCTCGTGCTGGGCACACCCGACTACGGGAACTGGCAGTGGGTCTGGATCGAGAAGGCCTACGCCCTGGCCGCACCCGGCGGCTACGCTCACGAGCATATCGCGCACTACACGTATCGAGAGCTCAGGGAGATCATCCCGCGGCGGGGACTCACATTCGAGACCGCGCGCTACATCCTTCGCGGCGAGCTCATCATGGCGTTCCGCAAGAATGCCAAGGGGCTGGGCTCTCGCTGATGCGGGAACGGGCGGGGTTCCTCACGCTGCTGATCGCGGCCGGGGGCTTGCTCGTGACCTGGTCTTTCGTCGTCCCCATCTTCGAGTCCCCTGACGAACCACACCACTGGCAGTACGCGCGCCACCTACACGACCACCATCGTCTTCCCCTGTTCACGCCCTCCTTCGCGGAGGGGAACTCACCGCCTCTCTACTACGCCGTCATCGCCCCGGTGGCGACGCCGAGCGAGACGCCGCCTCACCTTATCTTGCGCGACCCGCTGGGCCAGCTCGTGATTCCCTACTCGCCACGGTTCTATCACAACGCCGAAGGCGACTTTCACCGATACTGGCCCCTGCGAAAGGCTCGGCTGATCACGGTGCTGCTCTCGGTCGTCACCGTGGGCTGTGCGTACATGACGGGGCGAGAGCTCACGGGCCGGCCTTCCACGGGGCTCTTGACGGGGGCCCTGGTGGCGTTTCTGCCGCAGTTCACCTTCCGGGGGGCGACCATCAGCAATGACGCGCTGGTGACGACGCTCTCGGCGCTGACCACGTACTTCATGGTCCGCCTCCTGCGGCGCGGCTTCACCTGGAGAGACGGCGTGCTGGCCTCGGTCGCGCTGGCCGGCGCTTACCTGTCGAAGATCAACGCCGTTTGTCTCGTCCCTTGCCTGGGACTCACGCTGCTCATGGGGCCAGGGCCATGGATGGCTCGTGTGCGACGACTCAGCGTGATGGGGGTGGCCTTGGCGATCGTCGCGCCGTGGTCGGTTCGCAACGTCGCCCTCTACGGTGATCCCTTCGCCGCGCAGGCGATGCTCACGGCGGTGGCCGATCTGGTAAAGCCAAAGTCACTTGCTTCACCCTACTTCTGGACCGTTTTCCCGGCTTGGTTGTCGGCGTCGTTCATTGGCGTCTTCGGCTGGTTCAATCTCTGGCTCCCCCCATGGGCGTATGTCGGCTACTCGCTCCTTTGGCTGGGCGGCCTGGCCGGCGCCGGGCTGGTATGGATCCAACGCGAGGTCGATCGCCGGATCATCCTCGTTCTGGCACTGACGGTGGTCCTTGCTCTCGCGGTCGTCGTTCACATCAATCGCACGTTCGATCAGCCGCAGGGACGCTATTTGTTCCCGGGTCTCCCGGCTTTCGCTGCCTTGATGGCGGTTGGCCTCGAGGGTCTTCCTGATTGCAAGCGGTGGCGCGGGGCCACTGCGCTGGGCATGGCCGTCGGGCTCGCTCTCGCGAACGGTGTCATCCTGATCAGAACCGTGATGCCCGCCTACTATCCTCCCGTGACTGCCGGTCTTTCCACACGATTGGTCGAACTCAAAGGTGATGAGCCGCTGCGCTTCACGGCCAACCTCCCCGTGCGCGACTTCGGATTCCTCCAGTTCGAGCTCAGTGGGCACGCGCCCCTCGCTATCGCGGAAGGCAGCGTGTACATCACCCAGGAGGGCCACGGTCGAGACGGGGCAGAGAGAATTCCGTTTCGCTGGCGTCCCGACGGCGTGCCCCGCCAGGTTACGATCCCGCTCCCTCGCCAGCGCGCTTGGCAAGGGCACATCGGGGTCATCCGGATCGACCCCTTCGACGGTCGCTTGGAGGCCCCCGTTCGCCTCGACCGTGTCCGGCTCCGTGGGAGTCTCGACCGCTGAAGGTGAGTCCGCAACCGGGGGTTCGAGTCGAGGTGGTCGTGCTAACCTGGCCATTGTGCGCCTGAGTTCAGGTATGGCGGTCCGCGCCGGCCGGATCTTCCTGACCCTACGTCGCTGGCGCGAGCGCTGGTTCCCATCCGGGAGCAGGCGGCGGGGCTTCCTCGACCAGGTGCTGCGCTCGCTCGGGTGGCGACGACGATCCGGCGTCGGTCGTCAGGACTGGGTGGCCTATCAAGCCTGGCGAGCGCGACAGGCCCCGTCTCCGGTAGACCTCGAGCGTCAACGCCAGACGTGGACGACGTTTCTCCATCGCCCATTGATCAGCATCATCACTCCGACCTACAACACCCCTGCCGACGCCCTGCGTGCCATGCTTGATTCGGTGCTGGCGCAAAGCTACCCGAACTGGGAGCTTTGCCTGGTGGACGGTGGCTCCACCACGCCCGCCGTGGCCGATCTCTTGCGAGACTATGCCAGCTGTGATGCGCGCCTGCGGGTGCGGCGCCTCCCGAACAACCTCGGCATCTCAGGGAACTCCAACGTCGCGCTCGAGATGGCCGAGGGTGAGTTCGTGGCTCTGCTTGACCACGACGATGTGCTCGAACCCCATGCGCTCTTCGCCGTCGCGGAGGCGCTGAACCGACAGCCGGAGACCGACCTGATCTATTCGGACCACGATGTCCTCTCGGCCGACGGCCGCGTCGCGTCCCATCCCGTCTTCAAACCATCGTGGTCGCCCGAGACGATGCTGTCCGCGAACTACCTGACCCACCTGACGGTGCTCCGCACGGCCGTCGTCCGCGAGGCGGGGGGGTTCGTCCCTGATACGGATGGGGCGCAAGACTGGGATCTGTTCCTCCGCGTGGGCGAAAAGACGTCGCGCATTGTCCACCTGCCTCTCGTCCTCTACCACTGGCGCAGTTCAACCGGCTCCACCGCGCGCGACATTCGCGCCAAGCCCGGAGTGCCAGGGACGCAGCTACGCGTCATCGAGCACCACCTGGCCCGCCAGGGCCTGGTCAACCCGCGGGCGCGCTTCGACGACTCCGGATTCATCCGCGTCGACTGGGCGTTCGACCGCGGGCGGTTAGTGTCCATCATCATCCCCAGCCGCGGCGCGAACGCCTTGTTGGAACGTTGCATCCAGTCGATCCTGGGCCGCACGACGTATCCCAGTCTGGAGATTCTGGTCGTCAACAACGGCCCCCAGCCCCCGACCGCCTTCGACTACTACGAAGAGATCTCGCGTGATCCGCGAGTCCGTGTCGTGCACGACGAGCGCCCGTTCAACTACTCCGCCGCCAGCAACCTCGGGGCCCGGCTGGCCAAGGGCGACCTTCTCTTGTTCCTCAACAACGACACGGAGGTCATGTCGTCGGATTGGCTCGACGAATTGGCCATGTGGGCGACCCGGCCGTCAGTGGGCTTGGTCGGCGCCAAGCTTCTCTTCCCCAACGGCCGCATCCAGCACGCGGGTGTTGTGCTCGGTCTGACCGGATTTGCGGGGCATATCTTTGCTGGGGCCGTCGAAGGTCGGGAGAGCTGCTTCGGCTTGGCCGAATGGTACCGGAACTTCCTGGCGGTCACGGCGGCCTGCCTTCTCACACGTCGTGACGTGTTCGAGAAGCTAGGTGGATTCGACGAGGCACTCACCCTGTGCGGGAGCGATGTGGTGCTCGGGCTGCGCGCTCATGAGCTCGGGTACCGCGTCGTTTACAATCCGTTTGCACGGGTGCGACACCACGAGTCGGCCACGCACCGTGGAGCCATCCCGCCCGGGGATTTCAAGGCCTCTGTGGATCGATATCGGCCCTGGCTAGAGCAGGGCGATCCCTATTTCAACGCCAACTTATCCTACTGGCAGACCGTTCCCACGATTCGCCAGCCAGACGAGCCCAGTCCGTTGACGTTTGCCGAGCGGTATGCGGCCGGCTTGCCGACGCGTCATGACGCTTCGTGACGGGATCCAGGAAGCCTGGCGGGTGTGGCGGCGCGGCGGGTGGGCCGGCATCGGGCGAACCCTGAATGCACGCCTGCTGAGCCGGGACTTGTGGGCACGGTACTCGGAGGCGGCCACCAACGTGGCCAGCTGGATGGATTTCTCCGAGCAGGAGGTTGCCGACAGCCAGATCCTCCATGCTCGTTTTCCCGGCCCGCTGCCGATCCGTAGCGTAGGCTGGTTTGTTCCGGACTTCTATCACCCCTTCTACGGTGGCGTTCACACGATTCTGCGGTTCGCCGACTACTTGCAACGCCACGCGGGGGTCCGCAGCCATTTCTTCGTCGCCGGCACGAGCCCTGCCCCGCGCATCACGAATCTCATCGGACAGGCGTTCCCCGCCTTGGCCGACGCGCCCGTCACACGGGTGCCCGGATACGCGGACATTCCCGCTCTGCCGGAGACGGACGTGAGCATCGCCACCCTGTGGACCACCGCCTACTTCCTCCTGAAGTACAACCAGACGCGGCGGAAGTTTTACTTCCTGCAAGACTACGAGGCGTTGTTCTATCCTGCCGGCTCGACTGCCGCTCAGGTGGAGGCGACGTATCACTTTGGCTTCTACGGGCTCGCCAACACGCCTTCGGTCGGGAAGATCTACCGGGAGCAATACGGCGGCCATGCAGAGTGCTTCGTGCCTTGTGTGGATACCGAGATCTTTCGGCCGGCGGCGTCCCGCCCCAATGGCCCCTTCACCATCTTCTTCTACGGGCGGCCCGAGCACCCGCGCAATGGGTTCGAGCTGGGAGCGGCGGCGCTGCGCCGGTTGAAGCAACGCTTGGGGGCGGGAGTCCGTATCGTGGCGGCCGGTGCGGCTTGGCGGCCCGCGGACCTCGGTCTGGAAGGCGTAGTGGAGAATCTGGGATTGCTAGGCTACACGGAGGCGGCGGATCTGTATCGCAGGTGTGATGCGGGCTTGATCCTCATGTTCACCCGCCACCCATCGTACCTGCCGCTGGAGCTGATGGCCAGTGGATGCCTCGTGGTGACGAACCACAATCCCGCCACGCAGTGGCTGTTGCGTCACCGCGAGAATTGTCTGCTCGCGCAGCCCAGTGCGACGTGCCTGGCCGATGCGCTCGAATGGGCCGTAGCGCATTGCGACGAGTGCCGCTCGCTTGCGGCAATCGCTGCTCGCGAGGTTCTGACCCGTTACAGCGACTGGACGCGGGAAATCAGCAGGATGTACGGTTTCATGTGCGACCCCGGCGTCGGCGGGGGGAACGCGACATGATCGACGCGAACCAGGAAACGCAGTCCGGTCCGAGCGGGCCAAGTGGATCGACGGGCGCATTCTGTGCAACGCCTAACCAGGATGCGCGACCGGCTGGTATCGAAGTGGGTATCAACAGCATACGCGTCCACGGGTATCAAGAGTTCATCCTTGGCAAAGGGTGGATATCGGTTGCTCCCGGGGACGAAGGGCTCCGAAGGAAAGTCGAATTGCTGAGCCCGTTCTTCAAGCCACGTTTCTTGAAAGATAGGAACGTGCTCGACCTCGGCGCGAATGGGGGATTCTACTCTTTATGGGCCCTCCAGCAGGGGGCACAGTGCACGACGGCAGTTGATATTGATGCTCAGTATCTGGGGATCCTTGAGAAGATTAAGCGGTGGCTGGGCGCGCAGGACCTGAAGATCGCTCGGGGCAACGTGGCGGAATGGCGGGAGCCAGGCGATGTGGTGATCGCACTCGCTCTGGTGCATTGGATGTACAACTGTACGGCGCGCCTGGGAAGTCTGGAGGCAGTGATAGGAAAGCTGGCCGTGTTGACACGGTACATGCTGCTCGTCGAATGGGTTGATCCGGAGGATCAGGCCATCAGAACCTTTGGACATCTCGACTGGGGCGGCCGTCCGGCGGCCGGGGCGTATACGCGCGAAGTCTTCGAAGCGGAATTGAGGCGCCAGTTTCGGCGGGTGGAGCGTATCGGCTGGGTAACGGCCACGCGGACGCTCTATGCCGCGTTCATGTCCCCCAGCGAGATAGATCTGTCGGGACCGCTCCCGCTTCTCATGGCTCGAGACAAGGTGATATCGAGCCGACGTCTCGCTAAGGAAGGAGCTATCGAGTATTGGAGCAGAGTGTATGACGATGGCGATGTAGTTTATAAGCAGGCGACACTGGACCTCGCGGAGCGAGAGGCAAGCTTTCTGCGTGAGGTCGGTGGCCAGTATTTCCCAGGCGTGATGAGATCGTGGTCGGCACCCGGCTATTCCGTGGTGGTCCTTGAGAGGGTTCGCGGTGAGGCGCTGGAGATGTGCGCGGCAGAGATCAGGAGCGACCCTGAGAGAACATTCCGCTTCATCGATGATTGCCTGACGATTCTGGCCGCGCTTAGCGCGAAGGGAATAGTTCATCGCGATATTCGAGCCGATAATATTGTAGTGCGGGACGAGCGGCCTGTCTTGCTCGACTTCGGTTGGGCGATCTCCCGTCACCTTCCGTATCAGGCGCCGAGAGGGTTGGGGGAATCGGAGAGGCCCTTGGATGGGAGCTTTTGCGACGCCTACTCGATGGGTAAAGTCTTGGAGGGAGTTAACGAGAACCGATACGAGGATTTCGGGGCGGTGATTGCGCTCATGACGGCAGCTGAAGCGGAGCTGCGCGTGACTGATGCAATGGCATTGCGGGTCCTGTTTAGATCGGCCTACTCAAGGATGGCGGGCAGTAAGGCTGACTGAGGGACAGTGTCCACGCCAACAAGGGTCGATGACGCCGGGATTCGCGGAGCGAAGAACCGAGTCGCCACGAGCGTTGCCGCGCTCAGCTTAGCGCTTTTCATGATCGTGAGCCTCGCGTTGGTGGCGTCGCAGGGTGTCTGTTGCGCGGACGACGCGTTCTTCGCCACCGTCGCGAAAAATCTGGCCTGGGGCTCTGGGTACTCGACGAGCCTCGATATCTTCGGGCCGCACTTCGCTCTCAAACCGTTCGACGTGAGCATCAGCACTGGGCCGACCCTGGTCTTGCCGGTCAGTGCGGTGGTCCGGTTGCTGGGCAACCGATTCTGGGTGCCTGGGGTGGTGCACGTCGCGGTGTGGGCGGTTCTGCTCCTCGCCGTCTGGCGGGCGCTCGGTTTCGTCGCCTCCCGGGGCCGGGTGGCCGTGGTCGGTGTCGTGTTCTTGGTCGTCGTTTGGGCAATGTCGCCGTACCACTTTGAACACTGGTACGCCATGCTGGGGGAGGTCCCGGCAGCTCTGACCCTCCTCCTGGGCCTCACCATCTGGGCGGTGGAGCCTGGGTCGACCCGGCGCTCGCTGGTGGCGGCGGTGCTCTGGTCGCTAGCTGTCCTGACGAAGATGCTCGCGCTGATTTACGCCGTCACGTTCCTAGGGGCCGCGGTTGGCTTGGCTTTGTTGGGCCCCTGCCGCGGGCGCAGCTGGAGGCTTGTAGGCGCCCTTCTCTGTGGATTTGCGCTCCCGATAGTGGTGTTCGAGGCGTGGACGGCCGCATCTCTCGGCACTGAGCGCTATCTGATTCACCTTCTGGCGTTGACCGAACTCCTCCACGGCCAGGGCGCCAGCCGCGTGGTGCTCTCTCCGGAGGAGATCATTGGTCGGCTCAATGCGTTCTTCGAGAGATTCGGGGTGTCGCTGCCGGGGCTTGTGATAGTGGCATCGGTTAGCGGCCTTCTCGTTTGGCGAAGAGGGACCGGGGCGTTCAAACGCCTGCATTGCGTAGCCCTGGCCGGTGTCATTCTCCACGTATGCTACTGGCTATTCTTGTCGCTGGGCTGGCCGCGCTATTTCTACATCGGCATCATTGTCCTGAGCGCACTGATCGCTCAGCCCTACTTTGTTCTTGTGCGGCCGGCCGCGACCCTCCTCTACTCCGCCCTGCTGGCGCTCAGCCTGGTTGGCACGGTCGGCCGACTACACGCATCGATCGCCGACGTGTGGGCCATCTGGTCCAGGCCATCAGCGGTTCGGTCAAACCAGGATCGGGTGGTAGAGTTCCTCGATGGGCGCCTGGATCGACGCCCATTTGCCGCCGAATGGTGGGCGTCCGTCGCCGATCTGGAGTACCTGTCGAGAGGAGTGCTCAATTTCAAGGGGTATACCGCCTTCACGCCCGCGGATCTCAGGCGAGGAGCACTCCTCGTCACTAACAGCCGGTTCGACAGCGCGGGCAACAAACAATTCGCTTCCTTCGCGGCTAGTTGCGGCCAACCAGTGCTCGTCGCCAACCCCTATACCGTCCGCGAATGCGGCGGCGCCAACCGGTCGCCGACCCAGGAGGCGCGTGTCGAAGATGCGGCCACGCGCGTCGTGGCCACAGCGAGCACGCCATCAGATATCCAGGTATCGCTTCTGGTGGCGACAACCAGCTGCAACGTGGAACACATAGGCGGCCAGCCAGCACGCTTCCTGGTCAGTCTCAATCGCGCTGAGCCCGTCCAGCTCGAGGGCTGGATTGTCGACGAGCATGACCATCGTGTTCCGGTGCGCCCCTACGCCGTCTTCGAGTCCGTCCATACGGGAGCGAGATGGTACGCCGGCCTGGCGGTGGGCTTGCCCCGGCCGGATGTAGCCCGGGCGAAACGTCGCGAGGCGTATCTCGCCTCGGGATTCTCAGTGCCGATTGACACGAGCGCGTTGCCTCCGGGAGAGTACCAGGTGATGCTCGTCTTCCGGGACGCGGGCCCCACGTTTGTCTGCGATAACAGTCGTCGGCTCGTCCTGCGATGACATCCGCCGGTCCTGGTCAGCCGATTCCGTATCGCCCGTCTATTGGATAGTCCAATCCAGGTACCGCCCGTTTATTGGATAGCCCAATCCAGCGAGACAGTGCCGAGGGAGCCGGCGCCGACCCTGTCCGGGCCATTCATGAACCAGATGTGGACCAGGCCCGAGGTGTTGCGCCAGACGATGTCGGCCTTGCCGTCGCCGTCGGTCATGCCGTCACCGTCGAAGTCACGCGGAGGGGGAGGGAGCAAGGGTTCTGTGGAACACCACGGGCTGAGACATTCGAGGGCTATCGTGTACGTCATCGCCTGATCCCGGCATGCTTCCGCCACCAAGACCGTGTAGATCCCGCTCTTCGTCAGTGTCGGGCTGATTCCAACACTGCTGAATCCGCAGGCCTCACTGAGGCCGAAGGGGCCCCGGGGAACTCGGCTGGCGCTGAAACACCCCGTCCGGATCGATCAGTTCGAGGCAAGGGTTCCCGCCAAGTGTTCGCGTGACCTGAATCTGCACCGTACTGCCGGCAGCCCCCGCAAAGTGAAAGAGGCCGACCCCGCCGACGTCGACGGCTCTTCTGCTGAGGGGAGGTCCACGTCGCTTCCTTGAGCGAACCTGGCCGTGTCATGTGAGAATCGTGATGCACGCCCATGTGTTTTGTCACGAAATTGCGGCAGCGCCAGGGGACGGGCGCGATCTGATGGTGATGGATAGGGGACTCTTCCCTATAGGAAGGGCGAATTCCTGCCGATGACTAGGGGTATCCGAGTCTTCGTCGAGGTGCGTTGAGTATGTTCAAGCGGTCGATGCTGTTAGCCCGAGCCGCCGCCATGGTGATTCTCCCGGGGTGCGCATTGCTGCTTGTGGCCGGGGGTCTCGTAACGCGGGTACAGGCGGCTACCTTCACCGTGACGAGAACCGATGATCCGTCCCCGGATGGCTGTGCGCCCGCAGACTGTTCCCTTCGGGAAGCGGTGATGGCCGCCAATGGGTCGCCTGGATCCACCGTGGTGCTGCCTGCTGGCACGTACACGCTCACCATCCCCGGCGCCGACGCTGTCATTACCAACCCTGCTGTCGGGGACCTCGACATCCTGGCCCCCATGGGCATCGTGGGAGCCGGTGTCGGTAGCACGATCGTGCAGGCCGGGGGCACGCCGTTCGAGGGAGTCCACCGGGTGTTCGACAACCATTCCACTGAGGCTGTCCGAATCGCGAACATGACGATCCGCCACGGTCTCGACGTGGAGGACGGCAGCGGCGGCTGCATTCGCAACATCGGTGCCCTCACCCTCGAGTTCGTGACCGTGAGGGGCTGTCGAAGTCGGGTGGCGGGCGGGGGTGTCGCCAGCTTTCACGCCCTCACCCTCTTCCAGGTCACCATTACCGGCAACAAGGTGATCAGCGATACGGGGCAGATCGTGAACGGCGGCGGCCTCGGTGGGGGTCCGGGTCCCCACCTGGGGGCATCCAGCACGGTCAACATCAGTTACAGCGTGCTGATCGACAACGAGGCGCGCAGCGCGGGGGATGTCGATCTCACCGCCTTCGGCGGCGGTTTCGTCAACACCGCGACCATGCACATCAGCCGGAGCATCATCAGCGGCAACACGGCTCTCAACGGCGGAGGCGGGGTCAGCACGGGGAGCATGACGATCACCGACACGACCATCACCGACAACAAGGCGAAGTACGACGTGGGCGGCGTCGACAACGAGGGTGTCATGGTCGTCAGCAACAGCACGTTCAGCACCAACGTGGCTGGCTTCGGGTGTGTAGGGAGCCAGTGCGATCGAGCCTACGCCGGCGGCGTCCTCAACGTCGGCGAGAGCGCCCGACTCTTCGTGAACAACAGCACCTTCAGTGGCAATCGATGTCTCATGAGTGGGGGGGGCCTTCTGAACGCCGCGGGCGTGGTGACCATCAGCAGCAGCACGTTTGCGGGGAACGTGTGTCGGCTGAGTGCCGGAGTCGGCGCCAGCGACACGATTCTCATGAAGAACACGATCGTGGCCAACAACACGGCTACCGATCCGTCCGGGGGTGATACCGGAGGGCTCATTACTTCCCAGGGCTACAACCTGATTCAACGTACGACGGGATCGACCATCGGCGGGGACCTGACGGGTAACATCGTCGGACAGGATCCTCGGCTGGGACCGCTCCAGGACAACGGTGGTCCCACCCTGACTCATGCCCTGAACCCCGGAAGCCCCGCCCTCAATGCCGGAAACCCTGCCGGTTGCCTCGACCATGCCGGCGCGCCGCTCCCGCAAGACCAGCGGGGGAAGGCCAGATCGCAGGGGGGTCGCTGTGACATTGGGGCCGCCGAGGCGGGGATAGAGGCGGCGCGCGGGCTGGGGGATCTCGACGGAAACCGAAAGGGGGACATCCTGTTCCGGCATCCGTCGGGAGCTATCTATGTATGGTTCATGGACCGCCTCAGTGTGAGCGCTCAGGGCCCCGTCGGCCACGTCGACGGCACCTGGACGGTGCAGGCGGTGGCCGATTTCGACGGGGACGGCAACGCTGACATCCTGTGGCGGCACACCTCGGGGACCATCTACATCTGGCTCATGAGCGGCACGACCGTGATGGGCGCCGGATCGCCTGGCACCGTCGACGGGGCCTGGATGGTGCAAGGTATCGGCGATTTCAACGCAGATAACAGAGGGGACATCCTGTGGCGCCACACGTCTGGTGCGCTTTACATCTGGTTCATGAGCGGCACGAGCATCGCGAGCGAAGCCCCCATGGGGGCGGTGACCACGGACTGGGCGATCCGGGGCGTGGGAGACTTCGACGGCAATGGAAGGCCGGATATCCTGTGGCGGCACAGCTCCGGCGTTGTGTCCGTATGGCTGATGAATGGCACCAGCCTTGTCGGGAGCGGCTCGCCGGGTGGCGCGGGCTCCGACTGGGTCATCGAGCGGGTGGCGGACTTCGACGGGGACGGCAAGACGGACATCGCATGGCGTCACGCGACGGGGACAGTGTACGTTTGGCTGATGAACGGTGTGAGCCGGAGTGCCGAAGGATCGCCCGGCATGGCCAGCCCGGACTGGACCCTGGTCGGGGCCGTGGACTTCGACGCCGACGCGCGGGCCGACCTGCTGTGGCGGCACACGTCGGGGCTGATGTACGTGTGGCTGATGGATGGCGTGAATCGTGGCGAAACCGGATCGCCGGGCGCTCCCGCGACCGCTTGGACGATCCCTTGAGATAGGGAGGCTGCGTTTTGGGCAGGACGGCGGTCGGGCGGCTGGGGTTTCTTACCTTTTTCCTGGTGAGCCTGGGCGCGGCGGAGGGTCAAGTCCTCAACGATCCACTCCTCCACGCGCGCCAGGTGGTTTCCGGATTGACCAAGGCCACAGCCATGGCCTTCATTGGTTGGGACGACATCCTCGTGCTGTCCAAGGACGACGGGAGGGTCCGGCGGGTCACCGGCGGCGTTCTCCAGCTCGGGGACGTCCTCGATGTCGCCGTGCATACCAGCTTCAACGAGGAGCAGGGGCTACTCGGCATCGCGATCCACCCGAACTTCGCCAGCACACCTTTCGTGTATCTCTACTACACCGAGAGCAGCACAGGCAGTGACAGGCACATGGCGCAGGGTCAGGAATCGTTAGCGGCCGGCAATCGCGTCTATCGCTATACGTGGAATGGAACCGCCCTCGTCGATCCCGAGCTACTACTCGACCTGCCGGCCCTGCCGGGCCCCTATCACAACGCCGGCACCATGACCTTCGGGTCCGACGGGAAGCTCTATGTGGTGATCGGCGACGTGAATCATTTGGGCCAGCTCCAGAACGTGGCCGCGGGACCCTCACCCAACGACGCGGGGGTAATCCTCCGGGTCAACGACGATGGCACCGCTCCCGCTGACAACCCGTTCTTCGCCGGGGGCGACCCTCTGGCCCGCTACTACGCCTACGGCGTCCGCAACAGCTTCGGGTTGGCCATCGATCCTCTGACCGGGGCGCTCTGGGACACCGAGAACGGCCCCAACGTCTATGACGAGATCAACCTGGTTGGCCCGGGGTTCAATAGCGGCTGGCTGCGCCTCATGGGTCCCCTCGAGCGGGACGCCGAGGGAACGGCCGATCTGGTCATGTTTCCCGGGTCTCACTATGCCGACCCGAGGTTTTCGTGGCTGGACCCTGTTGGCGTCACCGCCATCACGTTCATGAGCTCGGCGCGGCTGGGGATCGAGTACGAGAACGACGTGCTGGTCGGCGACATCGTCAACGGGCGGCTCTACCACTTCCGGGTCAACGCCGCCCGCGACGGCTTCGACTTGGCGAACCCGGGCCTGTCGGATCGGGTGGCCGACGATCTCGGTGAGCTCGGCGAGGTCATTCTGGGTACTGGATTCGGTGGCATCACAGATCTCAAGGTTGGTCCCGATGGCCTGCTCTATCTCCTGCGCTTCGGCTTCCAACCTCTCAGCGGCGCGATCTTTGTGGTGACCCGGCGCCTCTCCCGGGACTTCGACGGGGAGGGCCACGCTGACATCCTGTGGCGGCACACGGAGGGTGGGGCTGCCGTCTGGCTCTTCGACGCGGATGGTGTCGCGAGCACGACCACACTCGGCACGGTGCCCACCGAATGGGTCGTCCAGGGGGTAGGGGACTTCAATCGTGACGGCCGCAGTGACATCCTGTGGCGGCACACGCCTTCGGGGACGGTGTTCCTTTGGTTCATGAGCGGGTCCACCATCATCGGCAGCGGCCTCGTGGGGAGCGCGGGGCCTGACTGGACCATCCAGAGGGTGGGAGATTTCAATGGCGATGGGTGGGCGGACATTCTCTGGCGGCACACGTCAGGGGCGGTGTACGTCTGGCTGTTGAAAGGGACGGCGATCATCGGCGATGCCGCGGTGGGGAACGCGACGAACGATTGGGCCATCGAGGGGGTGGGGGACGTGAACGATGACGGTCGGGCCGACATCGTGTGGCGGCACACGTCGGGGGCGGTGTATGTCTGGCTGCTGGACGGCGCGGCCGTTGTCGATAGCGGTCCCGTGGGCAACGCGGCCCCCAACTGGATCATCCAGGGGGTGGGCGACTTCGACAAGGACGGGCGCGCGGACATTCTCTGGCGGCAGACCGATGGTACTGGCGTGGTCATCTGGCTCTTGAACGGCAAGACCATCGTCGACAACAGCGCGGTGACGGCAGTGCCGGCTGGCTGGACGATCGAGGGGGTCACCGACTTCAATGCGGATGGCCGGGCCGACGTGCTGTGGCGGCACGACACGGGCGACATCGTCATCTGGCACATGGACGGAACGACGATTACCACCACACAGTCCCCGGGCTTCTTCGACCCGAGCTGGGTCATCCAGTGATGGGCGGCATCGGTTGAACAGTCAACGGTAGGAGCATGCGCATGGTCAAGACAGTACTCGGGATTCTGGCATGTGTCGCAGCGCTACTGACTGGCCTCGCGACTTCGCATGCTCAAGTGCCCGTCATGAACGATCCCCTGCTCCATGTGCGTCAGGTGGTGTCGGGACTGAGCCAGACCACCGCCATGGCGTTCATCGGGTGGCACGATATTCTCGTCCTGCAAAAGCAGGATGGACGAGTCCTGCGGGTCACCAACGGCGAGCTTCAGCCTGGCCAGGTGCTGGATGTCGCTGTGAGGTGGGCATCGGAGGAAGGTCTCCTGGGTATCGCGCTTCACCCGAGCTTTCCCGCCATCCCGTCCGTTTACCTCTACTACACCGAGAGCCTCACGGGTATCGATTCCGGAGATACATCGACGCCAGCCGCGAATCGCGTCTATCGCTATACGTGGAATGGGAGTGCCCTGACAGCCCCCACGCTGCTTCTGGACCTGCCGGTGACGCCAGGCCCCAACCATAACGGTGGCACCATGACCTTCGGGCCCGACGGGAAGCTCTATGTCGTGATTGGTGATCTCAATCGAGAGGGTCAGCTCCAGAACTTTGCGACCGGCCCGAGCCCGGACGATACGGGGGTAATCTTCCGGATCAACGACGATGGCAGCACCCCGGCAGACAACCCGTTCTTCGCCGCGGGCGACCCTCTGGCCCGCTACTATGCCTACGGTGTCCGCAACAGCTTCGGGCTGGCCTTCGATCCGCTGACGGGGGCACTGTGGGATACGGAGAATGGTCCAGACGTGTACGACGAGATCAACCGGGTCGGGCCGGGGTTCAATAGCGGTTGGAGGCGCATCATGGGCCCCGTCAATCGGGACAACGAAGGGACGACTGACCTCGTCCAGTTCGCGGGATCGCACTATGCCGACCCGAAATTTTCGTGGCTCAGCCCGGTAGGCGTCACCGCCATCACTTTCATGAGCTCGCCCCGCCTGGGGGTCGAGTACGAGAACGACGTATTCGTCGGCGACATCAACAACGGCCGGCTCTATCACTTCCCCGTCAATGCCGCTCGCGATGGGTTCGACTTTGCCAGCCCGGCCTTGGACGATCGGGTGGCGGATAGCACCGCCGAGCTCGGCGAAGTCATCCTGGGGACTGACTTTGGCGGGATGACCGATTTGAAGATTGGCCCCGACGGGTTGCTCTATGTCCTCCGCTTCGGCGGGAGGATCTTTGCCGTGTCGCGGCGCCTCTCCCGGGACTTCGACGGGGAGGGCCACGCGGATATCGTGTGGCGGCACTCGGGGGGGGCCGCTGCCATCTGGCTCTTCGACGTTGGCGGGGTCGCGAGCACGACGATTGTCGGCACCGTGCCCACCGAATGGGTCATCCAGGG
>Ga0187893_10007863_pt1 | contig 17166 bp, 20 predicted proteins | sample MA1701074metaG_FD_139574 | JGI IMG/M metagenome (GOLD analysis project Ga0187893, IMG submission 139574) | White microbial mat communities from a basaltic lava cave in the Kipuka Kanohina Cave System on the Island of Hawaii, USA - MA170107-4 metaG ... | reverse complement strand
GATGCTGCCATCGCGGATAACAGGATGTCGCGGCCTACCAATCCCTTGGCTACCCCCCCGCGGCGCAGAGCGCGGCAGCAAGAGGCAGGCGACGTTACACAGCCTTACCGAAAGGACACGTCTCATCGCAGGCAGCGCCTCGACGATTGCCATGCTCAAGGAGAGTGCCGGCCCAGTATGGCTGAAGAGAATGGGATTACCCCATTTCTGGGTGGACGTGCACGGCGACGCCGGTGGATCGCTGGCAGCATCGGCCCGCACCGACGGGTGCGTTTCAGCACAAGAGATCCCCTAGCCTTTGGGGTGCTGGATGAATCCTGACCCGGCAATAGAAACCAGGTAGACGTGGCGCCGAGCTATATAGCGCCCCTCGACCCGTGCGGATGCTGGCGTAACCGGTCAGCACCAAAATCTCATTTTAGTGCGTTGCGGACAGATCGGGTGCGACAATTTGTCGCAAGGCCTGCCGACCAACCGAGAAGCGCAGCTCCTTCACGTTGGCGTGATCGGAGCCCCTCAACGCGTCGACCAGGGGGCGGCCGAGCTGCGGCCTCTCTTGTGCCAATACGATCAGGTGCGCGGCAAGCCCGTCCTGCACGGCCTCGTCGAGCGCGTCGTATTCCGGCTCGAACTCTGGCGCATAGATGACTTCCCAATCCGGCACGACTCACAATATAACCCAGGCGGGATATTCTCTCAAGGTTATAGTTTTCGCGCTGCTTCCAGGCGCATTAGCCGAGTTTCGTTCACCCTCGAAGATCACGTTCCAGGGAACCATCTGCTGCGCGGCATTGATGGCCATCTTGACCTGAGTGACTTGCGTCAGTACTTGAGCAGGTTCTACAGCCAGACGGGTCGACCCTCCATTGATCCCGAGCCGATGATCCGAATGTCGATTGTGGGTTACTGTTTAGGGATCCGCTGAGAGCGACGTCTGTGCGAAGAGGTGCACCTCAACCTTGCCTACCGGTGGTTCTGCCGGCTGGGCCTGGAAGATCCTATACCGGATCACTCCACGTTCTCCAAGAACCGGCATGGTCGCTTTCGCGAGAGCTTTCTTTGCCGCCCTGCACCTCTCCACCCGGGGTCATGCGCTGACTGTCCTGTGTCGGTGCCTAAGGAGTCGGAAAGCGCTCAGCAGAAGGCAGCGAGAATAGTGAGCTTGTCCTCAATCAGCCGATCGGCGAGGCGGAGATCGACGTTCTCCATATCCTGCCGATCGGCAACCAGCTCATTGAGGATCGCTTCCTGTATCTTGCCGCGCTCTTGCGCGATCGCATACGGGATGCGGTGAAACATCACCATGCTGTAGCGCGGAATGAAGCGCTCGGAATGGCGCTGCTCTAAAACCTGCTCCAGTTGCTTTTTTAAAAGAAACTTGGGATCGCGTACGCTGGAACGCATCTCGACGTAGTTTTCCAGGGCCATGGCGGCGATCGCGTTGGTGTTCTCTAGGCGCCGCCGCTCGAACTCCGCGAACAGCTCGGCCCAGGTGCGATCTGTGTTTTCCAAGCATTCATTGAGCACACTGCAATCCTCGAAGGCGCAGTTCATCCCCTGGCCGTGAAAGGGCACGATGGCGTGCGCCGCATCACCGAGGAGGAGCGCTTGGCCCCCATGATGCCATCGCCGGCATCGGACGGTGCCGAGAAACCCAAGCGGATGGCGCGTGAAATCTTCTACCAGATCGGGCATCAAGGGCACCGCGTCCGGGAACTCTCGGCGAAACCAAGACTCGACCCGCTGCGGGCGAGTGAGGCGGTCGAAGCCCGGCTCACCCTCGGTGGCAAGAAACAAGGTGGCGGTGAAGCTCTTGTCCGGATTAGGTAAGGCGATCAACATGTAGCCGCCACGCGGCCAGATGTGCAAGGCGTGTGGCTGCAGTTGAAAATCACCGTCTGCGCCTGGCGGAACAGCCAGCTCTTTGTAACCGTGATCCAAGATCTCGCTTGCCACCCCTAACTCAGTATATCGGCTCAAGCAATCGCGCACCTGGGATCCTGCCCCGTCTGCGCCGATCAGCGGGCCGATGTCTCGCTGTCTTCGCGAGCCGTCCTGCTGATCGCTAAAGCTCGCCTGGCCGCGCTCAAGATCGAGCCGTTCCAGCTTATGGCGAAAGCGAATGCTGACCTTCCCCGTCGCCTCGGCCGCATCCAGCAAGGCGATGTTCAAGTGTCCACGCGGCACGGAAAAAATGCACTCCCGATCCGGCTTGCCGTAGGGCTGAAACTGCAAGTGACCGGTCTGCTCATGCAGCATGCGGCCTCGCATGGGAATGGCGAATCGATGCACGGTCTCGTAAAGCCCCACTTCGCGCAGGGCGTGCAGGCCGCGCTCCGCCAGCGCCAGATTGATCGAGCGCCCGGCCGGTACGAGCGCACGCCGCATGTCCGGGCGACTTTCGAATAGCTCGATCTCAAACCCCCGTCTGCCCAAATAGATCGACAGCAGCGACCCTGCGAGCCCCGCTCCGATGACGGTGACCTTCTGGGTATCGCTTACGCGCATCGATCCCTCACTGCCTCGTTGAGGATCTCGACAAAGCGGTAGACTTCGATGAATCGATTGTAGAGCGGCACCGGCGCCACGCGAATGACGTTGGGCGCTCGCCAATCGGCCACGGCGCCTCGTTCGCTGAGCGCGCGAAAGACGTCTCTGGCTGATTCAGGCTTTTTTTCTACCATCAGCGATAGCTGGCAGCCGCGCTCTGTTTCGGCGCTGGGGGTGATGATCCTGACCCATCCGCTGAGTTGCTCCTGGATAAGCTGAAGCAGAAACCCCGTGAGCTGCACCGACTTCTGCCGGAGTTGCGCCATACCGGCCGCCCGGAAGATGTCGAGGCTCACCCGCAAGGGCGCGAGCGCCAGGATCGGCGGGTTGCTGAGCTGCCAGGCATCGGCTCCGGGGCTGGGCGCAAATTCACGGCCCATGAGAAATCGACTCCGCTGGTCGTGACCCCACCATCCATGGAGGCGCGGGAGCTCCGCTCCGTGATGGCGTTGGTGGACAAAGCAGCCCGCCACCGCTCCAGGTCCCGCGTTCAGGTATTTGTAACTACACCAGACGGCAAAATCGCAACCCACAGAGTGCAAATCCAGTGGCACATTACCCACCGAGTGCGCCAGATCGAAGCCGACCCTGCATCCCACCTCTCGCCCGGCGCGGGTGATCGCCTCGAGGTCCAGCACCTGGCCGGTGTAGTATTGCACGCCGGGCAGGAGGATAAGCGCGATACTCTCCCCTTGCGCCTCGATGAATTGCGTGATCTGCTCGCTGGATAAACAGTCTAACCCGACCGGAGGAGCAAGCTCCAGTAAACACGTTTCGGGGTCAAAGCCGTGAAAGCGGATCTGTGACTCGACCGCGTAGCGGTCGGAAGGAAAGGCGTGTTTCTCGATCAGGATCTTATTGCGCGTGGGTGTAGGCCGGTAGAAGCTAACCAGCATCAGGTGCAAGTTCACCGTCAGCGAGCTCATGGCCACGACCTCGGGAGCTCGGGCGCCGACCAGCTCCGCCAGCGGCTCGCGCACAAATTCATGATAAGGCATCCAGGGGAAACGACCGTTAAAATGGGCACCCACGCCCAGCCTAGCCCAGTCCTCCAGCTCGATCTCTATGGCTGCCGGGACCCCCTTCGCTTGCAGACCTAACGAGTTACCGCAGAAGTAGATGCATTCATGAGCGTCTTTATGCTTAGGGATGTGAAACTGATCGCGAAAAAAGGCCAAGTGGTCCGCGGCATCCAGAGCGCGGGCGAACTCTTGGCAATGATCCCAGTCCGGGATCGCTTCGAGATCCGTCATGAGACGGTGCGCAGCGGATAAAGGATGGGGCGGCTGGGGACCGCCTCCGTGGCGAAAGGGGCGATATGCAGGTCCAGCAAATACAGGCCGTCGGCGATGTCGTCGGGAACATAGATCATCTCCGTGATGCTGCGCTTGAGCAAGCCCTGTTTGGGCGTTGTTCGACCGCCTTGTTCGATCCCCCAGAACATACGATGGACCCAGAGCTTGCCGCCGTCCTGCGCACGATCCACGGAAGGGGTATCGACCAGCAGATGGCTCGTTTGCGTTTCCAATACTCGCTGCATACCCTCGATGGAGAAAAAGGGATGGCTGCTCGCCCCTCGATAATGGCGCCAGCGCTTGTCTGGGCTATTGGGCAGGGTGCGCACCACAAGCGCCTGCGCACGGGGGCTGTTGGCGAGCGGTTTCAGCGCAACGTCCAATGCCCGGCGCGTGATGAGCTGCTCATCGGGATCGAGAGGGAAGCTATAGCTGTCGCCGCTGTGTTCGGCCGCCTCCGAGCGCACGGAAACCACCAGAGCCAGACACGGCGTGGGCGAGACCATATCGAGCACCGAGATCGCCTGATCCAGAATATGGCCCGCGCATTCGGTATGGGTGCCATTGCAGTGCGGGGTGATGGTGACGGTCTCGACGTTGCAACTACCGCCACGGCGCGTGTCCCCGATAAAACCGCCAAGCTCGAGGGCACAAGCTTTCGCCATACCGGCTTCAAAGAAATTGGGCTGCCGGCCATTAAACTCGACTGGGATGCCGATGGGCATAGGCCGGTTGAGGTCCGCCTCGTAAGCCGTAGCGTCGAGCGAAAAGCGAAACTTCATGGTTTCAGGGAGCAAAATCCGCTTGCTCCAGCCCTAACCATTCCAGCGCTGCGCCGTGATATAGGCGCTGTTGGATCTCCATCGGCAGCTCCAGCGCCTCGATCACTGCACCGGGCCTCTGCTCCCCCAGGGGGAAAGGATAATCGGTGCCCAGCATGATCTTGTTCGGATCCATCACCTCAAGCAGGTATCGCAGCGCTTTGGGATCGTGGATGACGGTATCGACATAGATCCGTTTCAAATACTCGCGCGGGTTGACAGCGTTGTCTACGGCAACGAGATCCGGGCGCATCTTGAATCCCTGCTCGATGCGGCCGATGGTAAAGGGAAACGCTCCGCCGCCGTGTGAGAAACATACCCTGAGTCTGGGCAAGCGCTCTAAAACGCCACCTAAGATGAGCGAGCAGATGGCGCGTGATAACTCCGCCGGCATCCCGACCAACCACGGCAACCAGTATTTGCTCATCGAGCCGCTCCCCATCATATCCCACGGGTGCACTAGCAAGGGGATATCGAAATCTTGAGCCGCGGCGAAAAACGGGAACAGGGGCGGATCGCTCAAGTTCCAATCATTGACATGCGAGCCGATTTGCAGACCCGCAAGCCCCAGTTCCTTCCGGCAACGCTTCATCTCTTGGATGGCGAGATCGGGCGATTGCAGCGGCACGGTGCCAAGACCGATGATGCTCTTTGGATAGCTCCGGCAAACGTGCGCTATGTGATCGTTGAGATATCGGGCCAGCTCCAGGGCATGGCTAGGCTCTGCCCAATAGCTGAACATGACGGGAACCGTGCAGACGACTTGTACGGCCACGCCGTGACGCTGGTACTCTTCGATACGCAGCTCCGGATCCCAAGCATTAGGTTGGATTTCCCGAAAGAACCGACCGTCCTTATACATTTGGGCTCGGCCGTTCTCATGCTTGATGCACGGAAACCCGCTCACACCGAATCTTTCGTTGAGATCCGGCCAGGTCCTCGGCAGGATGTGCGAATGCATGTCGATTTTTAACATGCAGCCTTTACTTCCCTAATGCGGGAATGAGGTGCTGTAGCATGTAATTGCGCTTGATTCGCTCTGCTCGCGGCTCGATCATCGAGTTACAAATAATTCTTAAGCATTGGGGATGTCCGTTAGAGGCGATTTGGCGCCGAGTTGCTGGGCTCTTCGTCCACGACGGTAACGGTAACGTAGGTCTCCCAATGGGGAAAGTCAATCCTTGCTGGGCTGATTCCCGACACGGCGGCGATACCAGGATCTATATTCTCATTCTGTTCGGAGCATACGATCACGTTCATTATGCGTATACGTCAGCGTAGATACATCTCAAGGAAAGCAGCATGAAAACCGCGAAGATATTTATCCACGGGCATAGCCAGGCCGTGCGCTTGCCGAAGGAGTTCCGCTTCGACGTTGCAGAGGTCTATATAGAAAAATCCGGTGAGGGGGTTATTCTGACCCCGAAGAAGCCGGACGCGTGGCGCAGCGTGCGCGCCGTCGCCGGGAAATTCAAGGGAGCACTAGATCGTGCGCAGCCAGAGGCTTTCGCCACCGAGATTGGCCTGCATGAGCTACATGCTCGATACCGACGTCTGCATCACGGCCATTCAACAAGCTAGGGCCTAACCATAACCAGTCAACTACCTGCGTCATTTATGCTTTATCGGAGCAGGATTGAGGTGCCCGCAGTTCCCGCACGTGCGCCGCTCTTCACTGCCGTAGAACCGTTCAAAGACCGGCGGGAACTGAGTTTCTATATCCACCAGATGGAAATATTCCTCGTAGAGCTTGTGATGGCACTGCTCGCAAAACCACATCAGGCCGTCTTGCTCGTGGGCTAGGCGCTTGCGTTCGATAACCAGCCCTACGGTGTGTTCCAAGCGTTGCGGCGAGTGAGGGATCCTCGGGGGCAGTAGGAAGACTTCGCCTTCGCGGATCGGGATGTCTTTGGGTTGCCCCTCCTCAATCACCTTCAACACCATATCGCCCTCCAACTGGTGAAAGAATTCGGGTCCTTCATCGTAGTGGTAATCGGTGCGCCGGTTCGGGCCGCCGATGACCATACAGATGAACTCGCCCTGCTCCCAGATCACCTTGTTGCATACCGGGGGCTTTAGTCGATGGCGATTATCCTCTATCCATTTTTTGAAATTGATCGGGGTGCTCAGCATGATTTATTCCTCAGATACGCGACGCATTTTAGCTCGATGGCAATGGGGGTCGGCAGGCGCGTGACCTCCACGGTCGTGCGGGCCGGTTGGTTGTCTTGGAAATAGTCGGCGTAAATGCGATTGACGGTGGCGAAATCCTCTCTCATATTGGTCAAAAACACGGTGACATCGACCAGGTCCTCCCAAGCAGCGCCGGCCTCCTCCAAGATCGCCCGCACGTTTCGAAACACCGAGTGGCATTGGGCCTCCATATCGTAGGCGACGATATTTCCGTGCTGATCCAGGCTTAGGCCTGGGACCTCAGCAGAGCCGGGCAGACGCGGCCCGACGCCGGACAAGAACAGAAAATCACCGGCCAGGCGAGCGTGCGGATAAAGTCCAACGGGTGGCGGCGCTTTAGTGGAAACGATTTTGTTTACCAAGAAATGCCTCGTGCCATGCGATGGGCCGTAGCGTTGCGACCATCTTCCTCTTTATGAAATTCTAGTGCTTCCCCGTGCCCTCGCGAAAGGGGGAAAGGGCGAGGGTGAGAGGTGAGCAGTCTTTTATCTTGCGCATGGGCCCACAGCCACGATGTGGATGTATACGTGGGTCGCACTTGTCAAGCGCCAGTTTCGGTTTGCACATTGCCCAATGGCGTGTCCGGTCGCAGTTACCCACAAGGTGATCCCGTTGATCCACATTATGTTGTATTGACACACTCATACAAATACACTATAAAATTATTTCGGTTAACGGTTAACCAGGAGGCTTCAATGGCCAAACCCAAAACTACGCGCTCCACTGCGGCGCGCGCTGGATCGTCTACCTTACGGTCCACTTCGACTGGCTCAAAATCAAAGTCGGCTGCTGGCAGGGCGTTGTCGCAACCTAAAGCACCGGCCAAGGTCACATCACCTAAAGCCGCGTCAGCCGCGAGCTCTGTGCTCCAAGGGCGGCCCACATCCAAACCATCAAAATCGGCTGCCGGTAGCGCCCTATCGCAGCGCTCATCGTCTAAACCGAAGAAGTAATGTAGAGAGCGTCCCGGCTCCTCTCCATGACCTGACGGCGCTCATGGAACACCCTCGGTGCCGAGGGTGGGGTGTTGCTTTTTTCCGGCAGAGCTGGCAAGACCTCGTGCAGATAAAATGGCGTCCGGACGTCGAGACCCGCGGTAATGTCCACCTGTGCCCAGGGTAAGCAGCACTGGGTATAGTAATGTAGAAAGCACGGCTAATCGATTGAATAGGCGGGGCGTTTGTAGGGTTGTCCTTAGCCTATGGACACATCCAAGGACACAAATACGCTCAACTCTCTACCGATCTGCCCCGGCTCGGTATCACGGCTGATGGTTGCTTGATGACCCCCCCGCCGGAATCACTCCGTACGGACCACCTCCAGCCGTGGCTTCTTTGGCGTGCGCACCCACCCGATGATCTCTTCCAAGCTCTCGATCACGTACCCGCCTCGTGCTCAGAATCGACGATCGCCACCCAACCAATACGCAGGAGTAGCGGGTAGCCGCAGCGCCCAAGGATGTTTCTCAGGTGGAGCCTGGTGATAAATTATCACCACCCAACTGAATGGCTAGCGTTTCATCCGGCTTTTCAGTCCCGATGACCGCCAGGGCCGCATCCGTGAGCTTTTGGGGCCAGTCGCCACCGATGACCGCGGCAATGGAAAACAACGGTCGCCAGTTGTCAGCACGCCGATTGTAAAACCCGTCTGGCAGTCTGGGATCGACAATTGAAAGTTGGGTACGGTGGTCGTCAACCCAGCGCGCCGCCTTTGAAGCCAATGTGCGCTCCGCGTCCACATGCCGCCCATCGAACCTCTTCGCAATCTCATCTTCGCGAGCCCGCGTCATCCGAATGACAATAGAGCGGTCAGTCAGCGTCCCGGCAGGTAACTCACCGATCCCCGCCAAGACTACCGGGCAGCACACTCCGAACAAGCGGACCTCGTTTTTATCTCCCTCGCAGCGCGCAAACTGTCCACCCCGCTTATGCCCGGCGTTTAAGGCGCCGAGAAGCTCTTCATTGTTTTTTAGGAACTTGTCGTATTCGTCTATTAGGAAACACGGCGCGTGTTGGTGGGAAAGGCGGAAAAACACGGCTGTGCTCAAGTTGTCTAGGTGCAGCGAGCGCGGCAACATAGGTTCAAGAACGTCCAGCAACGTAGACTTCCCACACCCCTTTTGCGGTGCAGTCAAATTCAGCCGGGGCGTGTGATAAAAGAGCTCAAAGCAATGCGCGTGGAGTGTCCAAAATGCGATGACCAGCTCCGCTCCTTGAGGCACGAGTACGTACCTTTCGAGAGTTGCGGCGATCTCCTGCACGAGAGCGCCCCCATCGACGAATTCCGGCCACGGCTCGGGATCTTCCAACTCAAACGGAACGCCCTGTCCGTTACCGCTTTGGTCGTGACCGTTCCCCTGCCCTCGGGCTTGGTCGTAAGCCCGATCAAGCGTAGAAGTCCGTATGCCTAATCGACTAGCTAGGGCACGTCGTACCCGGTCGTACTCGTCGGGCCGGAAGTTTGTCGCGAGCTCGATAGCCGCGCCCTCAAAACCCAACTTAGCGAACGTGGCCGCCGCTTTATCGATTGGGTCCGTGGGTGGTTGTTCGGCCTCGACCGCAGCGATCTCATTCATGGCGCGCATCACCGCGCAGGGGTGCATGGTTAGCGGACTCTGGTGTCCGAGCCAGCCGCACCCGCTCATTAATCCACTGGTCAACCTCACTCGATATCCATGCGCTCGATCGCTCCCCTAAGGGTATCTGCCGCGGGAACGTACCCGCCGCTATGCGGGCATAGATGGTGCTGCGGGATAGTCCGGTGCGCGCTACTACTTGTGGTAAGCGTAAAAAGGACTCATTCATGGCTGCGCCTCCCGCACATCCTCGCTGTAGATTTCGGCAGGGGTAACTATAGGCAGGCCGCGAAGCCATTCTTCCGCGTCTTGTTTGATGATGATGGTGCGCCGCCCTATCTGGCGTAACTTCGGCCCCCGCCCCGCCCCTATCTCCTTGCACAAAACGCGGCCCCCAAGGCGGGTAGCATCGGCTAATTCATCGACACCGTAGGCCAGTTGATCTATTAAAAGCATGTGGACTCCCTCCAAGCATTAAGCTTGGCGAGGAGTCTAAAGGGGGGTAAAACGGCTAACCGGTTAACCGTTTTGGAGAGAAGAGGGGCTTATTCGTGATGAATTTCGCTAAGGTACTGACCCAGCGTGCTAAAAAGGATAGTACTTTTCTTTCCCCCATCAGGGATGCTCGGTTTAAACTGCACCAGTCCCCGAATTCTATCCACGCTATCGACCCGCAGGGGCGCTCTTGGTATTCCATCGTGTCCATAAACAACCTCATCACCGTCGTCCTCGTTATCCATCGCGTCAATTAGGTTATCAAGCGCGGGATCCTCGCCAGAGCTTCTGAGCCATGTGAAGAACACACGAACAGTAGCTTTAACATCACCTTCGCTGCGGTTCCGACAAGGCTTTTGCGCGGCGCGATTTACCTCAATCCGAAAGAGCCTAGCTGCGGCCTTGCCGGTACCGGAAATGGAATCGATATCGCCGCTGCCCTTAAGGAAGAATTGCTGCACCTCGGGCATGGCGTTGGTGAAGATAGATCGCTCTTCCTGCGTCATCTTCGCCGCTATCCTGGCGGGAAGCACATAAACCACCTGCACCGCGCCATCGCCTCGCTCATCTTGTGAGTAAGGGCATATCTCCCACGCTGGCTTTTGCCACGCCTTCACCTTAACAATCTGGTGCGCGCGTCGGCTGACTCGTCGTCTTCTAGGCTTTTGTGTGACATTGTGCACCTCCTTCTGGTGCTGTCCTTCGAGAAGGAAGCCAAGCCTGGCCGGCGAAGGATGTCCGGCTTTTCGGGTCGCGCTCCTAGGCTTGGCTTAAAACCTGTTACCTGCGGTATATGTCTTTTCGGTGTCCCATTTTCACAAGCACCACCTGCAACCTGTCATCTTCAATTCGATAAACCACGCGGTGGTCCCCGCGACGGACTCGGTACAAATCATGTCCGGCCAATTTGGCGCTTTGTGGCGGTCTCGGCTGTTCAGCCAATCGGTCAATTGTCTCACCCAATTGTTTTTGTGCCAGCCCTGGAAGTTTGTCAAATTGTCGTTTGGCCGCTGGCGTGAACTGGATTCTATCGGTCATGCGATGCTTTGATCTGTTCCCACGGGATAAACCCTTCGGTCTCAGCTTCTCTTAAAGCAATCTCCGCTTCTCTGATGTCTTCGGCATCCTCCAAGTAGGAATCAAGCACTCCCGCGATAAACTGAGAAACGGTTAAGCCGGCGCCGGCTGATAGCTCACCCAAGCGTCGCTCTGTCTCCTCATCCACATCAATTGTGATCGTGTTCATAAGTATCCTCCTTTATCGGAATAGCAAATCTTACTCTCAGTCGCGCCACGGCGGGATTGCACACTTCCGTTTGCGAACTTTTCGCCCTTGGGGATCAACCTCGGGCTAGGCTTGGCAAACTTACAAGTCTACACTTAGCGGCAACGGTAGCGCGTGCCTAATCTATCGGCAGTGGCGTCACTACGGATCTTGGCTTCAATTTGCTGCGCTTCCTCCCTAGTCGCGCCTTTTCCAGCAGAGATTCTAATTCTGCGTCCGGCGACGTTCGCAGATATTTGCCAAGTGCTACCCCGCTTGCGGGTGTCCAGTGCCTTGCGGACTGGCACAATTCTATTTCCTGTGCAACCCAGCGCTGACGCTCGATGTATTTTTCTAGGTCCCTTGGGTCAATCCTGTCGCTCTTTGGCGACGTGCCGCAACGAATCACTGCTATCTCGCCACGGTGGATCGCGCGACGTAAGGTCCGCGGATGCACCGATAAACATTCAGCAGCGGCTACGATTGTCAATAAGAGTGCCCCCCCCAATCTCTAGCCAGAGAAGCTTCTTCCTTCATGACGTGTTCCTCTTTGCGGTTCCATCATCGAGAATCTTCTTTGCTTCATCGATGAGCCCGAAGGCGGCCCAAGCAGCATTCATAATAGGGCCATACTTGGAGTCGGAGCAGATGAGCTGCAGAATCCCGCTCGCTTTCGCAAGGCGTTCGTCGATCCCATCAATGGTATCAAGCCCAATGGTCCAAACGGCGCGGTCTGAACTTGCGCCATCTGCTATGCCTTCGGGTGTAGAATTTGAAGTAGCCATAAGTCACCTCCAGTCAGGTGGTTTTAGTTCTATCATCAAGAAGTATTCGGGCCTCATCGAGTAGATCCCGTGCTGCCTGACACGCATTCCTGATATCTCCGTCGCGGTCGTTGCCGGAAATATCTCCAACGACACCCAAGATCGCGTTCGCCTTTAAAAGGCGGTCGCCGATCCCATCAATGGCATCGAGCGAAATCTCTTTTCCGGTCATGACGTGCTCTCCTCTGCGATGACGAAAAAGCCCGGATGCCCCTCCAGCGGGATAGGCTTTTTTACAGCCTGCCAGTAGGGATCGGCTGGGACAACGCGGAAGCCGCGGGGTAGTCGGTTCCCTTTAGGGATAGAACTGCGATTGCCCCGTTTTGGGGCTGCTATAGTACGAAGAGCCATGATGACATCCTCCCGGTTGGATGTTGTTGTGGTTAGGGAATCCAGCAGTGTTTACGCGCCGCTGGGTTCCCGCTTATCCGGCCTGTTGTGGGCGTAACAGGACCACCTTGTCAGAGCTCGCTAGGTCCACAAAATCCGCCCACCACGCCAGCATGTCACGCCTCTGACTGGAATATTCCGCCTTGTTGTAGATACCACAGATCCCGCCTTTCTCGTGCGCTAAGGCTTTTTCGATCCAGTCAGAGTTGAATCCAGCTTCATGCAAGTGCGTGCTCGCGGTGCGCCGGAAGTCATGCAACGTAAAGTCACAGAATCCTAACGCTTTCACCAAACGGTTTAGGGTTGAACCGTGAATAGGCGCATCGTTGCCGCTACCACGCCGCAGCACCGGCGTTGGAAATACCAGATCACTACCGCACGAGAGCGGCTTTAGCTTCTCGAACAACTCAAGCGCGCCGGCCGCGAGATACACCACATGCGGCTTCTCCTTCTTCATGCGTTCCGCCGGTATGGTCCACTCGCAACGCTCAAAGTCGATCTCCTGCCATTTGGCGCCCACCAGCTCTGATTTCCGCACCATGGTAAGCAGTAAGAGGTGAATGGCTATGCGGTGCGCCGGATGCGCCCGTGAGAGCCTCAGAGCTTCGAGAAGCCGGCTGATCTCACCTCGGCTAAGAACCCTCGTGCGCGGCTTGTGGATCGCTATGTAGCGCGCCGCCACCGCCGCCGCCGGATTTGCCTGGACCAATTGCCGAGTTATGGCGTAATCGAATAGGCGCTTCAGCACATTGCGAGCCGACAGCGCTATTGCGTAAGAGCCTCTAGCCTTTATTCGGTCGGTGATCGCCAACACATCGGAAGCCGTTACCGCTTCAAGCCGCTTGGTACCGATGAATGGGATAAGGTCTTTAGCGAGGATGCGCCTTACCTGCTTGGTGTATTCGGTACCCTCCCCCACCACATCACTCAGGTAGACGCGAGAAAAGGCTTCCAGATTTTGCGTAGTGCGCTTCGGCACACAAGGGCTTACTCCCTTCTCTATCTTTAACTTCGCTTCCTCACGCGCCCTCCGTGCTTCGGTGAGGCTCACCGCCGGGTAGGAGCCCAGAGTAAGCTTCTCGGGCTTCCCGCCAATACGGTAACGCAAGCGCCATACCTTCCTACCTGATGGTAGCACCTCGACACAAAGCCCCCCGCCGTCAAATACCTGGTAGGGCTTGCCCTTGGGTTTTAATTTCTTCAGCTTGAGATTCGAGAGCATAGGCATCTAGCGACCGTGTTTTGTGTCCATGAATAGGGAGCTTTGTGTCCATAGACCTATTTCATGGACACAATTATGCCAGGATTCCGTTAGACAGTAAAGGACGACTGCGGACGAATAAGGACTTTAGAAAGATAAAGTTAAGCGGGTGTTTTGGATGTCTGCGGACAGTCTATGAAGTACCACTACATTCTAAGTGATATCTACACAGACATTCTTAGCTTCGGTAAAGAAGCGCAGCGCTTCCAAGCCCCCTTCTCGACCCACCCCGGACTGCTTGACGCCCCCAAAAGGAGTCCTCAGATCGCGCACCATCCAGCAATTCACCCACACGACTCCGGTTTCGATCTGCCGCGCCAATCGGTGACAGCGATTGATGTCCGAGCTCCACAGCGAGGCGGCTAGACCGTAGCGGGTGCTATTGATCCAGGGCAATAACTCGGCCTCATCGGCGAAGGGCGTCAAGGTCGCCACGGGTCCAAAGATCTCTTCCTGGTTGGTGCGGCAATCGTAAGCCAGACCCTCGAACAAGGTAGGTCTAACAAACCAGCCGTCTTGGCAACGCCCAGCGGGTCTCACCTGCTCTCCGCCGCAGAGCAACACCCCCCCCTCCGCCTGCGCGAGCTCGATATAGCTCAAGACCTTCTGCAAATGGGCTTGAGATACGAGCGCGCCCTGTTGGGTCTCCGGCTCTAGAGGATCCCCGACCGTCAGCCTCTGCGCGCGTTGGATAAGCTCATCCTTAAACTCCTGGTAGTACGGGCGCTCAACGAAGATCCGCGAACCGCTCAGGCAGACCTCACCCTGGTTCCAAAACGCCGAACGAATAACCGTATCGAGCATCTTCTTGCGATCGCAGTCGGCAAAGACGATGGTGGGGTTCTTGCCTCCAAGCTCCAGCGAGATCCTCTTGAATCGGGGGCCCCCGGCGGCCGCGATCTTCTCACCGGTTGCGGTCCCGCCGGTAAAGGAAACGGCCCGGATCCCCGGGTGTTCAACCAGCGCCTGGCCCGCCTCGCCGCCTACTCCATGCACGATGTTGAGCACGCCGGGTGGCAAGCCTATGTCTATACACAGTTTACTGAACAAATAGGCGGTCATGGGCGTGAGCTCCGAAGGTTTCGCCACCACGGTATTGCCCGCCGCGAGCGCCGGGGCGATCTTCCAGGTGAACAGATACAAGGGGAGATTCCAGGGGGAGATACACGCGACTGCGCCTAGAGGCTGGCGCAAGGTGTAATTGAATCCCTGTTCGCCCATGGCATGCGACTCGCTCGCAAACTGGGTGATGGCGCTGGCGAAGAACCGTAGGTTGACGACGACTCTGGGTATGTCCAGGGATCGGGCTAGGCTTAGCGGTTTGCCGTTATCGATGGTCTCGGCACGGGCGAATTCGTCCAAGCGTGTCTCCAAGGCATCGGCCAACCTTGAGAGCATTTTTGCCCGTTCATCGACAGTCGACCGACTCCAGGGCGAAAACGCGGCTTGAGCCGCGGCCACCGCCGCCTCGATGTCCTCCCGCTGCGAGGCGGGCACCCTGGAGTAGATCTGACCGGTGGCCGGTTCGAAGTTTTTCAGGTACCGGCCCCCAAGGGGCGGCACTAAGCGACCATCGATATAGTTCGCGATCGTCTCCACCACCGCTCAAAGGCTTAAGGTTCGGCCGCCATCGACGGGCAGGTTGATGCCATTGACATAACTGGCCGCCGGCGAGGCGAGAAAGGCGACCACCTGGGCGGTCTCCCGTGGCTCGGCAAAGCGGCCTAAGGGGACTTGTGCCCGCATCTGCGCCATCACCTCCTCGTCGCTGACGCCCATCCGTTTGGCCTTGCTCGCGATCAGAGCGTGCAGCCGGGCAGTGTTGGTAAACCCGGGTAACACGTTGTTCACCGTGATATGGTCCGGCCCGAGCTCGCGCGCTAAGGTCTTGGCCCAACTGGCTACCGCCCCGCGCACGGTATTGGACACACCGAGACCGGGGATCGGCTCCTTTACCGAAATCGAGATGATATTGATGATCCGGCCATAGCCCGCCGCCTTCATCCCGGGTACCACCGCTTGGACTAACACCTGATTGCAGAGGAGATGCTTGGTAAAGGCAGCAAAATATTCCTCGCTGGTCGCGCTATGGGCCGGCCCCTCGGGTGGGCCGCCGGTATTATTCACCAGGATCTGCGCGGGTGCGGAACTAACGCGGGCTTTGATCGCTAGGCCCACCCGCGTCGGATCGACGAAGTCCACGGCGACAAGCTCATGCCTTTGGCCATCGCGTTTAGACATCGATGCCACCACCTCGGCCAGGGCTTGCTCGTTGCGCGCGAGAACGGTCACGGAAGCGCCTAACTCCGCCAAAGCCAGGGCGCACTCCCTGCCGATCCCCTGGCTCGCGCCACAGACGATGGCGTGTTTCTCGGCGAGGCTTAGGTTCACTGTTACTCTCCCTATAAAAGGAGCATCCGAGTATTTCAGAAGTTCCGGGCATAGGGAAGAGGGGCGCCGCGACCGGATTACGGCTGGCGCTTAATCCGAGCTACGGTTTCTGATGGCCGCCCCGTACAATAGGTGCCATGACGACCATCGACAATAGCTCGGAAAACCCATCCGCCAACCCGTCCTATGCCGGGCTCACGCCCGATCGTGTGCTCGATGCGCTGGACAGCGTAGGATTGCACGGCGACGGCTGCCTGCTGGGGCTCAACAGCTACGAGAACCGCGTTTATCAAATCGGGCTGGAAGAGGGGCCGCCGGTGAAGTGGTTAGGGGAGCCTTCGCCCAAAATAGTAGTGGCGAAGTTCTATCGTCCGCGGCGGTGGAGCGACGCCGCCATCCTTGAGGAGCATGCTTTCGTCGGCGAGCTCTCCGAGCGCGAAATTCCGGTGGTCGCCCCGTTGCTGCTTAACGATGCCAGGGCGCTGCTGGACCGGCGTGCCCAGGACTCGCGCGTCGATCCCAGGGGCACGCTGCACAACTTCGACGGTTTCCGCTTCGCCGTCTATCCGCGCTGCGGCGGCCGCTCGCCGGAGCTCGAGGATCGCAATACGCTGGAATGGATGGGCCGCTTCATCGGCCGCATGCGGGTGCGCCGGAACCGAAGCTCGCAAAAATCTCCCGACGTCCGCTATCGTCCTTCATTCGTTTACGCGCCTCCGCGTATTGCTCCGGCAGATGGGCTGCCGCTTGTATGCAGCGGATGGCGTTAGCCGCGGCCTGGGGATTTTTCTCAGCGAGAAAATCGTAGAGTCGAACAAAAAGGGGACGCAAGTCGAACAAAAAGGGAGTAACAAAAAGGTAACGAAGGTAACAAAAAGGAAAGGTAACAAAAAGGTAACAAAAAGGCAGGTAACAAAAAGAGGTAACAAAAAGGGAGGTAACAAAAAGAGGTAACAAAAAGGGAGGTAACAAAAAGAGGTAACAAAAAGGGGACGCACACCTTTTATTCTATGCTAAGCTTGCGCATGCCAAGAATTGCCCGTCCGGTGTTTTCCGGCGTCCCGCACCACATCACCCAGCGCGGTAACCGGCGCGAGGATGTCTTCT
>Ga0187893_10007862_pt1 | contig 17166 bp, 10 predicted proteins | sample MA1701074metaG_FD_139574 | JGI IMG/M metagenome (GOLD analysis project Ga0187893, IMG submission 139574) | White microbial mat communities from a basaltic lava cave in the Kipuka Kanohina Cave System on the Island of Hawaii, USA - MA170107-4 metaG ... | reverse complement strand
GCGTGACTGCGGCAACGAAAGCATCTCGCCAAGTTGGAGCCGTCTCAGCAAGAAGCCGGCTTCGAGTCGAGCCGCTCGGCTGAAGGGTGGTGTCTTGATCTCACCCTCGAGCCAGACGAGGGGCTTGACCGAGTTGGCCATGGGCGACAGCCTATGTCAGAAATGACATATTGTCAAGCGTGACAACACCCTTCACGGCAGCTCAGGTTATCGTTCACCAATACAAAATCAGGGTGAAAACAGCGCTCGTAAGTGCTGCTGAGTCTACCGTCGAGTTTTCGCCTGCTTGAAAAAACGTCTGCGGCGATGATGTCATTGTTCAATTCTCTCTATACTCTAATCTTTCCCCAAGGCCGATTTACCGCATGTTCGCCGACCACAATAGTCCACCCCTTCGAACTTCGTTAACTGGGCACAAATAGACACTCCTTCTTGTTCTCTAAACTGGCGAAAGTCGCCGATGAGGCTCAGACCTTCATCTTCCAGAAGCAGCAGGAGCCCGAGTAGTGTACATTCTAGGCAGCCAGGCCGGGCGGCTTCTGATCCCAACCTCAGCAGATGGCCTGCTGCCGCAGTTCGTGTGCAACGTGCCCAAATTGATGCGCCCACCGCTGGACGACGGCCGACGTTGTGACAACTTCGCACAATCTGTTTATCCCAGTTGAATTAGCCTAGAGAAGGGTGTTCTACAGGAGCGGCTTCCCGTTCATTGATATCGCGCATGTCCTGAACTCATGCGCGGAGTCAGAGGCTGTTTTGAGCCAGGCATACGAACGGAATCCCGAACGCTTCGTCCGGGCGCATCCCAAACCGCCGGGTCAGCCGCTTAAATCTTAAATTTCTGACAAGCCCGTCGACAGCTCGAAGGCTCGCTCTTGCAGGTTTACGGCTCACGTTTGACGGGTGTATAGATCGGGCTGGGAAGCTGGTGAATCTTGCCTTGATTGTCGTCGACGGCGTGGATTTTGCTGGTTCCCTTCTTCTCCACTTCGTCTATTCGAATCACTGAGTGCATCGGAATGTAGGTTCTTTCGACTCCCGCGAACTCGGTCTGCAGCCGCTCCTCTGCAGGGTCGACTACGACCGAGCTTCTTTCCCCGAAAAGTAGTCCTTCGACTTCGACAAACCCAAATATCGCGCTGTGGCTGACGCGTCGGGCATAGATCTCGTAGACCTTGCCCTCATTCACAAACAGCACTCGGTAGGCTCGCTTCTTGTCCTGAGTCTTCATGAAGGATTCACTCGCACCTTGTCAGCGGTATTCTACGTGGTCAGCGGTATTCTACGTATTTATTCGGCGACAACAATTGTGAATCGCAGGCAAAATTGGGATGAGCCTCAAAACTCAAATGTCCAACACATCCGGAAGCGCTGCAGGTCTCGGTCTATAAGTTGGGGCCCCCATTCATCTGGAGGTGGGCGAATGCCCGAGCTTCAGCGCTGGCTCGTCGCCAACGCACCTACAGGGTGATCTCGACCTTGGCTATGCTGTAGAATCAGCGATCCTTGGGAGTGCGTTTTACGCTGCATTAACGACGTGTGCCATGCAGGATATCGAGGCTTCTGGCCTTGTGCCTCGCAACACGGCGAAGGCCCTGGATTCGGCACCGCTGACAGCCAGTCGTCCCCTGCTATCTGATAACATCGCGTGGTTTGAAGGAGAGCACTATGCATCGCCGAGATCTTCTGAAGGGATTCCTTGCCATGCCGCTAGCAGCGGCTGAGATCTATGCGCAGCGCACGCGCGGATTACCTCCGCTGCTGATCAAAGAAGTGCAGGTCATCCCGACCAGTGCTGGCGGGCCGTATGGTTGGGTTTTCATCAAGATCATCACCAGCGAACCTGGACTGTATGGAATCGGATCGGCCAGCAATGCTTTTCAGGCCTTTGCTGTCGTGGAGTCCATTCGCAAGCATCTGGCCCCGTTCTGGGTAGGGAAGAATGCCTGGCAGATCGAGGACCTGTGGCAGCAGACGAATGTGCGGTCTTACTGGCGAAACAGCACGGTGATTAACAATGTCCTGAGCGGCCTGGATATGGCCCTTTGGGACATCAAGGGCAAGCGAGCGGGCATGCCGGTATACGAACTCCTCGGCGGCAAGGTGCGGGATGCAGTGCCCGTCTATGCTCATGCCGACGGCAGCGATCCAAAAGCAGTCGAAGACAGTGTTCGGCGATACATGGAGGAGGGATTCCGCTATGTGCGAGCCCAGATGAGAGGCTACGGTGGCGGGGGCTTTGACGCCCCCGGAGCGGGCCAACGGGTAGAGGGAGGGTATGCTGGACCGGCATTCGACGAAGACGTGTACGTCAAGACCATCACAGAGATGTTCGAGCATCTGCGCAATCGGCTCGGATGGACGGTGAAACTGTTGCACGATGTGCACGAGCACCTGAATCCCAACGTGGCAGTCGAGTTTGCTAAGCGGCTGGAACCTTATCGGCTTTTCTTCCTGGAAGACGTCCTGCCTCCCGAGCAGATTGAATGGTTCCGCCAGATTCGGCGAGTGGCCACTACCCCCATGGCTATGGGAGAGCTGTTTACTCATCCTTTGGAATGGACTCCCCTGATTACCGAGCGGCTGATCGATTTCATCCGCTGCCGGGTCTCGGCAATCGGCGGCATCACGCCCGCCAAGAAGATTGCTGCGCTGTGTGAGTCCTGCGGTGTGCGCACGGCGTTTCAGGAGGGTGGCGACAACGACCCCGTCAACCAGCTGGCGGCTTATCATGTGGACATGAACATCTCCAGCTTCGGGGTCCAGGAGGAAAACCATTTTCCGAAACTGGTTCACGAGATGATGCCTGGCACGGCGACGATCAAGGGCGGCTACCTGTATGGCAATGGTCAACCTGGCCTGGGCATTGACATCAAGGAAGAGATCGCCAGGAAGTATCCTTTGAGGGACGACCCGGGTATTGCCGACTGGACCACCGTCCGCCGGCTCGATGGCTCTCTGGTCAAGCCTTGAAAAGGACTACGCCCCGTTTCGATAACCCAATTCCAAGTCGTGGCTCGACAACCGCCTTCGATCCATCAAACTTGTTAGCGATCAACTTCCGGTACCAGCCCAGAATCGTGTCCGGTTTGGCCGCGGCAGCCAATTCCTCAAGGCCAAGCCGACGACCGATCTCGGCCCGCGTGGTCCTTTCGGCATCAGGAAAGGCGCAGCCTAGCCTTGATCTGTGCTTTCAGGATGCGGTTTTCAGCGACGAGACACTCATTGCGGAACAGAAGTTACTGGTCGACCGTTCCAGTGATGTAGGCCAACAGGCGAGGCCAATCCATTCCGATCCTCCGACTCTCGACGTAGAGTCGAAATTGCAGGCGGTGTGAGAGTGACGAGGATTGAGGGAGAAGAAAAAGGGTTATAGGCTATGGTGGCCAATTCGTTCGAGTATTTTGACTGCACGGAGTCCAAAATGAGATCTGAGAAGAAGCTGGAAATACTCTTTAAGAGAGGAATTCAATGAAAATTGCTGTGCTTGGAGCCGGTGCCATGGGAAGTGCAATGGGCGCCTTGTTAGTCAAGTCGGGCAACGATGTGACTCTTATCGATGTGAGGCGCGAGGCGGTTGACGCTATTAACATCCGAGGTCTTCAAATCGAAGACAAGTTGGGCAACACGGAGACTCTGAGAATTCCGGCGACGGACAACCCTACCAGCATCGGACCGGTAGATTTGATACTGGTCTTCGTGAAGTGCTACCACACAGAGGCAGCGGTGCGCGCGGTTTTGCCACTCGTTGGAGCGGATACTACGATCCTGTCGCTGCAGAATGGCTGGGGCAATGGGCCGAGGATTGCCTCAATCGTTGGCGAGGAGAAACTGCTGCTGGGAGTCAGTTACCACAGCGCCACCGTGCTCGGACCCGGCCGCGTCCTGCACGGGGGCCGTGGCATGACCTTCATGGGCGAACCCAGCGGCCGCATGTCGGCACGGCTTGAGCGGGTCGCTGCAGCGTTCAATCGGGCCGGCATCGAAGTCACTGCCAGCGTCACAATCGTGAAGGAAATCTGGTCGAAATTGAGTTTGAACGTGTGCACGTTGCCGACCTCAGCGCTGCTGCGGATCTACGCCCAAAAGCTCATTCAACACGACGGCACCGCAAGACTGATGAAGGCGCTACTTCGTGAGGTCGTGATTGTGGCCCATGCCCAGAGTATTCCTCTGGATTACGACGAGCGGTGGGATGCGATCAGCGGTTTGCTCAAGCGCCTAGCGCCGACGATCAAGGGTTCGATGCTGCAAGATGTCGAGCGGTCGCAGCAAACTGAGATTGACGTGATTAATGGCGCGGTCGTAGACGCTGGTCGAAAGTTTGCAATTCCAACTCCGTACAACGAGACCATGTTCTGGATGGTGAAGTCGTTGGAAGAGACTTTCGTCTCGTAGCCAGAGCAGGTTGCGAACTCAGGCTGTCGGTCAATCGAAGGCAGATCAGCAAAGGTTCAGGGTGGGACATTTCGGGGCCGACATCTTTCGTGCGAAAAAACCATAGCATCGTCGTTTGGCCGTTCTTGCTGCTCGCGACCGTTTTCGCTCAAGAAACGACGGGCCAAGATCAGCCAATCAAGGTAGATGTCTTGTGGGAGAAAGTCAGCAGAGTCTCGAAAACAACGCCAACCCTACAGGTGGTTGTGAATCCCCTCTACGCCGTGGACGGTAACTCTGATGACGTCGAATTAAGGCTCAAGACTATACCACCTAAGTGAATTACAGCTGAGTTACCAACAGTTGATGACGGAAGCACCGGTGGGCAACCCGAAGCCTCTATGAGGCGTGCTGACCCAGGAAGGGTTTTTTCGCAACACCGTCAAAATTGCGTTGGGAAGATGGAAGGTGTCAAGACCATGTTTGTGATCGACCGGCCCTGACAACGAATGTCCCGGAGTGTTATGATGTCGCCGCTCCAGACACTTCTGCCTACACCCACTACATGTCAGGCTCGACAGAAAAAGCCTGGTCGGGTCGAGGGATTGTGAAGACACTCCGACCTGAGACGTGGCGAGCATCCTAGAGATGACTACTGAACAAAAAATACCGCGCAGGGCAACGGGAGACCCCGCGCCTCTTTCCTTTGCCCAGCAACGGCTGTGGTTTCTGAATCAACTGGAGCCGGAAAGCCCCACCTATAACTATCCACAGGCGGCCCTTTTGAAGGGTCTCCTCGATGTGCAGGCACTACAAACAGCGCTTGATCATGTAGTAGCCCGTCACGAAGTGCTGCGCACCACATTTCTGCCTGTGGATGGCATCCCGGTGCAGATGATCGCTCCGGACCGAGCTGCAGACATGCAGGTGGTCGATTTGCACGCCTTGTCCGACTCCGCCCGTGAGGCCGAGGTGCAGCGTCTGCTTGCTGAGACGATCGGACGCTCCTTCGACCTTGCCCAAGGTCTCATGCTGCGCGCGCTGTTGCTGCACCTGACCGACCAGGAGCATATCCTACTGCTTGTCACTCATCACATAGCCTCTGATGGGTGGTCCACCGCCATTCTCTGGCAGGAACTCTCGGCTCTCTATCGGGCTTTCGCCTGCGGGCAGCCGTCGCCCTTAGGGGAACTACCGATCCAATACGCGGATTACGCCGCTTGGCAGCGTCATCGGCTCCAGGGAGAGCTGTTAGATACTCAGCTTCTTTACTGGAAGAAGCAGCTGAATCATCTTTCCACGCTGCAGTTGCCCACCGATCGGCCGCGACCACCGGTTCAGAGTTTTCGTGGTGCGCATCAATCTCTGGTCTTGTCTAAGGACCTGACTGAGGGGCTGAAGGCCCTCGGTCGCAGGCGGCGCGTCACGCTGTTTATGACACTGCTGGCGGCCTTTCAGACCCTGCTGCACCGCTATACGGGCCAGAGCGACATTGCGCTGGGCTCGCCGGTCGCCGGCCGGGCGTGGGTTGAGTTGGAAGGTTTGATCGGCTTCTTTGTGAACACTCTGGTCTTGCGCTCTGATCTTGCGGGCAATCCCAGTTTTTGGGAACTGCTGAGTCGGGTACGGGACGTGGTGCTCGAGGCGCATGCACATCAGGAAGTGCCGTTTGAGAAGCTGATGGAAGAGTTGCAGCCAGAACGAGATCTCAGCCACTCGCCGCTCTTTCAGGTGGCGTTTGGGCTGCAGCCTGCCCCAAGGGCACCGCTGCACTTTGAGGGCTTGGTGCTCAGTCCCTTGGACGTGGATACGAGGACTGCGAAGTTTGATCTCATGATGATCATGCAGGAAGAGGCGGAAGGCCTGAGCGGAACACTGCAATACAATACTGACCTGTTTGACAAGACCACCATCCTTCAGATGCTGGGGCATTTTCGTACGTCGCTCGAAGGCATCGCGTCCCATCCAGAGCAGCGTCTTGGGGACCTGCCGCTCTTGACATTAGAGGAGCGGTATCGACTGCTGGTGGAATGGAATGCTACTGACAGAGCCTCACCCAGGGATCAGTGTATCCACGAACTGGTTGAGGCCCAGGTCGAGCAAACTCCCGAGGCTGTAGCGGTGGTCTTTGAAGACCAACAGCTAACCTATTGGGAGCTGAATAGTCGAGCCAATCAATTGGCGCATTACCTTCGGAAATTGGGCGTGGGACCGGAGGTGCCGGTGGGCATATGCGTGGAGCGCTCTCTGGAGATGGTTGTGGCGTTGTTGGGCGTTCTCAAAGCGGGTGGAGCCTATGTACCGCTGGACCCAACCTATCCGAAAGCACGGCTGGCATTCATGCTGGCGGACGCCGGGGCCTCATGGCTGTTAACCCAAGAGCATGTGGCGTCACGGTTCTCTGCATCTGGAGTATCCGCCATCTGCTTCGATCGCGATTGGCGCGTTATTGGGAGTGAAAGGGAGGAAAACCCCTGCCGTACGGCAGAGCCTACAAACCTGGCGTATGTCGTGTATACATCCGGTTCGACGGGAAGGCCCAAGGGCGTCGCCGTTGAGCATCAACAGCTCATGAACTACCTGAACGGCATCGTGGGCAGATTAGCGCTGCCAAGCCATGCGAGCTATGCGACAGTCTCCACCATCGCCGCCGATCTGGGCAACACGGTGGTCTTTGCCTCGTTGTGTACCGGTGGATCGCTCCACGTGATCGCCCAGGAGAGTGCCTCCCATGCGGAGGCCATGTGTGACTACATGAGGCGCCATGCCATCGACTGTCTCAAGATCGTTCCGTCGCACCTCGCCGCGCTAGAAACCGCTACGCAGCCAGCGCGAGTGCTGCCGCGCCAGCTGTTGATCCTTGGCGGTGAAGCGTCTCGTCTCGATTGGATCAGGAGGCTTCGATCGCTCAATCCCCACTGTGCCATCCTGAACCACTACGGTCCAACCGAAGCCACCGTCGGGGTTCTCACCTACCGGGTAGAGTCTGATGCAGAGCTCGTAGGCTTATCAACGCTGCCCTTAGGCCGACCGATGTTCAATACCCAGATCTACCTGCTGGATCAGTATCTCAATCCCGTCCCCACCGGCGTGCCGGGCGAACTGTATATTGGTGGCCTCAGTGTCGCACGGGGTTACTTCGAGCAGCCAGAACTCACCGCCGAGAAATTCGTTCCCAACCCATTTGGCCATGAGTCGGGAGCGCGTTTGTATAAGAGTGGCGACCTGGCCCGTTATCTGCCTGACGGAAATATCGAGTTCTTGGGTCGCCTCGACGCTCAGGTGAAGATTCGCGGCTTCAGAGTCGAACCAAGGGAGATCGAAGCTGCTTTGACCCGGCACGCTGGCGTCTCGGACGTCGTGGTTGTCGCGGCAGAGGATCCCTCCGGTGAGCACCGTCTCGTCGCCTATGTTGTTCCGAAGCCAGATCGCGCCCCTACAACCGGTACCACACGCCGCTATCTATTACCCAATGGAATGGCCGTAGCTCAGCTCAATAAACATGAGACGGACTATCTGTACGAGGAGATCTTCACGCGTCAGGTGTACCTGCGGCACGGGGTGACCCTGCGAGATGGCGACTGCATCTTTGACGTGGGAGCCAACATCGGGCTTTTCATGCTCTTCGCGCACCAGGTGTGCATGCGTCCAAGAGTCTACGCTTTCGAGCCCAATCCCGCTGTCTTTGAAATGTTAGCTGCCAACGCCTCATTGTATGCACCCGGCGCCAGCGTTTTTCCCTGTGGCCTATCCAACGTCACGAAGACCTCCACGTTAACGTTTTTCCCAGGATTTTCTCTCCTCTCGGGTATCTATGCCGATCCAGCAGCCGACAAAGCACTCGTAAAAACGTTTATGACCAACCAGCAGAAAGCCGGCCTGTCTGGAATGGCCGAGCTCATCGCGCAAGGGGATGACCTCCTCGACCAGCGATTTGCATCGCAGACCTTTACGGCGCAATTGCGGAGTTTGTCGGCCATCATCGCAGAGGAACACATTGTCAGCATCGACCTCCTCAAGATCAACGTGGAAAAAAGCGAGCTAGACGTGCTCGAGGGAATCAAAGAGAGCGACTGGACCAGAATCAAACAGATTGTTTTGGAGGTCGACCTTCAAGAGAACTTGGCCCCTATTACCGCCCTGCTCGACAGACATGGTTATGAGGTTGCCTTAGAACGGGATGTTTTGCTTGAGAACACCCAGCTGTGCTACGTGTACGCGATCCGCCCTTCACAAGAGAGGCGATTGATCAAAGAGCAAGGGGAACCGACGCAAAGCCGATCGCTGCCTAGTTTTCACGATTCGTTGCTGTCGGTCAGAGAGTTAAAGACTTTCTTGCAGGAACAGCTACCCGACTACATGGTGCCATCGGCCTTTGTTTTTTTGGATACCTTGCCAATCACCCCGAACGGTAAGGTAGACCGCAGAGCGCTTCCCGTTCCTGATCAGCACAGCCCTGAGCTACGAGAGACCATGGTGGCTCCACGGACAGCGCTCGAGGAGACGGTGACGGGAATCTGGGTCGATGTCCTGGGGTTGCAGCAGGTGAGCATATACGACAATTTCTTCGACCTGGGCGGCCATTCGCTCAAAGCCACGCAAGTCGTCTCACGTCTGCGCGGCGTCCTCCATGTGAATCTCCCTCTCAGCGCTGTCTTTGAGGCACCCACGGTCGCCGGCCTAGCAGCAGTTATTCAAAAGACCCAAACAAGGGCTGCTGAGCAGGCAAACCTCGCCTATAAACTGAGCGAGCTGCACGCGCTATCAGACGAGGAAGCGCAGCAACTGCTCGCTGGTGAAAGCACACCAAATCGCCCAGGAGATAGATATGAATGACCTCTCCAAACTTCCGTCAGACCCTCCGCTGGAGCAGCAGGCCATTCACGCGAAGTGCGTTCACTCAACGGGCACCTTTGTCGAATTTAAGGAGGAGGGGGTCGAGCAATCGATCCCTGACCGGTTCGAGCAGCAGGTAGCGAACTATCCTGACCGAGTTGCCGTCATAGGCAAGACCGTCTCGTTTACCTACGAGGCTTTGAACAAGCTGGCGAATCGTCTGGCGCGCGCCATCCTGAACCAATGCGGACAAGGCGCGGAACCGATCGCGCTCCTCTTCGAACAAGGCACGCCTGTAATCGCCGCCATCCTTGGCGTGTTGAAGGCTGGGAAAATATGTGTGCCTCTGGACCCTTCTTATCCCCGGGCCAGGATCTCCCATATGCTCGAGGATTCCCAGGCAGCGCTCATCGTGACCAACAACAGACAGCATGACCTAGCCAGAGTGGTGGCCCAGAATTCGCGCCAGTTGCTCGACATCGATGCACTTGGCTCCAGCATCTCTGATGAGAACCTTGGCATTTCCCTTCCTCCAGAGACGCCTTACGGAATTTTCTATACCTCAGGTTCGACTGGGGAACCAAAAGGTGTGGTCGACAATCATCGCAACATGCTGTATCACATCATGGCGTATACGAACGCCATCCACATTTGTGCCGAAGACCGGCTCACACTGTTGCACTCCTTGAGTTTCCGTGCAGCAGAGATGCACTTATTTGGCGCCCTGCTCAATGGCGCAGCTCTCTTTCCACTCGACCTTAAGGAGACGGGGATTGGGAACTTGGCTGCGTGGCTCAACCACCAAGGCATAACCGTTTATCATTCGATCCCGATGGTCTTCAGGCAATTCGCCCAAACCTTGACCGGAAAGCTAGGTGTTCCCACGTTGCGTCTAATCCATTTGTCGGGTGCCGCTGCGAGCCGGCGTGAGGTAGAGCTGTACAAAGAGCATTTTGGTCCTCAGTGCCTTTTCCTTCATAGAATGGGTTTCACTGAAGGCTACACTGTCCGATGGTACTTCATGGACCAGGCGACCCAGATTGCTGGCAACAGAGTGCCGGTTGGCTATCCGGTCGGGAAGACGCAGGTCTTGTTGGTCAACGAAGCCGGCAAAGAGGTCGGTCCGGAAGGGGAAATTGGGGAAATTGCCGTCAAGAGTCGTTACCTCTCCCCAGGCTATTGGCGCCGGCCCGATCTCACAGAAGCAGCATTCCTGGCGGACCCGGCCGGCGGAAACGAACGGATCTATCGCACCGGAGATCTGGGCCGTATAGGTTCCGACGGCTGTCTCGAGCACCTGGGACGCAAAGACTTTCAGGTGAAAATCCGTGGTTACCGGATAGACGTCGCTGAAATCGAGTCCGCGCTGCTCGACCATGCCGCGATCAAGGAGGCCGTAGTGACGGCTCGGCAGGAGGCATCCGGCGACACGGTCTTGGTGGCCTACCTTGTCCCAGTGCAAGGGTGCGTGCCTCCGAATAGCGAATTGCGGCGTTTCTTGCAGGTCACGCTCCCCGACTATATGGTCCCCTCGGCGTTTGTGACCTTGGAAGCGTTGCCATTGACACCGAACGGCAAGTTGGACTATCGCGCGTTGCCCGCCCGCGAGCGTCTTCGCCCAGAGTTGGAAGTGGCGTATGTGGCGCCGAAATCCGAGATTGAACAGGACATTGCGACGATTTGGCAAGAGGTGCTCAGTCTCGAGAAGGTGGGAGTGCAGGACAATTTTTTTGACCTGGGTGGCCATTCGTTACTTCTGGCCAAGGTCCAGAGCAAACTCCAAGCCATCTTGCAGAGGGATCTCCCCATCGTTGACCTGTTTGAACACCCAACTATCAATACGTTAGTCAGATATGTCAGTCAACAACAGCGCGGGCAGGCTACCTCGCAGCCAAATGATGAGCTGGTTGAGCATCTCCGCGTCGGCAAAAACCGACGTAGACAGCTCTCGCAACGCCGGGAGCGGACCAGGGGAATTCTGTAATGGGCGAGATTGACCCAAATGGTCTCGACATCGCCATTGTCGGGATGGCTGGCCGGTTTCCAGGCGCCCGGAATCTTGAGGAATTTTGGCAGAATTTGCGCGAAGGGGTGGAGTCCATCACCTATTTCTCTGATGCTGAGCTGGCCGCTGCTGGCGTGGCTCCTGCCGAGCTCAGAGATCCCAAATATGTCAAGGCCTGGAGTGTGCTGGCAGATGCCGAATGGTTTGACGCGGCATTCTTCGGTTTTAGTCCGAGAGAAGCGGAAACCATGGACCCGCAACGCCGCCTCTTCATGGAATGTGCCTGGGAGGCGCTTGAAGACGCCGGCTACGATGCCGACAAGTACCACGGCTCAATCGGAGTCTACGGCGGTACGAGCGCAAACACCTACCTGTTGCACAACCTGCAGGCTCGCGGTGATCTCCTCAGATCGGAAGCCGGTCTGCAAATGATCATCAACAACGACAAGGACTATCTCACTACACAGGTGTCCTACAAACTCAATCTCACGGGCCCGAGTGTCGCTGTACAAACCGCCTGCTCCACGTCGTTGGTTGCGGTGCATCTGGCCTGCCAAAGCCTTCTGGGCAGTGAGTGTGACATGGCGCTGGCGGGTGGAGTCTGTGTTCGTGTACCGCAAACGGTCGGATACTTGTATCAAGAGGGGCAAATTCTTTCTGCCGACGGGCACTGCAGAGCCTTCGATGCCGGCGCACAAGGCACGGTTTGGGGCAGTGGATGTGGCATTGTCGTGCTGAAGCGTCTGCAAGATGCCCTAGCAGACGGAGACCATGTTCATGCAGTGATCAAAGGGACTGCGATTAACAATGATGGCGCATCCAAAATTGGCTATGCGGCACCAAGCATAGAGGGTCAGGCGCGCATGATTGCCAGGGCGTTTGCCATAGCTGAGATCGCCCCGGAAACAGTCAGCTATATCGAGGCTCATGGGACTGGCACCGTGCTGGGCGATCCCATTGAAATGGCTGCGCTGACGCGCGCGTTCCGTGCCAGTACCGAGCAACAACGCTTCTGTGCCATCGGTTCGGTCAAGACCAACATCGGACACCTGGGAGCGGCTTCCGGAGTGGCAGGCCTCATCAAAACCGTTCTCGCGCTCACCCATAAAGAACTGCCAGCGAGCCTGCATTTCGCGCGGCCAAATCCGCGGATCGACTTTGCGAACAGTCCATTTTATGTACAGACGGCTCTTTCCGGTTGGAGAGTAGCCAAGGCCCCCCGCCGGGCCGGTGTTAGCTCCTTTGGCATGGGGGGGACCAATGCACACGCTGTGCTCGAAGAAGCCCTACCTCAGAGCACCTCTGGGGCATCGCGTCCTTGGAAGTTGCTGGTGCTCTCCGCCAAGACCCGTACGGCGCTGGAACGCGCGACCGCAAGTCTGGTCGCACACTTCCAGAAGACCCCGCATCTCAACCTCGCCGACGCGGCTTACACGCTGCAAGTTGGTCGCAAGCGGTTTAGCCATCGACGTATGCTGGTGTGCCAGGACCTTGGCGATGCGTTGGCCAGCCTGGAAATACCACAGTCGGAACGCGTGGTGACGCACCGTGAGGCGCGCACGGACCGGCCCGTGGCGTTCATGTTTCCAGGGCAGGGCACGCAGCATGTGCATATGGGGCTCGAACTCTACCAGACCGAACCAACGTTTCGCGAGCAGGTTGACCATTGTTCCGAACTGCTGCGACCTCACCTGAAGATTGACTTACGCGATGTGCTCTGCCCAAGTCAAGAACGCACCGAAGCGGCCACGCAGCTCATGCAGCAGACCGCCATTACACAGCCTCTGCTGTTTGTGATTGAGTATGCCCTGGCCAAATTATGGATGGCATGGGGCGTCCATCCCACGGCAATGATTGGCCACAGCATTGGTGAATATGTGGCAGCGTGTTTGGCCGGAGTTTTTTCTCTGGAGGAGGTTTTGGCGTTGCTTGCCGCGCGGGGGCGACTCATGCAAAACCTGCCTGGTGGCGCGATGCTCGCTGTCCTCCTGCCTCAACAGGAAATCCAGCCGCTACTCGGTGACCGCCTCTCCCTGGCGGCGGTTAATGCACCATTCGTCTCTGTTGTGTCAGGCCCGACAGATGCTGTAGAAGGCTTGGAGAGTGTGCTCGCTGAAAAAGGCAAGCATTGTCGCCGTGTCCAGACCTCTCTTGCCTTTCACTCGGGGATGATGGAACCGATCCTGGAGCCGTTCGCGGAGCACGTGAGGGCAGTCAACCTGAAGGCGCCCAAAATTCCCTACGTCTCCAATGTCACCGGTACTTGGATTACGGCAGCCGAGGCGATCTCTCCGAGTTATTGGGTCCGGCATCTCCGTAACACAGTGCAGTTTGCAGACGGGCTACAGACATTGTGGAAAGAACCGGATCGTATTTTCCTGGAGGTTGGCCCCGGGCAAACGCTGAGTACCTTCGCGAGACGGCATCGAGATAACCGTTCTGGGCGGATTGTATTTTCTTCGTTACGCCCTTTGAATGACCAAGGCTCGGAAATGGCGTTCCTGCTGGACACGTTGGGCCACCTTTGGCTGACCGGGGCACACGTGGATTGGTCTGGTTTCTCCGCGAGGGAACGACGTCACCGTGCGCCCCTGCCAACTTATCCATTTGAGCGCCAGCGCTATTGGATCGAACCGCAGAAACGTGAATTCCATGTCGACGCCCATCAAGTACCGAAGGTAGGCCACCACATGGTGCCTCCGCTCGATCAGGCAGAAACCGAGCCGAAAGAGGCCTTCGTGGCTCCTCGGACCCCTTCAGAATCGGTCATCGCCGAAATCTGGCAAGAGGTGTTGGGCGTGAATGGGGTGGGTGTGCACGACGACTTCTTTCAGTTGGGGGGACACTCGCTGCTCGGCACTCAAATCATTGCCCGTTTGCGCACGGCTTTACAGGTGGAAATTCCCCTGCGTAGCCTATTTGAGACACCCACGGTAGCCGGCCTAGCCGCGAGCATTGCACAGGGTGCTTCCGTCATCAAGTGTGGCTAAGCCATTCGGCAGGCGGTGCTTCCGCAATGTTGTTGACCTACCTTTAATTCAATCTGCTAAAAGCACTTCTTTCCCATTTTCGAGTTCAAACAGAACCGGTGACGCCAAATTGGGCTGTTACCTCTACAACCAAGACACATATCTACCAACCTTACCAACAGTCGATGACGGAAGTACCTGAGTTACAGCTGGGTTCCAACAGTTGATGTAGTCCGTCCTTGATCTCATCTTCTTAACATTGCGCAGTCGCCGACGGAACACGCATCGCCTTCATGTCCCGTCCCCGTCGCGATGTCGGACTGTGCTCATTGCAAAGCACCAGAATTTTCCTCGATAGGTCGGATCGCCGAGTCCTCGATCAAGATCTGTGCCTAGTCGGGTGAAAGGATCCGGGCATCGGTATTACTGATGACTTGCTCGACAAACTCTTGAAGCCGGCTCCATTTGCGACGGCAACTCGCGCCTCGTTGCATCGAATGCGTGTAGTTGGCTGTAGCGAAGCGCCGTCGCATTGGTTTGTCAGACAAATTCAATCGCTGCCCCTTTTTCGGCGGGTCTCGCGCGCAAGTCGCCTGCCACGGTTAACGCCAGGTGCAGGGGCTCATCACCCTTGCTGGGCATTTCAGGAGGGGAGGGAATGGTAAATCCATGCTCGATTCCCGGTGCGCGGTTGACGTACCATTCGCGGATCTCGCTTCCCGTGGTTCCCAGCGTTCTCTGCCGATACTCAATACGATTCTCAAGCACGGACACGTCCGCGGTTTCGATTGATTGGAGCCTGTTGCCGTAACCATACGAGGAAAGACTTAGCATCCATTGCCAGTGGATCTTTTCCTGGTGTCGAGGCTCCAGGTGAATCCCGTGATTGTTGAACCACGCGCGCAGGCTCCCGGCATAGTTCACCGCCGAGTATTTCGCATCGCTGTCCTTCACCGCCGGTGTTGCGGCCGTTAGTCTGTATCGAGACTTCTCCAGGGCCGCCATCAACGAAGAGTTGTCTGCTCTTGGCCGATCGCCAGTCCCTCCGAATCCTGGACTGTAACCGTAACTCTCGGAAGCGAACAGCAAAACACTGACCATCAGAAATGTCTTGAAATAGGCGTATGTCATACTGCCCCCTGTTCCGTCTTCGTAGCGCTGCTTACCGAGGTATCTCAACCATATTTGATCCACATTTGATCCAGCTGTCATAGCGAAATACAGACTTATTATCGTTTCACCTGCAACAGTCTGTGGCCGCATGCCCCGGCTCCATGTACCGAATGCCTGAACGGGAGCAGCCCAATATGCGAACCGAAACATTGCCTGCGACCGTTCACTGCGCTGACCGTACTGTGTTCCCAACAGCCACTCGGCTCCTCGCAGGAGAAGAGAGTGGCTGTCTGTCCCAGCCGGCGGTAGTCGGGCATCACTGGCCTGTTACGGCTTTGCTGCCTTTGATGAGGTTTCCCTTTAGATTGCTTAGGGCGGCAACATTTGCAGCCATAGAATCGAGGATAGCGGAAACAAAGATAAACTCCGCGGGAGTCGTCCACCCGGGGCGTCGCCACTCCAAAATCAACTTCCGGAAATCGTCTGCGCTACTTAGCTTGGCGAGCGCATTGCTAATCGAGGTGACCTTTTTTTCGAGTGCCTTGATGTCTACTTTGTTTGGCATAACTCTTGTCTCCTTATTGCTAGTTTTACCTTGTTAGTCTCGCTTTGGCCGAACGGCCAAAACTGTCGTGCCGCTTACCGGAAGAATGAGCGCATTCTAGCGCGATTGACAAGGATAAAACATCTGAAATTGGCTCACTTGATAGTCGGGGGTGTGTAGACCCAAAGCCAGCGATCGGTCATCTTCAGTCGGAGACGTACAGGACCTTTCCATTGAAGGACGCCAAGTTGATGACGAAGAGCGAAAATCTCCAAATGCAGTCGGGTCCTAGGTCGAAGACTGTAGGAAAGCGAATAGAGGACAGAGAAGATGAGTTCACGCATGGCTCTTGAAATATAGTTCCATCGGAGTCTCAACTTCAACGCCCACAATGCCGACGGAGTTTTCAGTAAGGACGGGTCGGCTATCTACACAAAACAAGCCTCTTATAGAAAACTTACAGAATACAACGTTGGGCCACTTTTTTGCATCCAATTGGTGGGGTAAAAAATCGGGTTTTCGGGAGGCCGAAGAGAGATCCGGAGGAGGCAAGATGACCATACTTCGAAAAACCACTTTAACTGCGCTTCTACTCGGCAGCTGCTTGTTCGGCGGGGTCGTATCTTTACAAGCAGACCATCGGAGCGACTGCGAGAAACGAATTCGAAAGGCTGAAGACAATCTTTACAAAGAAATCAGAAAGCACGGTGAGTACAGCCGTCAAGCGGAGAACCGCAGGCGAGACCTTGACCAAGCTCGCTACGGTTGCCGAGATGTTGCTAATAACCGCTATTATGACAGAGGTCGTGATCGCTACTATGGCAGAGACCGTGATCGGTACTATGACAGAGATCGTGATCGCTACTATGGCAGAGACCGTGATCGGTACTATGACAGAGATCGTGATCGCTACCGCTACTACAGAGATCGTGACTATCGACGCTACTGAACTGGCGATTCAATCTGACTTTGTTTGAGAGATTTGATGTGGAATCTGATTTTCGTCGTTCTCTGGGTGAGGATTGAAACAGTCGCCGTCCGGATGCATTGACAGTCTGCGATTCGTTTGTGACATTGCGATGTTGTTCCGTCTCCACGCCCCATGTCGAAGCTGGTTTGCCTCTTCGCGGTGAAGACTCTCTCATTCGCTGTCATCGTGGCAACGGATGTCGTTCTCCAGGAACGCGCCCAGCGCCATTCCGAGCACTCTCGTGAGGCGGCGCCGCAGCGGCGTCAACGCGCCCGGAGGTTCCATCGTGCCGATGCCTGGATGGTAGTAGGTGCTCTGCGTCAACTGATCATGCACCAGCGTTGAGTAGAGT
>Ga0187893_10007861_pt1 | contig 17168 bp, 12 predicted proteins | sample MA1701074metaG_FD_139574 | JGI IMG/M metagenome (GOLD analysis project Ga0187893, IMG submission 139574) | White microbial mat communities from a basaltic lava cave in the Kipuka Kanohina Cave System on the Island of Hawaii, USA - MA170107-4 metaG ... | reverse complement strand
GACGAAAAAGTAGGCGAAGGCAATGACTACGCAAAGCATGGTGCTCGTTTTCACAAGACCATTATAGTGCGGACTGCCTGGATTGTTTTGATCGGGCGCAGGATGTCCGCGAGGCGAACGAGTGTTCATGTCCTGAAATCAGAATGCCGCCTTGAGGGACTTCCGCCAGAACCGTCCGATGCGGTCGATCAGTCGCACGTATTCGATGCCGTTCCGGGCCAGAAGCTGGAGGAGGGCTGGAGCCGGTTGTTCCAGCGCGTTCCGCAGCAGCTTTTGCAGCGACTCACCCTCCTTCAGGGCCGGCATCTCCAGCTTCAGGAGTCCGGTCACTTGGGCAAGGGAGGGCTTGGGCAAAATCCCGTGGAAGGTCAAGGCATCGGCCACGTCGATGTGGATTCCGATCTTGTAGCGTTCGCGCAGCAGGTCCGGGTTCCCGATTTCCACACCGTTGAGAGCGCTTCGGAGGTAGAGAAATGGGACGGTGAACTTGCGGCCATTGTAGGTGAGAAGAGATTCGGTCGGCCCACGTTTGAGGTGATCCCAGAACTTGGCCAGGACCTCGGTCTCGCTCTGGCATGAATAGGCTTCAACGCCGGGAATGGAGATCTCGCTTCCACCGGAGTTGACGTAAGCCCGCGGCACAGTCCCTTCCTCGCCTTGTACGTAGATGCCGAAGATGGAGGAAACAAATGGATTGGTCCACGCGGGTTCCCCCTCGACCGGACTGTCCTCTTGGGAGCAGGTTTGGACGTAGAGGCTTAACATGCGGTGCCGGTTTACTGCGGGATGATTTTCGATTGGTCGCGGAGCACCAGCGCGCGCATGGGATTACTCCTCCCAAACCTGCTCGGGCCAGCGGAGGATGCCGTCCTGATAGATGCGGAAATTCCCGCCGCCGTGGCTGCCAGGATCGTGCTTGCTACCAGTATAGGCGATGCCAAACTCCAAATAGTCTTTGCCAAGTTTTCGCACCAACACGCCGAGCGCCTGCAGGAAGGCCTCCGGGATGTGGTCCAGATCGGCGTATCGCTCAGCGAAGAAGTAAACTTGTCCGGCGCGTTTATCCACCTCGATGGCAAAGCAGGAGTCCTGGTGAACCGCGCGCAAACCAGTTCCCCCGTCGAAGCTTTCTGGCGTTTCCTCGCCGATGAGCGCCTTGATCAAATCTTGAGCGTCCTCGTCAGAGCATTTCAGCACTTCATCGCACGTGATATCGGTGTAGTACTCTGACATGTTGCTTGGTTTGACTGGCTTTTAAGTTGGGTTCCGTCATCCCTCAACTCCTGTCTGACCGTGCGGGCAAGGTGAGCCGCAAAGCTCTCTCAAGATTTCGCTCCCCCCAAGGAAGACGCGATGAGCCATGCGAACGGCAAGCAGGCTAGGCTCCTGATGCCGACACTAAGCCGGAGCCGGCCTGTCCCGGCGTCAAGCCATCCGGCCCCAGAGAATTGTCAGCAGGCGCACGCTTGACGCAAAGTGATGGGGGCTATATCGGTTACCAATATCGATCGCCGTAATAGGCCCGCCATGAAAGAAGTCGAACGCGAAATCCTGTTGAGCTTTTGGAAGGTGCATATCCTGCATCACGCCGGAGCGGAACCGCTCCACGGCCAGTGGATGCTGACGGAGTTGCGGCGTCACGGTTATGAAATCAGCCCCGGCACGCTCTATCCGCTGCTTCAGCGGATGGAGAGGCTAGGCTGGCTCAAAAGCAAAACAGAGCCGAGGCATGGTCGGGCACGAAAGGATTACCGCCTCACCGCACAGGGCCGCAAGGTGCTTGAAACCATTCGCGAGCAACTGGAAGAGCTGTATCGCGAGGTCATCGCCGACAGCAAGAAGAGTCATTAACCCATCCTGCAGAACATGAAAATGCATTTATCAAAGCACGGGCCGCTGATCGCTGGCATCATTATCACCAATGCGGCTCTGTGGCTCATGTGGAGTGGAAGCTCTGGTGTCCCGAAAGCGCGGGCAGCGGAACCACCTCCAACGACGAACCAGGAAATGGCCGCGCTTCAGACCGAAGTCGCCAGGCTCAAGGGCATCGTGCCGGACCAGTCCCACGCCATGAAGGACGTGGCGTATCACTTCGCCAACCTTTGGTTCGCGGGACAGAAGAAGAACTGGCCGCTGGCTGATTTTTATTGGTCGGAAACCCGTTCTCACTTGCGCTGGGTGGTGCGAATCATCCCGGTGCGCAAGGATCCGCAAGGAAACGAAATCCGGCTGACGGAGATATTGGATCCCATCGACAAGACTTCGCTCCAGCAGGTGGGCGACGCCATCAAAGCAAAAGACACCACGAGATTTGCCGAAGCCTACAAGCAGATGCTCGATAGCTGCTACGCATGCCACCTGGCTGCGGGCAAGCCATACCTGAGACTCCAAATTCCCCAGCAACCCGAGGCTCCCATCATCAAATTCGATCCAGAGCCATGAAGCCAGGCGTTTGGATTCCGGTGTTGTTGTGTTCGGGCAGCCTGGCTTCCGGCTTGTGGGCGCAGGACATTGAACACACAAGCCGCGATCGCACAGCAACGACACCAGAGACCGGGCCGAACGAATTCGGAAGTGTTCAAGGCGTTGTGACGTTCCGAGGCGAAATTCCCAGGTCGCAGATTGCCGATGACGCTGGCCTGCGCCGGGAATTGCTGGAGGTGGATCGCGACACGCACGGACTGCGATACGTCGTCGCGTTTCTCACACCGCTCAACGCTACATCGAACCAGGCTGCAGCGGTTAGCCAAGGTTCGCCAGCAAAGCCACGCATCACGGTGGACCAGCAAGACTACGCCTTTCTTCCGCGAGTGGTCGCGGTCCGGCAAAGTGAACCGGTCACGTTCACCAACAGCGACCCGGCCAATCATAATGTCCGGACCTCCTCGGCGGCGGCCCCAAACGAGTTCAATGTTTTCACTGGCGCCAGCGGCAAGTATGAGCATCGCTTCGTGGCCGATCCGCAACACCGGCCAATCCAACTGGGTTGTGACATTCACCCGTGGATGCGCGGCTGGATTTACGTGTTCGATCATCCGCACTTCGCCGTGACCGACAAACGAGGCGCGTTCCGCATCGGCTCCGTTCCACCGGGCGAATACAAACTCATGCTGCGACAGCCAGACATCAGGTACACGCACGAACAAAAAATCACAGTCTCCACCAAACAGGCAACGAAAGCGCAAATCGAGGTGCGGGCGGAGAGCCTGCCCAAACCAAAGGAATAAGAATGCTGAAATGTATCACGGCCACACAGGCTCCAAGAGCGACGCTGCTGATTCGATTGGCCGTCGGCGCAGTGTTTCTGTCAGAGGGGATACAGAAGTTCCTGTTTCCTGCTGATATCGGCGCAGGACGGTTTGCGAAGATTGGACTGCCCTCGCCGGAGTTTCTCGGCCCCTTCGTCGGGAGCTTTGAAATCGTGTGTGGCGCGTTGATACTTCTCGGCCTGCTGACCCGGCTCGCGGCAATCCCGCTCATCACCGTTATCTCTGTCGCGATTTACACGACAAAAGTTCCGATGCTGGCCAAGAATGGTTTCTGGAAAATGGCACATGAAGCGCGCACGGATTTCGCAATGTTCCTTGGCGCGCTGTTCCTGCTGATTGTAGGAGCGGGAATGTTGTCGGTCGACGCCCGCCTTTCTCGAAAGCAGTCCGTCCATGCTGCAAAAGAACAGTGACGGAACTCGCCCGCTTGCGGAACTGGCGTGGCTTTTCCTGAAGCTCGGCACGATTGCTTTCGGCGGTCCCGCCGCCCACATCGCCATGATGGAGGACGAGGTCGTCCGTCGCCGACGCTGGCTGACGCACGAAGAATTCCTCGACCTGCTCGGCGCGACCAATTTGATCCCCGGTCCCAACTCGACCGAGATGGCGATTCACGTTGGCCATTGCCGTGTGGGTTGGCCTGGACTGGCTGCTGCGCTATCGCATCAAGTCGGCGTGGTTGGTCCTGAGCGGAGCGGCCATTGGTTGGACGGTGTTCACTTGGAGGCTGGCCGCGCTTGGCTTGGCGGGCGCCATCTTGAGTTTCGCAGGTGTCAACGAACTCCTTGTTCTGCTCGCAACCGGCATCGTCACGGGCCTTGGGCAGGCGTTCATACGACAGCGCGCGGCCGAGAATTGAAATTTGACGTGACGGATGAACTTACATGCATGAAATGGTACAATGTCTGAAACGAATGATTTGCACTTCCGCCACGAGCTTGGTCATGGCTGACCTCTTGGCCTTCGCCCGCGTAACGTTCGGCATCCCGCCAAAGTCGTGTGGTAAACTGACCCACGTGGCTCAGCCTCGCTATGGCGAATGAACTTCTGAGCAAGGAGTCGATTATCCGACTCGGTCTTTTTCTCGGCATCTTCGCAGTAATGTCGCTGTGGGAGTGAATCGGCCCGCGCCGGGAACGGTCAGTTCCCCGCTGGCGCCGCTGGCCGAACAACCTCGGAGTAGCTGTGCTGGACACCGTGCTGACGCGAATCGCCGCGCCAAGCGGGGCGGTTGGTTTTGCCATCCTGGCCGAGGTGCGCCACTGGGGATTGTTCAACACCCTCGCCTGGCCTCCGTGGCTGGAACTGCCGATCGCGCTGCTCGTGCTCGACTTGGCCATTTACCTGCAACACCGCCTCTTTCACCACGTGCCCGTGCTTTGGCGGCTGCACCGGATGCATCACGCGGACCTGGACGTGGACGTGACCACGGGCGCGCGGTTTCATCCCGTGGAAATTCTTCTGTCGTTGGGCATCAAGTCTTGCGTTATCTCCGCTTTGGGTGCGCCGCCGCTGGCGGTGCTCGCTTTTGAAATCGGGCTGAACGCAACCTCGATGTTCAACCACAGCAATGTGCGCATGTCGCCCCGACTGGAGCGCGTATTGCGCTGGCTGGTCGTGACGCCAGACATGCACCGGGTCCATCATTCGATTGTCCGACACGAGACGGATAGCAACTTCGGCTTCAATTTCCCGTGGTGGGACAGGATCTTCGGCACTTTTCGTCGGCAACCCGAAGCTGGCCACGAGGGCATGACCCTCGGCATCGACCAATTCCGCGATCCAAATGAACTGCGCATCGACCGAATGCTGGCGCAGCCGTTCCGAAAGGAGAAAGGTACTTCGGTGGAGAGGCGGTAACCACGCTTTTCTCAGGCTCACTCCTTGGTAACTTCCTCCGCATGCGGTGTGTAATCAATCAGCCGCCTGCGCCGGTCAAACTTGAGTCGGCAGAATCGAACAATCGGACAGCAGTGACGCTATGAGTGAGCTTTCCGACCTGGCTGGGGACGCCCTATCTGAAGGCGGAGCATCGAGGAGGAAGAACGATTGATCTCCTTAGGGAAACGCGGGAGTATTCCGGACAACTCAAGCGGCCAGTGTTTCCTGGACCGCGCGAAGGAGTTCGTCGGAGTCGATGGGCTTCTGCAAGGTACGCCGGGCACCAAGTTTGGCGGCCATGTCAAGGCAGGTGTCCGCGTTGACGCGATTGCCACCTGATATGGCGATGATTCTTGCTTCCGGCTGTTGCCTCCGCATTGCCATGATGGTTTCCAAACCTTCTTTCTCCGGCATGATGAGGTCGGTGAGAACCAAGTCGACCGGCGACTGGCCGAAAAGTTTCAAGCCTTCCCGTCCGTTGGCTGCTGGCAGAACTTCGTACCCGGCGCGGGTGAGGAGTTGTTGGACGAAGTCGCGAAAGAATTCGTCGTCATCAATCAAGAGGATGCGCTTCATGGTTGCTTGGCGGACGAAAAGCCGGACTGGGCCTTGCCGGCGTCCAGCGCTCGGCGGAGCGCCACGCTCATCGAGTCCGGGTCCATCGGTTTCATCACTGTCTCACATCGGCCGAGAGCACTGAGTTCTGAAGCGTGAAGGGTTTCGCTGTATCCGGTGCAAATGAAAATCGGCAAATCCGGCCGGCGCTGGCGGGCTTCGCGGGCGAGGGCCAGGCCCGTGAGCGTGGGCATGGTCTGGTCGGTGACGAGCGCATCAAAAGTAGCTGAGGAAGTCTTGATGGCTTCCAAGGCAGCTTGGCTGTCGGTGAAAGTGGTCACGCGATAGCCGAGGCGCGCAAGGCGCTGAGTGGCGATATCGACGAGCGCTTCCTCGTCATCGACGAACAGGATGTGTTCGTTGCCTCCTTTGGCCCGGAGGATGGTCGTTTCGTGGGCCGAATCGCTGGCGTTGGGCGCCTGGGGCAGGAAGATGTGGAAGGTTGTGCCGGAGCCGGGCTGGCTGGTGACGGTGATGTCGCCGCCGTGGTTTTTGATAATGCCCTGGGCGACGGAGAGACCGAGGCCGGTGCCTTCGCCGACGGGCTTGGTGGTGAAGAACGGTTCGAAGATACGCTCCAGGATTTCCGGCGGAATGCCGTGGCCGGTGTCGCTCACGGAGAGGCGGAGGCAGGGGCTGGCGGGGAGCGAGGGCAGCGTCCCGATCGTAGTAGGGTCTGCCTCGACGGTGTCTAGCAAAACCGTGATGGTGCCACCCCTTTCCCGCATGGCGTGGCCGGCGTTGGTGCAAAGATTCATCAACACCTGGTGAAGCTGGCTGGGGTCAGCCAGCACGGAATCGTTCCCAGCGCGGAGGTCGCGGCGAATTTCGATGGTGGCGGGCAGGCCGGCCCGAAGGAGGCTGAGCGTTTCGTTGATGAGCGCGGCAAGCCGTACGGGCTTGCGCTCGGGAGCGGCTTGCCGGCTAAAGGCAAGGATTTGCCGGACGAGGTCGCGGGCGCGATGGGCGGCCTTGATGACTTTGCCGATGTTTTCTTTTGGCACCGAGGCATCCGGCAGGTCGCTCCTGATGAGATGGCTGTAGCCGATGATGGCACCGAGGATGTTGTTGAAGTCATGGGCGATGCCGCCGGCCAGGGTGCCGAGGGCTTCCATCTTTTGCGCCCGTTGAAGTTGGGATTCCAGCCGGGCGCGGGCTTCTTCTGCCTGGTGCCGTTCGGTGATGTCGTTCAGGAACCAGATAAAATGCGCGACCTTGCCCGTGTTATCACACACAGGGTAGAGGGACAATTCGCTCCAAAACGAGGAGGCGTCCTTGCGGTGAATTTGAGTCGTGATCGAGCAGGCGCGCCGTTCCGCCTTGTAGCTCCCGGATGCCAGCGTGCAGCAGGTCGAGTTACTTGCGGGTTGCTTGTCAGGAGCGCCGCCGGTGCTGCTCGGACAACAATCGTCGTTGGCCAGCCAGCCCGCACGTTCGATGAGACACAGCGACGTGGCCGGCAACCAGACCAGCAGCATGACCGCGGCAATAACTCGATTCAGCCACTTCATGGCCATCAGAATACAGGTGGATGAAAGAGTTTCAAACCTAAAGCTTTGTTTGAAAGTCTCCATTGCCGTTACGTGCGCGTCTATCGTTTGAAATGGTGCTCGAACGAGAGGTAGAAAATCGCACCGTAATCGGGCGCGGCCTTCGTCAGACCAATCGGAGCGCCGACGCCGAGCACGAGTTGCCCCGCCTTCAGATTGAAAGCGTAGCGTGCGGCGGGCAGGCGATGCGCTCGTGAGCAAAACGAAGCTGCCGGAAGGCGACGGCTACAACGTCGTCGTGCAGTTCAAGCAAACCGCCGAAGCACTGGGCCAAGCAGGTCGAGTCTCCTGTCATTGGCAGGCATTCCCAGGCTGATGGAGATCCTCCCCAGTATTCCGGCGTTCCCGACATGGACGTGAGCGGGAGTGGAAGGGCCAGGCAACTCGGCTTGCCGGGGCTGCCCCAGTCGTCGGTCCTTGTGTAATATCCAGGTCCGGATCCCAAGCAAACGTAGTAGTCCAGATACTGATGCCAGATGGCTGTGCAGGCCGCATAGCGATACCATGGGACGGTCACAATGATACTGAACGTCGGGCCGTTGAGGCAGGTGCGGAAGTCATAGTAATCGTCACCGCACGTGGCATCGATCGAGGTGTCCTTGCCGTCCCAGTTGTCCCAGGCCATGGGCGGAACACCGGGAGGATTCGACGTTGACGGGTTCGGGTTTTCGGGGGTCGGGAACATCCCGTTGTTCTGCAGATTGAGGGCGCCGAATGGAGAGATAAATTGTGTAATCGGGTCATCGGCCAATGCTGCGGCACTGATGCTGGCGGTGATCAGCAGCCACAGCGCTAACTTGGGGTTCAAGTGCATACTCGATTCTAGTGCAAGGGGACGGTGGGCAGGTTTTGGAACTGGTTGATCTCCGTCCAGTTCGTCAGGAGGTACTTGCTGTTGATCCAATAGAGGACGTTCGTGGACGGCGGGTTGAACTGGAAGCGGCCCACCAGCTCCTCGAACCTCGTGGTGACCTACTCGCAACCGGGACGGTACGGCTACAAAGCCGTCCGCAATGGCTGGCTCCAGTCGGATGAACTGGTGGTCAACGTGTCACTCAGCAAGCCGGACAACTTCAGTCAGCGCCAGGATCTGGTTCTCATCTCGATCGGCACCAACTACAGCAACGGCAAGATGCCCATGATTTACTCGGGCCTGGGCGACAACGCCGGGGCCACCAGTGAACCGGGAGACTGGGACGAAGCGCATCGCCGTCTTCTCCCAAACCGCGCAGGATTTCCTGGAGGTCCTTCGCGAGCAGCAGCGGCTGGCGCTGGCGGAGGAAACCATCCGGCTGGCACAGCAGGCGACTGGAGAGGCAATCCAGTTGGCCTTGGAAACCTGGAGTTGATACTCGCCCATTTCATTGACGTTGAACGTGGCGATGTGACCGCTGGAATTGTTGGTCGCCCGGGCGCCGCTCGGGTAGGTCAGCACAAAAGTTTGTGGCGCGTCGATCAGGGCCGATTGCACGGTGATGCTGATCTGATTCGAGTAGGTCCCCGCCGGTGTGACGAACGCTGGCGCCGGCAGGGGGCTCGAGTAGGTGCGCGCAATTTGGGCGCTGTTCTGGTAGCCGTTCCTCCGCGCCTCGAAGAGGAAGTGGCGGGTCGAGTTTATGGTGAGCGGGCCGGTATAGACGTTCGTGACAACGCTGGCGTTGGCGCCGCTGGCGTCGCCCATCGCGTAGTAGATGGTCGCGCTGTCGGTGGCGGCAGTGGCGGTGATGATCAGGCTTTCCGTGAAGTTGGTACTGGCCGGCTCGACGACGGGATCGGCAGTTTTGAACAGGTAAGAGAACAGATTGGTTGGCCCCGGATACAGCGCGTGATCGTAGCGGGTCAGCACCGTGACGCTGCCGGCGCCGATGCCGCTGAGCGGGAACGGGCCGGTGTAAATCGTCCAGATCGGGTCGCTGTTGATCTTGTAGTAAATGGTCTGCGCCAGTGGATTCGTCAGGGTCACCTGAATTGGATTACTGTACGTGCCCGAAGCTGGCGCAGGCGAGACAGCGGTCAAAAAGGTGTAGGCGTTAGTCAGATACTTCGGCGTGTATCCGCTCCGGAGGCCCAGGGCGGTGACGGTCACCGAATTGGAGATGGCAAAGGCGCCCACGTATCGCGTGGAATTGGTCGTCGGTTCGCTCCCATCGAGTGTGAAGTAGATTGATGGCGCTTTTGGATTTCCGCCGTCCCAGTTGAAACTGACGAGCGTGTTCGCGTAAACGTAAGGGACTGTCGGATTGATGGCGATGTCGTCCGAAACAAAATTGTAGCTGTTGGTAACCGGATCGGAATCGATGGAGCCGCTGCGGCGCAGCAACAGCACGAAGTCGCCGCTTTCGTTGATGGAGAAGGTCGTGTTGGTGCCTGCGGTGGTCGCGGTTTGCAGCGTGCCGCTCGGGCTGGTCAGGAGGAACTGGCCTCCATAGCTGTCCCCCGAGGCCACTGTTATGGTGGCCGGTCCGGAGAAAGTGCCGCTCGGGGTGACAAAGGACGGAGGCGGGATCTTGGCCATGCAACTGTTGGTGACCACCGCACTGTCGAGGTAATTGGTCTTACGGGCCACGAAGATGAAGTTGCGGGAGCCGCTCATGTCCATCGGTCCAGTGTAGACGTTGGTGGCCTGCGCGAGTGAGGGCATGCTGCCCAGCGCGTCACCCATCGCGTAATAGATGGTGGCGTCGGTCGTGACGGTGGTAGCCGCGACGGTGTACTCGCCGTCGATCGGGCCGCCGGGAGGTGTCACGACGGGCGTTGCCACTTTGAACGTGATCGGGGTCGTATTCGTGGGGCTGTTGACTTCCGGTGAGACGGGAAAGTAGGCGCGGATAAAATCGCTGCCACCCGGAATGCCGTCCAGCGTGAACGGGCCGGCGTAATCCTCCCATGGTCCGTTCCCCACCTGGTATTGGACGTTGGCCCCGCCGGTGATGGTGAAGGTCGTAGCGTTCGAGAACTGCCCGGCTGGCGTGATGGTCAGGTTCGGAGAGTAGGCGTATGTGCCGCTCACAAACTGCGGGCTGAAGCCGGGGCGGGTTCCCATAAAGCGGATGGTCACGTTGGTGTTCCCCAGTTGGATGGGGCCTGTGTAGCGGATGCTGGGTGTCCCTTGAGCGGCAAACGTGTAGTAGATGCTCATCGGGTAAGTGTTGGTGGCCGCGACCGTGAAAGGCATCATTCCGTAGGTCGTGCTGGGAGGATTGAGCGCGAGATCATTCACGACAAACGACAGGTTCGTGAAGACGGTTGGTCCCGGGTACAAGCCCGACCGATACAGGCTTGCGCTGTAGATGCCGCCCCCTTGCGGAGGAAATGAGACGCTGGCTGCCTCCGAGACGATGTTGGTGATGGTGCCATTCGGAAAAGTAATGTGGTAAACCCCGCCGAGGCCTGAGGGGGAGGCCACCGTGATCGGGTCGGGCGTGTAGATGATCGGCCCCGGCACGATGAACTGGAGCGGAGCCAGCGCCCCTTGGAGGCTGACGGCCACTTCCGCGCTCGGCGCAAAGCCATTGCGGAAATTTCGAAAGCGGTAGCTCGTCGAGTTGGTGGACTGAATCACCGGTGCAATCACAACGGTGTCCGCTCCGGTGACGGACGGAGCCGATTCCGGCGCAGCGGCCGTTGTGAATCGGGTCGTGTTGGGCGTCGTCTCCGGGACCACGTAGAGCGCTGGTGCCTCACCTTGAAAGAAAGCGAGGGTGTCCACGTTGTAACCCGGATAGTATATGCTGACGTCGACGTGCAGCGGGCCTGCGGGCGCGGCGTAGGTGGCCTTGAGCGCGTCGTTGTGAAAGTAATACATGGTGGCGGCCCTGCGTTCGACCCGGAGCCGATCCCCAAACGCCACTGCGCCAATGGACGCCGCCTGTCCCCCATTCTGGTAGATGTAAAGATTCATGCCGCTCACGTGGAAGGCGTGCTGGATGTCCGTGTAACTGGCGTTGCTGTCGACGCTGTCGAGGCCGACCATCATATGGTCGTTGACCACGATGAAATCCACCGAGCAGTCGCCGGTGGCGGTTTCCGCGGAGACGGCGCCCGCGTTCCAGTTGTTGCCTCCAGAGGTTTTCCCCAGGCCGAGGCCCTGCTGCGCCACTCCGAACAGGTTGGTCCAGGTGACTGGTTTCCCTTTAAGTACCACCGGCGGCTTGGCCGTGAGATGGTAGTTCCATGCGTTCGTGTTGCCGGGTTGAGAGTAGGCCGTGAGCGTCACATTGCCGCCAGCATCTCCACCCGTGATCCAGACTCCGGTTTCGTTGCCGGCCACCCGGAGGTAGCATTTGCCCAGTTGTCCGCCGTTGTCATAAATGGAGCCGTCAAAGTGCAAAGGCCCCGAACTCGGCACGCTGCTGGTGTAAATGACCTTGCCGTTGAGGTAATAGGAGACCTTACTCCCCACCCGGGTGACACGGGCGCGATCACCGACGTTGTAAAGGATGGCTTGGTTCACTTTTTGGATGCCGGCCTCATAAACGTCGATGTACCCGTCGGAACGAAAGTAGATGGCGTAGTCGATGTCGGTGTAACTGGTGGTCGAATCGACGGCATCCAGGCCAAACATCCGCGACGTGTTGTTCTGAGTGATTTCGGCCTCTGCGAACCCGTCACCGCTGATCGTTTCAGTCGAGATGAACCCGCCGTTGCCCCAACCGCTCGCGTTGGTCTTGGTGACCACAACATTAGTCGCCATGACCCCGACCATGTTCGCGGTGGTAACGGTCGCATCAGAGTAGGGCTGAAAACCGCCTCCGTTGACGGTGTAGAATATGGTCCCGTCGCCTGGGGTGCTGAGCCAGACGTTGAACGGATCAGAAAAGTTTCCCGAGGCCGGCGTGGCTTCCACCCATCCGCTGCACGTGAGGTGCGGGGTGATCTTGAAGTCACCTGCGTAGGCGCTGGCTGGTGCGACGGCAATCTCATATTCGACGCCTGGGGTCACTGGAACCCGGACGCGGCTGGTGATTTTCCCATCAACGTCGTTGTTGACCCGAAGAACGGTCAGACTGTTGACCGCGTTTCCGGTGTAGAGGCCGAGGATCGTGTCGGAAGCGCTGCCATCCGTGTCGATCTCCAACTGCCCGGTGCAGGTGGGGGTGAAGCTGTACCAAACGCTGCCATTGCCGCCGTGCTGCCCCGGCTCACCCGATTCGCGCGAGGCCCCGTACGCACTGCCCGTCGTGGTGACCCCATTGGTGAGTGGGATTCGGTTCGCGAAGTTGTCGTTCGCTGGCGACGAGAATTGCTTTAAGGTCAGCGTGAATGGCCCTGGGATGCCGCCATCCACCAGAATTTTGTAGGCGGTTCCTGCGGTGCCCGTGAAGGTCACGGTGGCATCAGGCATCGACGGATCGGGATTGTTGTTGCCGACGACGTAACCAGAGTTGAACCCCGTGAACACTGCCAGCGCGTGATTGCCGAGGCTCTCCACCGAAATCGAAACGGTCCCATTCTGGGTCGGTGTGTATTCGTACCAAACGTTCCTATTTGGCAGCAGGTTGAGTGCGCTGAGAGACTCGTTTTCGTTGGCGGCCTGGGTAGTGCTCCCCGCGACCCTGACGTAACTGTAACTCTGGTTGCCGCTCGTTGAACCGTTCTGCAGCATCAAGACCTGGCGGTTGGCATAGAGATCATTGGCGGGAGCAGCGGGAAGCCGGACGGTCAGGTTAATACCACCCGAGGCGGAGCCGGGTTTCCCATCAATGTCGATCTGGTAGGTGGTTCCTGACATAACCGGCAGGCTCAAGCCGCTGGTCCATCCATAGAGGTCGTCGTTGAACAAGCCCGCGCCCGAGCTGACCGCGGTGATGCTGCCCGCCCGCAGTGATGTGTCAAAGAGGCTCCCCTCCAGAGAAATCTCTGCGTTCCCTGACGCCGGAGGTGTGAACGACCACCACACCGTCTGGTTGACGCTCGGGACGCCGAGATACCCGAATAAATATTCCCCGCCTTGAATAGTGGCGTTCAGGTTGTGTCCGACGTCGGTGGCCACGTAGGTGAGGTTCGTGATGGTGTACTCGGCAATCGTCTCGTAGTTGGTGAGAGTGCTGGTGAAGTTCAGCGTCGTGCCGGGGTAGTTGTCGTTGACCGGGCTGGCCGCGAGCCGGAAGACGAGATCGATGATGCCGAATCCTGCATCCTGAGTCGTGCCTTCCACGGCCACGCGAAATTGCGACCCCTGGGTCACGTAATAAACCAGTTTGCCATTGCCGCTGGCTGCCGTGAAACCGTAGTTGACCGGGTAGGAGTAAGGCTTGATGCCGATCTGGGTCAGGAAGGTGGATTTGGTCGCGTCAACTGTCAGATAGCCGCTGGCGGGCGCCGTGATCGACCACCATGTTGTGCGGTGGGAAGAGCTGATGCTCGTGTCTGCTCCAAGATCGCGTTCACCTCCCTCAATGGTCGCTGCGATGTTGTAGCCGATCAAGGTTGCCGTGTAGATGGGGTTGGTAATCGTTCCGTTGGGCAACACCAGCGTGATGCCGTTAGTCTGAAAGGTCACGGGCTGCGGGGCATCAAATAGGTCGTTGGCCGGGGACGCTTCCAGCAACAGGTTGAGGTTGATTCGACCGAACCCTGCATCCTGGGCGGTGCCTTCCACGGCCACGCGGTACTGGCTTCCCTGGATCACGTAATAAACCAGTCTGGCGTTGCTGCTGGCTCCCGCGAAGCCGTAATTGACCGGGTACGAGGAAGGCTTGATGCCGACCTGGGTCAGGAAGGTGGACTGGGTAGGATCAATCGTCAGATAGCCGCTGGCGGGCGCGGTGATCAACCACCAGACTGTGCGGAAGGAGGCGCTGATGCCTGTGTCTGCGCCCAGGTCCCGCTCACCTGCCTCTGCGGTTGCGGCAATGTTGTGACCCGTCAGCGCCGCAGTGAAGTTAGTGTAGAGAACTGTCCCATCAGGGACAGCGCCGGTCACGACATTCGTCTGGAACGTGACCGCTGCGGCCGTGCCAAACAGGTCGTTGGAAGGGGACGCTGCCAGAGTCAGGTCCATGTTGATGCCGCCCATGCCGGTGTCCTGCGTGGTCCCGTCCACCGCAACGCGGTATTGGCTTCCCTGGGTCACGTAATAAACCAGTTTGCCGTTGCTGTTGGCTGCCGTGAAGCCGTAGTTGACCGGGTAGGAGTAAGGCTTGATGCCGATTTGCGTCGGGAAGCTGGACTTGCTGGTGTCCACGGTCAGATATCCGTTGGCGGGCGCCGTGATGAGCCACCATACGGTGTGCCGAGATGAGCTAACGCCGGTGTCAGCGCCAAGCTCTCGTTCGCCGCTCTCGGTTGTCGCCCTGTGGTTGTGGCTCGCGATGGCGGCGGAGTAGGTGGTGTTGGTTACAGGCCCGTTGGGGACGGAGACCACGGTATTGCTGGACGCGAACGTGACCGGCGCGGCTGCGGCAAAGCTATCATTGGGCGGCGGACTCGGGATGATCAGATTCAGCGTGTACCTGCCAAGAGTCTTGCCACCGAGTTGAAGGTAGTAGGTCGTACCCGCCGTGATATTGTAGGCGATGGAACTGAGTCCAACTCCACCCGCAGAGTTGTCGTCGATCGCGAGGTAGCTGTACCAATCCCCAGCCGAGGTCAGCATCAGCGTGCTGTCGAAGTCGCTGCCCATCGTGTCAATGGTGAGCGTCCCGGTGGCGGGCGCCTGGAACTTGAACCAGACCGTTCCGTTGGCGCCATAGACGTTCCGTTCCCCGTTGTAAAGGTTCGCGCCCAGCATGCTTCCTGATTCGGCCGCAAGCATGTTCGTGGTGGAAACCGTGCCGTTGGGCAGGGTGTAAGTTCGAACCTCGGGAGTGAAGGTGATCGTTTGCGCGTTGTGCGGGTCGTTGAATTCAGCAGACGGCCAGAACTCCGCCACTGAGAGGTTGATGCCCGTGCCCGGAGCCGGCTGGTTGAAGACTTTCAATTCGGCGACGTTGAGATAATCCGTGCCAGCGAGCTGCAGCCGGACGTAGCGGCCGGATCGCCCGACATTGATGGTGCTGGGAAACCCGGCCTGGGCAGCCTGGTAGTAGGACCAAACGCCGGGAGAGTTGGTCACGCTGATCGATTGCGATGGGAATGGAGTATCTGATACCAGGATGTAGAAGTTGGACACCCGAGCCTGGCAGCAGTCGGCGCGATTCCAGACCTCGACAGAGGTGAACTGGTAAACCTGGCCCAGATCCACTTCGAGCCAGGCATTGGCGTCTGCGTAAGTGTGGCTAAAATTTCCCGTGTTGCCATCGACTGCGTAACTGGCGGGGTAGGCTCCGGCGTACGTGGACGATTGCGTGGCTGCTTTGTTTGCGGCCAGGTTGATGCCCGGCAGAAAGCTCAATGGGGTGGTGTTGATCTGGTAGGTCGTTCCGGCCGTGCTGTCGATCGTGACGATGTCGTCGTCCAGGCCCCGCAGGTTGTTCCCCTCCCAGAGACCGACGGCCAGGTGTTGAGAAGGCAGGCCCTGATAGAGTTTGAAGTCCCGGAGCTTGCCTCCGCAGTTCTGGGCGCCGCCCGCGGCTGCGCCGACGTACTGGAGATAGTACGTGTTCACGTCGAACGCGGAGAGGTTCTTGAACGCGTTCGTCCAGTTCACCCACAAGGAGAACTGGGTCCCATTGGCTTCGACTGCCAGGTAGTACTCCTGATTGGCGGCAAGCATGAAGCCGCAGGGCGTGAACGTGCCGCTATTCTGGATGCCCAGCATGCCGTCGGAGTTGCGGACAACGAGCGGGTTGAAACTGCCTGAATAGCTGCCGAGGATAGTATTGTAGGTCGAACCACTGCTGTTCAAATACGTGTAGCTGAGTTCCGCCCGGTATTGGCCACCCGAATGAGGACGGTTCGGGAAGAACAGGGAGGCGTTGTTGCTGAAGATGGCGCCCGTGGGCGTGAATTGAATTCCGGCGCTGGGCGAAAGCCGCGTGGCCGAGTTCACTAGGTTCAGGCACGGGTCATATCCCAGCCCGCTGCGGAGGGGGACATAGACCACCATCTGCGAATTGAACGCGGCCAGCTTCCGGCCGTACTGCGCTGTGTAACTCCACCAAAGCGAATTGCTCCCCATTGTGTTCGTGTAAACGTCGTTGAGTTCGACCCCGGCATTCTGCAGCGCGATCAGGGCATTGGTTTCTCCGGCCTCCAGGGTGGCCGAAGAGGCGTCACCGAGAAGGTTCGCCCCATAACGATTGTTCGAGTCGAGCGAGTCGGCGATGACGGTCATGGCACTGGCGCGGTCGTTGTTGCTGCTGGTGACGGCGCTCGGGGTCTTTTCCAGCATCTCCAGGGAGAAGGCGCCCTGTGCGCCAGCGGTGGCCTTGATGCTGAGACGGTAGGTGGTCCCAGCCGTGGCGTTGAAGTTCAAGTAAGACCGACCATCTGAACCGATGCTGCTGGCGGCGATGGCCGTCAGCGCGTTGACGGCGTTGCCCGTGTAAACGTAGAGGACATATCCGACGAAGTTGCCATCCAAACGGCAGTTCACCGGGCCGGAAAAGTCAGGGGTCCAGTTGTACCAGATGGATGGGTACGGGCTGGGCTCGCTGACTTCGGCGGTGGCGTTGGTGATGATCCCGTAGAACTTGAATTGGGTCCCTTGTGAACCGTCGGGCAGAGTGGTCCACGGCAATGTGATAGGCCTAGCGTTGGTGAAATTGTCGTTGGCCGAACGGTAGGGGTGCGTCAGGGTCAGCTTCGTGATGCCGGCGTTCTTGCTGTCAATTTTGATCTTGTAAACGGTGCCGACCATGGGGCTGAAGCCGACCAGACTGGTGACAAGCCCGTTGGCGTCGTCATTGTTGGCCACGGCTGTCAGCGCGTTCACTGCGGCGCCGGTGTAGACTCCAAGCCACGTGTCCTG
>Ga0187893_10007860_pt1 | contig 17168 bp, 19 predicted proteins | sample MA1701074metaG_FD_139574 | JGI IMG/M metagenome (GOLD analysis project Ga0187893, IMG submission 139574) | White microbial mat communities from a basaltic lava cave in the Kipuka Kanohina Cave System on the Island of Hawaii, USA - MA170107-4 metaG ... | reverse complement strand
GCAATGGGAATCGAACCCAACCCTGACCTCGAAAACCCCGCGTCGGGCCCCTAAGACGGGCGAATCTGCGCTGGACCCGTACCCGCCAAACGAGAGAACATGGCGTTTGAAATTCCTGTTCCCCCGGCCCGCCCTCGATCTCGTGCTCTGCAACCCGGCGCCGACGATCGCGGCGGCGCTCGTCGCCGTGGGGTTGAGCGTGCTCCTCGCCACGGTGTAGCCGAGGCCGATCGCCACCGTCAGCGCCGCGATCGCGCCCCAGCGCCAGACGCGCGGTGAGCCGGCACCGGTCACGAGGAGCGCGATCGCGAGCGCCGACGTGCCGATCAGCACGTCGCCCAGCGTGCAGTGAACCACCGCGTACGCCCTGAACGCCGGCGTCGCGTCCCGCCAGAGCGTGTAGAGCGGCAGCTACGCGACCTCCCAGGCCAGATTCAACGCACCGAGCAGCGGCGCGAACCGGAGCGCGATGAAGCGCAGCGCGGCGCGGTCCTCGTACCAGCGCGGCTCGAGGTGAGCGGAATTCACCGCGCGCGCCTCGCCCGCTCGTTCGCCCCGTCCTGGGCGCGCCGGATCTCGTGCGGCCAGGTGCTCTTGATGTAAGCGATGACGGCCAGGATCTCGTCGTCGGCAAGCGCGCCGCCGAACCCCGGCATGTCGCTCTCGTGGCCGGGCGGCGCGTACCTGCCGGGCACGAGGCCGAACTTGGTGATGCCGAAGAGCACCGCGTCGGGGTGATGCCAGGTGTGGCCGCTCGCGTCGTGCGGCGGCGCCGGCATGCGGCCCGTCGGCTTCTTCTCGCGCCAGTTCGGCTCGCCCTCGAGCTTCGCGCCGTGGCAGCTCGCGCAGTGCCGGTCGTACACCGCGCGTCCGGCCGCAATGCGCGCCGGGTCGTCGCGCGACCACGCGAGCAGCACGGCGACCGCGGCGACGGCAACGCCGATCGCGGCGGCGCCTGCGACGAGCGCCGACCGCCCGAGCTTCAAAGCTTGACGCGGCGCAGTCGCAGCGCGTTCCCGATCACCGACACCGACGAGAGGCTCATCGCCGCGCTCGCGATCATCGGGTTGAGCAGCAGCGCGAACACGGGATAGAGCACGCCCGCGGCGACCGGCACGCCGAGCGCGTTGTAGACGAACGCGAAGAACAGGTTCTGGCGGATGTTCGCCATCGTCGCGCGCGAGAGCTTGCGCGCCTTGACGATGCCGCGCAGGTCGCCTTTCACCAGCACCACGCGGGCGCTCTGCATGGCGATGTCGGTACCGTGCCCCATCGCGATTCCGACGTTCGCCTGCGCGAGGGCCGGCGCGTCGTTGATCCCGTCGCCGGCCATCGCCACGATGCGGCCCTTGTCCTGCATCTCCTTCACGATGCGGTGCTTGTCCTGCGGCAACACCTCGGCGACGAACTCGGCGATGCCGAGCCGCTCGGCGACCGCGCGCGCGGTGTTGCGGTTGTCGCCGGTGATCATGACGATCGTCACGCCCGCGGTGGTCAGCTCGCGCACCGCTTCCGGCGTCGAGGCCTTGTTCGGATCGGCCACCGCGACCACGCCGGCGGCCTTGCCGTCGACTGCAACCAGCATCGCGGTCGCGCCCTCGCGCCGCAGCGGCTCGGCCTGTGCCTCGAGCACGGCCGGGTCGATGCCGGCCTCGTCTAGGAAACGCGCGTTGCCGATGAGCACCGCGCGGCCGTTCACGGTCCCGCGCACACCCTTGCCGGTGACCGATTCGAACCCGCCGACGGGCGCGAGCTCGAGGCCGCGCGCGCCCGCGCCGGCGACGATCGCGGCGGCGAGCGGATGCTCGCTCGCCAGCTCGAGGCTCGCCGCGAGGGCGAGCAGCTCGTCCTCGGCGAGCCCCGGCGCGGCCACCACGCGCTCGAGACGCGGCTTCCCTTCGGTCAGCGTGCCGGTCTTGTCGACCACCAGCGTGTCGACCTTCTCCATGATCTCGAGCGCTTCGGCGTCCTTGATCAGCACGCCGTCGAGCGCGCCGCGGCCGATGCCGACCATGACCGAGATCGGCGTCGCGAGCCCGAGCGCGCACGGGCACGCGATGATCAGCACCGACACCGCGACGACGAGCCCGTTGGCGAGACGCGGCTCCGGGCCGACCAGCACCCAGACGGCCGCGGCGAGCACCGCGACCGCGATCACGCCGGGAACGAACCAGGCCGAGACGAGGTCCGCGAGCCGCTGGATCGGCGCCCGCGACCGGGCCGCCTCGCCGACGAGATGCGCGATCTGGGCGAGCAGCGTGTCGGCGCCGACCTTCTCCGCGCGCATCAGGAAGGTTCCGGTCTGGTTGACCGTGCCCGCCGTGACGGGCGCGCCGGCCACCTTCTCGACCGGCAGCGGCTCGCCGGTGATCATCGACTCGTCGACGACCGAGCGCCCGTCGACCACGACGCCGTCCACCGGGATCTTGGCGCCCGGTCGCACCCGGAGCCGTTCGCCCGGCGTCACCTCGGCGAGCGGCACCTCGCGCTCGGTGCCGTCCGGCTCGACGCGGACGGCGGTGTTCGGCGCGAGGCGGAGCAGCGCGCGCACCGCGCTCGAGGTCTGCGAGCGCGCCCGGAGCTCGAGCACCTCGCCGAGCAGCACCAGCGTCGTGATGACGGCGGCGGCCTCGAAGTAGAGCGGGACGAGCCCGTGCGCCTTGAACGCGTCTGGCAGCGCGCCCGGAAAGAGCACGGCGAACACGCTGAAGAGGTACGCGACTGCGACGCCGAGCCCGATCAGGCTGTACATGTTGAGCCGCAGGGTACGGAACGAGACCCAGGCGCGCTCGAAGAACGGCCAGCCGCCCCAGAGGACGACCGGTGTGGCGAGCGCGAGCTGCCCCCAGCCGAAGACGCGCTCGTCGATCGCGTGGCGGAGCTGCGTCCCCCAGACCATCTCGGCCATCGCGGCGGCCACGAGCGGCAGGCTCAGGCACACGCTCACCCAGAAGCGCCGCGTCATGTCCTTCAGGTGGGCGTTCTCGACGTCCTCGAGCGTCGCGGTGCGCGGCTCGAGCGCCATGCCGCAGATCGGGCAGTTGCCCGGCGCGTCGCGGACGATTTCCGGATGCATCGGGCAGGTCCACTCCACCTTCGTGCCGGCGGTGACCGCCGGCGGCGGGGCGGCGGGCGCGTGGTGCCGACGCCGCTCGTGGCCCTCGTGTGCAGCGTGGTCGTGACGGTGTTCGTGCGCGGCGTGGTCGTGAGTGCCGTGCTGCATGGTGATCATCTCCTGGTGAAGCCCGAACTGCGCCCAGTCTGGAATCCGTACCCGACCAGCGCGATGGCGCTCACGCCGGGCAGGCGCGCCCGAAGTACATGTAGGCGAACGGCCGCGGCGCCTTCGCGTATTCGTTTTCGACGACCACGATCTCGAAACCGCTGTCGCGGATGAGCCGATCGATCCGGCGGTCGAGGTTGCAGCCGCCCGAGAACCGGCGCCACAACGGATTGAGCCGCCGCTGCCAGCGCTCGACCGGAGGATCCGGAGCGAGGCCATGCTCGACGAACAGCAGCGTGCCGCCGGGTTTGAGCACTCGCCGCGCCTCGCGCAAGGCCCGCGTCGCGTCCGGCACCGTGCACAGGGCCCAGGTCGTGACGACGGTGTCGATGGTGCGCGCCGCGAGCGGGATTTCCTCCGCCGAGCGTTGGAGGAGCTCGACCGGAACGCCCCCCGGCGCGAGCTTTCGGGCCACCATGGCGAGCAGCGCCTCGGAGGGATCGAGCGCGTACAGACGGGTGACCTCCGGCCCGTAGAAGGGCAGGTTCAAGCCGGAACCCACGCCGATCTCGAGCACCTCGCCGCGCGCCGCCGGGACGATCTTCTGCCGGTACCGTGTCGCCTCCTTGTTTCGCATCGACAGGTCGAGGAGCCGCGGCAGCAGCCATCGGTCGTAGATGCCCATCCGGCCTACCGCCGCTCGTCGATGTTCTCTGTCAATCGCTCACGTCGCGCTTCATCTGGTCGAACCGCTCCCGCTTCAGCTCGCCCTTGGCGCAGCGCTCCTTCAGGATGTCGAGCGCACGGTTCCCCGTGCGCGCCTGGCCGCTGGTTGCGAGCCACTTCGCGAGCACCACGATGCCGAGGATCACGAGGATCCAGAACAAAGCCCATGTGCAGGATGCCGAGGCCGTTCCAGCTCCGGCCCGATTCGTCCGCTCCGCCCCACATCATTTCAGTCCTCCGTTGCGACGGCTCGCCGCGTGCGTCACCGCGCGGCGACCACCGTGAGCGTCAGTCAGCGCAGCTGCATCATCTCCTCATGCTGCATCAGCTGATCCATCATCATCCGCATCATGCCTATGCGCTGCTCCATCATGCGCATACGCTGCTCCGGGGTCGCCGGCGGTTGCCCGACGGCGCTCTACCGCATGGTGCGGCGGGGAGACTACCCCTTCGAGCGGCTCCGATGTTGGTGCGCTGCGTTCGGCGCGAGGAACCGGATCTGCGAGTCGCACTGGCGCTGCTGGGTCGTCGAACGCCTGCCCTGCGTGGAACCGGTGACGTTTCACGCTGTTGGTCATCGGGAAGGTTCCGGGCGAGGGGCGCTGACGCCGACTTTCGTTCAGCGGGCTCTATGGCCTTTGGCCGCCCCAGGTCGTTTCGCCGTGGCGTTGGCCCTCGGGTGTGCGGGCCGCCGGCTCACCCCCGCGATCGATCGTCAGGCGACGGCGGCGGCAGGCCAGTGGGGTGCACGGGCATTCCGGCCGGGGTCAACGCCACAACGCGGGATCGATGCCCACGGACCGGCAGATGTAGCGGAAGGATCGCTCGCGGCTCCTCAGGTCTCCGCGCAGATCGCGGAACAGGGCGCCGCCCGCGGTGGAGAGCCGCTTCGCCCGGTCGATAAGCGCGCGCTGCTCGTCGTTCTCGATCAGTACTAGCCGGCGCCTGGCCGAACGCACGATCTCCCGGACGTCGACGACCAGGCACTCGCCGCGGTCGGCCTTCACCGGATCGAGGCACAGGGCCTCGACGAGCTTGAGCCCGAGCACGTTTGCCAGCTCGAGCCGTATCGCGAGCGCGACATCCACTTGCATGAGCCTGGCGATCGCGGCCCGTCGCCCGGGGTTTTCGGCTCGCGGCGCGGAGTCGCAGACCTCCTGCAGCTTCGCCTGCGCGCCGCGGTGTCCGCCCTTCGCCGCGCGTGCGAGCCAGCCGACGCCGGCCGCCTCTTTGTCGGGCTCGGTGTCGCGCCGGAGCACCGCGATTCCGAGAATGTATTGCGCCTCCAGGTGTCCGCCCCGCGCGGCGAGCTCGAGGTGGTGGCGCGCGCTCTCCGGGTCGCGCAATGAGAAGGCCGGCGACGAGTACAGGCGATGGAGCTCGAAGGCCGCCTGGGCGTTCCCGGCCTGCGCCGCTTTGGCGAGCCAGGAAGCCGCCTTCTTATAGTTGTGCGGCACGCCGTTCTTCGCCCTGCCCCCCGGCGCGGCAAACAGTCGGCCGTACGCGAGCTGGGCCTCCGGGTGTGCGGACACGGCCGCCTTCTCGAGCCAGTGAACCGCCTCGGCCGTGCGACCGAGGCTGAGCAGCATCACCCCGTATCGGTAGCAGGCCTGGACGTCTCCTCGTCGGGCGAGCCCGGCGAGCCACTCGCTCGCCGCCGGGTCGCCGCGCTTCCAGCAGTCCTCGGCGAGCGCGTGCTGCGCGGCGAGCGAGCCGGCGCGAGCCGACCGCTCGAACCAGTACCGGGCCTGCTCCGCGTCGACTTCGCCGCCGTCGCCGGCCTGATACATGCACGCGAGGCGCACCTGCGAGCCGACGTCGCCGGCTTCCGCGGCCATTCTGATCATCGACCTTGCCCGGGCCGGATCCTTGTCGCCACAGGCGCCGGTGAGCAACCATTGGCCCATCACGCGTTGCGCGTTGCGGCAGCCGGCGGCGGCGGCCTGCTCGAAGATCGGTAGCGCGGTGAGCACATCCGCGACCGCGGCAGCTGGAATCGATTCCGCGATCAGGGTAACCGCATCCTCGACGCCGCCGTCGGCGGCGCGGCGCAGCCACTCGTAGGCGGTCGCCGGGTTGCGGGCTAGCCCGGCATTGCCCTCGAGATAGATCCGCCCGAGCGCGAAGGCGGCGTTCGGATCGCCGCCCTTTGCCTGCTTCACCAGCGGTAGAACGTGCCGCTGCACCATGACGTCCTCCGAAGATCACGACACACGGGGGTTTCGTCCCGGAAACCTCGTCGAGTCGGCGCTCGATTGCAACGATCCTCGCCGTTGCGGGCGACCGTGATGGTCGAAACACGGGTTCGCACCAGATTTTGTTGCGGCGAGCACAACAGGTGGCATTCGCAACTTCGAGCGCGTGTCGCAGCCGGTCGCCCGCGAAGTCGAAGGCGCTGCCGGGCACCGGTGCACAAAACGCAACAGGTCGACCCTCCGCGGCGGGTTTCGATCCGGCGCGCGGTCATGCGGGTCCTTCGCGCATCGTCATTCGCGGACGCTCTCCTTAATCTGCATGCGCTTCCTCCGTTCGGGGAGAAGTCACTTCGCTTGAGGAGAACGATCGATGCGAAAGAAAATGATGGCACTGGCTGTAGCGGCGGCGCTTGCGCCTCCGGCCGCGCTCGCGCAGAGCAGCGTGCAGATCTATGGCGCGTTCAGCGTGTCCCTCGAGGCCGCGGAGGCCAAGGGGGCCGATACGAGCGCGGCGCCTGCGGGCGGCGGCAGTTCGGTCCGCGGCGGCAACATCGCGGGTGGCGCCTACGTTCCTGCCGGTTCGACGACGCCGAACGTGAACGAGCCCTCGCGGACGCGCACGCAAGGGGCGGGGTCGAACGTCGGCTTCCGCGGCCGGGAGGACCTCGGCAACGGCCTCTACATGGGGTTCCAGGCCGAGATGGCGATCACGGTGGCCGGCATTACCCCCATCGGCGTCGCGACCAACGGCGTGTTCACGAGCTGGCGGAACACCGGCCTGTGGCTCGGTGGGCGCTGGGGTGAAACCGGCATCGGCGTCTGGGATGCGCCGTTCCAGGTGAACACGACCCTCGGCACGGCGCACGCGCCCTACGGCAATGCTTCCACTACGATGTTCGCAGGCCTTCTCGGGGGTGGCGTAGGTGGGCCAGCGGTCGGCGGCATCTTCGGCCAGGACTTCGGCCAGTTCTGCGGCGCTTCGGGGCTCGGTGCGACCGCGACGAGTTGCTTCCAGAACGGGTTCAGCTTCATCCGCCGGCCGAACTCCGTCTGGTACCAGTCGCCGACTTGGGCCGGCTTCCGCGGCCGGGTCGTCTATGGCGTCACGAGCGGGGCGACCGCAAACGCGAGCAACGACGGATCGCCCACCCCGGGCGGCGTTAAGCCGACGCTCTGGGGTGTAGGCGTTACGTACACGCTCGGCGGCCTGTATGCCGGGATCGGCTGGGAAAATCACAAGGATTACATTACTTCCAGTGCGCGGTTGATGGGTACGAACGTCACCACGACGGGCGCCCTGCTCGCGAGCACGGCGGGCACGGCGTGCGCGGGGCTCGGCAACGGCTGGGCGCTGGGTGGCCAGCTCGCCGGCGGCGGCTCCGGCGCGACCGCGGCATGCCTGCCGACCGGGTCGGCAACCGCGGTAGGCCTCAGCGGCGACGATTCGAACGGCTGGAACGCCAACCTGCGCTACACATTCGGGTTCGGCCTCTCGATCGGCGGGTACTACGAGTGGGTCAAATGGAACATGGACTACGGCAACCGCGTGGGCAGCGAAGTCGGTCTCGTGACCCAGCTCAAGCGCGACGCGTGGCGACTCGATGCGGCCTACCAGCTCGGTGCCCATACCTTCGGGATCCAGTGGGGTCAGGGACGGGAGGTGAAGGGATCGGCGACGAACTCGAGCTTCAACGGCAACGGCACGGGGGCCGACGTCTGGATCTTCGGCTACGCCTACAGCCTGTCGAAGCGCTCGAGCCTGTTCGCCTACTACACGATGGTCGACAACGAGACAAACTCCAGGGCGAGCGGGATCGTGTTCAATGGCATCGGCCCGAACGCGGGCGGCGATCCGAAGTACCTGGGGGTCGGCATGCGTCACCTGTTCTAAGCCGGTCTTCGCTGGCGACGGGCGCCCTCGGGCGCCCGTTTTTTTGGTTCTTTACCGAACTCCGGGGAAGGCGGCCCGGACGGGCTTCGGGTCAGGACTTCGCCGCGGCGGGCTTCTCCCGGGCGCTGCCGGGAAGGCCGATCCCGAGCTGCTTGAGCCTTCGGTACAGGTGCGTGCGCTCCAGCCCGGAACGCTCGGCGACGCGCGCGATCTGACCCCGCTCCTCGCGGATCAGGCCTTCGAAGTAGGCCCGCTCGAAGGTGCCGCGCGCCTCGCGCAGCGGCATGTGCAGTGGCGGGGCGAGGTGGACATCGTTCCGCGCCGGCGCCGGGGATGAATGGATGCGCGGCTCCACCTGTCGCCTCGGCGCCGCCGCGAGGGCGGTCTGGACCGCGTCCAGCAGCTTCTGCAGCGAGATCGGCTTCTCGAGGAAGGCGAGCGCGCCGATCCGGGTCGCTTCGACCGCGAGATCGATCGTGCCGTAGGCCGAGAGGATCACGACCGGCACCGAAAGGATGCCGCGCGCCTTCCATCCGCGGAGCAGCTCGAGCCCGTTCGCATCCGGCATCCAGACGTCGAGCAGGACGAGATCGGGATCCATCGCGGCGAGCGCGGCCGAAGCTTCCGCACCGCTCTGCGCGGTGTGGACCTCGTGGCCACCGTCGGCGAGCGTTTCGGCGAGGAGCTCGCAGATGCCGATCTCGTCGTCGACCACCAGGATGCGGGCCATCTGCGTACCTCTTGTCGTGATGGAGATGCCCGCGACAGGTCCGTCGCGTGCAAAGGAGCGCCCCTCCCCTTGGCGCATTCTCCCGGCAGACGATCACGAAATGTTCACGAACTCTTCACGATTTCGATACGGCGCAACAACGGGAACTCGACTGAAGCAACGATCCGGTCATGCGGGCGGTTGCGCGCCATCGGCCGTTGCGGCGATCCCGCTTCTCGCGAGCAGAAAAAAGAATGCTGCACCGCGGTCAGATGCCTGTCCGACCTCGAGCCGCGAGCCGTGGAGCTCGAGAATCCTGCGCACGATGCTGAGCCCGAGCCCTGGGCGGTCGGTGTCCGGACGCCCGGCGTCTCGGATCTCTGGATCGCCTCGCGCGAGCGCCTCGAGCCTCCCGCCGGAAATCCCTTCCCCGTTGTCGCGTACACTCACCCGCACACCGCCCGTCTCCTCGGCGAGCGAAAGGGTGACCCGATCCGCCCCGCGCGCGTGGCGCAGCGCGTTGTCGAGGAGGTTGTCGAGCACGCGCTCGATGAGCGCGAGATCGCCGTCGACCATGGCATAGCGGTCGGCGCCTTCGGTGAGGATCGCGATTCCGCTCTCGCGCGCCCGGACGGCGAACTTCGCCGCCGCATCGTGGATCGCCTCGGCGAGCGAGAACCGTTCCATGCGCGGCCGGAAGTGCGGGCTGTCGAGGGTCGCAAGCTCGAACACCGACTGGACGAGCCTGCCGACCGACTTCGCGGCGCGGAGAGCCCCCTCGAGAAGTTGCCGCCGCTCGCGCTCCGGCATCCCGTCGCCCTTCAGCAGCAGGGTCTCCAGCTGTCCCTGGACGATCGTGAGCGGGGTTCGCAGGTCATGCGAGACGCTCGCCAGCATCTCGCGCATCGTCTGATCCTCGTCCCTGAGCCGGTGAACGAGCTGCGCGATGCGCGCCGCCATGTCGTTGAAGTCCGCTGCGAGCTGGTCGAGGTCGCTCGCACCGCTGTTCGTCCCTCCGATCGGGACGGGCCATTCCTGGAATGCGCCGCGCCGGAACGCGCTCATGCTCCGCGAGATCTCGCGGAATGGGCGCAGGACGCCAAAGATGATCACGAGGGCGGTGATGAGTGCCAGGAGCACGGCGAGCGCGATGAAGCCGACCGACTCCCGGAAGCCCCGCATGTCGGTGACCCTGTCGAAGAGATCGACGTCTGCCCCCCGCAGCACGACATAGAAGTAGGCGACGGGCGTGGCGTCCGCGCCGAGGGCGGCAACCGAGAACACCCGGCTGCGTTCCGGGTCCCTCGGGTCGTCCCCGCGTATAGGCGGCGTCGCGCCGTTAGAGAGCAGCGCGTGCAGGGGCGCGAGCGAGACCGCCCGCCGGCGCAGGCTCGGGTCGGGCACCGAGGAGGCGATCACCCGGCCCGCCCCATCCAGCCAGTAGAGGTCTACGCCGGGATTGAGTCCGGCCAGACGGCGGAGCTCGGACCGTAGCGTCGCCGGGTCATCGAGCGCGAGCCGGGTGTGCTCGAGTTGCTCGTGAAGCAGGTCCTGCGCAAGCTCCAGGTTCTGCGACTGGTTCGACTCGAGATGTCGGCGCTCGTGGGCGATCTCGAGGGCGACGAAGGATCCCGCCACGACCAGCGCACCGAAGCTGACCTGGACCAGCGCGAGCTTGCCGAACAGCGTCCGCGGAACGCCGAACCACTGCATCGGTCACGAGGCGAGCCGCAGCGACAGCCGATAGCCCACACCCCAGACGGTCTCGATCACCGCCGGCGCGGACGGATCGGTCTCGATCTTGGCTCGCAGGCGGTTGATGTGCGAGTTGACCGTGTGCTCGTAGATGCCCTCGGCGTAACCCCAGACGAGGTCGAGGAGCTGACTGCGCGAGTAGACCCGCCCAGGGTTCGCCGCCAGCAGATAGAGAAGGTCGAACTCCTTCGCGGTAAGCGGGATGCGTCTCTGCCCGCGCAGCAGCTCGCGCGATCGGGGGTCGAGCACGAAATCCCCGAAGCGGACGGGCTGTCGGTCGCGATCCACCGCGGCGGAATGAGGCGTGCCGATCCGCCGCAGGAGCGCCTTGACCCGCGCCACGAGCTCGAGGACGCTGAAGGGCTTGATCACGTAGTCGTCGGCGCCGTACTCGAGCCCGACGATCCGGTCGAGCTCGGTGGCCCGCGCGGTGAGGATGAGGATGGGCGTGGTGTCGCCGGCGGCACGGAGCGACCGGCAGATGTCGAGACCGCTCACGCCCGGCAGCATGAGGTCGAGCACGATGAGGTCGAACCGCGTGCGCTGCGCGGCGCGGAGCGCTTCCTCGCCATCGCGGACGACCACCAGCTCGCGGGCGAGGTCTGCGAGATGCTGGGTGAGCAGCTCCGCCACCTCGCTCGAGTCCTCGACGACCAGAAAGCGCTGCGCCAGGGGCTTGCCGCCGGCCTTCGCTGTCGCGGCTTCGATCAAGCACGCTCCTCCTGTCGTCGCGAGTTCAGTGCCACCTTCAGGCGGCTTTCTTCTCCACCTTTGCGCACACGCTCGATCCCCCGCGGCGAGTGGAGCGGCGCGCGCACGAGCACCGCCGCCTGCCCGGCATCCCCGGGCGGGCGGCGGCTGAAGGGAAAGTCCTTCGGTCCGGCGTGCACTAGCGCGCCTCGCATGCGCCGCGCATTGGATTCATTCCGACCGGGCGGTCCTTCCCAGGCGTGTCCGCCCGGTCGCGCGCGCTTCAGGGATTGGTGTTCTCGTGCGAGTTCGGATCCCAGAGCACCGCGGGCTTGGTCGCTGCGGTCGGCTTGAAAGCTTCCTGAGTTGCCGTTGCCATCGAGCTCGATGCCGTACCCGCGGACGGGGCGGTCGACATCTCGAGCGTCGGTTCAGCGAAAGCGGCCGGGGCGCCGAAGGCGCCGATCACGGCGCCGATGACTGCAAGACGTTTCAGCATGGTCTGACTCCATTCCGGTTTGTGGTGTACGCAGAATACGAGCCACACCCCGGCACGGCGCTGATACGCCGATTAGCAGTTTGTCATCTTTCTGGTCAGGGGCAGGGGATCGCTGCCCAGCACCCAAGACCGGGACACCTCCAAAGCCTTGGGGATTCGACTCGCAGCCGAAACAGAGACTTGGAGCGCGTATCGACCCGGGGGTCGCCGAGACACTTGAGGCCCGGGGCTGATTTCTGTACAAAGACGGCTTTTTGCCCCGCAATCAATGAAGTCCCTCGGCTCGGCCCTCTTGCTCGCTCTTCTCCTCGTCGCGGCGGCGCCGGCGCAGGAGTCCCCTCCTCATGACATGAGCGCGAGCGTTGTGCGGGTCGTCGCGACGACGCCCACTGGAGGAACGGTATTCGGGTCGGCCGTCGTCATCGAACCCGGAAAGCTCATTACGAACTGTCACGTCCTTCGCGACGCGCAGGAGATTTACGTGGCACGCGGCGCGCAGAAATGGCGGGCGGCGCGTCGGGCAGGCGATGGCCGCAAGGATCTCTGCGTCCTTGCAGTGCCGGGACTGGATGCGCCGGCGGCAACGATGGTGAGTACCGCTACGCTGAAAGTCGGCGAGCCCGCTTATGCGGTCGGCTACGCCGCGGGAGGATCCCTCGCGCCAAGCCAGGGCCGGATCGAATCGCTCTACGACTTCGAGGGTGCGCGCGTGATTCGGACATCGGCGTCGTTCGATGTCGGTGCAAGCGGCGGGGCCCTCTTCACCGCGTCCGGCCTTCTCGCGGGCATCCTGACCTTCAAGGCCCCCAGCGGCGGGTCGTTCCACTTCGCCATCCCCGTCGACTGGCTGCCAGCGGTCGAAGCTGCCGGTCAGTTCGGCCCCCCTACCGACAGGGGGCCGGCGTTTTTCGAGAGGGATCCCGGGCATTGGGCGCACTTTCTGCGGGCAGTCTGGTACGAGTCGACCCAGCAGTGGTCGACGTTGGTCGCGGTGTGCGAGCACTGGGCTTCCAACGAGCCCGGTAGCGAGGAGGCCCGGCTCACGATGACCAGAGCGGTAGACCGGCTGCGCCATTGGTCACCGGGCATGCCTCGCAGGGCCCCGTGACGGCGTAAAGCGTCCGGCGGATAGTCAGCCATCGCCGCGGCGGCGCCCGGCCTCGGCGACCGGAACCCCGAGGAAACCTTGCGCCATCGGGCGCAGCGAGACGACGTACTACCCCGGCCTGGATTCCTTACTTCGGCGTGCCTCGGCCCGCGTCGTCCTCCCAGGGCCTGCCGGCACGGGGATCGTCGACGCGTTCGGTAGCCGGAGCGTGAAGCGGGTGGTCTCGCCGGGCGTGCTCTGCGCCTCAACCGAGCCACCGTGCATTTCGGCGATGGACTTGACGATCGACAGCCCGAGCCCTGTGCTCGCACCCGTGCGTTCCCGGCCGGGCTCGACGCGATAGAAGCGGTCGAAGATCCGGGGCAGATGCTCCGCCGGAATGCCGGGGCCGGGATTCTCCACGTCGAGGCGGGCGGAGCCGTCGCTCACCCGGGCGAGGCGTATTCGCACCGTGCGCGCCCCGGGCGTGTGCTTCAGTGCGTTCGACAGCAGGTTCGCGATGGCGCGCTCGACGAGCGGCCGGTCTGCGACGACCTCCGCCGCGCCCTCGACCGCAACGCGCACCTGCCGCTCCTCGGCGAGCGGTTCGTAGGACTCGACCACCTTGTCCACGGACTCGCGCAGGTCGAAGCGCTCGGTCGCGAGCGTCACTTGCGCGTGGTCGGCCTGGGCGAGAAAGAGCATGTCCCGCACCAGACGTGACAGCCGCTCGCATTCCTCGAGATTCGACTCGAGCACCGCACGGTACTGGTCGGCGTTTCTCGCCCGCGTCAACGCGACCTGCGCGTGGCCGATCAGGTTGTTGAGCGGCGTGCGGAACTCGTGCGCGAGGTCCGAGGAGAACGCCGACAGCCGCCCGAAAGCGTCCTCGAGCCGGCTCAGCATGGTATTGAACGCGTCGACGAGCTCGCGCAGCTCGACCGGCGCCCGCGCCGGATCGAGCCGCGAATCGAGCTGGCGCGCCGTGATGTGGCCCGCCGTCCGAGCGATCGAGTGGAGCGGCGTGAGCACCCGGCGGACCGCGAGAAAGCCGCCGGCCGCGGCGAGAACCGCGCCGAAGATCAGCGTTCCGATCAGGCTTTCGCGAAACACGTCGAGCAGGCGCTCGTCGGCGGCGGTATCGGAGGCGAGGACCAACACGAGCGGCGTCGCGGCCGCTTCCGCGAGCGCGGCCTGCGCGGCAAGCACCCGGTAAGGCCGCCGGTCAGGTCCACGCCAGCTTCGTGCCGGCCCCGGCTTGGCGGCCGGCGGCGCAGGCTGATCGAGCGGCATCGAGGCGGCGCGGAGAGGGGTCGACGAGTAGAGCTCGCGTCCGGCGGCATCGAGCAGGATGAAGTGCAACCGCTCGTGGCCGATCAGGAACGCCCGGAACGGTTCGGGATTGGCGATGATCTCCTCGGCGCTGCGCATGCGGCCGATCAGGTGCCGTACGAGTTCCGCCTTCCCAGCGAGGTCGGAGGCGTCGCGGTCGCGCAGCTGCCGCTCCAGGGCCGCGTACAGCACCGAGCCGACGCCGGCGAGGAGCAGCACCGTCACCGCGGCGAACGTGGCGCTCAGCCGGGCGGTGAGGCTATAGGAAGCGCCGGCCTTGGCCACCTACTCTCGCCTCTCCAGCACGTAGCCGACGCCGCGGATCGTATGGATGAGCTTCTTGCCGAAGGGCTCGTCTACTTTCATGCGCAGCCGGCGTACCACCACCTCGACGACGTTGGTATCGCTGTCGAAGTTCAGGTCCCACACCTGCTCGGCGATCAGCGTGCGCGAGACCACCTTGCCGTGGCGCCGCATGAGGAGGAGAAGGAGGCCGAACTCCTTTGCGGTGAGGTCGATCCGACGCCCGTCGCGGTACGCCCGGCGGCGCACCGGGTCGAGCTCGAGGTCTGCGACGCGGAGCACCTCAGGCTCGAGATGCCGGCCGCGACGCAGGATCGTGTGGAGCCGGGCGAGGAGCTCCGAGAACGCGAACGGCTTGACGAGATAGTCGTCCGCGCCGAGCTCCAGGCCCCGGACGCGATCCTCCACCCGGTCGCGTGCGGTCAAAAACAGCACCGGGGTCGGCTTCTCTTGCCGCAACTCGCGGAGCACCGTCCAGCCGTCCTGGCCCGGCAGCATCACGTCGAGGATGACGGCGTCGTAGTCGAAAGTACGCGCAAGGTGCAGTCCTTCGATGCCGTTGCGCGCGACATCGGCGACGAAGCCGCTCTCCGTGAGCCCTTGGCAGAGATAGTCGCCCGTTTTCGGCTCGTCCTCGACCACCAGGATCCTCATGGCCATCCCCGCAAGGGTCGTCGGAAACCGAAAACTGACGAAATCATCATCGGCCGCTCAGCGCCGAAACAGCGCCGCAGGCGCAGCATCGCCCTGCTGACATCAACCCATGGCAGCACGAGTTCAACCTCATCGCAAGGAGTTCGACATGAAACGCAGTCTTGCCGTCTCGGCCGTGCTCGTTGCCGTCGGCACCGGCCTCGCGGCCGGCGCGGCGGTCGCCGAGCCGACCCTCTTCAATGCGCCGGCGTGGCAGCAGGCCGCCCAACCGATGCGTTTCGAGGCCACGAGCGCGCCAGTGGGAAAGCCGCTGTCCCTGACGCAGGAGCACGAGAGCCTCGCGCCCGTCTGGAACCCGGATTGACCGGGACCGGTCCGTGCGCTCCGGGGGATCCGTTCTCGCCCCCGGAGCGCGGTGCACCCGTCTGGATGCGGGCCGAGCGCACGAGCTACGCGTGGCACGAGTGCCAGCGCTCGTCCGGTGATCCGCGCACGGGGCAGTGACGAAGCGGAGGGCGGCCACAGCCGGCCCGCGCTCGCGCGGGCCGGCCAGCGGCGGCAATGCTTTCATCGCTGCACCCTCATTTCGCCGCGTCGATTCTCGTCACGGTGAAGGCGCCGCCGAGCTTCTCGGCCTGGAACCTGATCTTGTCGCCCGCCTTGACCTGGTCGAGCATCGCCGGGTCTTTCACCTGGAACACCATCGTCATCGAGTCCATGTCGAGGTTGGGGATCGGCCCGTGCCTGATGGTGAGCTTCTTCGCTTCCTTGTCGACCTTCCGGACCTCGCCGTCGGCGAACGGCGCGGCCTGCGCGAGCTGCTGCGCACCGTGATGCCCTGCGTGGTCGCGCGCGGACTGCGCGAACGCCGGCGCGGCGAGAGCGAGCGTTGCCGCGGCAAGGGTGACAACCGTGTGTTTCATCTTCGGGCTCCTATTTCGAAACGACCTTGACGCGCCCGACCATTCCGGCCTCGAGGTGACCGGGAATCAGGCAGCCGTAGTGGAACTCGCCCGGCTTGGTGAACTGCCAGACGATCTCCTGCGTCTTACCTGGCGCGACGTGCGCCATGTAGGGCTCGTCGTGCTCCATGCCGGGGTGCTTCTTCATGACCTCGGCGTGGTCCTTCAGTTCCTTCATCGTGCCGATCACCATCTCGTGCATCTGCTTGCCGGAGTTGCGCACGACGAACTTCACGGTGTCGCCCTGCTTCACCTCCAGCTCGGCGGGCGTGAAGCGCATCGTGTCCGCCATGTCGACCTTCACGGTGCGCGTGACCCTGCGCGGGTCCCCGGTGCGGCCGAAATCGGTCTCGACCATCGGCTGTGCGGCGGCTTTCTTCGCCTGCTTGTGCTGCTCGTCGCCGTGAGGAAACGCGGCGAGAGGGGCGAGAGTCAGCACGGCCGCGAGAAACAGGTTCTTGGTCATCTTGGTCTCCACGCTTGATCAGTGATTGGCGTGTCCGCCGCCGCGGCGGACGTTCACGGTTTTCGCATCGGGCTGCGGCGTGCCTTGGGCACGTGCGACCGGCTGCGGCGCGCCGGTCCATTCGTAGGCGACGGTGCCGGGTGGATGCTTGTACCAGCCCGGATCCTTGTAGTCGCCGCGCGCGAGCCCCTCGCGCACCTTGACCACGGTGAACATGCCGCCCATCTCGATCGCGCCGAACGGCCCGGTGCCGGTCATCATCGGCAGCGTGTTGTCCGGCAGCGGCATCTCCATCTCGCCCATGTCGGCCATGCCGCGCTCGCCCATCACCATGTACTCGGGCACGAGGTTCCTGATCTTCGCCGCGACGCCGCGATGGTCGACGCCGATCATCGTCGGCACGTCGTGGCCCATCGCGTTCATCACGTGGTGCGACTTGTGGCAGTGGAATGCCCAGTCGCCGGGTGCATCGGCGACGAACTCGATCGCGCGCAGCGCCCCCACGGGCATGTCGACCGTGGTCTCCGGCCACTGGGCGCTCTTCGGCAGCCAGCCGCGTCGTAGGGGAGCTTCGCGTAGACGCTCGGGTTGATGGCGTTCGGACCGAGGTTCGCCATGAGGATCGTGTAGCCGTCGGCGGGCTGCTTCGCGACCCACTCGAGCGCGACGATGCCGT
>Ga0187893_10007859_pt1 | contig 17171 bp, 15 predicted proteins | sample MA1701074metaG_FD_139574 | JGI IMG/M metagenome (GOLD analysis project Ga0187893, IMG submission 139574) | White microbial mat communities from a basaltic lava cave in the Kipuka Kanohina Cave System on the Island of Hawaii, USA - MA170107-4 metaG ... | reverse complement strand
TGGGACATTTGTGCCTCGCACAAATGTCCCAAATCTTAGGCGGCGTCCTCCATCATCCGGACCTTCTGATCGACGACGCGCTCGACCCGCGCGCCGACCGCGTTCAGGCGCTCTTCGACCCGGTCATAGCCGCGGTCGATGTGGTACACGCGCCGGATTTCGGTCGCCCCCTCCGCCGCCAGGCCCGCCACGAGCAGCGCCGCGCTGGCCCGCAAGTCGGACGCCATTACCTGAGCTCCATGGAGCCCTGCCACTCCCAGAACGATCGCGCTCGACCCCTCTTTCCGGATGTTGGCGCCCAGCCGGCACAGCTCCGCCACATGCATGAAACGGTCGGGATAGATCTTCTCCTGGATGACGCTGATCCCGTCCGAAAGGGTCAGCACCGTCATGATCTGCGCCTGCAGGTCGGTGGGGAAGCCGGGGTAGGGAAGCGTGGTCAGGTCGGCCGCCCCGTAGCGGCGCTTGCCGCGCACGCGGACGGAATTCGCCCCGACATGGAGGTCGACGCCGATCTGCTTCAACGTCTCGAGGACGGCCCCCAGATGGTCCGGCCGGACGGGGTCCACCGTGAGGTCCCCGCCGCACACCGCTCCCGCCGCGATGAACGTGCCGGCCTCGATCCGGTCGGGCAGGACCGTGTGCTCGGTCCCGTGCATCGACTCGACCCCTTCGATGACGAGCCGGGGGCTTCCGATCCCCGAAATTTTCGCGCCCATCTTGTTCAGCAGCACGCAGAGGTCCTGGACCTCCGGCTCGCACGCGGCGTAGTCGATGATTGTGGTCCCTTTCGCGCGAACCGCCGCCATGAGCACATTGGCCGTGCCGGTGACGGTGGAGCCGAAGGGGCCGCCGAGGAAGATCTGGTGGCCGCGCAGGCGGGGCGCCTCGGCCACGACGTACCCGTTTTCGACCGAAACCTCCGCGCCGAGCGCCCGGAGGCCTTTGAGATGCAGGTCGACCGGCCGCACGCCGATGACGCAGCCGCCAGGCAGCGACACCTTGGCGCGCCGGCGCCTGCCCAGCAGCGGGCCCAGCACGCAGAACGACGCGCGCATCATGCTGACGAGCTCGTACGAAGCGGTGAAGGGCGTTTCGTCGACGATCTCCATGATGAGCCGGTCGCCTCGCCGGGCGACGCTCACGCCGAGCGCCTCGAGGATGGCCCCCATCGAATCGATGTCGCGCAGCCGCGGTACGTTTCGCAGGACGAGCGGCCCGTCGTCGGCCAGCAGCGCCGCCGCCATCATGGGCAAGGCGGCGTTTTTCGCCCCCTGGACCCGGATGCGCCCTTCGAGCGGTAGCCCCCCCTGAACGATGAATTTCTCCATGGTCCCCCTCTCTCGATTCCCCCGTGACGGCCGCCACCCCGGATGCCGTCCTTGGCCTACCTTTCTAGTGTAGGCCTGGGGGGGGGCGGGCGCAAGGACACCCTCTGGGAGGCAAAGCCTCCCAGAGGGTGTCGAACTCGGACTTCTACTTGCCCTTGTCGATCAGCACGTTGGGATAGCGGTAATAAACCTCCAGCGTCAGCGCCCCGCCGGCCGTCATATAGACCCGCCCCCCCTCGGACGACCAACGATCGATCGGCTCCCACGAGCCCATCCGGCACTCGCTCTTCTTGTTCTGGGTGTCCAGCAGCGCCGACTTGATCGCCGTGTTCCAGCGCTTCCAGTACGGGCCGTTGGGCCCGTCGAACTGGAACATGGCGAACGACGCATAGTACCAGTAGTACATGTCCATCGTGTACCGCGGCTCGTCCCACACCGGCAGGTCCGCAATCATCACATCCGACCCGCCCCGCACGTGCGGGTCCCCCTTGGTCTTGGTGATGAAGATCCGGGTCATGACCGAAATCGCGGTCAGCGCCGGATGGTCCTTGAAGTGCTCGGTCACTCCGGGAATCACCACGGGGCCGATCCGCGAGTCGATGTACCCGGTGCGGTGATAGGAATCCTGCGTGACCTCGTCATACCACGCGATCACGCCCTTGAAGGCCTCCTTGGGGAAGTTGAGATCCGCCACCTCGGCCGACTTGAGCACCTGCGCCCCCCAGCCGCTGACCGACGAGTCGTTGTCGCCGGAGCGCATCGAGTAGCGCCATGCCTTCCCCGGATTCTGCGCCAGGACCGTGTAGTCGATCGCGCGCTGCGCCGCGTCCTTGATCATCGCGCTGGATGTCAGGCCGTACGCCTCCGACAGCGCGAACGCCGCGAGCAGGTGGTTGTACATGTACTTGGGAACGTCGTCCGGCGTGATCCGGCCCGACGGGTCCTGGATTCGCATCAGGTACTGCACGCCCTTTTTCACCACGTCCCCGAAACAGATCCCGTCGTAGACGTCGCGCGAGAGGTGTGTGTACCCCGCGCCCAGAAACGCCAGAAGCGAAAGCCCGGTGAGCCCGACCTGGAACGTGTCCGCGCCCGGGTTCGGCGTACACACGCCCGGGAACTTGGCGACCCGGCCGCAGTTGTTGGTGTGCTTCGTCGCCTCCCACGAGCCGTCGGCGCCCTGGTGCCGCGCCAACCACCGCAGCGCGTTGAGCACCGCATCTTCGGTGTCCTTGCCGCCGCCGCCCTTGGCGACGCGCAGCTGCTTGCCGCCGAGGCGTCCGCCGTACTTGCCCCCGCCGCCGCCGCCCCCGCCGATCGAGTCGTTCGTGCTCACCCCCTTGAACGGCTTGTCGCTCAGCGCGTCGAGCGATTCGCCCTTCGCCTTTTGGAATTCCTCGTCGTTCGGCGTCTCGGTGACGACGTCTTCGGGCGCCTTGTAGATCACCGGATCCTCGACCCGACGGTCAAGGTCCAGCTCCACCTGCTGCACGTCCTTGATCCTCGGCTTGATCTCCTCCACCGGCGGAGTGCGCGGCGGACTCACCATGATCACCTCGTCCGGCTTGTGGTTGGGCATCAACGCCATGATGTACATGCAGATCACGGCCAGCACCAGATGGAGGAACCCCGAAATCGCCCACCACGGAGCCGCGCGGACCAGCTTCTCGGTCGCCGTCTGCGGCTCGCCCTGGGGAACCTCCTCAAGTTCGAGCTCTTCGTCCTGGACCAGGTCTTTGTCGGGCATCGGGTAACCCCACAAAAACCCGCCTACAGAGTGTCGGCCTTGGGACTTAACGCGGCGGAGCCACCCCGGGTTCACCCGAAACGGGGGCTATTTTTCCGAAAGCGCCCGCTGCTCCCGGACGATCTTGAAGAACTCCTTGGAGGACTCGTCCCCCTTTTTCTCCCGAGAGAGGACCTTGTCGAACCCCTCTCTCGCCTTGTCGCGCTCCTCCAGGCGACGATGCTGCTCCGCGATCATGTAATCGAGGCTCATGCGATCGGCCTCCGAGAGGCCGGGCTTTTCCGCGGCCTTGACCAGCTGCTCCAGCGCCTTGCGCTGAAATCCGCGCTCACGGTCGATCGAGGCCTTGACTCTCGGCACGAGCCCGTCGACGACCGAATTCAACCCCTTGCGTCCCTCCAGATCCGCGATCCACTTGGCGGCGCGCGTGTGCTCGCCGTGCTTGCGATTCAACTCCAGGATCAGATACCGGCTGAGCAGTTCCTTCGCCCCCTTCACCTTGCCCTTCGCGATGTCTTCCTCGATTTTGAAGGCATCCTCAAGCTCCAGGTCGGAGCGACGGGAGCTCTTGTCGAGGAATCGCTTCGGGTCGTTGAGCTTGTACTTGGAGACGAGCTCGTTGTATTCCTCGAAATCGGTGAGCGACGGGGCGGCGGCTTGGCGCACCACCCACGCCGCCTGCAGGTAGGCCTTGGCGATCTCGAGGGCGGCGTCGCCCCGCAGCGCCCGCGCCTGCGCCAGCAGATCGAACTTGACTTCGCCCGCGATCGCCAGCGCGTCGACTTTTTCGGGCAGCTTTTCCATCGGGGTCAGCTTTCCCAGCAGCTTCGCCTTGGAATCCGCGGAGGGCGGGCTTTTCGCCTTTACGACCTCCCGGCCTTCGGCGTATTCGAACTCGTCCTTGAGCCCCGTGAAGAAGCACGTCGGACACGTCCACACCAGATGCTGAAGCTCGGGTTTTCCGCCCGAGTGCGGGCAGTGATCGCGGTCGACGCCCCCCAACGGGTACAGCTTGCCGATCAGGACCGCCTTGAATTTCGTGCCGTCGACGGGGCAGGTCACGTCGACGATCTTGTCGTTGTCCGCGTACCAGGTCAGGCACGTCAGGAGTCCGAGCGCGCGCAACATGCCCTGCACCTCAGCTTATCACGGCCGCGACGACCCGCGGGATCCCGGCGTCGGGCCGGATCACGACCTCTGAATATGTAGACGACGGAAGCAGCCGCGCCGCAAAATCGGCCTGACGGAATCCGACCTCGAAAACCAGGCTCCCGCCCCGCTTCAGCAGCCGGGGAGCCTGCTCGATCAGCCGCCGGATGACGTCCAGCCCGTCCGCGCCGCCGTCCAGCGCCAACCGGGGCTCGTGGCGGACCTCGGGATCGACCCAGTCCCATTCGTCCCCGGCGATGTAGGGTGGGTTGCACACGACGAGATCAAGCTCGATCCCGCGGCCGGCCAGGGGCGACAGGAGATCGCCCTGAAGCACCTCGGCCCTCCGGAGATTCCGGCGGGCATACTCCAGCGCCGTCGTATCGATGTCGATCGCGAACACCCTGGCGTCAGGTCGGTTCTGTTCGAGCGCCCTGGCGATGTTGCCCGACCCGGTTCCCACGTCCGCCGCGACTCCCCGCGCGGGCAGCCGTCGCAGCGCCTCCTCGACCAGCGCCTCGGTCGACGGCCGCGGCACGTGAACCCCCGGTCCCACCTCCAGTTCGATCGAATAGAACTCGCGACGGCGAGTCAGGTAGGCGAGCGGCTCGCGCGCGAGGCGGCGCTCGACCAGCGCTTCGAGCTCGCGCTCCTGCGGTCCGCTCGGTGCGACGCCGCCGGCGAGCACCGCCGCGCGGTCGACGCCCATCGCGTGGGCGAGCAACAGCTGGGCCTCCAGGTCGGCGCCATCGATCCCCGCCTGCGCCAGGCGGCGCTCGAGGGTCCGGAGGCTGATCATGTCGTCTGCGCCTGCCTCCGCATCAGCGCCACCTTTTTCGAGCGCTCCGCCTCGACGAGCCCGGCGATCAGCTCATCCGGCATGCCGTTGATCACCTCCGCGAGATTGTGGAGGGTGAGGTTGATCCGGTGGTCGGTGACGCGGTTCTGCGGAAAGTTGTAGGTGCGGACCTTTTCGCTTCGGTCGCCGGAGCCGATCTGCGTCTTGCGCAGGTTCGAGATCGCGCTCTTCTGCACCCCTTCGAAATGTTCCAGCAGCCGCGCCCGCAGAAGCTTCATCGCCAGCTCCCGGTTTCGGGTCTGGGACCGGTCGCTGCGGCACTGGACGCGGATGCCCGTGGGAAGGTGCACGATCTGGATCGCGGACTCGGTTTTGTTCACGTGCTGCCCGCCCGGCCCGCCCGCGCGCGCGGTCGTGACCTCGAGCTCCTCCTTCTTGATCTCGAGCTCGATGTCGTCGGTTTCGGGGATGACCGCCACCGTCGCCGCCGAGGTGTGGATGCGGCCGCCCGCCTCGGTCTTGGGGACGCGCTGGACGCGGTGCGTCCCCCCCTCGTGTCGGAGCTGTTTGTACACTTCGCTCCCCTCGACGGAAAACGACGCGTTCTTCAGGCCCCCGAGCTCGGTGGCGTTGTACTCGAGGATCTCCATCTTCCAGCCCCTGCGCTCGATGTATTTCGCGTACATTCGAAACAGGTCCGAGGCGAACAGCGCGGCCTCCTCGCCGCCGGTGCCGGGGCGGATCTCGACGACGGCCCCTCGGTCCGCGCCGCTTTCCTCATCCAGGAACATCTCCTCGACCTGGGCGAATAGTTTCTCCTGCTCGGGCACGAGCCGCTCGAGGTCCTGCCGCGCGAGCTCGGCGAGGTCGGGGTCGGTGTTCGCCTTCGCCTCCTCGATCCCGCGCGAGACCTCGGCGACCCGCTGGTAGAGCTCGTGTGGTTTCTTCAGCCGGCCGAACTCCCTGGCGAGCACGCTCATCTTCGCGGGTTCTCCGGCGATCTCGGGCTGGGACATGAGCCGCTGGATCTCCTCGTAGCGGTCGGCCATCTTTTTGAGCCGGTCAAGCATGGGGCAAAGCCTCCGTCATCAAACGCTGATGAAAACCGGCGACGCCGGTTAGGACGGGCTCTTGGAGGGTTTGGCGGCGGGCTTTTTCGGCGCGGAGGAGAGCTTTTCGGCCACGCTGCCCCACTTGCGCTGGAACTTTTCGATGCGTCCCGCGGTGTCGATGTACTTGGTCTGTCCCGTGAAGAAGGGGTGGCAGGCGGAGCAGATTTCGACGCCGATCTTCTCCTGGGTCGAGCGGGTCTTGAAGGTGTTCCCGCAGCCGCACGTCACGAGGGTATCGACGTACTTCGGGTGGGTTTCCTTCTTCATCGGGAGGGGCAAGCTTAGCAGCCGACCTCTTTCAAATCAAGGGGGCGCGGGGGAGGTTGCAATGAACCTCGGGCGCCGTGCGTCGTCTTATCCGGTGGGGCCCGGATGGGCCCCTCGGATTGCATTGGCGATGGGTTCGCATACAATGATCTATAGGGGGAACGAGATGAGAGTCGAAAAAGTGCTTCTGGCCGCGATGATGGCGGCGGCGGTCGTCCTGGGAGGCGGGGAGAATCTGGCGCAGGATCGCCAGCTGCTGAGCCCCGCCGAATCCGAAGTCACCCCCGCCGCGCGCCGGTCGATCGAGATCGGCATCAAGTGGCTCCTCGCCAACCAGAATCCGGACGGATCCTGGGGCTGCGAGCGGGGCCAGCCGCCCAGCGTCGCGCTGACATCGCTGTCGGTACTCGTGCTCATGGCCAACGGCAGCACCCCCGAACGCGGGCCCCACTCGACCCAGATCCGCCGCGCCCTCAAGTGGATCGATCACAACAAGACCCGCGGCGGCCTGATGTCGGCGTACGATTCGACCGCGATGGGCGAGGTCTTCGAGCATGCCTCCGGCACGCTCATGCTCGCGACGCTGTACGGCATGTCGCAGCACAAGGAGGCCGTCGAAGAGAAGGAGAAGCTCGGAGGCCTCCTCAAGGACGCGCTGGAAATGCTGGCGAAGCTGCAGGTGGAGGACGGCGGCTTCGGGAAGAACGTCCGCGGCGCGTCCGATCCCGGCGTGTCCGCGATGGCGTACCTGGCGCTTCGCACGGGATACGCGTGCGGAATCACCAAGGCCCGGGCGAATCTCGACAAGCTGAAGGAGTACGGCCGCGCGCTCGTCAACGGCAGCGGCGGGCGCCTGTACCCCACCGCCTGCGCGGTCCGGCTGTTCGTGGGGCACAACCCGCGCGAGGCGTTCGTCGACGACGTGATCCGCCAGCTGCTTCCGAAGCGGCTGGGGCAGGACCACGGCAAGATGAGCGAATGGGATTACATGGCCGCGTTCTTCTCGGTCGGGGCGCTGATCCACGACGACCAGAGCGCCCCGTGGAAGACCTGGTTCCCGTACGTGCGCGACTTTTTAATCAAGATCCAGCAGCCCGACGGTTCGTGGATCGTCGAGTACTGCCTGCACTGCAAGGTGTTCGCGACGACGATGGCGCTGCTGAGCCTGCAGATGCCGGGGCGGTACCTGCCGAGCACCCAGTACTGATCGGGACACGGCGGGCATTTTCGAGCGGAACATGACGTGGCTGGCCGCCGCGCTGGCGATCGCGTGCCAGGGGGAGCTGGAAGCCCTCGTGGAGCGCCACGCCGCTTCGCCGGACGACGCGAAGATCCGCGACGAGCTGGCGGCGCACGGCCGCGCCGCGGTCCCCTTCCTGCTCAAAGCCGCCTCGGACGGCCGGATCAAATCCCTCGACCGCGCCTGGTTGATGCGGATCAAGTTCGAAAAAGAGGAGCGCGAGTCGAATCTGCAGACTCTGAAAAAGGCGCGCGACACCAAGCTCGACCTGATCGTCGACGAGACGCCCCTCCTTCAGATCACGCACGCGATCACGACGCGCGCCGCCGCGATGGACCGGTGAGTGCCCGTGATCATCGACCCTGCGTTGCAGGAAAAGGTGAAGGAGCAGCGCATCAGCGTCGACGTCCGGGATCGCCCGATCGTGGACCTGCTCGAAGCGGTCGCCAAGGCCAGCGGCCTGGAGTACGACATCTTTTTCGGCCTGGTCATCTTCTCGACCCCGGAGCGGCTGTACGGAACGCTCTCGAAGCAGGAGGTCGGCATCGACCGGCAGGAGCTGTCCGCCGCGGCGCGAAAGGCGCTGGCCGAAACCGTGAATTTCGATTACTACCAGACGGAACCCAAGGCGATCCTGGCGGACGTGGCGAAGCGGGGGGCGACGTCGATCGAGCTCGATTCGCGCGCGCGCGTCGCGGCATCGGGCCCCATCAACGTGAGGTTCGAGCGCGTGCGGATCCGGGACATTCTCGCGTTCTTTGCGCGCGCGTTCGGCGACGACGTGATCTGGAAGGAGGGGGAATTCCGATTCCTTCCCGTCCGCTAGTACCCCATTTCGGAAACCCGTGTCGGGTTTATCGAAATGGGGGACTCGCCCGGCTCAGCTCGGCAGCCAGATGTGGCAGACCGTCCCCTTGTCCACCTCGCTGTCGATCGATATTCTCCCGCCGTGCGCCTGGACGATGTGGCGCGCCACCGCGAGCCCCATCCCTGTTCCGGACGCCTTGGTGCTGAAGAACGGGTCGAAGATTTTCGGCAGCAGGTTTTTTGGAATCCCCTCGCCGTTGTCCTCGATTTCGACGTTGACCCCCCCGGCCAGGTCCGGCTTGCACTCGATCCGGATCTGCCCGCGGCCGTTTCGGATCGCCTCCGCCGCGTTGATGCCGACGTTCAGGAAGACCTGCTTGAGCTGGTCCTCGTCCCCCTTGCAGAAGAGGGCGGGCTGGATCTTCCGCTCGATGCTGATCTCCTTGGGCTTGATCCGCGTCTCCAGGAGCCGCGCGACATCCTCCAGGACCTTCGACACGTCGCACAACGTGTATTCCAGCGGCTTGGGCGAGGCGTATTCGAGAAAGCTGGAGAGGATCTTGTCGAGCCGGTTGACCTCGCGCATGAGCAGCGACAGGAGGCTCCGGTCGTCCTCCTGGAGGGACTGCCCGTCCAGCAGCTCCTGGCTCGCCCCCTTGATCGACGCCAGGGGGTTGCGGATCTCGTGGGCGAGCGCGGCGCTGAGCTCCACAAAGGCGGCGAACCGGTCCTTGATCTTGGACATCTCCTCGACCTTCTTGCGGAGGCTCACGTCGGCCAGGATCGCCGCGACGCCGCGGAACTCGCCCGAGCCCGGCTCCCGGATGGGCGAGATGAGCAGCTCCACGGGCCGGCCGCCGATTTCGATTTCGCGCACCACCCGCCGCCACGACACCAGGCCCTCCTCGATGGCGCTCCGGATATCCTGCCGGTGGACGACGGTGGCGAACGGCCGTCCGAAGGCGCGTTCGCGCGGCATGCCAAGCAGCCCCTGAGCCTCGCGGTTGAGGTAGATGAGCCGGCCGTCGCGGGCGATCGCGAACACCCCGCCGGCGATGTTCTCGAGCACCTCCTGTCCAAGGATCCGGATCCTCATCATTTCGCGGGCCAGCAGCATCGACAGGAGAGCGGTGGCGTAGAGTGAGACCGCGAAGACGCCCAGGTAGGGCGGCAGGGAGTTGAGGTGAAGGTGGTGGTCGATCACGATCCCGGGATCGACGAAGGGAAGCGCCCACCCGGCGGTCTCCTCGCTGGCGAAAAAGTGCAGGAGGGACACGCACGCCAGCAGGACGGTCGCGGCGCTCGCGTAGGCGAACGCGTAGGCGGGCCGGAGCAGGTGCGCCGAGACGAGCACGATCGCGAAATAGAGGAACGCGAAGAGTCTGTCGATCCCCGTAAAGTACACGAGCAGGCTGACCAGGATCAGGTCGAGCGAGAGTTGGACCACCGCCAACTTCGTGAGATCGACGCGCCTGACGAGCAGCAGATACGCCAGGTCGAGCAGGCACGCCGCGAGCAGGGTCCAGTAGGCCGGAAAGTAACGGATGTCCACCCACGCTCCCGCGGGCGGGCGCTTGGTGGAGAACGCCTCCAACAGGATCACGAGGCCCATGAGGAGGATGGCGGCGATCAGCCGCCCGAACATGACCCACTTGAGGCGGGCCTCCAGGACGTCCTTGCTGTAGATCATTCCGAGGTCCGCACTGAATCCGCGATGCGCCGCCGCCGCTCAGTCCTCCATTTCGATAAACCCCACAGGCGTTTCCGAAACGGAGTCCTACCCACCGGTCAGTTTCTGCTGAAGGGCGATGATCGGCAGGAAGATCGCGAGCACGATCGTGCCGACGACGAATCCCATCACGAAGATCAGGATCGGCTCCAGGATCGACGTGAGGGCTTTGACGGTCGCGCGCACCTCGTGGTCGTAGAACTGCGCGATCTTGTTGAGCAGGGTTTCCAGCTGGCCCGTCTTTTCGCCGACGGCCACCATTCGGACGACGATGGGGGGGAAGATCCTCACCTGGCCCATCGGCTCGGAGAGCTGCTTTCCGCGGCTCACCTGGTCACGTGCGAAGATGACCGCTTCTTCGACCAGCTTGTTGCCGGCGACGCCGCCCACGATCTCCAGCGCCCCCAGCATCGGGACGCCGCTTTCCAGCAGGGTCGCGAGAGTCCGGCTGAACCGGGCGAGGGCGACCTTCCGGGCCAGCTGCCCGAAGATCGGAAGATGGAAGATCAGCCAGTCCCATTGCCACTTGCCCGATTTCGTACCGATGTAGAACTTGACGCCCACGAAGAAGGCGATGGCCGCCAGGATCAACCACAGGATATACGCCTGGGCGAAATCGCCGATCGCCAGGAGGACCTTGGTCAGCATCGGCAGGTCCACCATTCCCATCTGGGCGAACATGTCCTTGAATTTGGGGAGAATGACGACGATCAAGAAGCCGGTGATGAGCGTGATCAGGGAGAGGGAGAACACCGGATAGATGATGGCGCCCTTGATCTCGCGTTTGAGCTCTTCGCTCGCCTCCAGATATTCCGCGAGGCGGTCGAGGATCGTGTCCAGCTGGCCGGACGCCTCGGCGGCCTTCACCATGTTCACGTAGATGCTCGTAAAGACCTTCGGGTGATTCGACATCGCACTCGAAAGGTCGGAACCGCCGCGCACGCGCTCGATGATGTCGTCAAGCGCGAACCGCAACCCCCGGTCGCGGGCCTGCTCCAGGAGCGTCTCCAGGGATTCGAGCAGGGTCAGGCCCGCTCCGATCATCGTGGCGAGCTGCCGGGTCATGACGGCCACTTCCTTGGGCTTGGCGCGGGCCCGGAAGGGCCGGCCGAAAATGTCTTTCGGGACCTTCTTCTCGGAGAGTGTGACCAGGCTCAGGTTCTTCCGCTTGAGCTCCTCCTGCGCCAGGTTTCGATCGGCCGCCCGCAGGCTTCCTTTGACCTTCTTGCCCTGGGCGTTCTTGGCTTCGTAGGTGTAGGTGGCCATCTGATTTCTCCGCTACTCCAGCGCCTGGCAGATCAGCTAATAATCTTCTCCGTCCGAGAGCGTGTTGCTCAGGATCTCGGGGATCGAAGTCCTTCCCCGGATGGCGTTCATAATAGCACACCGGCGGAGCGTGGCCATACCTTTCTTCCCCACCGCCACCTTTTTGATCTCCTGCGCGGAGGCTCCGGCGACGACCAGCGGCCGGATCTCCTCATCCACCCCCAGGACCTCGAAGATTCCGAACCGTCCCCGGTATCCGTTCACGCACTGCGGACACCCCACGGGATCGTACAGGACGAGGTCGCGCATCTCCTCCTCCTTGAATCCGATCCCCAGAAGGTAGTCCTCGGGAGGGAGTTTTTCCATCGGACGGCGGCAGCTCTTGCACAGCTGGCGCATCAGCCGCTGCGCCGTGGCGCAGAGCAGCGACGAGGAGACGAGGAACGAGTCCACCCCCATGTCGATCAGCCTCGGGATCGTTCCCACCGCGTCGTTCGTGTGGACCGTCGACAGGACCAGGTGCCCCGTGAGCGCGGCTTTGATCGCGATGTCGGCGGTTTCCAGGTCGCGGATTTCTCCGATCATCACGATGTCCGGGTCCTGGCGCAGGATCGATCGCAGCGCCCCGGCGAAGGTCAGCCCGCGCTTGATGTTGACGGGCACCTGATTGACGCCGTTCAGCTGGTACTCGACCGGGTCCTCGACCGTCGTCACGTTTTCCTCCGGCTTGAGGATCTCGTTCAGCGAGGCGTACAGAGTCGTCGTCTTGCCGGAGCCGGTCGGACCCGTCACCAGGATCATGCCGTACGAGGCGTTGACCGCCTCCCGGAACACCTCTTCCGCGTTCTTTTCGAACCCTATGTTCCCGATGTTCATCGTGGCGAGGTTGCTCGAGTCCAACAGGCGCAGCACGACGCGCTCGCCGTGGATGCTCGGGATGATCGCCACGCGCAGGTCCACCTGGCGGGTCTCGAAGCGGGTCTGAATGCGGCCGTCCTGCGGGAGACGCCGCTCGGCGACGTTCAGCCCCGCCATCACCTTGATGCGCGTCACGATCTCCGGGTGCATCGCCTTGGGAGGCGACAGGTAGTCCTGCAGGGCGCCGTCGATCCGGTAACGGATCGACAGCGATCGTTCGTTGGGATGGATGTGGATGTCTGACGCGCGCTCGCGAATCGCCTGCGTGATCACCAGCGTCACGAGCTTGACGACGGGGGAGTCGCCCTCGAGGTTTTTCATCGAGGAAAGGTCGAGCATTTCGCTGAAGGCCGCCTCGTCATCCTCTTTCTTCTCCTGCACCTCGACCTTGCCGGCCTCCGCCTCCTTCCCCTGCAGCGAATCCATCAGCTCCTTCTCGACGGGGTTGTAGGACTTTTTGATCATCTCCTTGATTGCACGGCCGGTCCCGAGGACGGTGCGGATCTCGCAATTGGTCACGACCCCCAGCTCGTCGAACTTGGGGAGGTCGAACGGGTTGGAGACCGCGATCGTGAGGAGATTCCGGACGCGCGAGCAGGGGAGGACGCCGTAGTAATCCGCCAGGTCCTTGCTCAGGGAGCTCACCGCTTCGGTCGGGGGATCGACCTTCCGTACCTCCACCGGGGGGAGGCGCGTCTCCTTGGAGAGGGCGGCGAGGTAGGACTTTTCATCCACCCCGCCCTCCTCGAAGAGGACGTCTTCGAGCCCCTTTCCGTCTTCGGCGGGGATGCGCTTGAGCAGATCCGTCGTCTCGTCCTCCGTCAGGATCCCCGCGCGCACAAGGATGCTGCAGATCTTCCGGTCGAATTTTCCCTTCACGGCCGCTCCTTCCTCGCCCGACCTCCCGCGCGGCTCTGCGCACCCTGGGGGTGGGGATTCCCCGAGAGCCGGCTGAAAGCCGAGGGCTTGCCGCTGACGGTCATGTTAGAACTCCGCGCCCATCGTCATGTTGAGGACCTCCTGCAGCGAGGTGCGCCCCCGGATGGCGTTCAGGATGGCGCAACGGCGGAGCGTCGTCATGCCGCTCTTCGTCGCATACTCCTTGATGTCCTGCGACGCTTTTTTTTCGACGATCATCCTTCGGATCTGCGAATCCATCGGCATCGCCTCCAGGATCGCAAACCGGCCCTTGTAGCCGTTTCTGCACTGTTGACAGCCGGCGGGTTCGTACAGGATCAGGTCCCGGATTTCGTCAGCCCGGAATCCGACGCTGACGAGGTAGTCCTCGGGGGGAAGCTTTTCTATCGGCTTGCGGCACGAGGAGCAGAGGCGTCGCAGGAGGCGCTGCGCCGAGGCCATGATGACCGACGACGCCACCATGAACCGGTCGATGCCCATGTCCACGAGACGGTCGACGGTCCCCGCGGCGTCGTTGGTGTGAAGCGTCGACAGGACGAGGTGTCCCGTCAGGGCGGCCTTGACGGCGATGTCGGCCGTCTCCTGGTCGCGGATTTCGCCGACCAGCATGATGTCCGGATCCTGGCGCAGCAGGGAGCGAAGGGCCAGCGGAAAGGTGAGCCCCGTCTTCAAGTTGACCATGACCTGGGTCACGCCCTCCAGCTGGTATTCGACCGGGTCCTCGACGGTCACCACATGCTCTTCCTCGTTGAGGGTCTCTTTCAGGGCGGTGTAGAGCGTGGTCGATTTTCCCGAGCCGGTCGGACCCGTGACCAGGACCAGGCCGTACGAGGAGCCGATCGCCTCGCGGAACGCCTTTTCCGCGTCAGACTCGAATCCGAGGTTTTCGATCTTGAGCGTGTCCAGCTTGCTCGAATCCAAAAGTCGCAGGACCGCCTTCTCGCCCCAGATCATGGGGAGGATCGAGACGCGGATGTCCACCTGGCGCCCCTCGTAGCGGATGAGGATTTTTCCGTCCTGGGGGACACGGCGTTCCGCGACGTTCAGGCCCGCCATCACCTTGACTCGGGTGAGGATGTCGCGGTGCATCTGCTTGGGGGGGCTGAGGAACTCGCGAAGAGCGCCATCCAGTCGCGTGCGCACCCTCAGGACCTTTTCGAAGGGTTCGATATGGATGTCCGTCACCCCCTCCTTGAGCGACTGGGAGATCATGAGGTTGACCAGCTTGATGACAGGCGAGTCCCCCTGATTCTGAAGCTGCGCCAGGTCGAGCACCCGGGAGGCGTCGTCTTCCTCGTCGGTGACGGTCACCTCCAGCTTTCCCGGGTCCTTGGCCCCCGTAAGCTCCTCCATCATCTCCTGCGCCACCGGGTTGTAGGCCTTCTGGATCATCTGCTTGATGGCGCCTTCGGAGGAGAGGACGGCCCGGATTTCGCAGTTCGTGACGACCGCCAGCTCGTCGAACTTCGGCAGGTCGAAAGGATTGGAGACGGCGACGGTGAGAAGATTCCCGACGCGCGAAACGGGGAGCACGCCGTAGTACTGCGCCATCTCCTGGCTCAGCGCGCTCAGCGCATTCTGGTCCCAGGTGACCTTTCGAATCTCCAAGGGCGGGAATCTCGTTTCGCGGCTCATGGCGGCGAGATACGCCCCCTCCTCCAGCAACCCCTTGGTGATCATGAACTCGACGTAGCCGACGTTCGCCTCTTTTTCGACCTGCTCGAACGCCTCGTCGGCCTTGGCATCGGTGAGGACGCCCACCTTCACCAGGATATTTCGGATCTTCCGGTCGAATTTGCCCCGCATGAAGGGACCCGCCCGCGGACTTTAGGCCCGCTGGTAATGCTTCTTGATCGCCTCGCGAACCTGGCTGTAGGTCGACACGTACAGGAACACCTGGCACCGGGTCTTCTTTTCGATCTGATCCAGGAGATCCGTGTCGATCACGCCAGCAATGGCGATTATAAGGAAGTCGCCGATCCTATCAAGCACGACCAGGCGGTGCTGATCCATCAGGGCGCTGGGGATCATCGTCATGAACTCGCCCTGGATCTGATAGCGGGACGCGTCGATGTAGGGCAGCCCGTATTGCCGGGCCAGGGCGTAAGCGATGTCCTCCTCCTTGAGGGCGCCGAGCCGCACGAGGACCTCCCCCAGCGGCTCCCCCGACCCCTTCTGCTGCTTGAGCGCCTCGTTGATCTGGGGCTCCCGCACCAGCCCCGCCTCGATGAGGATCTCCCCCAGCTTCTTTTTGACGAGCCGAGGTATATAAGCCATGGCGAACTATTAACTATTAACTGTTGACTAGAAATCGTTAAGGGTCAACCCCTCATCACCATCCGCTTGAGCTCCTCCGGGTCGTACGAGTAGACCAGCGCATCCTCGTAGGTGAGCGCGCCGGACTTGTAGAGCTCGAAGAGGCTCGTGTTCATCGTCTTCATCCCTATGTGCCCCGACGTCTGCACCGCCGAGTAAATCTGATGAATTTTGTTCTCGCGGATGAGGGCCCGGATGGCGGGGGTGCAGATCATCACCTCCATGGCCAGGACGCGCCCCTTGCCGCGCGATCTCGGGATCAGCTGCTGGCAGAACACCGCGGTCAGCGTCATGGAAAGCTGGGTGCGGACCTGCTCCTGCTGGTGGGCCGGGAAGATGTCGACGACGCGGTTGACGGTCTGGGCGATGTCCGAGGTGTGCAGGGTGCCGAAGGTCAGGTGCCCGGTTTCGGAAATGGTCAGGGCCGCCTCCACCGTCTCGTTGTCCCGCATTTCGCCGATCAGCACGACGTCCGGATCCTGCCGCAGGACGTGCTTGAGCGAGTTCTTGAAGCTCAGGGTGTCGTGCAGGATCTCGCGCTGGTTCACGAGCCCCTTCTTGTTCTGGAAGACGAACTCGATGGGGTCCTCGACCGTGACGATGTGGACCTCGTAGGTCTGATTGATGTACTCGACCATCGACGCGATGGTGGTGGATTTACCGGATCCCGTCGCCCCGGTGACGAGAATGAGGCCCTTGGGCATGTCGCAGAGCTGCACGCACGTCGATCGCGGCAGCCCCAGCTCTTCAAAGGACCGTATGATCGAGGGCACGAGCCGGATCGCCATGCCCAGCGACCCTCGTTGCGAAAAGACGTTTACGCGGAACCGTCCGAGGTTTTCGATGCCGAACGAAAAGTCCAGCTCCAGCTCCTTTTCGTAGCGCGCGATCTGCTCCTCCGACAGCAGGCCGTAGATGATCTTCTTGGTCTCATCGCGGGTCAGCGGGTCGAGCGCGAGGGGCAGGAGCTTGCCGTCCACGCGGATGCGCGGAGGCGAGCCCGCCGCGATGTGAAGGTCCGAGGCGCCGCGCGACACCATCGTCTGCAGCAGCTCTTCGATACTGATCATGAGTTTTTCACTCCTTCTCCTCCTGCTGGGTGGCCTTGTGCCGGCGGATGATGTCGTCCGCAATCCGCTGGGGAAGCACGTCGTAGTGCGAAAATTCCATCGTGAAGGACCCCTCCCCGCCCGTGATCGACGTGAGCTCGCTCCCGTAGTTGAGGACCTCCAGGAGCGGAATGCGTGCGCGGATGACCTGCAGCATCCCCTGCGTGTCCATGGTTTCGATGATCCCACGCTTGGAGTTGATCTGGGCGTTCACGGCGCCCTGCTTCTCCACGGGCACGGTCACCTCAATGTTGACGACCGGCTCCAGCAGGACCGGCCTCGCCTTGAGGAACGCGTCCAGGAACGCCTTGTACCCCGCGATTTCGAACGAGTAGCTGTCCGAGTCCACGACATGGTAGCTGCCGTCGGTCACCGACACCCTCACGTCGACGATGCGGCACCCCGCGAGAATGCCACGCTCCATGATGGCCCGACAGCCCTTCTCGACGGCGGGAACATACTG
>Ga0187893_10007858_pt1 | contig 17171 bp, 19 predicted proteins | sample MA1701074metaG_FD_139574 | JGI IMG/M metagenome (GOLD analysis project Ga0187893, IMG submission 139574) | White microbial mat communities from a basaltic lava cave in the Kipuka Kanohina Cave System on the Island of Hawaii, USA - MA170107-4 metaG ... | reverse complement strand
GCTTCAGTACCCCGACGATCTGCTGCTCCGTAAACCGTGACTTCTTCATCCGAGCCTCCTCGACATAAAATCCTGCCAGAAAGCTCTACTTCCAGCCTGTCTACATTTCGGGGGAGCTTACGGGTTGGCTGTGTCGCGGGCCCACGCGACCTCGCCGAGAACCGCAGGAAGTACCTGCGTACCTACTCGTCTCGATCGACGCAGGTCTTGAGTTCATGCGCCAGCAAATGATCGACTACGGCGACCTGCCCTGCGATTTCGCGGACGCATCATTGCTCTACGCGGCATGGAGCACCAAGCTCCGCGACGTGTGGACCATCGACAACGATTTTACGGTCTACCGGCTCCCGGACCGCTCCCGCTTGAAGGTAAATCCGAGCCGGTAGTGGGAGCGCGGGAAAACTACTTAGCGTAGTCGACCCTCGAGCGCCACCAGTAACCCATACCTACGTCTGTAGACCGTGTCTCGGGGCCTCGGCCAGCGGGTGCCGGTGATGTGGCTACATTGGGGCTACAGTCGCCAGAAATACAAACGGCCTCCTGATCGGAAGCCGTTGAAAATTCCTGGTCGGGGCGAGAGGATTTGAACCTCCGACCACCTGCCCCCCAGGCAGGTGCGCTACCAGGCTGCGCTACGCCCCGATACCGCCGATTTTAACAGTCGCCCCTGCGGCTACCGCAGGGAATCGAGCAGCTCGCGCAATTCGCGCTTGAGGGCGGAGGTGTCGGCGGCGGAACCCGCGTGCACCGGCGCGCTGCCGGCCGCGGGTGCGGCGCGCGCCTCGTGCCGGTCGTCGCCGGTGACGGCATTGTCGAGGCGGTTGCGCGCTCCGCTGATGGTGAAGCCTTCTTCGTAGAGCAGCTCGCGGATGCGGCGGATCAGCAGCACCTCATGGTGCTGGTAGTAGCGCCGGTTGCCGCGGCGCTTGACCGGTTTCAACTGCGTGAACTCCTGCTCCCAGTAGCGCAGGACGTGCGGCTTCACCCCGCAGAGTTCGCTTACCTCACCGATGGTGAAGTAGCGCTTGGCAGGGATCGGTGGAAGATCAACTTTCCTGCGGCTTGGCTCCATGGCGCGACTTCTCGACCATGGCTTTCAGCTTCTGGCTGGCGTGGAAAGTGACCACGCGGCGGGCGCTGATGGGGATCTCCTCGCCGGTCTTCGGATTGCGGCCCGGGCGCTGCGGCTTGTCGCGCAGCTGGAAATTGCCGAAGCCCGAGAGCTTGACGCTCTCGCCACGTTCCAGCGCTCCCCGAATCTCCTCGAAGAACGCCTCCACCATGTCCTTTGCCTCGCGCTTGTTCAGTCCGACCTTTTCGAACAAAAGATCGGCCAGTTCGGCCTTGGTCAAAGTCATCACAACTCCCTGATATATCTAAGTATTTTGATTTTTACGCGCGCAGTTTGGCGCCAAAGCGCCGTCCCCACAGCTCAACCAGCGCATCGCGCGCTGAATCGGCCTCCCCATCCGTGAGGGTTCGTTCAGTATCTTGCATAACTACCCGGAACGCAAGGCTTTTCTTCCCTGCGGGCAGGCTCTCCCCTTGATATAGATCGAACACCACGACCCCCTGAACAATGGCCGGTTTTTCGGCCTGGACCGCCGCCAGGAGGGCGTCGGCCTGCAAGTCGGCGTCCACCAGCAGGGCGATGTCCCGCACCACGGGCGGGAAGCGCGAAGGCTGCCTGGGGCGCGGCAGCGGCGCCTCGGCGAGGGCATCGGCCTCCAGCTCGTACAGCACCGGTGGCTGTGTCAGCTCGTACTTTTGCTGCCAGCGCGGGTGCAGCTCGCCCAGCCAGCCGCAGGCGTCGCCTTCGATCACGACCCGGGCGCAGCGCCCGGGGTGCAGCGCCGGGTGCACCGCGGCCTCGAAGCGCAACCGCCGCGGCGCGCAGATCGCCTCCAGGTCCGCCTTGACGTCGAAGAAATCCACCCCGCGCGCGGGGCTGCCCCACTGCTCATCGAGCGCCGGCCCGAAGGCCGCGCCCGCGACGCGGATCGGCTGGCGCAGGCCGGCCAGCGTGAGCGGCCCGCCGGCCGCGGCGGCATCGCGCAGGTAGACGCGGCCGATCTCGAAAACGCGGATGCGCGGCAGCTTGCGCGCGTGGTTGTAGCGGATGTTGGCGATCAGCGAACCGAACAGCGTGGTCCGCATGACGGACGTCTGGCTGGCGATCGGGTTGAGCAGGCGAACCGGGTTCGGCACAAGCGCCAGGTCCGCTTCCCAGGCGGGCTCGACGAAGGCGAAGTTGATCGTCTCCTGGTAGTCGCAGGCAGCGATGCGCTCGCGCAGCGCGTGCAGCGAGCGTCGCGTCTCGCTGCGCGCGTGCATGCGCGCCGGCGTGCGCGGCGGCTGCGCCGGGATGCTGTCGAAGCCGTGCACCCGCGCCACTTCTTCGATCAGGTCTTCTTCGATCGCCATGTCGAAGCGGTAGCTGGGCGGATTTACCGTGAAGCTGCCTTTCGCCTTCCGGAAGGAAAAACCCAGGCGGCGGAAAACGGACGCAATTTCCTTCGCTTCAACTGGAATTCCCAGAACCTTCTGCGCGCGCGCGACGCGCATGCGCACGGGCTTGCGCTTCGGCAGGCGCTTGACGAGGTCCACCGTCGGGCCCGGCTCGCCGCCGCAGATCTCGAGGATCAGCTGCGTCGCGCGCTCGATGCCGGGCGCGTTGTTCTCGAAGTCGACGCCGCGCTCGAAGCGGTGAGAAGCGTCGCTCGTGAAGTTGTAGCGCCGCGCACGACCGGCGATCGCCTCCGGAAAGAAGAATGCCGATTCGAGGAACAGGTTCTTCGTCGTCGTCTCGGCCTTCGTGGTTTCGCCGCCCATGATGCCGGCCAGGCCTATCGCGCCCGACTCGTCGCTGATGCACAGCACCCCGGCGTCGACATCGACTTCCTGGCCGTTGAGCAGCAGCACTTTCTCCCCGGGGCGGCCCCAGCGCACGTCGATCGCGCCGCGCAGCTTGTCCTGGTCGTAGACGTGCAACGGCCGACCGAGTTCCAGCATGACGTAGTTGGTGACGTCCACCAGCGCCGAGATCGGGCGCTGGCCGGCGCGCTCGAGGCGCTGGCGCATCCATGCGGGCGTCGGCGCGGCCGCGTTCACGCCGCGAATGACCCGCCCGGCGAAACGCCCGCAGCCTTCGGCGTCGGTAATTCTGAACGGGTGTTTATGGGTATTTTTCTGTTTTATCTTCTCTATTTCTAAATTCTTCAGCTTTGACCCCGTCAACGCCGACACTTCCCTGGCAATGCCCAGCACCGACAGGCAATCGGCGCGGTTCGGCGTCAGCTTGAACGCGAGGACATGCTCGTCGAGCTGCAGCAGCTTGCCGACATCCGCGCCCGGCTTTGCGTCCGCCGGCAGCTCGAGCAAGCCCGAATGATCCTCAGAGAGCCCCAGCTCTCTTGCGGAACACAGCATGCCGTTGCTCTCCACGCCCCGCAAAGAGGATTTCCTGATTTCCAGGTCTTTCAGCCTCGCACCAACCAGGGCGAGCGGCGCCAGCATGCCGGCGCGCGCATTTGGCGCACCGCAAACCACTTTCAGGGTCTCTTTCCCGCAATCGACCGTGCAGACGGTCAGCTTGTCCGCATGCGGATGTTTTTCGACCGAGAGTATTTTCCCCGCCACGACGCCGGCCGGAGGCGGCGCCACGGGCGCGCAGGACTCGACCTCCAGCCCGGACATCGTGAGCAGCCGGGCCAGTTTCTCCGCGGTAATTTTTATTTCTACAAAATCCCGCAGCCAATTCTCCGGAACCTTCATGAGAATTGCCTCAGGAAACGCAGGTCGCCGTCGAAGAAGAGGCGCAGGTCTTCGATCCCGTAGCGCAGCATCGTCAGGCGCTCGAGGCCAGAGCCGAAGGCGAAACCGATGTAGCGCTCGGGGTCGAGGCCGAAATTGCGCACCACCTGCGGGTGCACCTGTCCCGCGCCCGAGAGCTCGAGCCAGCGCCCCTTGAGCGGGCCGGAGGCAAACTGCAGGTCGATTTCCGCCGAGGGTTCGGTGAACGGAAAATAGGATGGCCGGAAGCGCACTTCGAGCGCATCCGACTCGAAGAAGCGGCGCAGGAAATCCGTGTACACGCCCTTCAGGTCGGCGAAGCTGATGTCCTCGTCGATCCAGAGGCCCTCGACCTGGTGAAACATCGGCGAATGGGTCGCGTCCGAATCCACGCGGTAGGTGCGGCCCGGCGCGATGACCTTGATGGGAGGTTTGTGCATGCGCGCGTAGCGCACCTGCATCGGGCTCGTATGCGTGCGCAGGAGCAGCGGCTTGCCGTCGCCGTCGTTCAGGTCGACGTAGAACGTGTCCTGCATCGAACGCGCCGGATGGTTCTCCGGGTTGTTCAGCGCGGTGAAGTTGTACCAGTCGGTCTCGATCTCGGGACCGTCGGCGACGTCGAAGCCGATCGAGCCGAAAATCTCCTCGATGCGCTGCCAGGTGCGGCTGATCGGGTGCAGGCCGCCGCGGCCGCGGCCGCGACCCGGAAGCGTCACGTCGAGCGCCTCCCCGGTCAGGCGGGATTCGAGTTTTCTTAGCTCCAGATCCTTTCTGCGGGAATCAAGCGCCAGCTCGATCTGTTGCTTGGCGGCGTTGATGCTCTGGCCGAAGGACTTTTTCTCGTCGGGCGCGAGCGAACCCAGCTGCTTCAGCTGCGCAGTCAGTTCTCCGGTCTTGCCGAGATATTTGGCCTTGGCGTTTTCGAGCGACGCCGGCTCGCTGGAGGCAGCGAACTCCGCGAGGGCGCGACTAACTATTTCGTCTAGATTGTTCAGTGCGCAAGGCTTGCCTTGATCTGGCCCGCGATTTTGGCGAACGCGGGCTTGTCGAGCACCGCCAGGTCGGCGAGGACCTTGCGATCGATCTCGATCTTGGCTTTCTTCATTCCGGCCATGAAGGCGCTGTAGCTCATGCCCAACTCCCTCACCGCGGCGTTGATGCGCGTGATCCACAGCGCGCGGATATCGCGCTTGCGGTTGCGGCGGTCGCGGTAGGCATATTGCCCTGCCTTCATCACCGCTTCCTTGGCGACGCGGTAGACATTGCCGCGCCGGCCGCGGAAACCCTTCGACTTCGCGAGGACCTTCTTGTGGCGCGCGCGCGCCGTTACTCCGCGTTTGACTCTTGGCATCGCGCGCTCCTCAACCCGAGTACGGCAGCATCATGCGCACGGCCCGCATGTCGCTGTCGTGAACGCTGGTGGTGCCGCGCAGCTTGCGCTTCGTCTGCGTCGACTTCTTGGTGAGAATGTGGCGCTTGAACGCCTGCGCGCGCTTGATCGAGCCGCCCGGGCGGACCTTGAACCGCTTCGCGGCCGATTTCTTCGACTTCATCTTGGGCACAGCATTGCTCCTGTTGATGGCCCTGCCTTGACTATCCCGCCTGCGCGGGTTTCGCTTCTGCCTTTTTCTCTTCCTTCGCCGGCTTCTTCGCCTTCAGCGGCACCGCCTTCTTCTTCGGCGCCAGCACCATCACCATCTGCCGGCCTTCGAGCCGGGGAAACTGTTCGATGATCGCAACCGGCTCGAGGTCCTTCTTCACCCGCTCCAGCAGCCGCACGCCGAATTCCTGGTGCGCCATCTCCCGGCCGCGGAAGCGCAGGGTCACCTTCGCCTTGTCGCCTTCCTCGAGGAACTGCACCAGCTTGCCGACCTTGATCCTGTAGTCGCCGTCGTCGGTGCCGGGACGGAACTTGATTTCCTTGACCTGGATCTGCTTCTGCTTGAGCTTGGCCTCGTGGGCCTTCTTCTGCTCGCGGTAGCGGAACTTGCCGTAGTCCATCAGCTTGCAGACCGGCGGCACCGCGAGCGGCGCGATTTCGACCAGGTCCACGTTCTGCTCTTCCGCCATCCTAAGCGCATCGGCCACCGCCACGATGCCCAGTTGATCGCCGTTTTCCGCCACCAGCCTCAACTGTGGCGACGTGATCTCTGCGTTGATGCGTTGCGATCTCTCGAGTGCGATGGGTTATTTCTCCTGTTTCGTCAAAAAAAGCGGCTGTGCCGCTACGCGCGCGCCTCGTTGCCGAGACGCTCGATGAAGGCGTCGAGGGCCATCGCCCCCAGATCTTCACCGCTGCGCGTGCGCACAGCCACGCTTCCAGCCTGCTTTTCTTTGTCGCCGACCACCAGTTGGTAGGGCAGCTTTTGCAGGCTATGTTCGCGAATTTTATAGGAAATTTTCTCGTTTCGCAAATCGCTTTTGACGCGAAAACCGGCCTCGCGCAGGCGTACGGCGACGCGCTCGGCATACGCGGCCTGCGCTTCCGACACGTTGATCACCACCGCCTGCTCCGGCGCGAGCCAGACCGGGAAGGCGCCGCCGAAATGCTCGATCAGGATGCCGATAAAGCGCTCCATCGAGCCGATGGTGGCCCGGTGCAGCATCGCGGGGGTCTTGCGCGTGTTCTCCGCGGTCACGTACTCAGCGCCCAGGCGCCCGGGAAGCTGGAAATCGACCTGCATGGTTCCGCACTGCCAGAGCCGGCCGATAGCGTCCTTCAGGTGGTACTCGATCTTCGGCCCGTAGAAGACGCCATCACCGGCAGCGATCTCGTACTGCGCGCCAGCCTTCTCGAGCGACACCTTGAGCGCGCCTTCGGCGAGGTCCCACTGCTCGTCCGTGCCCAGGCGCTTTTCGGGGCGCGTGGCTACCTTGTAGACGATGTCCTTGAATCCGAAGTGTGCGTAGACCTTCTGCACCAGCGCCGTGTAGGCGATGCACTCCGGCACGATCTGCTCCTCGGTACAGAAGATGTGGCCGTCGTCCTGCGTGAAGCCGCGGATGCGCATGAGGCCGTGCAGCGCGCCCGAGGGCTCGTTGCGGTGGCAGGAGCCGAACTCGCCGTAGCGCAGCGGCAGGTCGCGGTAGCTCCTCACGCCTTTCTTGAAGATCAGCACATGCCCGGGGCAGTTCATCGGCTTGAGCGCGTAGTCGCGCTTCTCCGACTCCGTGGTGAACATCAGCTCGCGGTAGTTCTCCCAGTGCCCGGTGCGCTCCCACAGGCTGCGCGGCAGCACCATCGGCCCGCGCACTTCCTGGTAGCCGCTGTCGCGGTAGACCTTGCGCATGTACTGCTCTACCTGCTGCCACAGCGTCCAGCCCTTGGGGTGCCAGAAAACCATACCCGGCGCATCTTCCTCCATGTGGAAAAGGTCGAGCTGGATGGCGAGCTTGCGGTGGTCGCGCTTGTCGGCTTCCTCCAGCATCTTGAGATAGGCGTCCTGGTCGTCCTTGGTGGCCCAGGCGGTGCCGTAGATGCGCTGGAGCATTTCGTTCTTCGAGTCGCCGCGCCAGTAGGCGCCCGCGACGCGCATCAGCTTGAACACCTTCAGCTTGCCGGTCGAGGGCGCGTGCGGCCCGCGGCACAGGTCCGTGAAGCTGTCCTGCGAATAAAGGGATATTTCCTGATCGGCCGGAATTGATCGGACAATTTCCGCCTTGTATTTCTCTCCAAGAGACTCGAAAAACGCGGCCGCCTCGTCGCGAGGAAGCGTTTTTCGAGTAACTGCAATGTCCATTTTCGACAGCTCCGCCATCTTCTTCTCGATCGCGGCAAGGTCATCCGGCGTGAATGGCCTCTTGTACGAAAAATCGTAGTAGAAGCCGTTCTCGATCACCGGGCCGATGGTGACCTGCGCCTCCGGAAAAAGTTCTTTCACCGCATGCGCGAGCAGGTGCGCAGTGGAATGGCGCAGGATCTCCACGCCCTCCGGATTCTTGGCCGTGACGATCGCAAGTTCGGCATTGGCTTCGATGCGGTAACTCGTGTCGACGAGCTTGCCGTTGACTCTGCCGGCGAGCGCCGCGCGCGCGAGGCCCGCGCCGATCGACTGCGCGACTTCGGCGACGCTGATGGGCCCGGGAAAATCCCTTACCGAACCGTCGGGAAGCTTTATTTTCGGCAAGAGGAGTTGGCAGGCGCGATTGGACTCGAACCAACGACCCCTACCATGTCAATCGCGCACTTGGCAATGCGGTCGTTCCCAATAAATATTTTACGCTACCCGGCTCCGGGCCGGAACGACCGCAGACGCCAGAATGCGACTCGATTGGTCCCAAAGGTGTGCCCACTCGGGGCAACACCGCGCGATCAGGCCGGCGCTCCTTCGCGCCGCGGCGCGCTCTGCACCAGGTAGTCAAGAATTTCCCCCTGCATGCGCTCGATCTCCAGGCGATAGCCCGAGCTCAGCGCCGGCCACTCCTCGGGCCTCGCCGTCTCGCGCAGCGTCTCAAGCGCGTGCTCGATCTTCGCGAGCCGCTCACGCGAAACCGCCAATTCCTGATCGTCACGTATCACGGCCTGACCTCCAGTAGTCCGCGCTTGGTCCCATCGCGCTTAGTTTGCCACGTCTCGAGGAACTCCTGCATATCCGCCTCCGGGAGCATGCCCTGGCGAATCCAGAACACGCTCGCCCCGAACCGCGCCTCGGCGTCCGGATGCGAAAACAGCGTGGCCGACTCGCGCGGGGCCTCCTCCAGACGGAAATCCGCAGCCATCACCAGCACAATATCCAGGTCCCGCGGCTCGGTGCCCGCCGAAACGAAACTGCCGAATACCAGAAACCGCTCCAGCTGCTGAGCGCTCTTCAACGCCGCCCCCGGGCGCCGCCTCCCACTTGCCCGCCGCAAACTGCCGCACCCAGGCCCTGAGCAAATTCTCGTGGATCCGCAGCTCCCCGGCCACCTGCCGCTTCACCATCCCCGGCTGGCTCGCCAGCTTCACTGCCTCGCGCTTGAACTCAGCGCTGTATCGCTTCCTTTGCATTCATCACCTCCGATGTCATCATCCCACCTATCGAAAGTGTCCGGAAATCCGGGGCGATGCCACGAGTCCTCTTCGTAGCGTCGGACCGTCCGTCGAGTTATTCCCTTGTCCAGCGGGAAATTGTGGCTGCATTTCGGCGTAAGACCTCGCCGCTTCAGCGTCGCAACGGTCATGGGAACTTCATTTCTTCATCTGCTTCATCACGTTGAAGATATGCCACATGTGCCTACCCACGTTCTGCCTTAGCCGCGTTTCCGTACGCTTCGCTCTACGCCGGTGGGTGCGCTCCACCCTGTCATCGTTTACAGCAGATAGCACCTGTTGAATCGCCGTGTCGAGCGACGTTGGTGACACGATGACAGCAAACCATTTTGCAAGTCCGCCAATCGAAAAGCCGTTGATCTCCGATGTCGTCAGTTGGGCGGGCCTGCCCTTCTGCATCACCTTAATTCGTCGGCTCTTCGACCAATGCTTCAGGTAACGTCGCGCTTCCTCTTCGAGCGCGTTGCACGCCTCCTCGAAACACTCGCGCCACTCGCCGCGCTGCTTCTTCTCATACGCCAATCCCAGCGCTTCACGCAGGTTCGGTGGCAACGCCGGCAGCTCGACATTGAGCGCTAGGTCGTTCGGCAAGATGGTCTCGATCACGCCAGCTCCACATCGAAACATTCCCACGCCGAGCTTGCGGAGCGCGTCCTCTTGCGCCGTCGAAATCACGACCTCCGCGGGCATGCACAACACCAACCTCGTGTCACGCCCGGTACTCTTTCCGTATGCCACCCAATCCTTGACCCGGCCAAGATCGATTGTGCCGCAAACGTCCACATGCATCGTGGTTGACATGCGCGTAGCCGTCATCGTGGTGGCGAATGGCGCGGATGCGTCGGCCTTCTCGACCTTGACGCGATATCCCAATCCGTTCAAGTAATCGAGCGCCGCATACGCACAGGGCACCAGATCATCGGCCACAGTCAAAAAAATCGGCTTCTTGGGCATCCTACTTCTTGGTCAGGAAGCGCCCAATCAAATCGCCCAATTCCTCGAGTGCCTTCCGTGTCGGCGGCGAAAGCTCAAAGCCCTTTTTGCGATGCTCCTTCATCAGTCGCTGCACACGTTCGGTCAGCAGCATCAAGTTGTGTTCGAAATCAGCCTGTTCGACCGTATCTTTGTATGCATCATCGATGGTGTACTTTTCGCGATCGCGAACATTGAACACTGCCTTCCGCGCGATCGCGATCGAGACCTGCTTTCGAACGACTGCCCGCGCCAACTTCGTGAGTTTCCGTGGCGCGACCGTGTTCGTGATTACGCCACTCACAAATTTGTCGACGATCGCCCGGCGAACCTCTTCTTCCTCATTGGGCAGCAGAACCTTTGCCTTGCGAAGCGCGCCAGATGCAGTGCTCGCTTCCAGCACGTGATCGACCGTCAGTACTTGTCTAGCACGCGGCTTTTCAAGCTCCTCCAAGAGCTCGTCACGGTATTCCATCGGTAGCGCGAGCAACTTTTTAAGGCGCCGAACTTCACCAACCGACATCGATGCCAAACCCGCCAACTCCCTCTCCGTCGCGTCCTTGCCGTGAATCCGCTTGAACATCTTTTCAAGTTCTTCAAGCTTTAACGCCGTCGGCAGTGGATCCCAGTCCTTTCGAGCGTGGTGAATGGCGAACATCATCATGATGTTCGTCAACGGTTCGGGCTTCGCCTGAACAATCACAGGCACCCGCGGCATCCCTAGCTTGATCGCCGATTTCCATCGACGCTCCCCGTCGAGAAGGCGATACTTGTCGCCTTCGGCGTAGACCGTCAGCGGAACAAGAATCCCTTGATCCTTGATGCTCTCCCGAAGGGCGAGCATGTCCTCCTCGCGGAAAACCAGGCGCGGGTTGTCCTTGTTACGTATTAACTTGTGTGGATCTACCAGGGTTACTTCTGCTTCTTTCACAGCACCTCTCATGCGCATGGTCACGGGACGAGCGTCGGACCAACGCGAAAATCTAGTGGATATTCGTAACTAGAAGCTCTGCGGCGCGCCGCCTATGCCCAGCGAAGCCCGCAATATTTCTCTGCGTCATTAGACGCCTGACGTGCCACGGGCGAAACGCGCGCAATGATTCCGCGCACACCGCGTACGACAATACGAAGTTTGCGCCTAGTCGATCGAGGCAGTGCAACACGTTTACCAACCGATACAGATCATCAAAGCCGAAAGTCATTCGGTTGTACTGCCTGAATAGCCGCCGATTGGCAACTGCGAACGGCGGGTCGAGGTAGATGAAGTCCCCCGGCTGCGCCTGCCGCGCCACAACGCGCTCGAAATCCGCATGCAGCAAGGTCGCCTTTTCAAGCCGCTCGGCTGTCGCAATAAGCTGCCGTTGTTCCGGAAGGCTACCCGCTTTGGTGGGCGCGTACGGCACATTGAAGCGGCCCTCCATATTCGTCCTGTAGAGGCCATTGAAGCAGTACCGGTTCAGGTAGATGAACCGCGCGGCACGTCGACATGTTGCCAACCTCCGTGGTTCTTGAGCTCGCAGCCGAAGGTATGTCTTCTTGCCTCGACGCATCGTCCGTAGCTGATTTGACACGCCCTCAGGGTCGTCGCGGACTGCGCGATAAGTCCGAATCAGTTCGCCATTCAGGTCGGCAAGGACTGCATGTTCTGGTGCGGCTGAAAAGAAAAAGGCACCCGAACCGACAAAAGGCTCAACATACCGAGTGCCGACTTGCTCCCAGTAAGGCACCAACTCGGCCAGCAGCTTTCGCTTGCTGCCGGCCCATCGAAACAGGGGAGGCACCTTCTCAGGTTGCTTCGTAGTGATCGGCAGCAGTACCACCCATTTCCCTCGTCCCCTTTTTACCAGCTTCTAAACACCCGAAGGTGCGACGGCAGCAGTTTACTCCTCGGCCAAACGGCGTGCGCTTCCACAATCTACGCCATACGTGCGGGTCGTGGCTCGCGCAGGCGGGCGTGCCGCAAAGCCACATCGCGGAAGTGCTGGGTCACAGCACGCTGCGGATGACGGAGCGCTACACGCACATCGCGCCGGCGAATGCTCGGGCCGCGGCTGAGAAGCTGGAGGGGGTACCCAAAGAGGTACCCACTGAACCAGCGGAGGAAGTCGCAGCGTTGTAACTGCTTGAGAGATTGGTAGGCGCGATTGGACTCGAACCAACGACCCCTACCATGTCAAGGTAGTGCTCTAACCAGCTGAGCTACGCGCCTGCAGGGGACGAATTCTAGCCGATCCGGCACGTCTTATTGCTGCTTGTACGCTTCGACCTGCAGGTCGAGCTTCACGTCGTCGATCAGGCCCGGCAGGCCGTACTTGATGCCCCACTCGGAGCGCTTGATGGTGGCGGTGGCGTCGGCGCCGCAGACCTCCTGCTTGCGAATCGGGTGCTGGATGCACTTGAAGCCGTTCACCTGCAGGATGACCGGCCTGGTGATGCCGAGCATGGTCAGGTCGCCGTCGATGCGCGAAGGATTGTCGCCGTTGAACTGAACCTTGGTCGACTTGAAGGTGATGGCCGGAAACTTTGCGACGTTGAAGAAATCTTCCGATTGAAGGTGCTTGTCGAGCCGCTCGTCGCCCGAGAGCTGCGAGGCCGGATCGATGGTGATCTCCATGGCGCCGGACTTCGCCGCGCGGTCGAGCGTGATCTTGCCGGCGGTGCGCGCAAACTTGCCGCGATAGGTCGAGAGCCCCAGATGGGGCATCTGCCAGGACATGTGCGAGTGGCGCGTATCGACCTCGTAGGTCTGGGCCATCACGGGTGCGGCGGTAAGCAGCGCTGCGGCAATGAATAGCGGTTTCATTTCTTCTCCTGGGGTCCAAGGGCGATGTTGAAGCGAACTTCGACTTCGTCGGCGACCTGCGAAGGGTCGGCCCACTGGCCGTCGCCGACGCCGAACGCGAGCCGCCTGATAACGAACTTTCCCTGCGCGGTCCGGCTGTTAAAGGTGAAAGGCACAGTCAGGTCCTGAGTCTTTCCCTTGATGGTCAGCTTGCCAACGGCTGCGTAGCCGTTACCCGCTTTTCGAATCGAGTCCGAGACAAAGCTTGCGCGCGGATGGGCGGCCGTGTCAAACCAGCGCGGCCGCTGCACTTCCTTGTCGCTGTCGGCACTACCGGTGTCCGTCGCCGCGAGTTCGATGTCCAGTCGGATGCTCGCCTTGGCGAGCTGGCGCTCGTCGAACACGACCTGCGCGCGCCACTTGGGAAACGCGCCCTCGACCAGAACCGTCTGCTCGAGCTTGTAGACGAACGTGATCTTGCTTCGCTTCGGGTCAACTTGCTGTGAAAAAGCTGCCAAAGGAAAAATCAAAAGCAGCAACACCGGCAGCATGCGACCCAGCACGCCGTCCTTGTCCCAGAAATGGTGCTTCAGCGCGGCGGCAGCATGCAGAACGATCATCGCGAGCAGCCCCTTGTTCAGCCAGAAATGCACCACTTTCAGCGCTTCTCCGAGTTCGCGGTCCCGCGCCAGCAGGTCGGGCAGCCGGAATATTCCCAGGTACACGGTGGCAAAGCCGAGCGCCGAGCTCATCAGCCAGCCCGAGAGCGGCACGGCGAACATGAGCAGGTAGAGCAGCCCGTGCGACGCCTGCGCGGCGGCGCGCTCCCAGGCCGGCAGCGCCGCGGGCAGCGCGGGCGGCGGGTTGTAGAAGCGCCACGCGAGCCGCAGGCAGGCGAGCACGAGGATCGTAACGCCGACGCTCTTGTGCCAGCCCACCATGCGGATGCGCTCGGGACTGACCTCCAGCCCGACCATCGTGAGGCCGAGGCCGAACGATGCGAGCATCAGCAGGAACACCAGCCAGTGCAGCGACTGCGCGAGGCCGCCGTAGCGCTCGCCGGTATTGCGCAACGCCATGCTCACCCTCGGGCTACCCGGATTACCCCGCGCAGGCGCTTCACCGCCGCGAGCGCGCGCTTGAGGTGGGCCACATCCGCCACCTCGAAGCTGAAGCGCATGTGCGCCAGGTCGGCGCGGCTCTGCGTGCGAACCGCCGTGACGTTGATCTTTTCGCGCGCAAGCGCTTCGCCCACGTCGCGCAGCAGCCCCTGGCGATCGGCAGCGGTTACCAGCAGGTCCACGGGGTAGAAGCCGTCGGCCGGCTTGCCGCCTGACTTTCTGCCCCACTCGGCGTCGATGAGGCGCTCCGGGCTGCGTTCGGCGAGCCGTTTCAGGCTCTCGCAGTCCTCGCGGTGCACCGAGACGCCCTTGCCGCGCGTGACGAACCCGCGCACGGGGTCGGGCGGCAGCGGCTTGCAGCACTTGGCAAGCTGGGTCAGCAGCCGGTCGACACCGACGATGAGCAATCCGCTTTCTTTTCCGGGTTTGTGCTTTGGCTTTTCACTCTTCTCATTCTTGTTCTTCAAATCCGAAACCAAACCCACCAGTTCTCGCAACGCCGCTTGCAGCTGGCGCAGGTTCACTTCCTCGCGCGCGACCGCGGCGAACAGCTCGTCGGGCTTCGCGAAGCCGAGTGTCTGCGCCAGCTGGTCGAGGTTGGCCTGCGTCGCGCCCTCGCGCCGCTGTTCCTTTTCCACCACGGCGCGGCCCTGCGCGATGGTGTCGGCGAGGGACCTGGCGTTGAACCATTGGCGCACCTTGCCGCGCGCGCGATGGCTCTTGAGGAAGCCGAGCGCCGGGTTGAGCCAGTCGCGTGATGGCCCGCCGCTTTTCGTACTCACGATTTCGACACGCTGGCCGCTCGCCAGCGGCGTGTCGAGCGGCACCATGCGCCCGTCCACTTTGGCCCCGCGGCAGCGGTGGCCGAGCTCAGTGTGCAGCGTGTAGGCAAAGTCCACCGGCGTCGCGCCCGCGGGCAGGTCGATGACCTTGCCCTGCGGCGTGATGACATAGATGGTGTCGGCGAGCGATGCCTTTTTCGTCTTCTCGGCCCAGCCGCCGCTGCCGGCGATCTCGTCGCGCCAGGCGAGCAGCTCGCGCAGCCAGGCGATCTTGTTGTCGAAGGCGAGATCGGTCCGCGCTGACGCCTGCGCCTTCGATGTTTGCGGGCCTTCCTTGTAGCGCCAGTGCGCGGCGATGCCGAACTCGGCCTGGCGGTGCATCTCCTTGGTGCGGATCTGCACTTCCAGCGTGCGCCTGCCGGGCCCGATCACCGCCGTGTGCAGCGACTGGTAATTGTTGCCCTTGGGCCGCGAAATATAGTCGTCGAATTCCTTCGGAATCGGTTCCCAAAGGTCGTGCACCACGCCTAGCACGCTGTAACAGTCGGCGGGCGCCGGCACGATCACGCGCAACGCGCGCACGTCGTGCACGCCGGAGAAATCGAGCTGCTTGGCGCGCATCTTGTTCCAGATGGAATAGATGTGCTTCGGCCGCCCGGTGACCGCCGCACCCAGGTTTATTTTTTTCAATTCTCTTTTCAAAACCTGAATTGAATTTTCAATGTATCGCTCGCGCTCGACGCGCTTCTGGTCCAGCATCTGCGCAATCTTCCGGTACAGCTCGGGCTCGAGATAGCGGAACGACAGGTCTTCCAGCTCCCACTTGAGCTGCCAGACGCCGAGCCGGTTGGCGAGCGGGGCATAGATGTCGAGCGACTCGCGCGCGTAGGCCTTGCGTTCCGGGGTTTCGTTTTTCGCGAACCAGCGCAGCGTCTGCGTACGCGAGGCGAGGCGTATCAGCACCACGCGGATGTCCTCGACCATGCCGAGCACCATCTTGCGCAGGATCTCGTTCTGCTCCGCGGCGGCAGCGCGTGTGAGCACGCGCAGCCTGTAAAGCTTCTCGACGCCCGAAGCAAGCGCGGCGATTTCCTCGCCAAACTCCGCCTTGAGGCGCTCCGGATCGTCGAGCACCTTCGGCACCGCGAACAGCACCCCCGCGGCCTGCGCCTCCGGATCGACGCCGATGGACGCCAGGCTCCCCGCCAGGCCGAGCGCGTGCGGCCACACCGGTTCGCCGGTGGACAGCGTCTGCCCCTCGTACAGCGGCCGGGCGAACGCGAAAGCGCGCTGGATGAGCGCTCCCTGCGCTCGCTCGGCGAGAGCATCCTGCGCGCGGATCGGTACGACTGAAACCATGCTGCTATTGTAGTGGCGTTGGTATGGATGGATGCTCCATGGGCTGGCTCCGCGACTGGAAACGCAAGCGCATACTCAGGGAACACCGCATCGAAGATGCCCTGTGGCGGCGCGCGCTGCGGCACCTGCCCTTCCTCGCAGGACTTTCCGCAGCCGAGGAACGGCGCCTGCGCGAATACGCGGTCGTGTTCCTGGCCGAGAAGCAGCTCACGCCGGTCGGCGGCCTCAGGCTCTCGGATGACGACCGCATCGAGATCGCGCTGCAGGCCTGCCTGCCGGTGCTCGAACTGGGACTCGACTGGTACGACGGCTGGGTCGGGATCGTGGTGCATCCCACGGATTTCCGCGTGCAGCGCGCCGAAACCGGGGAAGACGGCGTGGTGCACGAATGGGACGACGAACTCGCGGGCGAATCCTGGCCCGGCGGCCCGGTGGTGCTGTCCTGGGAGGCGCTGGATGACGCGGGATCGGTCGCCGAGGGCGGCGCCAACATCGTGATCCACGAGTTCGCCCATAAGCTCGACATGATGTCGGGCGAAGCCGATGGCGTACCGCCGCTGCCGTCGCGCGAGGCGCGCGAACGCTGGATCGAGGTGCTCGATGCCGAGTTCGCGCGCTTTCGCGCCGCCGTAGACGCCGGCGACGAGACGTTCCTCGACCCCTATGCGGCGGAACACGAGGCCGAATTCTTCGCCGTGGCGAGCGAGGCCTTCTTCGAGTCGCCCCACGCGCTGCGCAGGGACTCTCCGCGGCTCTATGATCAGTTCGTGGGCTTCTACAGGCAGGACCCCTCGAAGCGGCTGGCGGCATGAAAACCCTGCTCATCGTCTTTCACACCGGCGGCGTGAAGACCGCGACGATGGCAGCCGCGGTCGAACGCGGCGCGCGCACCGAAGGGGGCGTGAACGTGGTGGTGAAGCGCTGCGCCGACGCCGCGGCCGACGACCTGCTCGCGGCCGACGGCCTGATCCTCGGCACGCCCGAAAACTTCGGCTACATGGCGGGAATGATGAAGGACTTCCTCGAGCGCGTGTTCTACGCCTGCGAGGGCAAGGTCAACGGCAGGCCCTGGGCGCTTTTCGTCGGCGCCGGGCAGGACGGCAACGGTGCAGTGAACTCGGTAGAACGGATCATCATGGGCTTGCGCCTGAAGAAAGTTCATGATCCGGTGATCGGCCTGAAAGACCTGACGCCCGAAGTGCTTTCAAACTGCGAGGAACTGGGCGCGGCCTTCGCCGCCGGTCTGGCGCTCGGCGTCTTCTAGAGCACCAGCGCGGAACCTTCGGCGGGCGCTTCGCACACCACTTTCGAACCCAGGCGCCGGAGCTCGGCGC
>Ga0187893_10007857_pt1 | contig 17179 bp, 18 predicted proteins | sample MA1701074metaG_FD_139574 | JGI IMG/M metagenome (GOLD analysis project Ga0187893, IMG submission 139574) | White microbial mat communities from a basaltic lava cave in the Kipuka Kanohina Cave System on the Island of Hawaii, USA - MA170107-4 metaG ... | reverse complement strand
GGACACCTTCACGGTTGCCACGACCACCTCGACGGCAAGGACGAGGCGCTTGACCTCCGTCCAGGTCGGGTCGCTGACGGACCACCGTGGCTCGCCGTTCGAGGAGTCGATCCGACTGATGGAGCCAGGGCAGCCGACCGCGAGGAAGTCCTTTCCGTCGCTGACGGCACGGTTGCAGCCCGGCGGGGCCTGGAACGCGATGGACCCAGGCGCTTCGGACCCGGCTTGACTGCTCGGGGTCGTCGCGGCTGTCGATCCGGTCGCAGCGTTCAGGGACGAGTCACCGCCTCCGCACGCCGACACCCACAGGATGCCGACCGCCATCAAGACGGCTGCCCGAAGGACCCTCCCGTCGCCGTTGCGCCCCACTCCCAGCCCCTTCCCCGTGGTTGCCAAGGTGGGTCTTGACGATAACAGTTTGCTGTAGAACTTTGTACTGCGGCGAACCACCGTCCTGGTCGTGGTCCGACGCGCCCGTGACGCCAAGATCGCCGCCGACTTCGGGGCGCGGCTCCGGGAGCTGCGCCTTGAGGCGGGACTGTCCCAGGAGGCCCTCGGCGACATCGCGGTCGTACACCGGACCTATGTCAGCCTGGTCGAGCGGGGCGATGCGACGCCGACGCTCTACAGCGTCGTGAGGTTCGCCGAAGCCCTGTCGGTTGACCCGGCCGAGCTGGTCCGGGGGCTGCGGACCGGCGGCCCGAAGAGGAGGAGGCGGTAGCGTCGGGCGCTGGCTCTCGTCGGCGCTCGTTGCGCCGTCGGCTTCCGAACCCGAAGACCGACTTTCTGGCATCGACCGGTCACGGCGCCAGTCCACGACGTGCTGAGGGTGGCTCGGCTCCCCGCCCCTGTCAGTAGAACTCCCGGATGACGACGACTCGCTCGGCCTCGTCAACCAGGTACGTGACGATCACGGCGGTGGGGCGCACCAGCGACTGGAACACGTCCTCCAACACACGCTGCTGATCCCCGGGCGGTCCGTCCCGGATGACTCGGAAGACCCTCGCCTCGACGGCGTCGAACACCCACTCCTCGGGGTAGCGACTGAACAACCAGAACTGAAGCGCATCGCCGTAGAGGACCGACCAGCCCTTACCCGCCCGCCCGGTGCCGCTGATACAGGTCCCTCGGGCTCGGCTGGGCCGCGACCTCCTGCCAGACCGAACCGTCGGTGATCGAGGTGCGGGCCTTGGCTGCCCACACGGCCGTGCTGGGGTCCAGTGCGGACTTGCGCCTTCGGAGCCAGAGCTGGAGTGCGTCGAGCCCGGCGTCGAGCGAGCGGCGGGCGACGGTCACGGCATCCTCTAAGCCCGACAGTATGACAAGGGCGCATCGGGACGCTGACGACGAGCCGTCGGCCTCGCCATGATCCCGCCGCGCCGAGCCGATGCTCGCCCGTTCGCTCGACCGATCCGCGATGTCCGTCACCGGACGCCTCGTGCTGCCGAAGGACATGTTCCCAACGTCACGCACGCTCTCACCCGGCGTTCCGGCGCTTGGCCTTTGCCTGTCCTCTGCCGGCCCACGCTCTCGCTACCTTGCCTGTCTTGCGGCCGGCCATCTGGACTCCAGCGTTTCGCGCCGAACCGAGGTGCGGCCGGATCTCGTCGAGCATCTCGTCGTAGAGCGCTTCGAGCTTGTCGGGCGCTTCGCCGAGCACAAGGGCGCATTGTTCGAACGACAACTCCAGCCCCGTGCCCCAGTAAGCTCCGTCGAACATCCGGAGGAGCTTGAGGACGAGCCCCCCACGACCCTCTCCGTACGCCACCACGAGGTCTCGCCGTCTCTTCTCAAACGGGTCGGATTCGATGCTCTCCTGGAGCGCCCGTACGAACTCCTCTGACAGCATGGCGGTCTTCAGCGCGGCGGCGTCCGGGCTCTTCGCCAGCGCGATGTCGAGGATCTCCTCGGGCGTCACACGAACCTCGGCTGGCGCGCTCGCGCCTCATCGCCAGCAGCCGAAGCAATCGCCTTCGCGGCACGGCTGGCCGCGCAGGCACTGCTGCTGGCATATCTTGCAGCAGTTGTGGCACGACGCCCGGTCGCGTCGCTCGTCGAAACAGCGTGTGCGGCACATGACGTGCCGTGCGACGCAGTCCAGCATCGCCTGCACCGACGTCTCCTCACGTCGCACGTCGATGTGCCCCCACGTCGCAGCGCGTCACATTTCGTCAGCGCCCTCATCGGCCCCTCCGCCCCCCACGACCGAAGGGTGGGATTCGCAGGACGATAGACCTCCGCCGCCCGGCGCGGCAAGGACCACCTTGACAGAGCCGGCCAGATCGCAGCGCTCCGGCTGTCGGCACACCCGCGATGCCGTCCAGGCGCAGGCGCGGCCTTGACGGGCGCAGGCGCGGCCTTGACGGGCGCCCGGTTCCGGCGAGCACGGGTGCCCATCGGGGGGGTCACAACAACCCGAGGGTACAGCCCGCCCGCGGCTACGCGTGCTCGTACGCCCACGCCCCGTTCTGACTTCGGCGGAGCGCTCAGCAGGGCGTCGGCGACGCACCCCCCTGACGACGCCGTACCGAAGGCGCAGCCGTGGCCGGGCGAGGAGCGGCGGCTGATCGTGCGGCTCCCCGAGCCCTGGACCGGTCGATGGGGCTCGTGGCGCATGATAGCGACCAGACCAATTGGTCTGAGGAGACATCCGCGGCCCGCGAGAATCTCGGGAGGGCTGCGCTGGCCTCGACCGGCTGCGTGCCCTCGGTCCGGTCTTCCGGGCGAAGGACGCCGTGGACGACGGCGGCATCGTTGAACTGTCACGGGGCCTTTACCAGCTCGCAGAGTCGGCCGGCGGCGAGAACATCGACTTCATCACCGTCTGCGCCCGTGCCCCCCACGGCATGGTCTGCCTCAACTCCGCACTCGCGCACTGGGACCTCACCGACGAGCTGCCTCACACCGTCCACCTCGCAGTGCCGGCGGGCTCCCACCGGCTCGTTGTTACGGGCAGAGCTATCTGCACACGAGACGGCCGAATTGAATCGTCACCGATCGGCATGGCTGGGTGAGGACCTGGGCTTCCTCCACAGACCATGGTGGACCGCTCCTCGGCGGCGTCAAGGTCGTTCGTCCTCGCTGCGCTCCGGGCGCTCCACCTTGACCCCGCGGTCGGAGTCGGCCCTTCTTGGCTCGTAGGAAGGAAGCCCTCCCCATTGAGCTCTGCCGTTTCGGGCCGTTTGCTGTGCGTAGAGAGATGCCGGCAACACTCTCGATTCCGGATCAGCAACCGAGCGCGGACCGTCGTCGACACCTTCCGGCTCCGCCACAGAGTCGGCGAGGACCTCGCCTCCGGCACCCCTCCTACGGTATGCCGAGGCCCGTCCGGATCATGCTCGGCTCGCCGACCTCGCTCGCACGTTGCGCGTATGGCGGCCGATCGCGACCGCCCTCCGCGTGCTCCAATCGTGAGCCGTCCGTCGCGCGAGACCGAGCGCTCGCGCGGCGTACCGGCCGGCCCACCGAGAAACCGCTCGTCATAGGCTGCAAGGGGCAGGTCCCGCGCTGCAGTGGTGACCAGTTGGCGGGGAGTGTCGGTACAAATCCCCTCTCCGACACTCACGTGCCATCCAACCCAGGCGGACGTCCGTGGTTGCCCCGCCCGTGGGTGGGAGCACGCTGCGGAGAAACCCGCCGCGGCGCTCCAGGCTCGCGCGATTGAACCATCCCGATTGCGACCTGGTATCCCTGCGCCGGGCCCCCGCGCACGTGATGACGTGGACGTCCGGCTACACCAGGGCGAACGTGGTCGACCGCCGCAGTGGCTGGTGTCGCACCAGGCGGCGACAGCTCGGTCACTCCTGGGCGTCACTCGCAGGCGAGGCCATTGCCGTCCGGGTCCAGCTCGGGCGCGTACCCGGCCTCGCCGCGACGCAAGGGGGCGTAGCCGCCGGCGCGGACGAACCCGCAGATCATCTGGATGACGCCCGGGGGCACGCTGCTCGCGGTCGTCCCTCCGGAGGGCGGCGGCGCGATGGGCGCGGTGGAGGAACTGGCGGCGGCCGCCCCCGTAGACGATGTTCCCTGCGCCGCACCCGCCGACGTCCCAACGCTCGCCGGCGGCGCGGCGGGTGCCCCGCCCGTCCCTGGGGCCCCGCCCGCACCGCCCGCCGAGCCCGCCTCGCCCGGCCCGCCCGCCGAGCCCGCGGCCCGTGGCGACCCGCTCCCGGCCGACGGCGGTGCACCAGCAGTCGCGTTCGACCCGACGGCCCCGGCGCCGACATCGAGTTCGGACGCGCTCAGGATCCCCCCGCCGGCGCCGCCCCCAGACCGGCCGCCGCCCGGCGCCGGCGCCCCGCCCGGCGCAGCCCCGGCTGTGGATGGCGCCGCCTTGGTGACGACGCTCCACCCGTCGCCGCCGCCACCCGAGAGGAACGTCGCGACGAGGGCGATCACCACGCCGGCGGCGACCCCTACCTGGGCGACGACGGGCCAGTCGCGCGCGCGCCACCGCGGCGCGGTCGACGCGTCGACCTGCGACGGGGTTTGGTGAGGGGAATCGCTCATTACGCCTGCCTCGCTTGCCGGCCCATGGAGCGTAACGGGTTGAGCCGGGGCGAAGTTCGCGCGATTGACCCCGCTGAGCGGGGTCAGATTGACAAACGTCGCCGGATTCGTCCGTTCGCAGCGAGACCCGGGCCCGGCGCACCGCGGCGGCGTAGCCTGCGCCGGTGCGCGCCAGGGGGCTGGTCCTCGCCGTCGCCCTGCTGGCGGCGGCCTGCGGGGGTGGCGGGGGCGGCAACGGTGACGGCGGGACCGGCGGGACCGGCGGGGCCGGTGACGCCGCCCCGCCTTCCCCCGGTCACCTCCGGGTCGCCGTGGGCGAGGACATCTGGCCGCTCACCGGGCGGGGGCCGACCGCCAAGCACTTCGCCGCCGGCGAGCTGAACGTCAACGTCTTCGAGCCCCTGGTGGCGCTGGGGCCTGACTACACCGTGCGCCCCGGCCTGGCGGAGCGGTGGGAGCTGGTGGGCCCGACGACTTGGCGGTTCCACCTACGGGCCGGTGTGACGTTTCACGACGGGCGGCCGTTCGGGGCCGACGACGTGGTGTGGTCGTGGTCGCGCGAGCTGCTTCCCCGTGCGGTGACCCGGAGCCTCAGCTCGGTGACCAAGGTCGACGACCGGACGGTGGACTTCAACCTGTCGGCGCCCAACCGGCGGCTTCCGGAGCAGCTGGTGCACCCGGAAGGCCCGATCGTTCCCCGTGACGGCCACAACGACTCGACGCCGCCGGTCGGGACCGGGCCCTACCAGGTGGTCGAGTACGTGCCCCGGCAGCGCGTCGTGGTCGAGCGCTTCGACGGCTACTGGGGGCCCAAGGCGACCGTCCGCCGCCTGACGTTCCTCTTCACCCCGGAGCCCGCCGAACGGGTCGAGGCGCTGCGGAAGGGCGAGGTGGACGTGGCCACCAACGTGTCCCGGGAGACCGTCACCGCCCTCCAGGCGGATCGGGCCCTACGGGTGGTCAAGGCCCCGCCCGGCGCCACCCAGCAGCTGTCGTTCAACGCCGCGAGCCAGCCCCCGTTCGAGGTGACCGGGGACCGCTCGGTCCGCCGGGCGGTGGCCCTGGCGCTCGACCGCGCCGCCTACGTGTCCGAGGTCCTGGACGGCAACGGCGAGCCGGGGCGGTGGCAGTCCCCGCCGCTGGTGCTGGGAGCGGCGGCGGCGCTGGTGGCCCCGCCGGTGCACGACCCGGGCCAGGCCCGAGCGGTCCTCGAGGAAGCCGGCTGGCAGCCGGGCAGCGACGGAATCCGGACCAAGTCGGGACGGCGGCTCACGCTGACGCTGGTGGGCGGGCCCAACGTGCCCGAGACGGGCCTGCGCTTCGTGCAGGCCAAGCTCGCCGCAGTGGGAATCGAGGTGGCGGTCAAGAAGGCTTCCGACACCGTCACCTACGAGCAGTTCCGCGACCGGGGCTACGACCTCGACCTCACCATGCCCAACCAGAACGACGCCAATCCCGCCTTCCTCCAGTCGCGCGCCGCCGGGCCTCAGGTGGACGCCGTCTTCACCGCCGAGAGCCGCGAGGCGGTGCAGCGGCTGGCGGCGGAGATCACCCAGACCAACGTCAACCAGGAGTTCAGCGTGGTCCCCCTGGCGTCGGTGGCGCGGGTGTACGCGATGCGGGCGGGCGTCGACCTCCGCGACCCGCATCCGTCCGCCATCAACCAGTCGTGGACCGGGCTGGCGGCAGGGCCTTAGTTCGCCTATGGTGCGGCGGGACCTGGCGCTGGGTGTCCGCCGTACCCGGCGCTGGGTCCCCCTCGCGCCGGGCGCTCTCGCCTTCGCTGCTTGCGCCGGGAGCGTCTCGATCAGGCCCCTCCGTCGCCGCCTGGGACGCAGGCGAGGCCCCCTCGATCCACAGCCTCGCCACGACCGCACACCCCCGAAGCGCCCCCATTGTCCCTCGCCACCCGGTCGCGCGACCATCAACGTCAGGCCCGCGGCGAGCCAACATTGCGTGGGCGGCCGTTGGGCCGGCGTTGGGGCGCGGGTTTGGGGCGCGGGTGCGGGCGCCGCCGCCGCTCAGGCGTCGGCTCAGGCGTCGGCTCAGGCGTCGGTGCGGCTGCGGGCCAGCGCCACGGCCAGATCCTCCCTGGTGTACGGCTTGCTCAGGTAGTCGTCCATCCCGGCCGCCGAGCACCGCTCCTGGTCGGTCCAGAAAGCGTTCGCGGTGACGGCGACGATCCAGGGCCGCCGCCCCTCCGGCCACCGCTGGTGGATGAGCCGGCTCGCCTGGAGCCCGTCCATCCGGGGCATCTGCATGTCCATGAGAACCACGTCGTAGGCCTTCTCCTCCAGCGCCCGCACCGCCTCCGCCCCGTCGGCCACCACGTCGGCTCGGTGGCCCAGCTTCTCGAGCAGCCACTGGGCCATGCGCTGGTTCACCGGGTGGTCCTCGGCCACCAGCACCGACAGGGGCCGTGGCCCGGGCTCGGGTGCGGGTGCGACCCCCGCCCGCGGGCCCGGCCCCGCTCCCCCCGCCCGACCACCGCCACCAGCGCATCGAGCAACGGGCCGCTGCGCACGGGACGGAGGAGCCAGCCGTCGACATCGAGCGAGGAGACCGAGGAACGATGGCCGATCGAAGCCACGGCCACAATGGGTGGTCCGCAGCCGTCGCACGCGCGCCGCAGCCCGTCCTCGGCGCCGGCCACGCGGAGGTCGAGGACGGCCACATCGAAGGCGTCGCCCCGTTCGATCCAGGTGCGGGCCTGAGCGAGCAGGGCCGTCTCCCGGGTCCGCATACCCCACCCCCGGGCGCAGCGGACCAGGACGTCGCGGGTGTCGGGGTCCTCGTCCACCACGAGCACCCGCTTCCCGCTGAGCGCTGCCCCGCCGGTCCCGGCCGGGACGGCGCCGTCCCCGCTGCTGTCGACGGTCTTCCGAGTGGCGGCGGCAGGGACCGGCGGAACGGTGATCGTGACATGGAACGTCGACCCCGCCCCCTCCAGGCTCTCCACCCACATCGTCCCGCCCATCAGCTCGCACAACCTCCGGCTGATGGCCAGACCGAGGCCTGAGCCACCGTGCCGGCGCGCCGTTGAGCTGTCCGCCTGGGAGAAGGAGTCGAAGATGCGAACCCGGGCGTCGGCGGGGATGCCGATGCCGGTGTCGCGGACCGAGAAGTACAGCCCCGGGGCGTCGCCGGCCGCCGCGCCGTCGCCCGGAGGCGGCCAGACGCGGGCGGCGAGGAACACCTCGCCCTCCTCGGTGAACTTGACCGCGTTGGAGAGCAGGTTGACGAGGACCTGGCGCACGCGCGTCTCGTCGCCGACCACGGCGGTGGGCGCGTCATGGTCGATGCGATAGCCGAGGCGGAGGCCGCGGCCGGCCGCGACCGGCGCCACCACCGCCAGCGCCGACCCGACGCAATCCGCCACGTCGAAGGGCTCACGGCGGAGTTCCATGGCGCCGGACTCGATCTTGGAGAAGTCGAGGATGTCGTTGATGAGGCTCAGCAGCGACCGGCCGCTCGTCACCACGGCCTCGCTCCACGTCCGTTGTTCCAGATCCAAGTCGCTCTCGAGCAGTTCGCGCGACAAGCCGATCACGGCGTTGAGGGGCGTCCGGATCTCGTGGCTCATAGTGGCCAGGAAGGCGCTCTTGGCCTCATTCGCCGTCTCCGCCTCCGCACGCGCCTGGCAGAGCGTCTGCATGAGCAACGCCATGCGGGCCATGACGAGGACGAACAGCGCCACCGACGCCACGCCCACGATCACGAGATCGTCCGCCGTCCCGCGCAGGGCCTCGATGATCAGGATCGTCGGCGCCACGAGAACCACTCCGGCCAGGACGGCGAGCCGGCCGCGATCGGCCCCGGCGCGCTGCTCGAGGTCGGGGGTCGCCTCGCTCGCGTAGGTCGGGTGCAAGAACGCCACGCCGACCAGGCCGTACCAGACGAGCCACACGGCGTAGTACGGCTCGATGCGTAGCGGCAATCCCGGCAGGACGTTGAGGAAGTTGTAGAGCCCGTCGGCCAGCGCCAGCGCCACGATGGCCCCGGCAAGGAACACGTGGGCCGCCCGCCGGCCCCGAATGAACAGCAGGCGCGCCGCCATGGACAGGAGGACCAAGTCGAGGAGCGGGTAGGCCACGCCGATGGCCCGTTCCAGCAGCGGCGCATCGGTCGCCACGACCGTGGGCTCGATCACGTAGACCCACGAGATCAGCCCGCAAACGGTGGCCACGATGGTGGCGTCGATCAAGCTGGCGACGTCCCGACCCGGCTTCTGCCGGCGGATGAGGAACAGCATCGAGAGGATGAACACCGGGAGATCGATGAGGTACAGGGCGTCGGCTATCGACGGGAACGGCCGGGCCGAGTCCCTCGCCAGCAGGAAGTAGTAGAAGAACAGGTCGCCGGCGAAGTAGATCGACAGGCCGACGGCGAACCAGAAGGGCGGCCGCCGCGACCCGCGCGGAATGCGCCGGACGCCGACCCACGCCACCCCCAAGGCGAGGGCCGAGAAGACCAGCGCGAACACCTGGCTGCTCTTGGCGGAGGGCATGACCAGCCGGAAACCGACCGCAATGAGGGAGACGACCAGGAAGCGCTGCCACGTCAGCCATGGCATCGGGCCCGGCCGGGGCGCTGGCGCCGAGCCGGTCGGCGGCGGCTCAGACGGCGGCTCGGCCGCCGGTGCGGCCGCCGGTGCGGCCGTGGACTTTTCCCGCTTCGCCGCGTGGGTGGCGTGGACCATCGGCCAATTACTATGACCGCGTGGGGCCGGGCCGTGCCGAGTTCGATGCGGCTGGCGATGCCGGGCCGCCCGGGCTGGACCGGACCGTGGTCACCGCCCTGCTCGAGGCGTTCGGCCCCGAACGCGCCCGCGAGCTCTGCCAGGTGTTCGTCAGCGACGCCCGCGAAAAGCTCGACGCCCTCCAAGCGGCGGTGGACGGCGGGGACGCGACGGCGGCGGCACGCGTCGCCCACGGCCTCAAGTCGGGCAGCGGGTTCGTCGGCGCAACCGGGCTTCAAGCGCTGGCCCAGGAGGTGGAACGGGCGGCGGGCGCGAACGAGCTGGCGTTCGCGCGCGCTCACATGGGCGACCTTCGCGACCGGGTGGCGAGCGCGGCCACCGGGCTCGCGCAGCTCGCGGGTCCCTGCCCCGATCCGCCGTGACGGGCGCCGACCAGCCGGCGTCGATCCTCGTGGTCGACGACGACGCCGTCTTCCGAAGCTTCGCCCGCAACCTCCTGGAGGTCGAGGGCCACGCCGTCACGGAGGCGGTGGACGGCGCCGGCGCCCTCGCCGCCGTCGCTGGCCAGCCACCCGACCTGATCCTGCTCGACATCGAGATGCCGGACATGAACGGCTTCGAACTGCTGGGCCGGCTCCGCCCCCGGGTGGACGCGCCGGTCATCGTGGTCTCGGGCCGGGAAGCGGAAACCGAGCGGGTCCTCGCCCTCGACCTCGGCGCCGACGACTACGTGGTCAAGCCGTTCCTGCCGCGCGAGTTCGCGGCTCGGGTGCGCACCGCCCTCCGCCGCGCCCGCAGCCGCCGCGACGCCGTCCTGCGTTTCGGCGATCTCGAGATCCGACTGGCGGCGCGGGAGGTCGACCGCGACGGCGCACCGGTTGCGCTCACCCCGCGAGAGTTCGACCTGCTCGCCTATTTGGCCCTGCGCCACGGGCAGGTGATCCCGCGCCAGCAGCTCATCGAGGACGTGTGGCACGGGGCGGGCGCGTGGCACGACACCGCTACGGTCACCGAGCACGTCAGGCGGCTGCGGCACAAGATCGAACCGGACCCGTCCCGCCCTCGCTGGCTCCGCGGCGTCCGCAACGTCGGCTACTGCTTCGACCCGTAGCCGGGCGGCCGGCCTCGGCCCGGTGTACATTTCCCGGCGCGGTGGCTGGGAAGGGGGTTCAGCCATGGTGGCGATGGTGGGCAGAGCACGACTGGGTCTGGTGGCGGGCGTCGCGCTGGCGACGCTTGCGACGGGCGTCCTGCCGGGCGGGGCGCAGGAGGGCGGGGGCGCGGCAGGGGCCCCGAGCGTCACCGCCGCCGTCCAGGTGACCGACAACGTCGACCCCAACCGCGCCCACACCTCGCCCCAGATCGCGGTCAACCCCAAGACGGGCGAGATCGTCATCGGCTCCGCCGAGGTGCGCACCAAGAAGACCTGCGACATCCACATCTCCGTCGACGGTGGGCGTACCTGGTTCGCGGGCGGCGACCCCATGGTCCGGCCCTTCACCGACTGCTCCCAGCAAGCGACGAACGGGCCCTACATCACGTTCCAGTTCACGCCCGACGGCGTCCTGTTCGCCGCGTTCATGGCCAGCGACCCCAAGTACCAGACGCTCAACAACCGCATCGACACCCCACGCCACGTGTTCGTCGCCCGGTCGGAGAACTCGGGTCGCACCTGGCGCACGACCATGGCGGTGGAGGGCAAGGAGGGCGATCCCGGCATCGGCAACAGCCGCCGTGCCCAGATCGGGGTGGATCCTCGAGACGGGCGGACGGTGTACGTCGGCTGGCAGAAGGGCGCGGCCTCGGGGACGGCCCGGCGGGGCCACCTCGCCATCTCCCGCGACGGCGGGCAGACCTTCGGCGAGCCCATGGACATGGGCGACCAGCGGGGCAGCGGCCAACCGCGGCCGGTCGTCGACAAGAACGGCGTCGTGCACCTGCTCTTTGCGGCCGACGGCTTCCGGCCGCCGGGCTCCACCGGCGACCCGGAGCTCCGACCCCTGATCTACCGCCGCTCGGGCGACGGCGGGCGGACGTGGTCGCCCATCAAGGAGATCGAACCCGGCAACGGCGGGTTCGCCTTCATGCGCAAGCAGATGCTCGCCGTCGACCTGGAAACGGGGAACCTGTACGCCACCTGGTACGGCAACCCCAACCCGCGCGCCCGCCGGCCACCGGCGAACCAGCCGTCCAGCGACGCCTTCGACGACCGGGACATCTACATCCGGGTTTCGACCGACAGGGGGGCCACGTGGAGCGACGCCCGCGCGCTGAACGACGACATCAGCAGGCCCAACATCCAGCACTACGACTCGGGGATCGCGGTGGCGCCCAACGGCCGGCTCGACGCCGCTTGGTACGACTTCCGCAACAGCCCGGTCCCGGAATCGGAGCAGTCCGGAGGCAATGGCGGCGGCGCCAACGACGTGTACTTCACCTTCTCCGCCGACGCGGGCACGACCTTCGCTCCGAACGTGCGGGTCACCGACCGCATCATCGACCGCACCATCGGGCTGTTCTCGAACAACGTCCACAGCCACACCAACGTCGGGGTGGCCTCGACCGACGAGGCGGCCTACATCGCCTGGCAGGACACCCGCAACGGTGACGCCACCCTCCAGGCCGAGGACATCTACTTCGCCGCGGTGCGCTTCCCGGCCGAGGCGGACGACGAGGACGGCGTGCCCGGGTGGGTGCTGGTGGCCGCGTCGGCGGCGATCGGGATGGGCGTGACCATCGTGCTGGCGCTGTTCATCGCCCGCAACCGCCGGCCGCTGCCGGGTGCGTGACCAGCCGGCAGAGGCCCGGGCGCAGCATGCGTCAGCCGGTCCATGTCGCCTACGCGGAGCGGTCGTCCAACGGGGCATCCGTTCCGGCGTCAGAATCTTTCCTGACCGGAAAGATTCTGACGCCAGAAAGTCCCTCGCCGCCGCCCGGTGCTCTCAGCGGGCCCTGATCGTCGCCCACAGCCCGACCAACGAAGCGGCCGTGTTCGGGCTCACGGGCCAGATGGTCGAGCCTCTTGGCAAGGGGTAGGGGGTGGTCATCGTGCAGGACGACGACGGCGAGTTCCGGGTGACCCGGACGCCGTGATGGGCCGCGGCTTCCTCGGCATCATGTTCGTCTTCATGGGGGTGATGATCGTGATGGGCGGCATCGGGTTCCTGTTCGCCGCCACCGCCGGCGGCAGCGGCTTCGTCCGGCTCCTCCCCCTCCGGGCGGGAGGCACTGCCCTCCTGCTCCGCAAGGCGTTGAAGTAGTGCTGGCACCATTGCCCGGCCGCTAACCACCTTCCACGCTCGACGCCGTACCACCCGGCCGATCGAGCTGACGGACCTCAGCGCCACCGTCCCCGACGGGGTCTTCACCCCCCCGGCCGGGAGTCGCTAGCAGCCCCGCGACGCCGAGCACGATCAGCAGGATCGGCCACACCCATCGTCCCGAGAGCCCGGTGCTCTGATCGACGAGGTACACCAGCGCGGCCCCGCCGAAGGCCACGCCCGCCACCAGGGAGATCACGTCCAGGTCATGCCGCGGCACGGCGCACCTCCACCTGCCCGATGCCGACCCGGGCATCGACGGTCAGCCGCCCGCCGCCGTCGCGGCCGGGGCTGACGAGCCGCCGGTCCACACTCGTGCCCTCCCCGCTCGCCCCGAACAGCACCACCTCGCCGGCGCCGGCATGGCCGGCGCTCACCACCTCGACACCGGGCGGGACGATCACCTCGACGTGGCCGATGCCCGCGGTCACGAGCACGGACTCGCTCCGGCCGGTGAGGTCCAGCCGGCGCAGGTCGACGACGATCTCGCCGATGCCCAGACGGTAGGAGGTCTCCAGCTCGGAGATGGCCAGCGGTTGGTGGAACCGCTCGCCGATCCCGCCGGTGAAGGACACGTCGACCACCGCAGCCACGCAGAGCCCCATCCCGAGCACGATGGCCACGGGGATGAGGCCCCGGGCCCGGCCCCGCCAGGCCCCGACGACCATGGCCCCGCCGGTGACCAGCAGGGCGACAGCCAGGCCGGTGGCGAGGGTGACGTTGAGCAGCGAAAGGGCCCCGCCCAGCACCAGGAGCAGGCTCAGGGTGACGGGGACGAGGGCCGAGCGCGGCTTGGGAGGCGCGGCCGCACGGGCCGCGCCTCCGGTCGTCGCGTCGCGGGACGGCGCTTCGCTCGACGGCGCGGGTGGCGGCGGTGGTGGGGCTGGGGGCGCCACCTCCGCCGCCGGCGAGCTGGGAGGGGACGGGGGGGCGGGAGGCTGCGACCGGTCCCGGCGGGACCACAGCCAGAGCCCCCCGGCGGCGATCAGGGCGACGGCGATGGCCGAGTCGTTGCCCCAATGGGTGTCCCAGCCGTCGACCAGCATGAGGACGCCGGCGCCGATGAGGATGGCCAGCGCCAGGTTGCGGCTCCGGCTCCCGGTGAACCGGTCGGTCACGGCCGTTCCCTGGTCGTCGGGGATGAGGAGCCAGCCCGCCAGGTAGAGCAGCACGCCCGTGCCGCCCGCGATGGACAGGACGACGAAGGCCACCCGGAAGACGACGGGGTCGACGCCGAAGTGCCGGCCGAGGCCGCCGCACAGCCCGGTGAGCACCTTGTCGTCGGTGGCGCGGGTGAGGCGGCCGGGCGGCGGCGCGGGATCGGACGGCGGAGGGGCAGGGGGCGGAGGCGTCACGGTCTCGTCGGTGGCGTTCATGCGTCGCACTCTGCGCCAGCGGCGCAACGATTCCTATCCGGCGCCTCCCGGGTTGATCCCGGAGGGATCCCGTACGGGAAAGGCCCGATGGGCGGCGGCGGGGCGGCGTGGGATCATCGTCCCGGTGCCCGAACGCCGCCCCACGCGCATCACCCGCGTCCGCCACGGCCGCGTGCTGGCCGGCGTCTGTGGGGGCGTGGCGCGTGCCTTCGGTCTCGACCCGCTGGTCGTGCGGGTCGCCACGGTGGCGCTGACGCTGGCGGGCGGGGCCGGGGCGGTGGCCTACGCCGCGGCCTGGCTCCTCCTGCCCCGCGAAGGTGAGAACGGGTCGCCGGCGCTCGCCGCCACCCGCCGTAGGAGCAACCCCGACGCCGGCGAAGCCCTCGCCATCGGGGCGATCGTGCTCGGCGTGGTCCTGCTGGTGCGGGCCACCGGCGTCTGGTTCAACGACGCCGTGGTGTGGCCCGCGGCCCTGGCCGGGTTCGGGTTGGTCGTGATCTGGCGGCAGGCCGACGGGGACGAGCGGGCCTCGCTGACGGGACGGGCCGGGCGGTTCGACGTCCGCTCTCGCCGCCTGGCCTTGGGACGGGTGGTGATCGGCGTCGTCCTGGTCGTCGGTGGGGTGAGCGCCTTCCTGGCCGCGTCCAACGCCTTCACCGCCCTCCGCCAGGGGGTGCTCGCCACCGCCGCCATCGTGTCCGGCCTCGCCATCGTGTCCGGCCCCTGGTGGCTCCGGCTCGGCCGGGAGCTGGCCCGGGAGCGGCGCGACCGCATCCGCTCGGAGGAACGGGCCGACATGGCCGCCCACCTGCACGATTCGGTCCTCCAGACCCTCGCCCTCATCCAGCGGCGAGCGGACGACCCGCGGGCGATCGTGGCCATGGCCCGCCGCCAGGAGCGGGAGCTGCGGGGCTGGCTGTACGAGCAGGGCGAGCGCGCCGTCGGGTCGCCGGACACCTTCGCGGCGGCCCTGTCCCGCGCCGCTGAGGAGGTCGAGGGACTCCACGGCGTGCAAGCGGACGTCGTCACCGTGGGCGACGGGCCGATGGACGAGCGCCTGGCCGCACTGCTGGCCGCGGCCCGGGAGGCGATGGTGAACGCGGCCAAGTGGTCCGGCGTGACGGCGGTCTCGGTGTACGGCGAGGTCCGCGACGGCGAGGCTGCGGTCTACGTGCGGGACTGGGGCAAAGGGTTCGACGTGGAGAGCGTCGGTCCCGACCACCACGGGATCCGAGACTCGATCCGGGGGCGCATGGCCCGCCACGGGGGGACGACCGAGCTGCGCAGCGCCATCGGGGAGGGGACCGAGGTGCAGCTGCGGATGGGCCGGCCGTCGTGACCGCCGCCAGGCCCCGCTTGTTCCTGGTCGACGACCACCAGATGTTCCGCTCCGGCGTCCGGGCCGAGCTGGGAGACGCGGTCGAGGTCGTGGGCGAGGCGGCCGACGTGGAGGCGGCGGTGGCGGGCATCGTCGCCGCCGGTCCCGACGTGGTGCTGCTCGACGTCCACCTGCCGGGCGGGGGCGGCCGGGCGGTGATCGAGGGCGTCGCGCCCCAGGCGCCGGACGTCAAGTTCCTCGCCCTGTCGGTGTCCGACGCGGCCGACGACGTCATCGGCGTCATCCGGGCCGGCGCCCGGGGCTACGTCACCAAGACGATCTCGGGCGCCGAACTGGCCGACGCCATCCGCCGGGTGGCCGGGGGTGACGCCGTGTTCTCCCCCCGCCTCGCCGGGTTCGTGCTGGACGCCTTCGCGGCGGGGCCCGCGCCCGCCGGGGGCGACCCCGAGGTCGACCAGTTGACGGTGCGGGAGCAGGAGGTCCTGCGCCTCATCGCCCGCGGGTACCCGTACAAGGCGGCGGCGCGGGAGCTGGCGATCTCGGCCCGCACCGTCGAGACCCACGTCTCCTCCGTGCTGCACAAGCTCCAGCTGTCCAACCGCCACGAGCTGAGCCGCTGGGCGGCGGAGCGCCGGCTGATCTAAGTCTAAGGGGCGGCCCCCCGGTCCGTTCTGGCCTGCAAGAAACCACAAACGCGTCGAAGTCGCGCAGGCCGGTTGGCGTGGGGGCCTACGCGACGCGCAGGCCGCGGCGCCGGGCCCGGGCCCGCTCCCTGGGAGTGAGCCCGCCCCACACGCCGTACCGCTCGCGGTTGCGCAGCGCCGTCTCCAGGCAGACGGCGCGCACCGGGCACCGGGCGCAGATCGCCTTGGCTGGGGCGGCGTCGAACTCGTCCTCGGGGTAGAAAACCTCCGCCGGCGCGCCCTCGCAGGCCGCCGACTCCCGCCAACTGCCCCGCAATGCTGCGTCCGGTCGAGCCATAGGTTGCATCGTGCGCCTTGCGGCCCGTCCGGGGGAATAGGTCGTCCGGCCCATTTTGGGACCCGGGACGGCTACGGTCGATGGCCGTGCGCGTCCTCTTCTGCGGGGTGCGGGGCTCGACGCCCGCGCCGGGGCCTGAGTTCGTACGCTACGGCGGCCACACCTCCTGCTTGGCCCTCGCCCACGACGACGAGGAGCCGAAGCTCGTCCTCGACGCCGGCACGGGACTGCAACGGCTGACCCGCCACCTCGACGGTCGGGCGTTCCGAGGCACGATCATGGTCGGCCACCTGCACTGGGACCACACCCACGGCATCCCGTTCTTCCGGGCCGGCGAGCTGCCCAACAGCCGGGTGAGCATGCTCATCCCCGCCCAGGGCGACGCCGAGGCCGTGCTCGAGCGGGCGATGTCGCCGCCCCACTTCCCCATCAGGCCGAGCGAGCTGATGGGCCACTGGAGCTTCGCGGGGATCGAGGAGGGCGAGCGCACCGTCGAAGGCTTCTCGGTGACGGCGCGGGAGATCCCCCACGGGGGCGGGCGCACGTTCGGGTACCGGGTGTCCGACGGGACGTCGACGATCGCCTACCTGTCCGACCACGCCCCGGCCAACCTGGGCCCGGGCCCCGAGGGCTTCGGCGGCTACCACGCCGCCGCCCTCGAACTGGCCCGCGACGTCGACGTGCTCATCCACGACGCCCAGTACACGGCGGCCGAGTTCGAGGCCCGCGCCGGCTGGGGCCACTCGGCCATCGACTACGCGGTGGGGCTGGCCAAGGCGGCGGGAGCGCGGTGGCTCATGCTGTTCCACCACGACCCGTCCCGCACCGACGAGCAGATCGACGAGATCGTGCAGTCGCTGGCCGACTCGCCCGTGCCGATCACGGCCGCCTCCGAAGGCATGACCCTCAGCCTGTAGCGGTACTGCCTGTAGCGGTACTGCCTGGAGCGGTACTG
>Ga0187893_10007856_pt1 | contig 17181 bp, 13 predicted proteins | sample MA1701074metaG_FD_139574 | JGI IMG/M metagenome (GOLD analysis project Ga0187893, IMG submission 139574) | White microbial mat communities from a basaltic lava cave in the Kipuka Kanohina Cave System on the Island of Hawaii, USA - MA170107-4 metaG ... | reverse complement strand
GAGGGCACCGCCGACGAGCAGCAGGAGCGCCAGCGCGACCTGTACGCCGACCAGCGCGCTCCGCGCCCGCGAACGCCCCGATCCGCCGATCAAATCGCGCGCGCCCCGCAAGCCGACGACCGGGGCTACCCGCGTCTGATGCCACGCGGCGATCGCGACGGCCGCCGCGCCGCTCGCGATCGATACGACGGTCGTGAGGCCGAGCACCCGCCAGTCGATCGCGGGCGTCAGGCCCAGGAGGAGATCGCCCGGAATGAGCGCGGGGAGCAGGTCGGCCATCCAGGCGGCGGCAATCAGTCCGACCGTTCCGCCGACGCTCGCCAGCACGATCGCTTCGGCGATGATCGCGCGCGCGAGGCGCGCGGCGCTGGCTCCGAGCGCGAGGCGGACCGCGGCGTCATGCTCGCGCGCAACCGCGCGGGCGAGAAACAGATTCGCGACGTTGGCGCTCGCGAGAAGGAGCAGCAGGGCGACGCTCGATATCAGAACCCATGACAGGAAGGTCGCGTCGCCGCGATCCGGACCGACCGGACTGAGGGGCACGACGAACATCGGACGCGGGTCCGCCGGCTGCTGTCGGGTGCCGCGGTTCGTATCAGGAAAGGCCTCCGCGAGGCGGGCAGCCAGCGCCGACACTTTCGATCGCGCCTGATCGATCGTGACGCCTGGGGCGAGCCGGCCCAGAAGGGCGAGCCCGCGGTTGCCGCGCGCGGAGGGATCCGTCTCCGGGGGTCCGAGCGGTCGCCAGACGTCCGGCACGTCGCCGAAACGAACTCCCTGGAAGTTCGCCGCCGTGATGCCGGCGATCCACACCGGCCGGCCATCCAATCGAATCTTCGATCCGACGATCTCGGCAGGCCGTCCCAGCCGCGTCCACAGGCCATGGGATATCACCGCCGCGTCGGGGTCGCCGCCTGCAAACGGCCATCCCGCCGCGAACCGCGGAGCGAGGACCCCGAAATAGTCGCCCGCCACCATCGTGACCCGCACGCGTGCCGCGGTGTCACCCGCCGACAGATTGGCGTAGGTAGACGTCTCGGCCGCCAGCGAGTCGAACGTGTCACGCATCGCGGCGAGGTCGACGTAGTCCAGATACGACGTGTCGCCGAATGGTCCGCTGCTGAAATCGCTCGTGTACACGGCCACGAGGCTGCGAGGGTCGCGGATGCCCTCCACCGGCCGGAAGAGCAGGGCGTTGACAAAGCTGAAGACGACCGCGTTCGCGGCGATGCCGATGGCGAGCGTGCCGGCGGCGACGACGCCGAAGGTCGGCGCGCGCCACAGCAGCCGCGCGGCATGGCGAAGGTCGGTGAGCATCATTCACTCCTCAGGGCCGCGATCGGATCGATGCGCGTCGCGCGCCATGCCGGCACGACCGACGCGACGAGCGCCACCGCCGCCAGGACGACTGCCGCGCCGGCGAAGACGACTGGGTCGCGCACCGTCACGCCGAAGAGCAGCCCTGACAGGAGACGGCTGAGCGCGAGTGCGGCTATCAATCCGGCCGCGAGCCCAATGACAGACAAGCGAAGGCTCTGGCCGATGACGAGCGCGGCGATATCGCGTCCGGTTCCCCCGAGCGCGATGCGGATGCCGATCTCTGGAATCCGGCGCGCCACGGTGTAGCCGATCACGCCGTAAACGCCGACGCCGGCCAGTATCAGTGCGAGCGCGGTAAACGCAGAAAGGAGCACGGCATTGAAACGTGGGCGCGCGATCGACGCCGATACGAGATCGGCGATCGTGCCTTCGTTCGAGATCGGCTGCTCGGGATCGAGATCGGAAACGATCCGGCGACCCTGCGCGATGACGGCGCGTGGATCGGCGGCGGTGCGCACGACGATCGTCATGTCCCGCGCCGGTCGCTGCGCGAACGGCACGTACATTTCCGGGAACGCCTCCGCGTCGAGGCCGCCGTGCCGGACGTCGCCGACGATGCCGACGATCTCGCGCATGCCGGCGGCCCAGTCGCGCGTTGGGGGGCCGTCGGGCCGATAGCGCAGAGACTCGACGGTCAACGCCACGCGCCGGCCGATCGGATCCTCGCCCGGCCAGAGCCGCCGGGCCATCGTTTCGTTGATGAGCGCCACGCGGGGGGCGGTCTCGCGGTCGGAGGCAGTGAAGCCGCGGCCCTGGACGAGCCGCATGCCGATGGCGCCGAAGTATCCCGGTGTCGCGCTTCGATAATGAATCTGAACGTCCTGGCCCGGCGGGGCCGGCGGCCACCCCTCGATGAAAAGACCCGTCGCCGCGTCGAATCCCGCGAGCGGCAGGAACTCGACCGCACCGGCCGCGGCGACCTCGGGCAGGGCGGCGAGCCGATCCACACACTCGGTGACGAACCCCCGCGACGCGGCGGGGTTCCCGTAGCGCGGCGCCGGCAGATTCACGTCGAAGCTCACCACGCGGTCGGTGTCGAATCCAGGATCTACGCGCTGAAGGCTGAACAACGTGCGCATGAGCAACCCAGCGCCGACGAGCAGCGCCGCCGTGAGAGCCATCTCCACGATGACGAGTGCGGAGCGCGTCCGCTGCTCATGCCGCGGAGCGCTGTCACCTCTCGCCTGCAGGTCAGAGGTGAGGCTCGTACGTGCCCCACGCAGCACAGGGCCGAAACCGAAGAGAAAAGTCGTGCCGAGCGAGAGGCCAGCGGTAAACACCAGCACGCGGCCATCGATGGCGACCGCATCGGGCCCGAGCGTATAGGGCACGAACAGGCTCGGCGCGGCCGCCGGGACGAGGGCAAGAAGGTCGAGACTCCAGGACGCGAGGAACAATCCCAGACCGCCGCCCGCGAACGCGAGAAGCAGATGCTCGGCGAGCAGATGTCTCAGCAGCCGGCCCCGCCCCGCCCCAAGGGAAGCTCGGATCGCCATCTCCCGCCGGCGCGAGGCCGCGCGCGCAAGGACGAGGTTCGCCACGTTCGCGCACGCGATGAGCAGCACGAAGCCGACCGCCGCCATCAGGACGCGTAACGCCGGCTTCAGCGTGCCGACGATCTGGTCGCGCAAGCTGAAGACCGCCATGCCGCGGCCTCTGTTCTCGGCGCGTTCGATGGCGAGCTGCCTCGCGATGGCATCGACGTCCGCCCGCGCCGACGCGATCGTGCTGCCCGGCGCAAGACGCGCGAGCACCCCCATTCCGTAGACGCTGCGCGCGTACCGGCGATCGACGAACGGATCGGATCCCAGCGGCAGCCAGACATCCGTGTCCCTGCGGAACGTCAGGAATCTGAAGCCCGACGGCATGATGCCGACGACGTCGAAGGGACGGCCGTTCAACTGGATCGGTCGTCCCACAGCGCCCGGATCGCCACCGAGCCGCCGTTGCCAAAAACCGTGGCTGATGATCGCGATCGCCGGCGCGCCGGGGCGGTCGTCCTCGACGCGAAAATCCCGACCGAGCGCCGGCTGCACGCGGAGGATTGAGAAAAACCGTGACGTCACGACCGCGTGAAGAAGCAGCTCGGGATCGCCCGACGTGAAGTTGGAGCGCCCGAAGGTCCACGCCGCCATTCCATCGAACGAACGGCTTCGTTCCTGAAGGTCGGCGTAGTCTGGATACGAGAACGGCCGCCTGTCGTCTCCGGATTCAGGCCTCGTCATCGAGACCAACACGAGCCGATCCGCCTCGTCGAATGGGAGCGGTCGCAGCAAAACGCCGTTGAGCACGCCGAAGATCGCGGCGTTCGCGCCGATCCCCAGGGCGAGCGTCACGATCGCCACGGCCGCGAACCCGGGAGCGCGCCTGAGACTGCGGACTGCGTAGCGAAAGTCGTTCAGCATGCGACGTCGAAGCTATTAGAAACGCGTGCCAGCCGGCATGCGCAAGAAGTGCAACGGTAAGGGCGGGTTCGCTGGCTCAGGCACCAATGGGGTGTCCGCCAATGGGATTCGGCGTCCCACACAGATACACTCCGTCCTCATGGCGCGCTATTGGGTCGGGACGTCCGGCTACAACTATCCCGAATGGCGTGGCAGCTTCTATCCGCCGAAGCTCCCGCAGGCGGAGATGCTGCCGTTCTACGCCGAGCGGTTTTCAACCGTCGAGATCAACTACACGTTTTACAGGATGCCCACCGAAAAACTGCTCGCCGGCTGGGCCCAGGCGACGCCCGAGAGCTTCCGGTTCACACTGAAAGCGCCCCGCCGCATCACTCACGATTCGAAGCTGCGCGGCGTGGAAGAACTGACGGGGGCGTTCTGCCGGGTGGCGCGATCGCTCGGCGGGCGCCTCGCGACCCTCCTCTTCCAGCTGCCCCCGACGTTCAAGAAAGACGTTCGGACGCTGGAGGCGTTTCTCACAGAGCTGCCGGACGGCACACGCGCCGCGTTCGAGTTTCGTCACGACTCCTGGCATGACGATGCGGTGTTCGACGCGCTGCGGAAGCGCAATCTCGCGCTGTGCATCGCGGACAGCGAGAAGATGAGCACGCCGCTCGTCGCGACCGCGGACTACGGTTACCTGCGCCTGCGCGACGAGGGATATCAGCCGGAGGACATCCGTGCGTGGGGGGCCCGAATCGCGGAGGCGGCCGTCACGTGGACCGACGCCTTCATCTATTTCAAGCACGAAGAGCAGGGGAAGGGGCCGGAGTTCGCGCGGCTGCTGGTGAACGCCCTCTCGTAACCTCGCTCGCGAACTCCACGATCGTCCGCTCCGCCCAGTAGCCGTCGTCCGCCGGTCCCTCCGGATCGCCGACGAACGCGCAATGCCCGCCGTGGCGCGTCACGACGAGTCGAACGCCCGGATTGCGGGCCAGCGCAGGCTCGTGGAACGGCGCCGTCGGGACGAAAGGGTCGTCCTCGGAGACGATGACCAGCGCCGCGATTCGGATACGGTCCGCGACGCGCAGCGCGCTCGCGCGATGGTAGTAGTCGGAGGCGTCCCGGAATCCCCAGAACGGCGCGGTGTAAGCATCGTCGAACGCCCGCACCGTGCGGACGCCGTCGAGCGCGGCGAGATCGAAGCGACCCGGCCAGCTGCGCACTTTCCGCCGCATGCGCCCCTTGAGGTTTCGCACGAAGTTCCACTGATATACGACGTTTTCGCGGCGCTCGAGCGCGCGCACGCAGGCCTCGAGCTCCACGACCGGGGAGATCGCGGCGACGCCCCGCAACTCGGGCGGGGCGGCGTCGCCATACTCCCCCGCGAGCTTGAGCGCGAGGTTGCCACCCAACGAATACCCGGCGACGACGATGGAGCGCAGGCGGTCGAGCGCAATCAGCTCCTCGAGCACGCGGCGCGGGTCGTTCGTGAGCCCCGAGTGATAGAGCCCCGAAGAGAGGTGCTCGGTGCCGCCACAATTGCGCTGGTTGAGGAGCACGACGCTGAAGCCGGCCGCGAACGCCTTGTCGGCGAGTCCCCGCATGTAGTGCGCGGAGCTCGAGCCCTCGAGACCGTGGAGGCCGATGAGCGCGGGCGCCGAACGGGGATCCGGCTGCCAGTGACAGTGCGCGAGCACTCGCGCAGGCCCCTGCTCGATCGGCTCCACGTCGAAGTAACGGATCGATGGCTCGGGCAGGCGGGGAAAACGGCGCGGCCGGCCCCAGGCGTAGAGCGTCATGAGATGACCGTTCGCCAGCCGGCGCTTCGGGACAAAGGGCATGATCACTGCTGATTGCTGAACGCTGAATGTGGAGTGAGGGCCATCCACATTCAGCATTCCACATTCAGCATTGGGCTCAGTCATGGCAAGCCGTCCGGCGTCGTCTCCTTCTTCTCCTTCTCATCCGCCGGCGCCTTTTCCCAGACATACGGGCGCTTTGTCGCGTGCTTCTCGAACCAGTCGAGCTCCGCGTTCATCTTGAACAGCGCGTGGCGCAGCTCGGTCCACCCGTGCCCGGCGCGCGGCGCCACGTAGAGCCGGGTCGGTACCCCGTTCGCCTTCAGCGCCCGGTACATCTCGACCGACTGCGGCATCGGCACACGCTCGTCGCGCTCGCCCACGAGGAAGATGGTGGGTGTGGTCACGTTGGCCACGTACTTCAGCGGCGAGTGCTCCCAGTACAGGTCGATCGGGGCGTTCTTCTGCCAGGGCGTGCCACCGAACCAGGGTGTGCGCTGTGTCCGAGTATCGCTCTGGGCGTACATCGACACCCAGTTCGCGGCGCCGGCGCCGGAGGATGCGGCCTTGAAGCGGCCGGTCGTCGTGATGATTTTGTTCGTCATGTGGCCGCCCGCGCTCCAACCCATTTTGACGAGCCGATCCGGATCGGCGACGCCCATCTTGATCACGTGGTCGACGCCCGCCAGCACGTCGAGGTGAGCGTTCTGGAAGTAGTGGCCGATCATGTCGCGAAGGAAGGCGTCGCCATAGCCGGTGCTGCCGCGGTAGTTCGGCTTGAGCACCGCGTATCCCTTCGCCGTCAGGACGGCGACGTACGACGACCCGCCGGGGAATCCGAACTGGTCGGCTGACTGCGGGCCGCCGTGGGTCTGGACGCACAGGGGATAACGCTGGCCGGCGGCGTAGTCAATCGGGTAGTAGAGGATGCCCTCGACCGCGACGCCGTCCGCGCCCTTCCACTCGATCCGCTCCTGTCGAGGCAGCTTGAAGTCTCGCGTCAGCTGATCGAAGACCTTCGTGACTTTCCTCGGCGTCGTCGAGCCGACGTCCATCACCCAGACGTCACCGGGCGTCGTGGGATCGGCGATGGTCATGACGTGCATGCGTCCGCCGGCGCCGAGGTCCCAGTTTCCGATCGTCTGCCGTGTCCCATTCGTGAGCTGACGGGGCTTGCCGCCTGAGACATCGAGCTGAAAGAGCTCGGTCTTCACGCCCATCCCGGCCGTGAAATAGATCGACCGTCCGTCGGGAGCCCACGTCGCCTGGCCGACCGCGTACGGCAAGTCGGCGGTGAGCAGCCTGGGCTCCCCGCCCGCCGCAGGGACGACGAAGATCTTCCGGTTGTGGTAGTCCTCGAATCTGGCGTTCGCCGCGGAGGTGAACAAGACCGTCGAGCCGTCGGGCGACACTTCGGCGCCCCCCTCGCCGACGCGGTTCTTCGTGAGCTGACGCGCGCCTCCGCCCGAGGGCTCCGCCACCCAGATCTCGCTCTGCGCCGAGGAGTCGAGCAGCGGGGTCGGCTGTCGGTGATAGACGATCAGGCGCCCGTCGCGGGACTGCATGTACGCGGAGACCCAGAAATCGCCATCGGTCACGCGCTGCGCCCGGCCGCCGGCGACGGCGACTTTCCAGAGGTGCTGCGGTTTGTAGTTCTCGTCGAAGGCGTAGACGTCGTCTTTTGCCTTGTCGCGGGCTTTCTCTTCGTCGGTCTTGGGATCGCTCGCGAGAAAGTAGATCGAGGCGCCGTCGGGTGACCATGAGATGTTCGAGGCCGCCGTCGGGTGTTTACCGAGCTGGCGCGCTTCGCCGCCGCCGACCGGAATGAGGTAGATCTGTGTGGCGTCGGCGTCGCCGCGCTTGGCCAGGAATGCGACCGTCCTGCCGTCGGGCGACCATCGGGGGCTCGACTCGCCCTCGACGCCGTTGGTGAGCTGGACCGGGTTGGCGCCGTCGGCGTCGATGCGCCAGATGTGGCTGATCCGCTTGTTCTGCTTCCAGTCGGCCTGGGCGAGCTGATACAGAAGCTGACGGCCGTCGGGCGACAACTCGGGCGCGCTGAGGTTCGGGACCTGCTGAAGGTCGACGAGCGTCATCGGCCGCTGCTGGGCCCAGAGCGCGGAGGACAAAGAGACCAGGATGAGAACGGCGAGGACGGCGAGGGTTTGCAAGCGCTGGTACATGGCCAACCTCCCGGCTGTGGCGCGCAGATATACCACAAGCTCAGCTTACCGAAGACGATAGATAACAAAGCGCGCGTTCGAGTATGCGATCGGCAGCGCGAGGCCACGCGCCTCGGTGATCAGGTAGTCGAGCTCGTAGCGTGCCGCCAGATCGCGGGCGGACGCCGCGTCCAGTCGGTCGAAGTCCGGAACCGCCTGCGAGCGCTCCAGGACGCGCTCGGCGATCGGGCGCGCGTAGATCGCGAGCGCGGAGTCCTTCGTCGCTTCGTGAAACAGGTCGCGCGCGGCGGCGACCCGCACGCTCGAGCCGTACAGGTGCGCGTGGCCTGGATGCGCCAGCCAATGCGAGCCGACCGGCGTCGACGCCGCCCAGGTCATGGCGGCGCGCCAGTCGTCAGCACGCAGCCGCGCCTGGACCAGCGGGCGCTCTGGAAACTCGACCTTCATGATGTATGCGCCGCGCGCCGCGGCAACGGCGACCAGGACCCCCGCCACGAGGGGCGCGCGCGATCGGGCGCGCTCGGTCAGCCAGGCGATGAGCAGCGCCGTCGCGAGAAAATCGAGCATCCAGAAAATCCGCGGGATCTGGAGCTGGACGACGAGAGCCAGCCGCATGCTGTTGAACGGGAGGGACGCGACGAAGATCAGGAGCAGCGCGAATGCTCCTGCCACGACGCCGCGCTCCCCAGGTGTCAGCCGGCCATCGCGCTGCCGGGCGTAGGCGAACAGGCCGATCACCACTGGATACGCGAGATTCGCGATCCAGGCGTACGCAGGCCAGAGATTGGGAAAGAGGTAGTCCTTTCCTTCGAGCGCGGCGAGCCACGCGGCATCCATGCGAACGAGCCGACCCGCCAGCGGCCCCGCCGTCACCGCCCAGCCTCCAACGGCCAGCGCGCACGCGGCGAGTGAGGCAATCCACCAACGTGCGCGTCGATCCGCCACGATCGCCGCGACGCTTATCCAGATCAGAAACCACAGGCCGGTCGTGGGATGGAGCGGAGCGAAGAGAAGCAGGATCAGGAAGGCAGGCCAGGTTCGCCCGCGGAGAGACCACCCAAGCGCGAGAATCCCCGCCGCGAACACGATCAGACGAGGATGAAAGTAACCCTCGAGCGTGTTGACCCCGGACCGCGAGATGCCGTGCCTGAGCGTCATCGCCGCCGCGAGCGCCGCCGCGGTCCACCAGGAGCCGTGCATCGCGGAGCCGAACGCGAGCGCCGCTGCGTAGAGCAGCAGGAGGCCGGCGGCGTACGCGATGAGCGCCACGACGGAGAGGTCGCCCGCCGCCGCGCCCAGGACGTCGTCGGCGAGCGTCAACCGTGCCTGAGCGTCGAGGAGGGGCGCGTCGCGAGGGAAGAGCGCGGGATTGGCGGCGCGCGCGGCCGCCGGCAGATAGAACGCCTGGTCGGACGCGCCGTACCGGTACCCTGCGGAATTGGAAACCGCGAGCGCCACGAACAACACGGCGCCGGCGGCAAGCGCAGCCGCCCGCCGACTGCGTTCCAGGATCCGCGGTGATCCGTGGCTCACATGGCTTCGTCCGCCGTCGGCCCGTAGATCATCGGCAGCGGGACGTCGCGGAGGCGCAGGTACACGCTGAGCTGCCCGCGATGATGGATCGCGTGGTTCATCACGAAGCTCCGCAGAACGGCGATCTTCGGCATGGTGAAGACGACCCTGCCGCCGGCTTTCAGGGTCCAGGGTACCAGCAGCTCGCCGTCGGTCCTCGATGCCATCTTCGCGCGCGCCGCGACCACGTTCCTGTCGAACGTTTCGAGCACCTGCGCGCGGGCGGTCGGCTGTCGAGTCCGGGCGTCCGCCGGGGCGGCGTCCATGTCGTAGAGATCCCCGTCGAGCGTCCACCCGACCCAGGTCGGAATATTCGCGAGGTGCGCGGCAAGCGCGCCGAGGGTGTACGACTTGTCGTGCGGCTTCCACGCCAGGTCCTGCTCCGGCACGCGTTCGAGGAGCTTCCGCGTGACGCTCATCTCGTGGTCGTACTCCGGAAGGAGACTGTCGACTATCGGCACGGGCAGATACTAGCGCATTTCTGAATGCGGATTGCTGAATGCTGAATGTAAGCTAACCGCGAAAAGCGCCTGCGAGCGAGCGGGGGTGGGGCCCCGCGAGCACAAAAAGAGGAGGACTGATGCCGCCGCGTATCCTCATGATCGCCGCCACGCTGGTCATCTCCGGCAGCTTCCACCAGGCCCTGCAGCCTTCGCAAGCCACGTTGGCCAGGGTGGACGGCGTCGTCGAGCGCGAACGAGCGAAGGCAAGAATCCCCGGGCTCAGCGTGACGATCGGCCTGGGCGGCCACATCATTTCTGCGAAGAGCTTCGGACTCGCCGACGTCGAGAACAACGTTCCCGTGACGCGTTCAAAGACGATCCGCTCCGGCATGAGCCCGGCACCAAGTACGAGTATTCGACCTACGGTTACAGCGTGCTCGGGTGCGCCGTCGAAGGCGCATCGAAGATCACCTATGCCGAGTACGTCCCCGGAGTCACATTTTCGAGCCGGCCGGCATGACTCGGACGACGCTCGACGAACACTATCTGATTCTCCCGAACCGCGCGCGCGGTTATCAGCTGCTGACGCGACGAGGCTATGACGCTCTGCCGCCGTCAGCGAAGGCGATCGCGAAGGTGAACGACGTGTACAACGCCGACCTCCACGACACGAGCATGAAGACTCCCGGCGGCGGTCTCTTGTCGACCGCGTCCGACCTCGTGCGCTTCGCCCTGGCGGTCCGGGACGGGAAGCTGCTGAAGCGCGACTCGGTTCAGGCCATGTGGACGTCGCAGAAAACCCGGAGCGGAGAAGAGACGCGCTACGGGCTGGGGTGGAGCGTGCGCGTGACGGACGGTCGGCTCACGGGGGTGTTTCATTCGGGCAATCAGGCGGGTGCTTCGAGCAATCTCCGTCTCGCGCCGGCAGACGGCGGCGCGATCGCCATCATGACCAATCTCGAGGATGCCGAGCTCGGTTCCATCCTGCACGCGATCGCGGCGGAGCTGCGTCCTACTTCACTCTGTGACAGTGGTAGCAGCCGAAGGCGAATTGCGATCGATTCGCCCCGTACGAGGAGGCGAAGTCGTACGGAGGGCGGCCGAGGAGGCGGGCCATCCCGGGCATCACGATCTGGCGCATGTACGCGGCGGTCGCCTGTCGATCATCCTGCGCGAGGTCGGCGTACACCGCGTTGCGCAGCTGCGGATCGGGGGACAGCCACGCGTACAGCTCGGTTCCTCCGATCGCGCCGGCGCGTACCTTCGGATACGGCAGCTCCGAGACGCCGGGCATCGCCCAGCGTCGCGCGTCGCCGTCGGCGCCATGGCAGGTCGCGCATGTCACGCGATCGGCGCCGCCGACGACCGGCCCGAGCGCACGGCGGGCCCACGGCATGACGTCCTGTTCCATGAATCGCAGGATCTCCCGGGCATCGCGCTTCACGCCGCCGGGATAGATGGCATCGTGCTCGGGGTACACGATCGTCGGCTCCGCCCCTTTGAGATGGGTGGCGACGATCGCGACGGCGAACGCCGCCGCGGCGGCGGCCGCGATCGAGCGCATCGGAAGCGGCGCCGCCGAGCGAACCACCTCCTCGACGAGCTCCGGATCGATCCTCAGCTCCACCTCCTGGCGCGCGACGAGCTGCTGCACGAGCGCGAGGATCTGGCGGCGGGACAGCCGATCGAGCCCGAGCGAAGGCTCGGCGAGAACGCGACGCCTGACGATGACGCTGCGGCGCCGCAGCGATCGCTCGAGGAGGGATGGAGGCCGAACCTCCAGCCCGACGATCTCGTCCAGCGGAAAACCCTCTTCCCCGGCTCCGTCGCACGCGACGAAGCGGAGATCGGTCAGCACGTACATCGCGCCCGCGCGGCGCGGCCAGGGACGCGCGGTCCAGAGGACGCGTTCCCACGCCAGCGGCGTGAACGCCCGTCCGCGGGGTATATCGGCGTGCATCTGCTAGGTGCCCGGCTGGCGTCCGAAGTCCACCTTCGGCGCGGCCTTCGATTCGGGGGGCGCTTGAAAGTACGGATACTCCTTGAAGCCGAAGACCTTCGCCGTCATGTTCGACGGAAACCGGCGCCGGAGGCTGTTGTACTCCTGCGCGCGCTCGTTGTAGCGCATCCGCGCGACCGAGATCCGGTTCTCGGTGCCGGCGAGCTCGTCCATCAGCCTGGCGAACTGCGCATCCGCCTTGAGCTGCGGGTAGTTCTCGGCGATCACGAGCAGCCGCGCCAGTGCAGAGGACTGCGCGTTGGCCGCCTCGATACGTTGTTCGGGCGTTTGCGCGCCCGCGAGCTTCGCACGGGACTCCGCAAGCGACTGGAACACTTCCTTCTCGTGGGAGGCATATCCTTTTACCGTCTCGACAAGATTCGGGATGAGGTCGCTGCGCCGCTGGAGCTGGTTCTCGACCTCCGACCACGCCGCTTTGATCGCCTCCTCCTGGTTCGTGAAGCGGTTGTACGAGCAGCCGGTTGCCAGCCCGGCCATCAACATCATCAGGAACACGCGTCGCATGTGGTCCTCTCCGATTCAGCTTACCATCCGCCGGCGGCGCCGCCGCCGCCGGAGCGTCCGCCGCCGAACCCGCCGAAGCCTCCACCGCCCGACCCGCCGCCGAAGCCGCCGCGGCCGAATCCGCCGAACCCGCCGCCGAACGCGCCACCACCGAACGGCCCGACGCCTCCGGACCAGCCCGACCACGGCCCACCGGTCCAGCGGTTCCGCCGCCGCCCGCGGCGCGATCGGCTGTTGAGAAAGATGATGAACAGGAGCAGAAGGAGAAAGACGAGGCCCGGTGGAACCGGCGAGCGCGACCGGCGCTCCCGCGCCGGCTGGGGCGCGCCTTCGATCGTCGCGCCGCCGCGGGCGGCCGCGATGCGCGACGACAGTTTCGCGACCGCCGCGACCAGTCCGACGCCGAACTGCCCCTGACGGAACGCCGGGATCATCGCGTCGCGGATCGTCTCTCCCGCGAACCCGTCGGTCACGATCCCTTCGAGGTCGTACCCGACCTCGATAGCCGCGCGCCGCTCCTTCGAGGCGACCACGATCAGCAGGCCGTTGTCCTTGCCCTTGTCGCCGATGCCGCGGCCGCCGTTCTCGAACAGCTTGACCGCCAGCTCGCGGATGTCGAGGTAGCCCTCGTAAGTCGGGATGGTCGCGACGACGATGACGTCGCCGGTCGCCTGTGTGAGCGCGCGGATGCGCCGATCGAGATCCGCCTCCGATGACGGGTCGATGAGGCCCGCGAAGTCGTTCACCGGCGCGGTGAGCGACGGCAGCGGCGGCTGCGCCGCAGCCATACGCGGTTCGACGCCAATCGGGATGGCGATCGCGATCGCGGCCGGAAGGGTCAGCCGCGCCAGGTATCGACGAGCGTCCACAGGCGTTCGGTGAGAGCGAGATACGCAGGCATCAGCGCCTGTGCGTCCACGGGCCGTCCGCGATCGGCGCCCAGCACGTCGCGGACGGGGCCCTGCGGAAGTCCAAGCGCCGATTCGGCCAGCCGCGCGATCGTTTCATCATTCAGATCATCAATCGTTGTGGTGTCCGGCCTTAGCGGGACCTCGCCAGTCAGCCGCAGAACGGCCTGCAGCACCGCGCGGAAGGCGGGCGCGGAGGATTCGACCAGCCCTGACATCGCCGAGGGGCGCCCGCCGGTCTCGAGCAGCCCCTCGCGGAGGTGGATCAGGTGGCTCTTGACCTGGCGCTCGCAGGCGCGGCGCAGATCGTCGCGCGCGATCGCGAGCCCCGCGAACGGATCGGTGCCCTGGACGAGCTCGTGCTTCGCCATGATCGCGCCGTACTCGATCGGGAAGGTGTCGAGCGACCGTTCCAGCTCGAGCCGTGTGAGCAGCAGCGGAACGCCATCGCCGGCGGCGCGCCAGCGCGGCACGAACGGCATCAGCGCGGCGAGATCGGCGGCGGTGAGGGTCGAGACGACCGCCATGTGGCGGCGGTCGCCGTACGTGACGATCGAGAGCAGACGGGCGCCGAAGACGCGCACGAGATCGTCACGCACGTCTCCATTCTATGATCCCCGACCTCTCGTCGATCTGCGGTCGGCCGATCAGGTAACGGCGATCGGCGATTGAGCAAGCGCGCGATTCATGTCGGATCGGAGGATCAGGTGGCCGACAGCTGGCCGAGTGAGACCAATTCAGGATCACCGCACTGCAGCGACGGGCGGCAAGCTCGGAATGACCGCAAACGTTCCGGATTGGTGGGTGTGAGCAATGCAGGTGACAGTCCCAGTCTCCCTGTCGGTCGCGTCCAGCCATCGTTTCTGACGGTAGAGCACAACGTACTGTCCAGCGCGAGCGTCTTCCGGCCGGAAGGCACCGACGACTGCGGGTCCGTTGAGGTATTTGATCTGAAATGCGGCGAGGTCGATGTTCGGATGAGTCTGAACCCAGATGGCTTTCTTCGTTTCGGCAGTGCCTAGCTTAGCAGTAGCCCATTCGAGCGAGATCTCCATCCGAAAGGGATCCTCGGCTCCGAAACCTTCATGGCTGCCGCAGCGCTGGCAGTCCATGTCTGTATTGGTGCCGGCTGGGGCGCTGAACACGAAGTAGATCATGTCGCGAGCGGCCGGGTCGTCCGCGACGAGGCCCGCCAGGTCGGCAGCGGCCGGATCCTCTCGAAGCGCGGCCCTTATAGCTGGGGTGAGCACGACCCCCGCGGGCGTCGAGGATTTCTGAAACGCGTTCCGTAGTATCGGCGGGACGGTCCGGAGCGACGCCTGACTTCGGGGCGCAGACAACCCGCCCAGCGCGAAGGCTATCGCTATCAGCCAAACTCGATATCCTCTTCTCATGGTTACGGGGCGTTTCTCGTGGAGATGATACCGCGGGGTTTCTCGAGTCGGGTAACCGTTACGTCTGTCGGTGGTTCGAACAATGCGGGGTCAGGTTCGTCCCTGTCGATATTCCAGAAGGTCTCGCGACGGCCACTCGCAAGAATCTGAGTCACCACCGGGAAAAAGTTCAGCTCTGGCACGACCAAAGAGATATTCCCGCGATCGCTGACATACCGGACAGCGTTGAGACCTGAAGGGGCTTGAAGATTCGCCGTTCCGCCTACTTCCACATCCAGCTTGTGAGGATACTTCGTGATTCCAGGCCGAGTGGCGCGCCACTTAACCGGATGCCAACCTTCCGCCGGCAGTTGCATTGGCGCTGACGTCCACTTTCCTGATAGCGAACGGATGTAGGACGTTTGCTGTGGGATGTTCTTGATACCGATAATGCGAAGGTTGGGAACGGAAGGAGACCACGTCTCGAGACGTGTGGAGCCGTCCCTTGCCCGCGAGAAGCGTCCGATCGTCGGCTCATGGCCATCGGCATGGGTGACCTTCATGTCTGCGGAGAAAGGTACCCAGTTCGTCGGCGCGGGAATCGACGCCGTCGCCTGAGCCGCAGTGGAAGACGAACGATCAGTGAGTAGTACAGCGGCGAGAATCACGGCCGGAACCGTGAACGCGACGATTTCCTTCAGCGTTGGCTTGCCCGCGAGATGAAGCATGACTAAACCCCACATTGCCCCGGATCACCACCGCACTGTGCATACAGCTCACCATAGCAGATGAATTCGCAGGGGCCGCTTGGACCGTTCCGCTCTTTGATGAAGCAGTTTCCCCATTGGCAACAGCTCCCTGGGCAGGAAGAATCCCAGTAGGGAGATACATCGAGGTCGTAGTTGCATGGATCGTTGCAACCCGGACCTGACCAATTACACTGCATGTTGCAGCACGCACTGCTACGAGCGGGTGTGGTCACCAAGAGGCTTATTGAGATGACCGCGAGCAGGTAGGGGCGATAGAACCGCAGAACGCGATTTGATAGGCCGAACATACCGGCCTCCAATTCGAGAGCGGCGTTTCCGATTACCCGTTCCAGTGCGCTATAAGTCAAGCTGAGCGGAACGAGCTTGCCGCTCTGGATGCTCAGGTCGCTTATGAGGCTGGGGTTAAACGCCGGCCGGTCAATCAGTTTGAGGCAGGTTATGCGTTGCACGGCTGCTCCGATGCTAATCGTTGCGGCTTTTGTTGGTTCCACCCAGCTAGCTCCGACCGCCTCGGATCAGCTTCTCTCTTGGTTCGACGCGCGCGCCGACGGCTACGGCAAGATCGCGCATCGGATCTGGGAGTACGCGGAGGTCGGCTACCAGGAGCAGAAGAGCAGCGCGCTGCTGCAGCAGCATCTGCGCGAGGCGGGATTCACGGTCGAGGCCGGGGTCGCCGAGATCCCGACCGCGTTCGTCGCGACGTGGGGCAGCGGAAAGCCCGTGCTCGCGTTCATCGGTGAGTTCGACGCGTTGCCGGGCCTTTCACAGCAGGCCGTGCCAGAGCGCAAGCCGGTCGTCGCCGGCGCGCCCGGCCACGGCTGCGGCCATCACCTGCTCGGCACGGGATCGATGGCGGCTGCTGAGGCTGTCAAGGAATGGCTGGTGGCGAACAAACGTTCCGCGACGATCCGGTACTACGGGACACCCGCCGAAGAGGGAGGCTCGGGCAAGGTCTACATGGTGCGCGCCGGGCTGTTCAAGGACGTCGACGCGGTGATTGCCTGGCACCCCGGCGACAACAACGGCGTGGACGGCGGATCGACGCTCGCCAACATCACGGGCAAGTTTCGTTTTCACGGCGTCTCGGCGCATGCGGCGGGGGCGCCCGAGCGGGGACGGTCGGCGCTCGACGGCGTCGAGGCGATGACCTTCATGGTCAACCTGATGCGCGAGCACGTCCCGCAGGAGACGCGGCTCCACTACGTGATTACGCGCGGGGGCGGCGCTCCAAACGTGGTCCCTGACTTCGCCGAGCTGTACCTGTACGCGCGGCATCCCGACATGCGGACCCTCGACGCGATCTGGGACCGCCTCGTCAAGGCGGGCGAAGGGGCCGCGCTCGGAACCGGGACGCGCATGGAGTACGAAATCACGGGCGCCGTGCACAACCTGCTCACCAACACGGTGCTCGGTCGCCTGATGCAGAATCAACTCACGCGGGTCGGCGGCGTCCGGTATACGGCGCAGGAGGAGGCGTTCGCCGCCGCCCTGCGGGCGTCGTTCGACGCCGCGCCTCCGGAGCGGAACACGCAGGAGCGCATCGATCCGATCGGCGGCGGCGTCAGCAGCGCGTCGACCGATCTGAGCGATGTGAGCTGGAACGTGCCGACCGTTCACCTCGGCGCAGCGACGTACGTCCCCGGAACGCCTGGGCACAGCTGGCAGGCCACCGCGTGCGGCGGCATGTCGATCGGGCGGAAGGGCATGATGGTCGCGGCGAAAACGATGGCGCTGACCGCGGGGGCGATCCTGAACGATCCGCAGATCCTCGTCACGGCCCGCCTGGAATTCGACAAGAAGCGCGAGGGCTTCGTCTACAAGACGCGGCTCGCGGACCGGAAG
>Ga0187893_10007855_pt1 | contig 17181 bp, 15 predicted proteins | sample MA1701074metaG_FD_139574 | JGI IMG/M metagenome (GOLD analysis project Ga0187893, IMG submission 139574) | White microbial mat communities from a basaltic lava cave in the Kipuka Kanohina Cave System on the Island of Hawaii, USA - MA170107-4 metaG ... | reverse complement strand
GCTATGTCACCGATTCATGCGGGCTCCATGGTCACGTGCGAGGCCAGGATTTTACCGTTGCTCAGATTGAGTCGCTGATCAAGCTGTGTCTGCGATGCGAGGCCGCATTTTACATGCTGATGCCAGCGCATCGTCGTCGTGGGACATACTGTCGTGGAATCTCAAGCGAGCTCTCCGACGCAGCGAAGTGGTGCTTTCGTCAAACGACAGACCGTGAAGTGCTCTTTCGCAAGCTGTCTAGCGTGTGGGGCTCAAAGCACTCGTGGCTAAACTGCAAGCCTCTCTCACGCCAGAAGACGCTTGAGTTTAGGCTCATGTGCGGAAGCTTGGATCCAACATTCATCGTTGGCTATGTCATGTTTTTGCTGCACATCGTGGACACTGGCGTTCATGCCCGACCAGGACGATGGGGAAAGGCAGACGCTCAGAGCGCTGCTACTCTTTTTCGCTCGTTTCTTGGCGCTGCGGGCTTTTACAAGCCACTTTCTCCACATCATGACCCTGATCGTGCGGTTCTCGGTCGCAAGTGGGCCTCTAAATGGGCACAGGTTCAGCATCCGGACCCAGTTGTCCCAACTGTCGTGGCCACTGTGGGCATCGAGCCGTCTGTTCGTCGCATTAGACAGCTAGACGTCCATCAAATAAATCAGGCCATCGAGTCTCTCACAGAGAGCGACATTGCACTGCCTGCTGTTGAGCCCGGGCCTAGCGAAGATGAAAATGTCATTCACGAGACGGAGCATCAGCCTGCTGTTTATGCTCCGGGTGACTTGATTCAAGTTCGTGACACTGACGGCACCCTTCAAACATTCCGCTTTGTTCGGGATGCTCACACAGGCCGTGTTACGTCGTCGAATGCCATCTCTCTTCAGGCAGTTCCACGTCCCAGTGCAACTGAATCGACGGCCGTCCCAGTCGCTAGCAACGCCACTAGCACGTCATCATATCGAATCACGTGGAGCACAACCTCTTCGATAAACAACGAGTGGATTCATCTTGACGAATCCAGCACCAACTCAGTGCTTTCGTCAGATACTGCCACTGAGCTGGGCGTCAGCTAGCAATGGTTGTTTACAAATTCAGCCACAGCGGTAAGATACAGCTATGGTGAATGGGAAAATAACGTTTGGCGTTGAACTGGAAGCTGTTAAGCTTGCAGGGAGCGCCTCCCAGCTGATGCAGACTCACGGCTTTCAGCGTCACTACGACGCCTCGATTCGTGGGCCGCGCGGTGAGGCTCTTCCCCAGTCAATTGAGCAAGGTGGTGGCTCTGAGATTGTAACCCCGGTCTACACCGTCGACCTGACGATGGATTCCGAAGGCAAGCACCTTCAGCTTGATTACGGTCCGGCCAAGGAGGCCATTCGTGCCATGTGCGAATGCGCTGCAGAGATCAACACGTCATGCGGCATTCACGTCCATCTCGGCAATCCGCACCCTTCAGGCAAGAGCATCTGGAAGCCTGAGGCTGTGCGCACGATGCTTGCCATCTGCACCTTGAAGGAAGAGCATTTTTTCAACCTCGTTCCTTTGAGCCGCCACAACAATCGTCACTGCGCGCGTATCAAGGAGCGGTTCAACGAAAATGACCTCCAGTCGTTCTATCCGCAAGGCACCCCTGTTCCTCGCAAGAGCGACAACCCGAAGCGCTATTGCTGGCTCAACTTGATTGAGACCCGCCGCAAAGGCACTGACTCTCGTCCTGGACGTCAAGCGTCTGAGGCCACTGGCACGATTGAGAATCGACTGCTTGGCAACACGCGTCGCTTTGAATACATCTGGTCGTGGGTGCAGCTGTGGGTTAAGATCGCGGCTTACGTCAGCCATCTTTCACCTTCGATGGCGCTGATGCACTGCGCTGTCACTGACTCTCTCGTGACCGACATGCAGGCTGTTCGCGATGCCAAGAATGCTGCGGCTGGCCAAGATCGAACCATTGAATCTGTCCCTGATGCTTCTGAGCCAATTGTCTCGCCGACAACTCCGCGACGAGCGACGGGAATCACTCCGGCTGGAATTCGAACGCCTCGCGTTCCGACGCCTGCTGCAGTCCCTGAACCCATTCGTGACGAGATAGAGCCCGATGCGGCTGTGTCTTCTGACATCACTGTCCGTCGCGGAAACAGAACGGAGCGAGTTTAATATGTGCGCAATCTCTGGATGGTCCGGTAAGCTGCCGAAAGGCCTCATCAGCCGCCTCATGTCTCGCATGGAAGCTCGCGGACGTGACTCTGTTGGCATTGCTTTCCGCCTTGATGGCATGAACACGTCCTACAAGCAGGCAATTCCTGCGACGGAGTTCGTGTCTGATAAGGAAAACTCCACAATTCTCGGTGACGCTCGCCGCTCTTTGCGTGGAATCATTCACACGCGTCGCGCGAGCCCGGGCATGCCCGTGGATGATCGCAACGCGCATCCTTTCACCTACTGGCGCTACCTGTTTGCTCACAATGGTAAGGTTCAAAATTGGCGTGAGATCAAGCAGCTCTTGCAAGGCTATTACGCTGAAGAGGCCGCTCGCTTGAAGCTTGAAGGCAAGATTCCTGAGGCCAAGACCGCTGACTACTGCGTCAACTACTGCAACTCTATCACGACCGATTCAATGGTGCTCGGTCCCTACATTGAGAGCCGCGACTTCTCGAACATCGTCGGCTGCATGGGGCTTGTGTGGATGAAGGCCAACAGCGTCTACACATTTCGCTATGCGAAAGAGGCCGTAGCGGTGACTGTCTTGTGGAAATACCTCAAGGAGCAAAAGGACGAGAAGGTTGAGGACCATTCTGTCACGATTGTGGCCTCGACGCCACAAATCATCGAGTCAGCTCTTGAAAAGGTGCCCGACATCGAATACAGCATGGGCGAGTTCAACGTCTTTCCTGAAGGGCGCATCTTCCGCGTTGACCCACTCGGGCTTGTCGACGAAGGCGCTGTTCCGACCAACCAGCCTGTTGAGGACACCTTCTCGTCTGAGTGCGTTGAAGCAACTCCAGCAGACGCTGCAACCGTCGAGGGAAAATGAGCCGTGCGCTGTTCAACCGCATGGACACCACGATCGACTACGAGCGTGCCCTCAAGAAAGGACGATACGCTCACCTGATTGTTCGTTGCAGGCCAAAGAGCTTAACTCGTGAAAGCGGCGGTGGAGGTGTCGTAGACCACGTTGACATCAATCTCGTGTGTGGCCATGTCATTCGGTGGAAAGGCTCCAACACTCCCGTTGACTTTAAGGACCAGCTCCCTTGTGAGGCGTGCACGATAGAGGCAACTGGCAAGCTGCCTGTTTGGCGCAGTCACCCGTTAAATCTCAACGCCGCAAGCCTTACCACGTCGCGAGGCCAGAAGAATGGCGAGCGTGTGACCTCAATGAGCCTAGCCGCGCTTAAAAAGCAGGTGGCGAAGAAGGTTCAGAAATTCATTCGCCGACCTCTCAAGGACGTCGTTCAGGACAACGACCACTAGTCGGTGTTGTTGTTCAGCGTGATTTGACCCAGGCGCAGCAGCTCTGTGTCAGCGGGCGTCACCTTTGCATCGCTGCTAGACGGCGTTTCAAGCGCCACCCGTGTCACCCCAGAAACTCCTGCAACGGCCTCAATGACTGACATAACGTTGGCCTTGGATGCCGTCACGCCATCAACCTCTGTGGCGTAAAGCGCGCCACCAATCCTGAGCTGGTCAGACCAGCTGCGGAGCGCAGAGCGAATTTCACGCCGCTTGGCCTGTGTCACCACGCCTGTGTAGCCAGCGTAGACGTTGACGAACCGATCGCGGTCGTAGCCTTGCACAGGGATGAGCTTCATCGACAGCGTGCCTTGCACACCCTTGATGGCCAGCGTGACCTTGCCTGTCAGGAGGTTGACGCGACTCTTCAGGTCATCGCTCACGCTGAGCACGCCATTTCGCAGAAGCCTTGCAAATCCTGGCTCCGAATCTGGAATGACCGTCAGCTCGAACGAGCCCATGTAAAGGCGCATGGACCACGTGGCCAGTGGCGCGACTGGCAGCTGAGCGGTGTAGACGCTGATTGTCGCGCCGTCTTCGCTGCTAATCTCGCTGGACGAGAAAAGGCGGTCGATGGAATACACGAAGCTTTCGCGTGGAACGGTGAACAGCTCAGTCGGGTTCGACGGAATGAGATCTGTCACCGGTGTGGCCATCGTCACGTTGTCCACGCCGAAGGTTTCATCCACAAGGCGCACGAGGTCTGAGTAGACGATGGTGCTTCCAGGCCGAAGAGGCGTGATTTGGTCGCTGAGCGTCTTCTCAACAAAGCTCTTCGTCTCTGCGAGGTCAAATCCTTGAAGCGCCTTGAACCTCAGGCTGATCTTTGCAGGCTGCTCTGTGCCATCTGCGATGATGACGAAGTCAGTGCCAACGGCCTTTGTTTGCAGCTCCTCTTTCAGCGCTTGCTTGAGCGGTGCTGAGAGCGGCACGAGCGAGTCTTCTGACCCACGCGTCCATGCATAGACGATGACGTTGTTGCCCTCAAGCAGCGAGTTATTGGTGGGTGCCGTGGCTCGCGCGTAGGCCACCGACCCGTGCTGCGGATGGGAATATCTTCCTGCGATGGTCTGGTAATCGTCAAGCGTAACGGCACGGTCATTTGTCCTCGTGAAGAACGGGATGTTGGCGCGCGCCTCTTCAACTGTCTCAGCGTCAAGGCCGCCTTGCCCGTCTGACGTCTCATTCTTGATGAGGATCGTGACAGGGTTGGAGAAGCCACTGACGAAGCCGCTGATAGACGTGTTGATCGTGTTTCGCGTGATGTTGCCTTCGATTCCGCCACCAACGCGATACGTGACAACGATGATTGCATCAATTGGAATAGACGCGCCAAAGCGGTCGTCACCGAACTGAATAACCGTCGTGCCAGACGCGAGCGTGCGGACAGTGAACACAGCATCCGTTGCTCCGCTTAGAAAGAGATGGTCTACAGCAGTCCAGGCTGTGCCGTTGACCTCGATGCTGACAGAGTTATCGATGACGGGCGTTTGGCTCAGCTTGACAGAAAAGCTGGGCGATGAGATGCTTGGCGCAACGAACTTGTCCGTTATTGTCTGCCCTTGAATGAGTGTGATACGACTCTCGAAGACCTCGCATTCTGCGATTTGCGCTGAGGCGCTGGTCGTGCCGTCGTTGAAAACCGGGTCGATGACGAGACGGTTGTTGACGCCACTGGAATCCGCACTGCTGATCGCAGTGATTGTGTAGACTTGATCATGGTCAGGTGTGATGAAGCGGAGCGACTGGAACTCTTCGACAACATCCGAGATTGAGATCGTGGAATCAATCAGGTCCACGAATGGTGACCCATTCTGAACAGTCACGTTGGTTGAGATGACCAACGGTCCAACCTCGTTGATGGAAAGCGTGGCAACAGGCGTGACAGGCGTCACCTCTCCAGCTGAGATGATGAAGTCTTGATTGACCTCGAAAACAACGCCGTCGTTGGTTCGAATCAGTGTATCTTTCAGGATTGTGACGTCTGAGGTGGCCACTGCCACAAGCGTGGCTTGGCACTGGACTGTAGAGGGTGACGGGCCATGCAGCTTGTATCCAACGAGCGAGCCAATGCGCTGCGCAGACTCCCGCAGTGTCATCGTGGAGATGAAGTTTTCACCTGCAGTTCTATTGACCAGGAACGCGAGTGTCGATGTGGACCACGAGATCAGGTCAACGACGACCGTGCCGAAGCTCGCCTGCCCGTTGAACAGAAAGTCGTTCCATAAAATGGGCCATCGAGACCGAACACGCTGAAGCAGCGCGTCCTTATGGGCCTGATAGTCGAACTTGATATAGCGAAGTGTCTCGTCAGCCATACGCGTTAATTATCACAGTAGGTATGGGTGCCTTATGAAAAAGTTTCTTCCATCCGTTTTAGGCGTTGGGTTTCTGTTGGTCCTCTTGTCCGGAATCTTTGGAAGTGGCTGTGCCACGACTGGAGGCTCCACTCCTGGCACAGTTGACACGAACAAGCTTTACAAGGGCGCGGTCCTCTTGAAGACGACCGTCAGCTCGAGCGTCATTGTTGCCATCGAAAAGGACACGAACGCCGTTCGCTACATTCAGATTGTGGGCGGCGCGTTGGATGCCATCATCGGTGGCTCTGATTACACCCCGCAGAAGCTGGAGAAGGTCCTGGCCGACCTGAAGATTAAGGAGCTGCAGAAGCCTGAAGCTCGCATCGCGATTAACACTGTGCTTGGCCTCTATGAGGTCTACTACGCCGATTACGTCAGGGGTCGCATCGAAGGCAATCAAACAGCGATGGTTTTGCTGACCGCGTTGCGTGATGGCATTCGCCAGGGACTGCCTCCGTAAGCTTAGTCGCGTTTGTTTCCAGCCGCTTGGTGGCGGCTGGTTTTCCCAGCCATTTTTTCTATGCTTTAGTGGTTGGGGTTTTCATATATGGGCCGCCGAGTGGCGGCCCTTTCTTTTGTAGTTACCCCGTATGAAAAACTATTACAAAGGTTGGAATGCCGGGTTGCTTCTGGCCTTGTTGGCAATGATGTGCATCTACGCGGTGGCCGCAGTTGCACAAACAAACACGCCACCTGTCGGTGGTGAACTACCAACAGACCGCGGCGGTTACTGGGACCTGGCCATTGCAGGTATCAGTCCGATGATCGTGACGTTGGTCTGGAAGGTTGTTCCGCGCATTCCAACGTGGGTTTTGCCCACGATTACGCCCTTTGTTGGGATAGGGCTTGGTTTTGCGCTTAACAAGCTGGCTGGTGCGAACCTAGAGTGGTTCGACATGGCGAAAGCGGGTGCGTTGGCAGTCTTCGTTCGTGAGGTGGTCAATAAGGCCATCACGAAGCGAATCAGTGGCGAAGCAGAGGAAGGCAAAGCGGCCTAGTCTTAGTCCTTCTCAGCGAGCGTGAATGCTGGTCCGGTCACTCTGTTGCCAAGATCATAGGCTGACACGCCTTTGCCAACCAGAGATTGACCGGGCCAGCCCTTGTTAAGCCAGGCGAAGCTTGGCGGTGAGCACTTAAGGTCGAGTATTGACCCCTTGCGGCAATGAGACAGCTCCTTGAACTTGTCTTCTGACAGCGTCCCCACGAGGAAGGCCTTTTTCTCATCGATGCACCATATTTCGTGGTCGTCGAATTCGTCCCCCACGAGCACGGTTGAAACTCCGCCCGTCACCTCGAACCACTTCATCACGCTTCGCTTCATGATGTCGTTCGGGGCGACAGCGATGCTAATGCTGGACTTGGCCAGCTTCTTTGCGTCGTTATCCATGCTGCCTAATAGGAACAACTTATCCATCAAACTGCTCTAACGCCCATTGGCGGGCTAGCTTGCGGATGTTGGCGTCAATGGCCTTGTTGTAGATTCCGGCCTGCTCAAGCATCGTGCAGATAAGGATGTAGGCTGATTTTGCCTTGGCTCGGCCCCACCGAAAGTCTTTCTCATGTCGCACGATGTGGTCATACGCCATAAGGAGCAGGCTTGTCCAGCCAATAATGTAACGAGCGTCGAGGATGGACTCGAGAATGCGAAACTCGTAGGTCGGGAAGCGTGACATGGTCCCGTTCACCCAGAAGTAACGAGGGTTGCGCCGCTCGTGGTATCTTGGCTGCCAAGACTGAGCGTCGCGTCCTCGCTTGAAGTCGTTGATCATTTCCTCGTGGAACTTGGAGCAGAAAACGCTGCTTTGGCGCGAGTCAGACGCCAGCATGAAAAACGCGCTTTCATAACGCACGAGAAACTTGATGAGGCGAAGCCTCGCTGCAGATGACGTTCCCTGCACGCCTAGGTGGACATGAAGCCCACATCGCCAGTTGGTTGTGAAGCCTTCTCGCTCGAGAAAGTCTACAACTTGGGTGATCTGGTCGAAGTCTTCAGTTCGTGTCAGGATGGGGCTGGTGACCTCAACTCCTTTATCTCCTCGCTCACGGCCACATGACCCGTCAAGCTTTACGGCCCAAGGGATGTGAGCCAAGGCGAACTTGGATGAAAGGTCGCGAAGGTCGTCCACGGCGCGTGTCCGCTGGTTGACTTCAATCTCGATGCCGAATGACGTTGGCAAGGCCACAGAGGCACCTTACCAAGGAGTCATTATTTTGTAAACATCAGCTAGACTGAAGCTTGGCGCGCATCGCCTGGACATGCTTCATGGCTCTTTCCCGCCTTCCGGGGTCTGTAATGGACTTGGCGCTGTTGTAGGCGTCAAGGACATCGTCCATTGACAGCGTCCGTGGAACGGGGCGCTCCCGCTTCTCTGGGGTGGGCACTCCAGGAAGGCGAAAGCCATAATCTTCCCAGCTGGCCCAGATAGCCTCTGCGGGTATCAGCGGGCCGTTGATGGCCTTGTGAATGGCGTGGGTAATTGTGTCATCAAAGACGGCTGACACAAGGTTTCCGACCCGGTAAAAGTCAGCCTCGTCAACGAAGGTGAAGATCACCATGTCGTTGACAGTGGTTTGCTCAAACGGCACCGCTGCTTGCTTGACGAGGCGTTCAACAACCGTCGCATCACCAGCTGGGACCGCAAACTCTGGAAAAGGTTCGCCCACGGGTTAGCTACTCTTTTAGCTCGTCTGGCAAGGCCGCATCGGCCACGTCATCACGCTTCTTTTTCTTCGTCTTGAGCTTCTTTCCGACCTCATCCTCTGGATTGTATTCGATCTCTTCATTGAACTCGAGTTGCATAACATCAGGGTCAACAGTGCCCCTAAAATGTTGGTAGGCCCTGCCATGCCGGTTTTCAAAGATGAACGCGCGAATGATGTTGTTGACGTATTCAGCCTCAGTTGCGCAAAGGCCGATTGCAGCGTCCACGATGCCTGCTTTCTGAAATGCTCCCTGGAATGACGTCATGCTCGGGACAGCATGACTCACGGTTTCACGATTGCAGCGATCTGGCATGATGACCGGGCATCCAAGGCGATGTCCCATGGCGCGGGCCTCAGTGTAGACTGACGCTGACTGGCGATGCTCTGACATGTCACGGTCAGACGACGCCACCGTTTCGGCGTAGTCAATGAAGATCGCCTTGGGAATGATGCCCGTTTGGTTGATGGCCGTTTGAGCGTGGGCCTCAATGTCGGAGATCTTGGCCTCGCCAGACGCGAAGCCTTTGATCAGAAGATTTCCTGCGACTGTTCGGCCAATTTCCTGCTTTGCGATGGTGATGAACTTTTCAGGATTTTCATACATGTAGTCCTGAGTTTGCCCGGAGATGTTGAAAAGGCAGCGAGCAAGGGCCAGCTCTTGAGAGATTTCGCAGGTGTAGTAAAAGACGTTTTCGCCAATTGACGGGCTGATCATGTTGATGGCCAGGTTTAGGCACATCGCCGTCTTGTATCGTTTTGGTGGAGCCAGAAGAATGACGAGCCATCCTGGCGCGAGCCCATTTCTCCACACGTTGTCGAGAAGAGGAAATCCAGTGCGAATGCCGTAGTGCGTGCTCGTGATCTTGCGAATCGCGTCTTCGGCGTCTCGATGAAGAAGGTAGCCAAGGTCATCGATGTTTTGGCCAACACGAAGCGCCTCTTCTAAGCGCGTGATGAACTCACGGCCAATCTTTCCGGCCTGCACGTCAGCAATATTGGCCTTGATCGCTCCTAGCGTGGCTCTTTCACGTGCAAAGTTGACAACGTGCTGGCTGACGAACTCAACGTCACCCGTGTCAAGCTCACGAAGCCGCTGAAGGTATCCGGTGATTCGCTCTCTTGTCTCCTCGTCGTTGCCCAGGCGAGTTTGGGCCTCATCTAGCGCCATCTGCTCGAGAGCCTCCCACGACGGAAATCTGTGGCGCTCATTTGCGTAGTCAATTGCGACCTTGGCGGCAATTGTGGCCTGCACTCCGAGAAAAAAGTTGGGCTTTAGTATTGGCCCAAATCGCAAAAACTTATCCGGGTGCCTGATGAGGCACGCGATGATGCAGTCTTGAAATCCTGCTGAAAAATCAAATGACTCAGTCATGGGCTAGGAGTAGGACACGAGCTCTCTGATGGCACTCAGGTCACCGTCGATGAATCGTAGGACGTTGATGTGTTGAATCGCCGTTCCGAGTCGCGACCATATTTTTCCCATGTCACTAATGGGACTTTCGACAAGAAAGTTCGACGTTCGAAATCCTCTCCTGCTTAAAACGGTGCGCACAACTCCAGGCACAATTTTCTCTCTAGCTTGGAACGTAAAGAGCGCCTGGCCTTTGCTTCTGATAAGAAGCTTTCTGGCCTGAATAACGGCGTGGCGATGCTGGCGAACAACAGCTGTTCCTGTTGGGTCTTGAATGTGGGCCTCTAGGACCTCTTGGTATGTCGGCTCAATCGCAAGCCAGATTGGGTCCAGCGCGTGCTCTTTGATTCGATAAAACTCAGTGAATGGCTCTCCTCCGACACGCATCTTGTAGCCGACCACGAACTCGCCAAAAATGGTTTCGCTGTTGATTAGCCTGTCTTCAAGGGTGAATGTCTTGTCTTTTGTGAGAACGTCAATCGAGCTGACGTCGAAGAACCCAAACTCCTTTCGGCAGGCATCGCGATACATCGTCACACACCTCTCTGCGTTCTTGCCTGCCAGCATCATCGAGTAAAACTCTGCGTCTGGCCTTTTGGCCTTTTGTGACATCATGACCGTCGTGATGGCAACTCTGGCAGAGCAGTTTAATTCTCGGGTCAGCTGATGAACGGCCTGCTCAGCTTGAGGCTTCAACCTGTCGGGTGGCATGGCGCCAAACACAGTCAGGTGACACTGCTTGTAGAGCTCCGCAAGGACTGGTGCGTCTGGGTCTTCAATGCGCTCACGAATGGCCTCCAGCTTTGGAGGCGCAAGCTTAAAGCTGGCCTTAGAAAGTCTAACACGGGTGGCACGTCGACCATGAAGCTCACGGCAGCGAGCCTGCAAGTGACACCCTTGGCACACTGGATCAGCAAGATCCAGCTCGGTGCCAAGGCATCGCTTCTCGAGTGGTGTGGTTTCAGGAATTCTTTCCACGCATCACAGAATGTGATTCAATAATCTCGTGAACGAAACCATCAAGGCCAGAAAGCCCAGGCATTTTTTCACTGACCCGTCTGGCAATGTTGCCTCGTTCAAGGTTGACAAGCTGTATCGTGATGTGCTCACGCACCACCTGGGAACTGTCCCACACGCGAAGGGCACAGCGACGATCATCGATTTTTCAGACCCGCTCATGCCAGTTGAGAGCCTTCTGGAGCAGAGAGATGACCCGCGACTTCTGATTCCAGGAAAGCACTCTCCGTTTTGTCAAAAATGCGAGCTTGACACCAAAGGAGCCAGGCGCCCTTATTTTGAGCCTTACGGCCCAGAAGACCCGCTAATCACCGTCGTGCTTGACTCTGTCTCTCCAAAAGAGGATGGCCGCGGTGAGCTTGCCTCTGATGGCACAGCCGCGTTTCTTGCAAAGATCATTGATGACATGGCCAAGGAGACAGGCGTCACGTCGCGCGATATTCGATGGGCTCCTGCAACTCGCTGCGCCAATCGCTCAGCTGACAAGCCGAATCTGGCTTCAAAAGGAAATGTTTGCAAGCACTTCCTCGTTCAAGAAATTCTCGGCCATCCTCCGAAAATGCTTGTGCCCATTGGCACTGTGGCGCTTGGGCTTCTCTGCCACAAGTCAAACGCTCAAGACTGGGGCGGTCACCTGCTCACCTATCGAGGATGGCCTGATGACTGGCTGACCAATGCGAAGTTCATGCTGCCTCGGCCAGATCCGCTCAACCCAGAGCAGATGATCATTGGCCATCCTCTCTTTGGCCAGGCGCCTAACGTTCGCATGCCGATGTTTCCGCTGCAGTCGCCGCGCATCATCTACGGCACGCAAAATCCGCAGGTCATTCTTCGATGGAAAAAGCAGCTCAAGCAGATGTTGAAGCTGGTCGTTGATGGCACACCACCATTAAACTATGACCGCCCTTGGTATCGCCTCACCTGCGACCCAGCTGAAATCATCGACACGCTTCAATGGCTCACGAAAAATCCTCGAACCAAGATTTCCTACGACACAGAAACCAACGGGCTCTACCCGTGGATGCCGGGCTCCAAGATAGTCTTCATGATGTTTCGGTGGAAGCAGGACGGGCAGCCAAAAGCCATTGGGTTTCCGTGGGATTACCCTGAAAGCCCTCTTGTTAACAGCCTTGACCTTCTAACGCCCCACGTTCTCGAGGCGCTTTATGCCTCGGACATTGTTGGTCACAATGGCGCGTTTGACGCGATGTTCACAATCGCCAACGTAACGGGTTGCGACCTCAATCGCCTTGCTCCGCAGTTCAAGTATGACACGTGGCACATGGTATACACGATGCGCCAGCAGCGAGGAACAATCAGCCTTGACATGGTCGCCAGCGACTGGGTTCCTGACCTCGCCGGCTACGAAGAGGACATGACGCTGCTGATTGATCTCCACCATGAGACGATGCACCCCGAGTCTGGCCAGCACGCTCACTTTGCGCGGTGCCCTGAAGACAAGTGGGAATCACATCTCAAGCCGTATGTGATGGGTGATGTGGAGGTCTGCTACCAGGCGCAAGAGAAGATTCAGGAGAAGCTTGATAACATGCGAGTGTATCGCATTCCGCTTGCTCACCATGAGCAGCGGGGTCGCTTCCGGTATTTCCAGCCGCAGTCTCGAGCTGACGTTTACAAGAAGGTCATTTCACCTGCGAACGGCCTGCTGATCAAGATGATGGCCCGTGGGATGAAGGTGGACCTTAACGAGATTGCTCTTCAAGAGGACTTGCTTCCCAAGCAGCTCATGGAGATGCGGGAGAGGCTTCGCACGACTGACCCTCGCATCATATCGTGGTGCGACATGCAGCAAAACACAATTCCAGGTTGGGAGCTTGACCTTGAGAAGCCTGACCATCTTCGTTCCATCCTTTTCAAGGTTCTAGAGCTTCCAATTCAAAATCTTACTGACAAGGGCGTCAAGATTTACGGGGAAAATCCCGAGGGAACTGTCAGCGTTGACGACATGCTGCAATACGCGAAGGTTGACAAGTTCACGCTCAACAAGCTCGCGGTCACGCACCCTCAAATTCGGCCGCTGCAAGAATATCGCAGAGCTTTTAAGGCCTATTCGGCCTACATTCGCCCAATCCGAAACGCGTTCAAGGAAGGGTTTGACAAGAAGCGGCGAAAAGAGGTTCAGCACCTTGCGCGCGACGGCTGCGTTCATGCCCGCTTTCTTATCACAGGCACTCGATCAGGCCGCCTGTCGAGCCAGCAGCCTAACCTTCAGCAGGTTCCTCGTGACGGGCTTATCAAGCGGATCTACTGCTCGCGATTTGGCAATCAGGGCGTGCTCTACCAAGGTGACCTCAGCCAGATTGAGCTTCGCCTGATCGCGGCGGCGTGCGGTGACGAGGCGATGGTGGATGCCTACATGAGAGACATCGACCTGCATTCACTCTCGATGTCTCGCATCTTCAACATGCCTTATGAGCACTGCATTAAGGATTACGTTGTCTGGCTGCAGAGAAGCGGAAAGGACAAAGAGGCCAAGGAGATGGAGCTTCGCCGAAAGATTGCCAAGACCATCAACTTCTTGACGGGATACGGCGGAGGAGCCTACGGCCTGCAAGCCACATTGGCGAACGACTCCATCTATTTTAACATCGAGCAGTGTGAGGCGTTTCTTGAGGCCTTCTTTGATTCCTATCCCGCGCTGCGGAGATATTTGGCCTACTACAAGCGCTTTATCGCTGACAACGCGGTAGCCGTTTCCATCCTTGGACGCGTTCGCGTGTTCGAGGAGGTGCTCAGCGACAACAAGGAATTTGCAAATAAGGCGCTGCGAGCTGGCTGCAACCACCTCATTCAGGCCACCGCGTCTGACATGATGCTTGTCTGCCTGTGTGTCATTGAGGAGCTGATGCGACAAGAGGGCCTTGAGTCGATGCTTGTCTCGACGGTTCACGATTCACTGGTGATTGATGCCAAGCTGAACGAGCTCCAGCAGGTTCATGAGATTGTCTACAGCGTCTTCAATAACATCCCTGAGGTGATGAAGCTGTGGTTTGGCGATGAGGCTGATCTCAGCTGGATGATTGTGCCTTTTGCAGGTGACTGCGAAATGGGCTTCAACTACCTGGACACCAAGAAGGTGCCGAACAATGTCAACGTTGACTGGGATGAGATCATTGGCAGCCTGAAAAAGGCTGCTTGATTTTGTTTACAATAGCCCAGTTCTTGGTAGTATCCTTCAGATGACAAATAATGTAACGCCATCCATACCAACGTATCCGACGCGCCGCATGGTCGGGATTGAGTTGGAGCTTGACGCGGCTCGCGGCGTTACGCTTAACCTGCCAACGAACACTCCCGGCTGGCAGGTTCAGTCAGACGGTAGCTTGAGGAATGGCCGCGAGATGGTCTTGAACCCTCCGCTGCAGCTTCCTGCAGCAGTCCCTATTGTTGAAAGTCTGTGCAGGAAGCTGGTTAACTTCAACGTCCACAAGACGGGAAGCCAGCATGTTCATGTCCAGGCCCACGATTATTTGCACAGCGACGCTTTTGACCTTGTCAAGCTCTACACCCATTTTCAACAGGTCCTGAACCACCTTGTTGGCCAGTCACGCATCAACAACCGCTACTGCCCTCCGTATCCGCGCGACATCACGCAGTCTCAGCTTATCGCGAAGTTTCAGCTTCAATCTCAGGTTCACGGCCGTGGCTCAGCCAAGTCGGCGCGAGTCTACAGCGTGGTGAACTGCGCGATGCTACGATGCATTGAGCCCACTCATCGGACGGTTGAGTTTCGACAGGGCAGCGTAAGCAAGCGAGCCATTTGCGTTGCGGGTTGGGCCACGCTGATGGTGGCCTTGGTGGACATCGCCAAGGACGATAAGGAGTTCATTGCGTCCATCGACCTTCGTGCTCGGCCTCTTGCCCTTCGTCCGCTGTTTGAGCAGTTCCTCGGGGTGCTTGAGCGGCATGAGCGGCGAATTGGAGCGACAGGCTTGAAGACGTGGGCTCAGTGGCGGTATGAATACCTTCATGGCACGCCAACAATCGCGCATGCTCGCAAGCTCTCGGAGGCCTTGATTGGCGGCCCGAAGGGGCTGTTCGGCATCTCCAAGCTGCTTGACACAAACCTGGCCTTCACGAAGAAGCTGATTGACTTTGCGGTGAGCCGAAATCTTGTGCAGAAGCATCCTCATCGCCCTATCTGGCAGGTGTCTTACGACATGCGGTCCGGAGATGACCTCACCTACCTTGAGCGGATGGCAGCGATGATGACCGAAGGCTCGATCAGTGAGATTGTCGAGGACGTTGAGGCCAGCGTTGATGCGGCGCTTAACCCACCGACTCCACCGGCTGGGCAAGCTTCCGCTGTTCCAGCTCCCACACCCTGATTCCGCTTGACGTGCCATCGTGCGCCATCGAGGCTTCCTGCACGATGGCCTGACTGACCGAGAGCTGCAGCTGCTCGGCCTCATGCACGCTCGCGGGCCCAACAAGCTGAACAATTATGCCAGTTTGCACCAGGAAAGCGCTCCCGATCAGCCCAGAGCTGCTTTCAACACGCTTGCATGTAATCCCACTATCATCCGGGACGTCTCCATAGCGAATCATTGCCGCAAGGCGATAGAGCCTTTGAAGCTGCGGAAACGAGCACTGAGGCGTTGCGACTTTCTTGAGGGCCAGCTGGTGGTGATTCATCTTTTCAGAAGAATCAGGCGAGAATCCGACTCCAATTGTAGCGGAAATTGAGGACGAGCTGGTTGCCAGCGTTTTTTGTTTGGGCCTGAGTGAAAACGAACACATAGCCCGTGTTGGTGCCCGCATCCCTTGCAGATTGAGTTGTTCCTATCCCAATGCTTCGAATTCCAGTAGACGTTCCAACGCCAGCTGAGAACGTGGCCTGCTTAATCATGTAGAATGAGTTGACAACATAGGCTGGTGAGGTGGACATCACAGCCGTCGCCAGCGTAGCACGAACAGTCGGGTCTGTGTTAAACGTGCTTGGTGCGGTCGAGTTCGTTGACAGAAACGCAACACTGTTGCCTGTTACCACTCCAGCGGGTTCGTTGCAATAGAACGCGTCGATGGTTGCGGGTGCGATTGCTGAGTTGCTAAGAGCTCCGTTTGATGATGAAATAGTTGAAACCCCGGGGAGCTGAAGTCGCTCTGTGCCTGTTGTGTCTGTGGCGGGCGAGATTGGCCACCCAAAAACTCCCATGCTTTTAGCCACACCTCCTGTGGATCCCATGTATAGTGCTAGCGCATACGCAACACGCAATCTCTCGCCATTGTTGACTGTCACTGATCCTCCGTTGATCAGCATCCGAGCGAATGAGGTGTTCGCAGTTCCTGGAATGGCGTTCCAGCACATCCCGATCTCAGTGTAATTTTTGGACCCACCCGTTCGAATGGGAAAGTCGTAAGTGCGTGTGTGGGTGATAAGCGGCGCGGCGATAACAGTTCCACAGAATGGCGAGCCGGTTAAATAGGTGTTTGTTCGCTCTTCCTGGGCCGTGTTAAATGAGGAGCTATTCTGGCTTGTCTTGTAAAACTGGAATGTCGTGGCCGCGACAGTTTGGGCGATGTTGACTGTTAGCGTTGAAACTCCGTTTACAACCGTGACCATCACATCGACCCCACCCGCTCCAAACTTAATCGAGTCACCAACAGCGATGCCTTGCGCGACAAAGTCAAATGTGCCTGAAACCATTGTGACTGTTTGGCCAGCTTGTTGAAGTGTGTCACCTCCTCCGTTAATCGATGTGGCAGCGGCACCTGTGCTGGCCTGCGCGTGAGTAAAGCAATCAGTGATGAGTCGAGGGCCGCCGAATGAACCACCGATTGTGTTCATCCCGTCGTTGAGGATCATGTTCGGCTGCCAGTCTGGGGCGCCGCGAAGAATCTCTCCATGACGGTCTACTACCCACCACCGCATGAAGCCTCGCATGGCGAGGCTTGTTATAGGAAGCAGGAGTCCGTTCGGGCTTTCAAACCATTCTGGCATGTTAATTGAGCACTCGGCTCCAATTGAAGCGGATGTTGATCGTTAGCGTGTGCGTGTTGGGCTTTTCTTGGGCGTTGTCCCACACGAGGACGTAGCCGTAATTTTGCGAAGGAAACACACTGCCGGTATTGTCACCCAGTGTTACGGAGCGTAGCGCCGTGGAGTTGGCGTCACCCGTCGCCCAGACGGATTGCTTAATAACGTAAAAAGAGTTCGTGACATACGAAGGT
>Ga0187893_10007854_pt1 | contig 17181 bp, 18 predicted proteins | sample MA1701074metaG_FD_139574 | JGI IMG/M metagenome (GOLD analysis project Ga0187893, IMG submission 139574) | White microbial mat communities from a basaltic lava cave in the Kipuka Kanohina Cave System on the Island of Hawaii, USA - MA170107-4 metaG ... | reverse complement strand
GCGGACCGCGCTCGACAACGTGCTGCTGCCGCTCGAGATCGTCGAGCCGCATCGGAGCCGCATGCGGCGCGAACGCGGGGCGTACCGCGCCAAGGCCCAGAAGCTCCTCGAATCGGTCGGCCTCGGCGGGTTCACCGGGAAGTTTCCCTGGGAGCTCTCCGGCGGCATGCAGCAGCGCACGTCGATCTGCCGCGCGCTCATCCACGAGCCCGAGATCCTGCTGCTCGACGAGCCGTTCGGCGCGCTCGACGCGTTCACGCGCGAGGAGCTGTGGTGCGCGCTGCGCGACCTGCAAGCCGCGCGCAAGGTGACGGTGATGCTGGTCACGCACGACCTGCGCGAGGCGGTGTTCCTCGCCGACACGGTGTACGTGATGTCGAGTCGGCCCGGACGTATCGTGCGCCGCTGCCCGGTACCGCTCGCGCGGCCGCGCGACCTCGATGTGACCTACACGCAGCCCTTCCAGGACATCGTGCACGAGCTGAGGAGCCTGATCCGTGGATAGGGGCGAGTTCGCCATCCGGGTGGTCTCGCCCGCGGTCTTCGTGGTGGCGATGTTCGTGCTGTGGGAGGTGGTGTGCAGGGCGCTCAACGTGCCGCTCACCATCCTGCCCGCGCCCTCCGACGTGTTCGGCGCGCTCTGGCAGTACCGCAAGCCGATCGCCGACAACTCCTGGGTCACGCTGTGGACCACGCTCGCCGGCTTCGGCATCGCCACCGCGTTCGGCCTCGCGCTCGGCATCGCGGTGGGCTGGCACCGCGCGCTCTACGCCGGCATCTACCCGGTGCTGATCGGCTTCAACTCGGTGCCCAAGGTGGCGGTGGTGCCGGTGCTGATCCTGTGGTTCGGGCTGGGCGAGATCCCGGCGATCCTGACCGCGTTCCTGATCTCGTTCTTCCCGATCGTGGTCAACGTCGCCACCGGCCTCGCCACCACCGAGCCCGAGCTCGAGGACGTGCTGCGCGCGCTCGGCGCCTCCAAGCTCGACGTGATGCGCAAGGTCGGCATCCCGCGCTCGCTGCCCTACTTCTTCGGCTCGCTCAAGGTCGCGATCACGCTCGCGTTCGTCGGCGCGGTGGTGTCGGAGACCGTCGGCTCGAACAAGGGCATCGGCAAGCTGATGCTGGATGCGCAGGCGGCGTTCCAGGTGCCGATCGTGTTCGCCGGCCTCCTGGTGCTCGCGGTGCTCGGCATCCTGCTCTACGCCGCCACCGCGGCGATCGAGGCTCGCTTCACCGGGTGGGCTTTCCGCGGCCAGGCGAGCCGCTAGGCTCGTCCCCGCGAAGGCGGGGACCCAGTTTAAAATCCCTCATGGCGCGCGTCCCGTACGAAGACGAGATCATCATCTCCTGGGTCGAGCTGCACCGCGACGCGCGCTACCTCTCCGAAGTGCTGCATCAGAAAGGCCCCTGGAAGGGCATCATCGCGGTGACGCGCGGCGGGCTGGTGCCGGCGGCGCTGGTGGCGCGCGAGCTCGACATCCGCCTGATCGACACGATCTGCGTCACGAGCTACGACGCCGGCGCGGCGGGCGCGGCGGCGCAGGAGCAGGGAAGCGTGCAGGTGCTGAAGGGCGTGAGCGGCCAGGGCGAGGGCTACCTCCTGATCGACGACCTCGTCGACACCGGCAGGACCGCGCAGGTCGTGCGCCAGCAACTGCCCAAGGCGCACTTCGCCTGCCTGTACGCCAAGCCCGCCGGGCGGCCGCACGTCGACACCTTCGTCAAGGAGTTCAAGCAGACGAAGTGGATCCACTTCCCGTGGGACATCGAGTACAAGTTCGCGACGCCAATCAAGGACGGCGGGCGGGTGGTCGCGGGCCCATGAAGCTGCAGCTCGTCATCGGGAACAAGAACTATTCGTCGTGGTCGATGCGGCCCTGGGTGCTGCTGCGCCAGGCGCAGATCCCCTTCGAGGAGGTCCAGCTCAGGTTCGGCGAGGCGGGCGGCAAGCTCACCGTTCCCGGGGTCGAAAAATATTCCGCGGCGCGCAAGGTGCCGGTGCTCGTGATCGACGGCGAGCCGGTGTGGGACTCGCTCGCCATCTGCGAGACCGTGGCCGAGATGTTCCCCGACAAGCACCTGTGGCCCGAGACGCCCGAAGCGCGCCGCGTCGCGCGCTCGGCGTGCGCCGAGATGCACTCGGGCTTCCAGGCGCTGCGCGGCAAGATGCCGATGAACATCCGCACCCGCTATCCCGGCAAGGGCCTGACGCCCGAATCGCAGCGCGACATCGATCGCGTGGTCGCCCTGTGGACCGAGTGCCGCGAGCGCTTCGGCGGCGCGGGGAGCCTGCTGTTCGGCAAGTTCTCGGTCGCCGACGCCTTCTTCGCGCCGGTCGTGATGCGTTTCCGCGCCTACGACGTGAAGCTGTCGCGCGTCGCGCAGGAGTATTGCGAGGCGGTGCAGGCGCTCGCCGCGGTGCGCGAGTGGTGCGATGCCGCGCGCCGCGAGACCGAGTTCGTCGCCGAAGACGAGCCCTACGCGAAGAAGTGAAAGCCTACATCGTCGGCGGCGCCGTTCGGGATGAGCTCCTCGGCCTGCCGGTCAAGGAGCGCGACTACGTAGTGGTCGGCGCCACCCCCGAAGAGATGGAGCGCCAGGGCTTCAAGCCGGTCGGCAAGGATTTCCCGGTCTTCCTCCACCCGCGCACCCGCGAAGAATATGCATTGGCAAGAACGGAAAGAAAAAGCGGACGCGGCTACAAGGGTTTCAAGGTCTACGCCTCGCCCGAGGTCACCCTCGAACAGGACCTGAAGCGCCGCGATCTCACGATTAACGCCATCGCCAAGGCGGAGGACGGCACCCTCGTCGATCCCTTTCACGGGGAGAAAGATCTGCGCGATGGGGTGCTGCGCCATGTCAGCGATGCTTTCGCCGAAGACCCGGTCCGGATCCTGCGCGTCGCGCGCTTCGCCGCGCGCTTCGGCTTCCGGGTCGCCGACGAAACCCTGAAATTGATGAAACGCATGGTCGCCTCGGGCGAGGTCGACACCCTGGTCGCCGAGCGGGTGTGGCAGGAATTCTCCAAGGGCCTTGCCGAGCCGCATCCCGAGCTGATGTTCGACGTCCTGAAGCGCTGCGGTGCCTTAAGGAAGATCTTTCCCGAGCTCAAGCGGTGGCCCAAGAAGTTTTCCGGGTCGGTCCCGGTGCGCTTCGCGCTGCTCGCGTGGCCGCTCGAGGAGGCCGGGGTGAACGCGCTGGGCAAGCGGCTGCGCGCGCCGAACGACGTGCGCGAGCTCGCGCTGACCGCATCCCGGAGCAAGGAACTATTGAAGAGCAAGGCTCCCGAAAAGCTGCTCGATCTCCTCAAGCGTGCAGACGCATTGCGCCGCCCGGAGCGCTTCGGCGAGCTGCTCGAGGCCGCGCGGCTCGCGGACCCGCGCCTCGACACCGCGCGCCTGGAGCGCGCGCGCCAGGCGGCGGCGGGCGTGGATGCCGGCGCCATTGCGGCGAAGGCGAAATCGCCGTCGCAGATCGCCAAGCTCGTGGACGAGGCCCGCCTGGGGGCGATCAGATCGCTTTGCTGATCAGCCAGACCAGCAGCGAAAAGACCAGCGTGCTTGCCAGCGGAATGTAGTAGATTCGCCCGCGCAGCGGGACGCTGAAGTCCCCCGGCAGGCGCCATGCACCGAAACGCTGCGCGATCACCGAAAACACCACCAGCAACAACAGGACCGTCACCAGCCACTTCACCATGATCGAACTCTATACCTGGAGCACCCCGAACGGCCGCAAGGTTTCCATCATGCTCGAGGAATGCGGCCTGCCGTACAACGTGCACAAGATCAACATCGGCACGAACAAGGAGCAGTTCACGCCCGAGTACCTGAAAATCAACCCGAACGGCAAGATTCCCTCGATCGTCGACCCCGACGGCCCCGGCGGCAAGCCGATCGCGATGATGGAGTCGGGCGCGATCCTGATCTACCTCGCCGACAAGACGAAGCGGTTTTTTCCTGAAAATCGAAAATATGAAGTTCTGCAGTGGCTCATGTTCCAGATGGGCGGGGTGGGGCCGATGTTCGGGCAGGCGCACCACTTCATGCGCGCGAAGAAGGACGAGGTCCCTTACGGCAGCGAGCGCTACGGCAACGAGGCGAAGCGGCTCTATGGCGTGATGGACAAGCACCTCGCGAAGAGCCCGTTCTTTGCGGGCGAGTATTCGATTGCCGACATCGCCATCTACCCGTGGGTCGCGCGCTACGAATGGCACCGCGTCGACCTCGCGGCGTTCCCCAATGTGAAGCGCTGGTTCGACAAACTCGGCGCGCGGCCTGCCGTGGTGAAGGGCATGGCGGTACCAAGCTGAGCTAGGGAAGTCTGAGGAAGTTACCCCCGCGAAGGCGGGGGCCCATTTTTCTTTTTTAAAACATGGGTTCCCGCGTTCGCGGGAACGACCATTCGTTGCTTTCTCAGAATTTCCCTAGGTCTGGTAGAGCCCTTCGTCGTCCGGCGAAGGCTCGGCGTCGTAGATCTCCAGCGCCGGATCGGCGCGGTGCAGCCGCTCGGGGAGCCAGGTGGCGATCGCCGGGAACGCGAAGAGGAGCGCGATCACCACCGCCTGCACCGCCATGAACTCGAGCATGCCCTTGAAGATGGTGGCGAGCGGCCAGTCGGGCACCACCTGCTTCAAGTAGTACCCCGACATCGCGACCGGCGGCGACAGGAACGCGGTCTGCAGGGTCACTGCGATGAGCGCGCCGAACCACACCATGTCGATGCCGAGCGCCGCCACCACCGGGTAGAAGATCGGCACGAACACCAGCACGATCGCCGGCCATTCGAACGGCCAGCCGAGCAGGAACACCAGCGCCACCACGAGCAGCAGCATGAGCGTCGGCGGCAGGGAGAGGCCAAGCAGCCACTCGGTGATCCACGCGGCGGTGCCCAGGCGCGCGAACACCGCGCCGAAGATGTTCGACGCGACCGCGAGGAACAGCACCATGCTGGAGGTGGCGAGCGTGCGCAGCAGCGCGCGCTTCAGCCCGGCCCAGTCGAGCCGGTTGTACGCGAGCGCGAGGTAGAACGCGCCGAGCGCGCCCACGCCCGCAGCCTCGGTGGGCGTCGCGATTCCCGCCAGGATCGCGCCGAGCGTCGCGGCGACCAGCACCGCGAGCGGCACGACGCCGATCACCGCGTCGCGCAAGGCGCCGAGCGAGGCGGTGCGCAGCTCGCGCGGCAGCGGCGGCCCGAGCGCCGGATCGAGCTGGCAGCGGATCAGGACGTACGCCAGGTACGCCCCGGCGAGCAGGAACCCGGGCAGCATCGCGGCGGCGTACAGGTCGACCACCGAAACGCTGATGATCGGGCCGAGCACCAGCAGCATCACCGAGGGCGGGATCAGGATGCCGAGCGTGCCGCCGGCGGTGATCGCGCCCGCCGCGAGCCGCGCGTCGTAGCCGGCGCGCAGCATCAGCGGCGCCGCCATCAGCCCGAGCACCGGCACCGCGGCGCCGACGATCCCGGTCGCCATGGCGAACAGCGTCGCGGTGAGGATCACCACCGCGAACAGCGAGCCGCGCACCGGCGCGAGCAGCTGGCGCAGCGCGAGGAACAGGCGCTCCATCAGGCCGGCCTGCTCGACGATGTAGCCCATGAAGACGAACAGCGGCACCGCCGCGAGCAGCTCGTCGCGCATGATGCCGGTCGCCTGGAAGAACGCGAGGTCGAACACGCGGCTTCCCAGCACCAGCGAGCCGAACCCGAACGCGAGCACGAGGAGCGTGAACGCCACCGGGAAGCCGATGAAGATCGCGCCCATCATCACGAGCAGCATCGCAAGGCCGATCAGCGCTTCCATGCGTGGATGCTTTTCAGGAGCTCCGAGACGCCCTGCAGCAGGAGCAGCGCCGCGCTAGCGGGCACCAGCGCCTTCAGCGGCCACAGCGGCGGGAACCAGGAGGTGTCGGCCGAGCGCTCGCCGATCGCGAACGAGCTCCAGGTCGCCTCCAGCCCGGCGACCAGGAACAGCGCCATCCCCGGGAAGAAGCACGCGAGGTAGGCGACGATCTCGATCGCCGCGCGCGTGCGCGGCCGCCACCGCTCCCACAGGAAGTCGGTGCGCACGTGCGCGCCGACGCGCAGCGCGTACGCGGCGCCGAGCATGAACAGCGCCGCGTACAGCATGTAGATGGTCTCGTAGGCCCAGGAGGTCGGCGCGTCGAACAGGTAGCGCGCGACGACCTCCCAGGCGACCGCGCCGGCGAGCGGCGCGAGCAGCCACGCGAACGCGAGGCCGCTCCGCTCGGTGAAGCGGTCGATCGCTTGGGCGATGCGCAGCATCAGCTCTTCGGCTTGCGCGCGTGTCTTGCCAGGAAGGCGTTGATCTCCTCGACCCGGAGCCGCGGCTCCCAGGGCGCCGGCTTCGAGCTCACGACGCGGTTCATCCACTCCATGTTCTCCTGCATGCGCGCCACCACCACGCGCCATTGCGCGGCGGTGTAGCGCCGCGGATCGGGCAGCACGTGGCACTGGTTGCACGCCATCCGGAAGGCCTCGCCGGACGGGCGGTTGACGTCGGGGTAGCGCGCCGGGTCGAGCGGCGTCTGCGCGTGGCGCTGCAGGTAGCCGACGATCGCTTTGGTGTCCTCGGCGTCCGGCGCCTTCACGCCGGCCATCATCTCGGCCATCAGCGTGCCCATGTTTCCCTTGCCTTCCATGCGCAGCACCATGCGATCGACGATGCCGGACCACTTGGCGGCGTCGTGCATCGCCGGGTTCGGCAGGTTATGGCATTGCACGCAGTACGCGATCAGCAGGCGGGCGCCGCGCGACTTGGGCTGCGGCAGCTGGCGCGCGCCGAAGGCCGGCGGCAGGATGCGCTCGAGCATCGGGCCGTGCGGACTCGCTTCCCAGCGTTTCTTGGCCTCTGAAATCTCATCGGCCCACGCCGGGCTGATGAAGAGCACGACTGCCGCCAGAATCCTCACGGTCAAAGCGTATTAGAACGCTCGCCACGTGAAAACCCCGCGAGCGGCAGTTTCACGCCGCGCCCCACCGCGAGCACCTTGAACAGCTCGCCCATCTCGGCCGGCGAGAGCAGCGTCTGCGCCTGCGCGGCGATCGGCGCGTAGCGCAGGGCGTTCTCGACGTTCGCCTGCGCGAGCACCTCGGTGATGCCGCAATTGACGAGGAACTGCGCCTGCGTCGCGTAGCCGAGCAGCTCGAGCCCGCCTTCGCGCGCGGCGCGCGCCAGCGCGCTGAAATCCACGTGCGCAGTGATGTCCTGCGCGCCGGGCCGCTCGAACGGATCGCCGTGCGCGCGGTGGCGCGCGTGGCACATGAGCGTGCCCATCGAGCGCTGGGGGTGGTAGTACTCGTGGCGCGGGAAGCCGTAGTCGATCACGAAGATCGCCCCCTGCTCGAGCCGCTCGGCGAGGCTGCGCATCCACGCTCGCGCCGCGAGGCCGATCTCGCTTTCATAGGGGTTTGGGACGTGAATGTCACTCGCAGCTTCCAGGAGGTGCCCGCTGGCAGATCGCTCGGCCCAGGTCAGCTCGCCGGAGACTCCGCGTTCCATGATCCCCTCGGCGCGCCACGCGAGCGCGTGCACCGGCAGCGCATCGACCACCTCGTTGGCGATGACCACGCCATGCCACGCCTCGGGGAGCCGGTCGAGGAACTTCACCTTGTCGCCCAGGCGCGCTCGCTGGCGCTCGCGCAGCGCGGCGCTGGTCTCGAGGATCAGGTAGTCGCGCTCGAGCTCCTTCAGCAGCGTTTCGGCGAGCGCTCCGCTTCCCGCTCCGAGCTCCAGGATGGGACCTTCGATCTCTTTCAGTTGCCTCGCCAGGGTCCGGCCGAAGAGCTTGCCCAGCTCGGGCGCGGTGACGAAGTCTCCTTGCGCGCCGAGCTGCCGGTCGCCGCGCGCGTAATAGGCCCGCAGCGCGAGCTCCATATAGCGAGCGAACGAGATCCATCCGCCGGCGGCGGCGATCTCCTTCTGCAGGCGCTCAATCATGCTGGCAATCTAACCTAGAATCTGCGCATGCAAGGCAAGGTGGCGCTGGTGACCGGCGGGGCGCGGCGAGTCGGCGCGGCGATCGCGCGTCACCTGCACGCCGCGGGCGCGAGCGTGCTCATCCACTACCGCGACTCGGAGGCCGACGCGGCGAGGCTCGAGGCCGAGCTGAACGCGGCGCGCCCGAAGAGCGCGGCAAGGGTGAAAGCCGAGCTCCTCGCGCCGATCGCGCCGCGCGCGCTGGTCGGCGCGGCAGTGGAAAGCTTCGGCCGGCTCGACCTGCTGGTGAACAACGCCTCGACCTTCTTCCCGGTCGCGGTGGGGGAGATGGAATCGTCGCACTGGGAAGAGCTCATCGGCTCGAACCTGCGCGCGCCGCTCTTCATCGCGCAGCAGGCCGCTCCCGAGCTCGCGAAGCACGAGGGCTCGATCGTGAACATCGTCGACATCCATGCCGAGCGGCCGCTGAGGGGCTACGCGCTCTACAGCATCGCCAAGGCGGGGCTCGCCGCGATGACGCGCGCGCTCGCGCTCGAGCTCGCGCCGCGCGTGCGGGTCAACGGCGTCGCCCCGGGCGCGATCGCGTGGCCCGAGGACGGACAGTTCGCCGAGGCCGAGCGCGCGCGCATCCTCGCCGGCACGCCGCTCGGGCGCGTTGGCTCACCCGACGACGTCGCGCGCGCGGTGCATTTCCTCGCCGGCGCGCCCTACGTCACCGGGCAGATCCTGGCGGTCGACGGCGGCCGCTCCATCTTCCTCTAGGAGCCCCCATGGCCTGGCTCTGGCTCACGCTCGCCGGTCTGCTCGAAGTCGTCTGGGCGGTCGGGCTCAAGTACACCGACGGCTTCACGCGCCTCCTCCCCTCCGCGATTACGTTCGCCGCGATGGTCGCGAGCGTCTACTTCCTCGCGCTCGCGGTGCGCACCATCCCGATCGGCACCGGCTACGCCGTCTGGACCGGCATCGGCGCGGTCGGGGTGGCGATCCTCGGCATGGTCCTTTTCGATGAGCCACGTACGCTCTTGCGGATTGGCTCCATCTTGCTCATCGTCGCGGGTATCGCTGGTCTAAAGCTCGTTACTCCGATCTAGGGCTGGCTGTCACGAAGCCGATTGGACGGCGCGTTGGCTCGGGCGGTGCCATAAGGCGGCGCAGCGCTTCGATGACTTCCCTAAACTGAGATCGAGTATCTGCTGCCAAGGTATCGTGCTTCAGAGCTAATGTTTCAGTTTCCCTTTCGAGTTCCTCGAGTTTCTTCGCTAGCTCCTTATGGCTTGCGAGCGTCTCTCGAAGGCGCACGAAGGCGCGCACGACGAACACCGATACTTCAATTGCACGGCGAGAACTAAGAACATTGGCCGCCATCAACGCACCATGTTCGGTAAAGGCATGCGGCGCGTACCGCCGGCCACCACGTCCCCGGTGTTTGTTTGAGGTCGCATTTTGCGACCTCAAACGTGCAACTTCTTGATCGGTCAATGAAAATACGAAGTCGAGCGGGAAGCGCCTGCGGTTTCTGCGGACCTGTTCATTGAGCCTTTTCGTGCTAACGGAGTAGAGCGCGGCGAGATCGGAGTCGAGCAGCACTTTTTCTCCTCGCACAAGGACGATGCGGGTGCTAATACGCTCCGGAGTTGTCGCCAGTGCACCTCCCACGATTGCTCAACGGTTGCGCCGCCGGAAGGATGACACCCGCTCCTGCGCGGTACACTCACGGCCCTCATGAAAGCTCAGGCCATCCGCCTCCATCGCGACCCGCGCAAGGCCGACTACGAGGCCGGCAAGCTCGCGAAGCGCCTGCGCCGGCAGGTCGGCGAGGCGATCGCAGACTTCAAGATGATCGAGGCGGGCGACAAGGTCATGGTCTGCCTCTCGGGCGGCAAGGACAGCCACGGGCTTTTGGACTTGCTCATGAGTCTGAAAACCAAGGCCCCTGTGGAGTTCGACTTGATCGCGGTCAATCTCGACCAGAAGCAGCCCGGGTTCCCGGCGCACGTGCTGCCCGGGTACCTGGAGTCGCGCGGCGTGCCGTTCCGCATCGTGGAGCAGGACACCTATTCGGTGGTGAAGCGCGTGATCCCGGAAGGCAAGACGCTGTGCTCGCTGTGCTCGCGGCTGCGCCGCGGGGCGCTGTATCGCGTCGCGGGCGAGCTCGGCGCGACCAAGATCGCGCTCGGCCACCACCGCGACGACATCCTCGCGACTTTTTTCCTGAATCTGTTCCACGGCGGGCAGCTGAAGGCGATGCCGGCGAAGCTCGTGTCGGACGATTCCCGACACGTGGTGATCCGGCCGCTCGCCTACGTCGCCGAGCACGACCTCGCGGCCTACGCCGAGGCGAAGCGCTTCCCGATCATCCCGTGCACCCTTTGCGGCTCGCAGGACAACCTCGAGCGCAGGCAGGTGGGCGAGATGCTGCGCGACTGGGAGCGGCGCCAGCCGGGGCGGGTGGAATCGATCCTGCGCGCGCTGACCGAGGTCAGGCCGTCGCACCTTCTCGATCGGCAGCTCTTCGACTTCTCGAAGCTGAGGTGAAACCGACCGTTCTCGAGTTGAGGCGAAAAAAAGGCGCCAGGCTCGCGATGTTGACGGCGTACGACTATCCCAGCGCGCGGCTGGTGGCCGAGGCGGGCATCGATCTGATCCTGGTGGGCGATTCGCTCGGCATGGTGGTGCTCGGCTACGAGTCCACGGTTCCGGTGACGATGGACGAGATGGTGCACCATACCAAGGCGGCGCGGCGCGGTGCGCGCGAAGCTTTCCTCATCGGCGACCTGCCGTTCCTTTCCTGCGGTACGCCCGAGCAGGGGCTCGCGGCCGCCGCGCGCCTCATGAAGGAAGGCGGAGCCGATTCGGTCAAGCTGGAGGGCGGAGCCGAAGTGGTGCCGGTCGTCGAGGCGCTGGTCCGCGCCGGCGTCCCCGTGCTCGGGCACGTCGGCCTCACGCCGCAGACGGCGTCGGCGCTCGGCGGCTATCGCCTCCAGGGCAAGGACGCGGCGAATGCGCGCCGCATTCTGGATGGGGCAGTGGCGCTCGAGCGCGCGGGCTGCTGGGGCGTGGTGCTCGAGCTTGTGCCGGCGCCGCTTGCGCGCCTGATTACCGCGCGCATCGGAATTCCGACCATCGGCATCGGCGCCGGGCCGTCTTGCGACGGCCAGGTGCTCGTGTTCCACGACCTTGTCGGGCTGTACGCGGGATTCACACCGAGCTTCGTCAAGCGCTACGCCGAGGCGGGCGCGACGATTCGCGACGCCGTGGCGCGCTACGCCGCCGAGGTGCGCGACGGCAGCTTCCCGGGCGAGGGCAAGAGCTTCGGCATCAGCGACGAGGTCCTGAAGGAGCTCCAGGGCGCCTAGAGGCGCGGTCGAATCATTACAGAGCGCCTAAGCGCGACGTGTCGGCCATCCTGCGCATGACGCAGGCCTGGCTTTCCGTCCCGTCATCTGGGCCGGCTAGAATGCATTTCAGCCGCCAAGAAACCATGCCGCGCTGCCTGACCCGCTTCTTCGCCGCCTCGAGCCTCCTCGGGCTGGTCGCCTTCGGGGGTGCCTCGGTCACCGCCAAGAACGCGGCCAGCGTCGCGCCCGATCCCGCCTTGGTGCGCGAGCCCGTGGTGCAGGTGTGGGGCGCGCGCACCCGGGGCATCAAGGGCCTGTTCGGCGTGCATACCTGGATCGCGGTCAAGCCCGAAGGCGCCCGCGAATACACCGTATATGAAGTCGTCGGCTGGCAGCTGCGCTGGTCGGACAGCGTGCTGGTGGTCCGCAACCGCGCGCCGGACCGCTGGTTCGGGACGGAAGGCGAGCTCTACGCCGAGAAGCGCGGCGCCGGGGTCGACGAGCTGATCCGCCGGATCGACAAGGCGGCGCGCGAGTATCCCTATGTCAACACCTACACCCTGTGGCCGGGCCCGAACTCGAACACCTTCGTCGCCTGGATCGCGCGCCAGGTGCCCGAGCTCCAGGCCGATCTGCCGGCCACCGCGATCGGCAAGGACTACATCGGCGGCACCGTGCTCTCCAGGGCGCCGAGCGGCAGCGGCTACCAGGTCTCGCTGCGCGGGCTGCTCGGGGTGGCGGCGAGCGGGGTCGAGGGCCTGGAGCTCAACTTCCTCAGCCTCAACTTCGGCGTCGGCCCCTCGGGCCTCAAGCTCCCGGTCGTCGGCCGCATCGGCGCGCCGCGCGTCCAGGCCGCGGCCGAGCAGCCGATCACGCCCTAGCTGGTCTTGACGTAGCTCACTTCCAGGCAGACGTTCAGCACTGCCTGGCGCTTCTCTTCCTTCACGATCTTCAGCGCTTTCTCCAGCGCCGGCATCAGTTGCTTCGGCTCGGTGACGCGCTCGCCGTGGCCGCCCGAGGCCTGCACCACGTGCTCGAAGCGCGGCGAGGGCTCGAGCGTGGCGAACGGAGGCGCCTTCTCTTCTGCAGCAAAACCCGCTGGATACGTCGAGAGCGTGGACCGATGCACCGCCGCCCAGCGGGCGTTGTTGGCGATCACGAACAGCACCGGCAGGCGCATCGCCTCCGAGACGTAGTGCGTCGCGGTCGGGTTGCCGAACATGTAGGCGCCGTCGCCGACCGCGCAGATCACGGTCTTCTCGGGCGAGGCGAGCTTGGCGCCTAGCGCCGCGCCCATGCCCCAGCCGAGGCCCCCGGCGGAGGGGTTGCCGAAATAGCGCCCGGGCTCCTTGATCACCATCTCCTCGAGCACCGTCGGGTACTCGTTGACGAGGATGGTTTTGTCGTCGAGCACGCGGTTCACGCACGCGGAGAGCCACTTGCCTGTGATCGTCTTGGGCATCGGGTCTGTGCCGCCCCTGGCTTTCTGCCTCGTTTCATCGGAAAGCGCAGAGACGGCCTTGCGGCGCTCCTCGATCTGCTTGGTCGACACGGCCTGCTTCTGCGCCGCGCGCCATAGCGTCTGCAGCGTCGGCGCCACCGCGCCGGTGAGCGCGATGTCGGCGCGGAAGCCGCGCAGGGGGTAGGCGGCGAACAGGGGATCGGGTCCGACGTGGATCACTTTCGCTTCGGCCCTGGGCTTGCCCTCCTTGGGGATCCAGGGCACGTCGCACTCCACGACCAGGACGACGTCCGCCTCCTTCAGCAGCGCGTGCGGGTCCCAGCCGCAGTGCATCGGGTGCTCGGTGGAAAGCGCGAGGTGCCGCGGCCGGTAATGCACCACCGGCACCGCCAGCGTCTGCGCGAGCTGCTCGATCGCGCGGGCGGACTCCTGGGTGCGCCCGCCGCTCGCGGTAATGAGCAGCGGATGCTGCGCGTTGCCCAGCAGCTTGGCGGCCTCCTCGAGCGCCTCGGGGTCGGCCGCCGGAGGCGATGCGGGAACGATCGTGGAAGCTTCAGAAAAGCTTCCCGTTGGGAGACCTGACGCCAAAACCTCTCTTGGCAGCGTCACGTAGACGGGGCCCTGCGGCTCGCTCTTCGCGATGGCGAGCGCGCGGTCGATCACGGTCTCGACCTGCTCGGCGTGGCGCAGCTCGTAGTCCCACTTCACGAACTCGCGCAGCATGCCGCCCTGGTCGAAGTGCTCCTGCGCCCAGTGGATGTAGTTGTTGCGCGCGGCGGGCAGCGCGCCGGACTCGGTGATCGGCGTGCGCCCCGCGGTGAAGAGGATCGGCACGTTCTGGCGCGAGGCGTTGATCAGGCCGTTCAGCGAGTTCGCGGTGCCGACGCCGACGTGGACCATCATCGCCTGCGGGCGGCCGCTCACCATGGCGTAGCCGTGCGCCATCGCCACCCCCATGTTCTCGTGCGGCACGATCACGATCTGCGGCAGGCGCCAGCCGAGCTTCCGACCCTTGGCGTAGGCCTCGACCACCGGCGCGAAGTCGGTGCCGCCGTTGGCGAAGAGATACTCGATGCCGCGCGCCGCGAGCAGGCCGAGCCAGGCGTCGGCGGCGGTTTCGGGCTTGAAGGTGACGGGATGGTCGGGTTTCATCCGTGCTCTCCAAACGGGGTATTGTCAAACTCAGATTGACAGCCTAGACTTCGCAACCAACACCATGAGCATGACCTGCGCGGAGCGACTCGTCGAGATGTTCGGCAGCCAGGCCGAGGTCGCGCGCGCCTTCCAGCTCGACCGCGCGGTGGTGCATAACTGGGTCAAGACCGGCTACGTGCCGGCGCGCTGGGCGGGCGAGGTCGAGCGCGTCACGCAGGGCCGCATCAGCGCGGTGGATATCATCAACGAAGCCAGCGTAAAAAACCCGGTGCGCGTCAAATCGCGCCCCGAGAACGCCCCGTTTGGAATCATCTCCGAGGAAAACATGACTCAATACGCCCCCGCGAAGCGCATCCAGTCCTTCCACCCGCCGCAGCGCACGCTGATGGGGCCGGGGCCGACCGAGATCCACCCGCGCGTGCTCACCACCATGAGCCAGCCGGCGATCGGCTACCTCGACCCGGTGTTCGTCGAGATGATGGAGGAGCTGAAGGCGCTGCTGCGCTACGTCTACCAGACCAGGAACGCGCTCACCTTCCCGCTCTCGGGCCCGGGCTCGGTCGGCATGGAGTACTGCTTCGTCAACATGGTGGCACCGGGCGACAAGGTGATCGTGTGCCAGAACGGCGTCTTCGGCGGCCGCATGCTCGAGAACGCGCAGCGCGTCGGCGGCAACCCGGTGGTGGTCGAGGACAAGTGGGGCAGCCCGGTCGATCCGCAGAAGCTCGAGGACGCGCTGAAGAAGAACAAGGACACGAAAGTGGTCGCTTTCGTGCAAGCCGAGACCTCGACCGGCTGCCAGTCGGACGCCAGGCTCCTCACGCAGATCGCGCACAAGCACGGCGCGCTGGTGCTGGTGGACGCCGTGACCTCGCTCGCCGGCTCGCCGGTCAAGGTCGACGAGTGGGAGATCGACGCCATCTACTCGGCGAGCCAGAAATGCCTGTCGTGCACGCCGGGCCTGTCGCCGGTGTCGTTCTCCGAGCGCGTGGTCGAGCAGGTGAAGAAGAGAAAGGACAAGATCCACAGCTGGTTCATGGACATGAACCTGCTGCTCGGCTACTGGAACGCCACCATCCGCACCTACCACCACACCGCGCCGACCAACTCGCTTTTCGCGCTGCACGAAGCGCTGCTGCTCATCCGGGAGGAAGGCCTGGAGAATTCCTGGGCGCGCCACCATCGCCATCACATCGCCCTCAAGGCGGGGCTGGAAGCGATCGGCCTCAGGTTCCTGGTCGAGGAAAAGCACCAGCTGCCGCAGATGAACGCGGTGTATTGCCCCGAAGGCGTCGACGAGGCCGCGGTCAGGAAGACGCTGCTCGACGAGTTCGGCCTGGAGATCGGCGCGGCGCTCGGGCCGTTGAAGGGCAAGATGTGGCGCTTCGGCCTGATGGGCTACAGCTGCCGGCCGGACAACGTGATGCTGTGCCTGACGGCGCTCTCCTCGGTGCTCTCGGACATGGGCCAGCCGGTGCACGTCGGCGATGCCGAGGCCGCGGCGCACGGCGCGTACGCCCAGATGCACGTCAAGGACGCGCAGCGGAAGAAGCGGGCAGCCTGATCTAGTTGGACACGCTGACTCACGCCCTGTCGGGGGCGCTGCTCGCGCGCGCGACCGCGCCCAAAGACGCGCCGCCGCGCTCGCTTCCCAGGCGCGTCGCCGCGGGCTTCTTCGCCAGCGCGGCGCCCGACCTCGACTTCGTCGTCGGCTTCGTCGGTCCGGTCGAGTACCTGCTCTCGCACCGCGGGGTCACGCATTCGGTGCTGCTGCTGCCGGCGTGGGCGCTCGTCTTTTCCTGGATCCTGGCGAAGCTGCTGCGCGAGCCGGGCGGCTGGCGCGCGCTCTACGGCGTGACCGCCCTGGGACTCGGCGCGCACATCGCCGGCGATCTCATCACCAGCTACGGCACGATGATCTTCGAGCCGGTTTCCGACTGGCGCGCGGCGATCGGCACCACCTTCATCATCGACCTGTGGTTCAGCGGCATCATCCTCGCGGGCCTGGTGTTTTCCGCGGTGTTCTTCAGAAGCAGGATTCCTGCGGTCGCGGCGAGCGTGGTGCTCGTTGGCTATGTCGGTTTCCAATACCTGCAGAAAGAACGTGCGACCGAGCTCGGCGTGCAGTACGCAAAATCCCTGGGGCTGCGCGATGCGCGCGTAGCAGTGCATCCACGGCCGGTGTCGCCCTTCAACTGGACGGCGTTCGTGAGCGACGAGGAGACGCACCGCTTCGCGCACGTGAACCTGGTGCGCAAGGAGCCGCGCCGCTACGCCCCGGGCGACGGCTTCGTGGCGCGGATCGATTCGCCCTACATGCCGGTCGAGCAGGCGATCTGGGTGACGCGCCGCCGCTACGGAGAGACCGACCGCGAGCTGATCCGCGAGGCCTGGAACTCGGAATCGCTCGGGTTCTTCCGCTGGTTCGCCGACCTGCCGGCGTTCGACGGGATGAGCGAAGGCTCGAACTGCGTGTGGTTCACCGACCTGCGCTTCCTCACCCCGGGCCGCGACACGCTGCCGTTTCGCTTCGGCGCCTGCCGCGACAAGCCGGGCGAGGCGTGGCGCGCCTACGAGCGTGCCGAGGGCGGGGCCAGGATCCTGCTGCGCTAGCGCCTGATCTGCGAGACGAAGCGCTCGGCGAGCTGCGGCTGCCGGGAATAGGCGTCGAGCACCGGCTGCATCCGGTCGAGCGTTTGCAGCCGCTCGCCCGGCGTCGGGTGGGTCTTGAACATCAGCGCGATCGCCGAGTCCTGCGCGCTTATCGACTGCAGGGTCTGCAGCACCGACGGCAAGCCGTAGGCGTCGTAGCCGGCGCGCGCCGCGATCACCACGCCGAGCCGGTCGGCCTCGAGCTCGTCGGACTTGTCGAGCCCCCGGGTGTACATCTCGGTGCCGAAGGCGATCAGCTTGTCGCGCGCCGGGCCGGCGCGGTCCCGCAGAGCCGCGCCCATCGCGTCGCCGGCGAGCGCGGTCTGCGCGCCCTTCTGGATCGCCTTGAGGTGGTGCTTCCTCAGGACGTGCACGATCTCGTGGCCGAGCACGCCGGCGAGCTCGGCCTCGTTGCGCATCCGCTCGAGCAACCCGCGGGTGATGAAGATGGTTCCGCCGGGCACGGCGAACGCGTTGACGTTGGCGTGGTCGAGCACGCCGAACTGCCACGGCAGGTCGGGGCGCTCGGTCTGCGCCGCGAGCCAGCGCCCGACGTGGTTGACGTAGCGCTGCAGCCGCGGATCGGCCACTAGCGGCGCGGCGCCGAGCAGGCG
>Ga0187893_10007853_pt1 | contig 17185 bp, 15 predicted proteins | sample MA1701074metaG_FD_139574 | JGI IMG/M metagenome (GOLD analysis project Ga0187893, IMG submission 139574) | White microbial mat communities from a basaltic lava cave in the Kipuka Kanohina Cave System on the Island of Hawaii, USA - MA170107-4 metaG ... | reverse complement strand
TTAATAAGGAAAGCCGCCTTTACCGCCTTCGCGTGCGGGAGAGAACACCCAATCCCAGCGCGACCAAAGTCACGCTGGCGGGCTCAGGGATGGGTTCGACCTCGGCTATGCCCAACAATTGTTGATCTCCGCTCAAGTCATTCCACCGGCTGAAGAACCAGTTCAAGTCGACGTAATCCTCATTCCCCCCCTGGTTGTTCGGCTCGCCCGAGAACCAGTTGGTGTAGGTTACGGCTTGCCCGCTGGTCCAAGCGAATGTGCCCTCCAGCGCCCGGTCCGTAAACCCAATCCACATGTTCGTTTGAAAGAGGTTAAATTCACCGACAAGAAACGTATTCTCGGTTCCGTCATTGATCGTCACCAAGTGACCACCCAGAGACATTGCCTCCGCTTCCTGTTCCAGCCAGGTCTTCGCGTCCAATAAATGGTATGTATGTCCGGCATACACCGCAGTCTGAATCACGGCCGCGTTTACTGCATCCGGCGCCGCACAGAGCAGCATGCCAATGGCGCTCACCACAAGGCTGGCTCTCATGGTTGATCCCTCTTGTGGATGATGCGATGAGGCGTCCCTTCAGTCAATGGATCTTTGGTACGTTACGCGACTTAGCTTGTACCAGTACGAAGGCTGTATCTAGGCTGGCCGACGGCGTCTCACGAAGACCGCCGCTGCAAATCCAAGGGCCACAAGGGCCATCGAACCGGGTTCAGGAATGATCACAGACGCAATAAAATCATCAAAAGAGGAAACGCGAGTGTCCCCAGCCAACTCGCCGAAGCTCGAATCGACTTTGCAGCCTGTTACTGGTCCTACGAAGTTGGGTGGCGTGATTACGTCGGGCGGACAGAAGCCGTAAGACGCGATGAAGGAGTGCACGCCGGCGATCTTGCCATTCAGGAAGGTGGGCCCACCCGAATCGCCGAAGGAAAACAAGACTTCGCTCAATCCGAGCCCAAGATCGGGCAGGCCAGCGAGGCCCAGGGCGTCATTGACGGCAGAGCCGGAATCGAAATCCATCAGAAGAATATTACCGGAAAGGAAGAAGAAGGACGCCTCGGTATCGTACAGATTGCTTCCGTGACGCCGAGTGCCGAAGCCGATGGTGGGGCCTGTAGAGCCGGTTCCGGCAAGACCGAACCCGGCTAGTTCGCCGACCTGCCCAACCTCGTCCGCCAGGTTGTAAATGTCATAGCGCAGTGCGTCGGCGGGCGCCAACGAGGCCAGAGTGATGATGGCCAAGTCAGTCCCGGAGAACAAATCGCCGTCCCAAAGTGGAAACACATCATAGTCAGCGGCGAGGATATCGGTGGTACCCAAGCCGGTGATGAACCGAACGGTGGTGCTGTCTGGAGTGGGTGCGCCAAAGAAATCGGCGACGCAATGGCCAGCCGTCAGAATGTGCATGCCTGTGGACAGGAGCGACCCCGAACAGCCGAAGGTGCTGGCCCCGAATGTCAATCGAAGGGCGGCGACGCCGTCAAATGGGCCTCCGGCTGGGGCCAGATACATAGCGTCATTCGGATCGAGGCCGGTCGTGACAATTGCCCAAGATGGGATGGTTAAGGAGCAGGCCAGACCGATCAAAGGCAGAATTCTCTTTTTCACTTCCCAACCTCCGTAAGTCTCTGACGGCGAGTCCGGCTCCTTTACGGTCGCGGCTCGGAACCGAGGCTGAGCCAAGCGCGAGAGCAAGTGGAAGAACGTAACGACGCGGTCGCAGACGTAGTAGCTGAATGAGCATGGACGAAACTACAGTCTTGATGATGCCGTGAACAACTTGTTCATTCAATGGATCTTCGGTAACTCACACAAATGGGGGGTACCGGTACAAAAATTCTGAGGTCTCTAAGCTGGAACTGGCATCAAAGCAACGTAGTCGGATTACAATAAACAGAGAGAGAGAATGAGAGCCGCTATTGTCCGCGGCCTGCTGGCGTTGGGAACCATCTGGGCACAACAGCCGCAACCCCAACCGCCCCGGGCCACCGTGCCTAAGCCTCCACAACGAACGGAGCTTCAGAAAGCTGCTGACGAGTTCCGCACCCAAAGCCGCGCCTTCGGCCTCCGCGAAGATTCCCCGATCACCGCCCGGACGAATCACCATCGCCGCTCCGCCTTCCACGGCCGTCTGTTTGAAAATTTTCGCAACGATATTCTTGATGCAGTGCCCCATGAAGTCGTCCAACGCGGCGGGCAGAAGGGACTTCTTCGCCGGAATCAGTACGGATTCAACCTCACCGGACCCGTTCTCATTCCGCGCCTCTACAATGGCGACCGCACCACGTTCTTCACTTTCACTTTCGAAGGCGTGCGCGAGAAGATCGCCCGCACCTACTTACGCACCATACCCACGCTCGAAGAACGCACCGGCGATTGGAGCCACGTCGTCGACCAAGCCGGGAGCCAACTCGCCATCTACGATCCCCATGCAACTGCGCCCAATGCCGCCTACGACGCGGATCGCCCCGTGACGCGGGAAAATCTCCAGTATCAGCGCTCACCGTTCCCGGGGAACCATGTCCCCGCCTCGCGCCTCGATCCCATCGCGCGGAAGAACCTCCAACACTACCCGGCTCCCAACACCAATGCGGGGCCGTTCTTCCGTAACAACTATTTCATCTTCGCGCCCGAACAGAATCAGGCCGATGGGATCATTCTCCGCGTCGATCACAACGCCGGCCAGCGCCAGCGCCTCGGCTTCGGGCTCAACTATTCAAACGGCATCGACGGCGCCGCGGCATGGTTTCCTAACATCGCCAATCCGGGCTCGGTGGCACGCGACCGCCGGAACCGCCGCGCGACCCTCGAGCACGTTGTGACGATTTCCCCATCGTCGATCAACACCCTCACGGTCGATGCGCTCACCGATCAAATGAATAATCAACCGCAACTCGATGCGCAAGGCCGGCCGTTTCCCTACTACCGTTTCGACAACTCGTATCTAGGAATGGGGCAGTCCTATCCATCTTCCCGCAACGCCCGCAACAACTACATCATCACCAATGCACGGTCCACGCGCTGGCGGCAGCATCGTCTGCGTTTCATCGGCCAGCTCATGCGCGACCAGGTGAACACCTTCTGGCCAAAGTATCCCGAAGGATCGTTTCAGTTCTCTGCGGGCTACACATCTTTGCCAGGTATCGTTAACACCGGTCATCCTTTTGCTTCTTACCTTTTGGGAGGTGTCGAGTTCGCCGAGCGATCCATCGTTGTTTCGCCCTCTTACTTCCGAAAATGGCGCTGGCTGGCCGCCGTGCGTGACCAATGGGAAATTCGTAAGGATCTCACCTTCTCCTGGGGACTCAACCTCGACGGATCCACGCCGCGGATCGAAAAGTACGACCGTCAATCGACCGTATCGTTCGATGCGATCAATCCCGCGAACGGGCGGCCCGGCGCTCTGGTGGTTGCCGGATACGACGGCAAAGATGGCTTTCAGCCTGTGCTCTTCAAGCTCGAACCTTCCGCCTCTCTGGCCTGGAACGTTTTTGGCTCGACCAGGAACGTACTCCGTGCCGGTTATTCGCGCTCCTATTCACCCATTCCCATCTATCTCGGACAATGGGGCACTCAGGCTTTCAACGGCAATCCCGCCTGGGTATCAGCAAATTCACAGCTTGCTCCCGCGGTTGTACTCGAGGAAGGACTGCCAAAGGACGGCAGAACCTTCCCTGATCCACGGCCGGAATCGGCTAACAATACCGTCGCCGACCTGGTCGAGCCTACCGGACGCCAACCCACCTACCAGTCCTTCTCGCTGTTGATGGAGCGGGAGCTTCGATCGTTTCTAGTTACGATCGGATCGGGCCACGCCCGCGGGCGGAACCTTCTGCTCTCGAACTCCGGATCCAACCCCAACGCAATTCCTCTTTCCGCGCTCCAGTTCCGCGATCAATTGAATGATGAGCAGTTCAACCGCGCACTGCGACCGTTCCCCCAGTATCAGAAGTTCGATGTGTACTCGGCTTGGCCCGAGGGGCGCTACCAACGGGACGTGGGGTACGTCCGGATCGAGAAGCGAACCTCCGCCGGTCTTTCGCTTGCCGCCTCGTATGAATTCTCCAAACAGATGGACAACTACTCAGGACCCTATGGCGTGCAGGATTACTATGATCGCCGAAATGAATGGTCGCTGACTTCCTCCAACAACCCGCACCGGCTGTCGCTCTCGTATATGTATGAGCTCCCGTTCGGGCCCAACAAGTTGTTCGCAATTGCGGACTGGCGCCGCTACGTGGTCGAAGGCTGGTCCGTTTCCGGCGTCACGAGTCTCGCTTCCGGCGACCCTATCGCTCTGCGGCCACAGTTCAACAATACCGGCGGAGTAGTCGATGCACTGCATGTGGACGTCGTTCCCGGAGTCGATCCGCATGTGGCGCAGCCCGGCCCCGAGCAGTGGTTCAATCCGGCAGCATTTGCGCAGCCCGCCGACTTCACGACCGGGAACGCCTCGCGCACCCATCCATCCCTACGCGGACCGTTGAGCCAGAATCACGACCTCAGCCTCAGCAAACGCGTCGCTGTTTCGAGCGAACGCAGCCTCGAGTTCTCCATGCTCGGTCTCAATTTTATCAATCACGCCAATTGGACCGAGCCCGACCCTGTCATCGGTCCGGTATCGGCGCCCAATGTCAACGCCGGTCGGATTATCGGCTCCCGCGGGGGTCGAATTCTGCAACTGGGAATGAAGTTCAGTTTCTAATGCGGAAGGTGATCTTATCTTTCCTCCTGGCTATTGCCGGCCTCGCGGCCCCTCCCGATCCAAAGCGGGAACCCGCTGTCGTGCGTGCCCCGGTCTGGACGAATGGCGAGGTCACGGCGAAAGTCGATGGCGAATCCGCGAAAGTTCTTCGTGTTTTGGGCGGCCAATCCGGGCTCATGATCCTCCTGGTCCTCGACCTCGCCGGTGATCTTTCGTTGGTGGATCCGGCCCGCGCTACGCTCGTCGAACAGATCGAAAAGCTGCCGCCGAACGCCCTTGCCGGACTCCTGCGCGCCCAGGATGGATTGCGCGTTCTCGCCGATCCTGGGCCGGATCGCACCGCCCTCACCGCCAGGATTCGTGAACTCAACATCAGCGGTCGCGCCGGCCTGTTGGATACCGTCGAACAGGCGGTCGAGTTGGGTGACTCCATCCTCGCCAAAGCGCGAGTCCGCCTGGCAGTGCTCTATATCACCGATTCCGTCATCGGCAACTATCGTGAGGACTATACCAATCCAGTGGTCAACTCCTCCGACTCGGCGGATCTCTCGCGCCGGTTTCCCGAAGGCCTCGTGAAAGAAAAGATCCATCAACTGACCGCGCAAGTCAGCCGGCGCCAGTCCCCACTGTTCATCGTTCATCTGAACCATCGGACTGACCGCCTCAATGAGGCCTATCAGACCGGACTTCTCGAACTCGCCGCCGCCACCGGCGGGTCCGCCGAATTCTGCCGCTCGGTCGCCGAGATTCCCGCAGCCATCGGCAAGGTATTCGAATCGATTCTCTCCCACCGCGCCGTCGACGTGGAGATCAGGCTTGGGAAAATGCGCCAGGTGGCACTGGAAGTAGCCGCCGGGGACAGTGTGCGCGCGCGCCGCTTCGAGATACGGTAGTGGGTCAGTCTGATGTGCCCACTTCAAACTGAGCCACTCCCCGAGGGTTCGGACGTGGGGCGTGGTCAAGGCTCAAACCAGACTGTTTCACCCCGCGTGCTTGTCCCGGCACGTCGGTGAACAAAACAAGAGAGTTTGCCCCTGCACCAGCTTCTTCGCCCCCGCTGCCGGCGAACTGTATATCCCGCACTGGGCGCATCTCACCAGCTCTCCACCGAAGCCACCGGCAGGACGCCTCGCCGCGCGACGTCCAGCGGCATTTTGTTGCGACTCCTCTTCGAACAATTGCCCCACGCCCTTCGTGATAATCCCGACGATGCCGCGGATCAGAGCAATCACGAAGATGCTCACGATCATGTACAGGATCGTTCGGACCATCTCGTTTTCGCTCCTTTTTGGGTAGGCGGCCTGACAGACGCCGCAGGCAAAGGCCTGCCCCACAAGCGAGTTACTTCTTCTTCTTAGACCCCTTCTTGGCGTCCGGATTCTCGAAAGTCGTCGTCAACTGCGCGTCCATCATTTGGAGCATCCCTTTGGACGATTCCGCTGAGGCGCCGGTTGGCGCCAGTTCGAGGTACTTCTGAAACGCTTCCTTGGTGCCTGGAGGCGGAACCACCTTGCCGTCCGCCGTAGTCTGCGCTTTCGACATGAGGTAAATTCCATACTGATAGTGCGCATCCGCGTGGTTGGGGCTCGCTTCGATCGCCTTTTTGAAGGCCACGCCCGCTGGCTCCAGTTGCCCCAGATTCGTCAACACGGCACCCAGGTTGTAATAGTAAGTTCCGGCCTTGGCGGGGTCCAGAATTGCGGCCTTTGTCAATTCTTCCTCGGCTTCTTTGTACTTCTTCGCCTTCACCAGGGCCAGCGCGAAATTGTTGTGATAGGCAGCATCGTCCGGCTTCAGTTCGATCGCCTTGTTATAGGAATCCATGGCCAAGTCGAATGCAGCCTGTTGCTCGGCGCCCGTCTTGGCCGCCGCCTGACCCATATAGGACTCGGCCAGATTCGCCCAAATCACGTGCTGCTTGGGATCCATCTCGGCGCCCTTCTTGAAACTATCCACCGCCTGGTCCCACTGCTTGGCCTGCATTGCCGTCATGCCGTTGGTGAAGGCGTCGTTCAACGCCTTGTTTTTGGCCATGGCGGCCGACCGTTCCTTCATCTGCTTTTCAATGGCGGCCTTCTGCTCCGCCGACATCTCGCGCGACATTTCCTGCGTGAGCTGCCCGGTTTCTGCCGCCTTCTGAATGGCCGCCTGCTTTTGCGCCATCGCGGCCAGGTCGAAGTTGATTTCCACCGGATCGCCCAACCCCACTCGCACTCCACGGATCGTGTCGGCCACCTTGCCATCCACTTCGAGCGTAACGGTGTATTGTCCCAGGGGAAGTCCCGCGTGGAAGTACTCGCCCTTCCTGTTTGTCTTGACCTTGTAGTTTCCTTTGATGTCGGTACGTTCGATTTTGACCCATTGGTCCTTCAGCGGTGTACCGTCCGGACCCTTCACCTTCCCGGCTAGGGCGCCGGTTTGGCCAAAGGCCACCGAGGAAACAAACAGCGCGAGCACCGCAATCCCGGCGAGCCGCGCAAATCGCATCAATATCGACATAGAGGGGACCTCCCTGCGCAATCCTTACATTTTCCTTTCCTGCACAGTATAGCGCGGAACAGTAGGCGTCACGGGCGTTGCGTCACGGGGGTCAAAGTTGAAACGCTGCGGTCCCGGTTGTCACTTCTTTTACGAAAGCTTCACATCCTGTTCACGACTTTGAACCGGAATTGGGTGTTTCATGGATGCATGAGGCAACGACAAATGATCGGCTGTGCAAAAAAGAGATTGAAAAAAGCGCTGGCCATTGTGATTCTGATGGTTCCCGCCGCGCTGTGCGCGTTTCTGATCGGGGCCACTTTCCTCCCCATCTTACGAGGCTGACCGGCCTTGCGGGGGTGTGCTGAACCCGGAGGGCAGCGCACTGATTCTGGGCGAGGAACGCCGGGCGGTGTGACCAAGCGATCCCACACCTCCCGGCCTCTTTCCTTTTGGGGCCAGTCAATGGAAACGAAACCAGCGGTCTCGAGCGTCACTCGCTATAGTGGCTTATTCGGCGATGCGTCTGCTTCTTGTCTCCCTTCTCCTCCCTGTTTGGTCGCAGGGAAATACCGTTCAACAAGCGCGCGAGCACTATCAGAAGACCGAATACAACCAGGCGCTACAACTGCTCGGCAAGCGGAACGACCCCGAGTCTCTCGCCCTCGCCGGAAAAGCGAAGTTTCAGCTGGGTGAGTACAGAGAAGCCATCGATCTGCTCGAGCAGGCCCTCCAAAAGGACCCGCGCAATTCTCACTACCAGCTTTGGCTCGGCAAAGCTCTCGGACGTCGCGCGGAAACCTCCAGCTTCATCACCGCGCCCAAGTACGCCGTCGAATGCCGAAAGGCCTTCGAGAAGGCTGTCGAGCTGGACGCGAAGAATGTCGAAGCCTGGAGCGACCTGTTCCAATATTTTCTGAATGCCCCGGGGTTCCTCGGTGGCGGAATGGACAAAGCCGAGGACGCCGCGCGTCGCATCGGCGAATTGAGCGCAGCGGAAGGGCATTGGGCGTTGGCGCAAATTGCCGAGAAGAAGAAGGACTACGCCAGCACGGAACAGGAGTTCCGCCGCGCCCTCGATCTTGAACCCAAACAGCCGGGGCGGCTCCTCGATCTGGCGCGATTCCATAGTCGCCGCGGCCGCCACGCTGAGTCCGACAAGCTTTTCGAGCAGGCCGCACAACTCGCCCCCTCAGCGCCGAACGTGCTCTACGCGCGCGCCCAGTCGCTCATCGAGTCCAGCCGCGACCTCTCCACGGCGCGGCGCCTCCTCGAGCGTTACCTCACTATGCCACTTACCCCCGATGACCCGGCCCGGCGGGACGCCGAGAAACTGTTAAAAAAGACACCCACTCGATGAATCTCCGCGAGGCCATCCGCTTCTCCGCCAGCGCCCTGGCCGCCAATCGCCTCCGGACCTTTCTCACGGCAGTCGGCCTCATGATCGGCAACGCCGCGGTGATTTGGGTGGTCACCATCTCGCTGGCTTCCCGCGAGCTCATCCTCGAACAGATCCGCGGGATTGGCTCGAACATGATCTACGCCTACTACGAATCCGGCGACCTCACTTCCCGCAACGTCGATGCCGACTTCATCAAGATGGCGGATGTCGAGGCTGTCCGCGCGCAGTTGGCTGGCCGCATCGTGGCCGCAACAGGCGTAGTCACTAATTTTGACCGCATGGTGATCCAGGGTCGCGAAGAAGACATCAAGGTCATAGGATCCGACGAACATTACGCCCGCGTCCGCAATCTAGTCCTGCTTGCCGGCCGCTTCCTCGATTCCAGCGACATTTCACTGCGTCAGAAAGTCGTGCTCCTCACCGATCGTCTCGCCGAACGGCTTTACGGTTCGCACGGCAATGCCATCGGCCGCCTGCTCAAACTCTACGGGCTCCAGTTTGAGGTCATCGGGGTGTTTCGCGAGAAAACCAACAGCTACGGCCAGACCGAGCTGGCCCGCGAAACAGCGCTGATCCCAGTCACGGTCATTCGCAACTTCACCCCGGTTGAGCGCGTCGACCCGATGTACGTGCAGGCGCGGTCGCTTGAAGACGTCGTTCCGCTGACGGAAACCATTCGCACCATCCTCGAATCAAGGCACCGCCCAGGAGCTAAGTATCTTGTCGAAAACCTTGCAGGAATCCTGGAGACGGCTGCGCAGGCATCGGTAATCCTCACCGTTGTCTTGATTCTCGTAGCCGCGATCGCCCTCGTCATCAGTGGCATCGGAATCATGAACATCATGTTGGTCACCGTCACCGAACGGACCCGTGAAATCGGCATCCGCCTGGCGATGGGCGCTCGCCGCCAGGAGGTGCTCCTCCAGTTTCTCGTCGAAGCTGTTTTGATCAGCACCGCGGGGGGTATCATTGGCATCGCGCTCGGCGTGGCCGCACCACTCAGCATTCGTTCCTTTGCCGAAGGCATCGAGATCCCGGTCTCCTGGATCTCCGTGGCCGTTGCTTTTGCCGTCTCGTTCATTGTCGGACTTGTCTTCGGACTGATCCCAGCCAACCGCGCCGCGCGCCTCAATCCCACAGAAGCGTTGCGCTATGAATAAGCCGAGGTTTCTTCATGCTCTTGAGGTTCTTCGTTCTCGCCCTTCCCATCACCGCCGAAATCCATCAGTTGACTCTTAATCAGGTTGCTGCTCGCGCTCTTGGGCAGAGCCCGGAGGCATTGCTCGCCAGGATCGAAGAGCAGAAAGCCGCCGAGCAGGTACGTGGGGCTCGCGATCCGTTTATTCCCAAGATCTATGCCGGCTCCGGCCTCGCCTATAGCTACGGCTTTCCCATGAGCATCGAAGGCTCGGCGCCATCCATCGTTCAGACCAGAGCCGTCGCGTCCGTATTGAACCGGAGCCAAAGCCTGCACCTGGCTCAGGCCAAAGAGCAGGAACGAGGTGCGGCTGCCGGTGCGCAATCCCGCCGGGAACAGGCTCTCGCCGCGGCGGTTGATTTATTCCTCGCAGCCGAACGCGCGGCTCGCCTCGCGGAGGCTGGACAACAACAGATTGCGAGCACGCAGAAGATCGCCGAGGTCGTCGATGTTCGCGTCGCCGAAGGGCGTGAACTCTCCGTCGAAAGCCGGCGAGCCGCGCTTGAAACCGCTAAGGCCCGACAGCGTGTGGCCGATCTGGAAGCGCATCGCGACTCGATCGCATCCCGGCTGGCAGCTCTGCTCGGCTATCCCACAGGTGACCGGGTACAGCCATCCCGGGAAGAGCGGATCTTACCGGAACTGGCTCCTTCCACGCAAGAGGCGGTGCGCAACGCCCTCGCCAGAAACCACGATCTGCGGCGCCTCGAATCGGCGATCGCCGCCAAGACACTGGAAGCGGAAGCCAGCCGCGCCGAGCGTCTCCCCACTCTCGACCTCGTTGCGCAATACGGCCTGTTCGCAAAATTCAACAATTACGAGGACTTCTTCCGCACATTCCAGCGTCATAACGCCCAACTCGGCGTTTCCGTGCAAGTGCCCCTGTTCGCCAGCACCGCATCCAAAGCCCGGGCTGCTCAGGCGCAACTGGATGTCGACCGCTTGCGTATCGAGCTGGCTCAAACAAAAAACAGCATCAGCGCACAGATTGAAGATCGTTACCGGGATCTCGAAACGGCCACTCGGAAACGCCAGGTGTCCCGCCTGGACCTCGATCTTGCGCGCGAGCAACTCTCGATTCAGATGGCGCGCATGGAAGAAGGTCGCGCGACTCTGCGCGACATCGAACAAGCTCGCCTCGCCGATCAGGAGAAATGGATCGCGTACCTCGAATCCCAACTCGAAACAGATCGTGCCCGCCTCGCGATCCTCGCGGCCACCGGCGAACTGGTGGCCGCTCTCCGGTGAGGTGCGGTTCGGTCGTAATTACCAAGGCCCCAACGGTGCAGATCGGCGCACGGCTTGTGAGAAGTGCCCGCTAGGCGGAGCTGTTCTTTCGCAGGCGGTTCCAACGGTGATGAAGCTCGTCTGATTCCTGATAGGACAGTGCGCGTTCAATGTACGATAGAGCGCGGCTGGGATCTTTGGCCCGATGCTCGTAGTGTTTGGCAAGCTCGACCAGCGCCTCGACGCGATGGGCGTTGGCACAGGACGCGAGGTCCTCGTACATCGCCAATGCCGCCTCTGTGTCCAGGAGTTTCCTTTCCAGAGAGGCGAGATCCCACATCGTCCGGAACAGGATATCCTCGGCGAGATTGTGCCGGATGGCTCGCCGGAATAAATTGCGCGCCTCTTGGATCCGCCCGGTCTGGCGCAGCCAACGGCCTAAAGCCACAAACTCGGCCCCGTGACGGAGCTGAGGTTCCGCCGGATCGCGGAAGGCCCAGGGAACGATTCCCGTAAGGCAAGCGAGCGTCACGATGTCGAGCGCATTGTGTAAGAACACGGGAGCGAGACGGGAAGCGCGGCCGGAGCGGAGGTAGTCGAAGTAGACCGGCGGAATCAACTCGCCCGGAATGTCGTCTTCTCTTTCGTGGCCGAGGATGCGGGATTCAAGATCGGTGAGCTTGCAGGATTCGAAGCGCAGGCGCCAAAGGCGGCGTGCGCCGTGGAGGAGGTCGAGATGGGGCATCGTGAACGGAAACCGCGCGCGATTCATCCGGTAGCGGGCTTCCAGCAGCGGCAGATCGAATGTCTTGCCGTTGTACGTGATCAGCACTTTCACATCTTCCAGAGCTTGGGCGACAGCGTGCAATTGACTGGACTCTTCCAGGTAGTCGCGCATGAAGAACTGTCGAATGTGGAATCCATCGGCGGTGATGCGTCCGATTCCGACCAGAAATGCGCAGGTCCCGGATCCGCCGGCGAGTCCCGTGGTTTCGGTATCGAGGAATGCCCAGGCTTCGGGTGGCGCTTCCTGTGCTTCGCCTTGCGTGATCTCGTTCAGAAGGTCCGATGGCAGCATTTGAAGTCGCGTCAATTCCATACTGCCGTGCCGCCGGTGCGACTCATAAAGACGGCTGACCTCCCAATGGCAGCCATTCACGGTTTCGCACTCCTGGCCAGGGACTGATTCTTCGAGCGAGTCTTGCCGGACAGCAATCAGGTGGGTCTTGGCCGCGGCCGCCTTTGCATCCGTTCGGCGCGCAGCAATGGAGATGCGGCGGCGCAAGAGCAGTAGCTGGCGCTGGAGGTCCAGGAGCAGTTTCGCCTTTTCTTTGCCATAGTAGCAGGAGTCAGAATAAAGCGAATGTGAAGACGTCGGACTCGGCGGCAATGGTGACGTATTGCTTCCCGTCCACCATGAATGTGACCGGGGAAGCATAGAGCGAGTGGCCAGTGGAGAAGTGCCAGAGGTCCTTGCCGGTGCGAGCATCGAGCGCCACGAGGTTGCCGTCATCATCGCCGGTGAAAACCAGTCCACCGGCGGTAGAGACCGTACCGGCCCACATCGTGCCCGGACCGGGCATTTCGTGTTCCCACTTGATATTGCCGGTGAGCAGGTCGAGCGCGCGAAGATAGAATTGTCCGGGCTCCGTTGGGATGCCTTCGCTTCCTGTGCCGCGAAAGCCGGTGGAGGGTTCGGGGTCCTTAGCCGAAGCGATGATAATGTCACATTGTTCAAGCGTGACGACGTAGAGGAGTCCCGTAGCGGGGTTGAACGACGGCGACATCCAGTTTGTTGCGCCGCGCACGGAGGGACAGACTTTCGTTCCAGCGGGCGTGGGGATTTTTTCCTTGACTACCATGGGCCGGCCCTTATCGTTGAGTCCGGTCGCCCAGTCGAGCCGCTTCACGAAAGGTTTGGCGTGGAGGAATTCCCCGGTGAGGCGATCGAGGATATAGTAATAGCCGTTTCGATTGGCTTGCACGAGCAGCTTACGAGGCTTCCCGCGGAAGGTCGCGTTGACCAGCACCGGTGTTTCGTTGGCGTCCCAATCCCAGACGTCGTGCGGAGTAAATTGAAAATACCATTTCAACTTGCCTGTGGCGCCATCCAAGGCCACAACTGAGTCTGAATAAAGGTTGTCACCGGGACGGTCGCCGCCATAGAAGTCGGGCCACGGATTGCCGGTTGGCCAATAGACAGTATTGAGCTCCGGGTCGTAAGACCCTGTGGTCCAGGTCGGTGCGCCGCCCCAGTCGGAAGGGAAGTTGCCCCACGACTCGGAGCCGGGCTCGCCCTTGGCGGGGACGGTCCAGAAACGCCAGATTTCCTTTCCTGTAACGGGGTGCATAGCCGCAACGAATCCACGTTGACCCGAACCGCCGCCAGCGACTCCCACCAGGATCGCGTCCTGGATGGCAAGCGGGGCCATGGATGAGGAGTAACCGTCATTGGCCGACGCGTATTCCTTCTCCCAGAGCACTGCCCCGGTGGAGCGATGTAGCGCGACCAGATGCGCGTCGGTGGTGACCAGGAACATCCTGTCGCCATAGATGGCGGATCCACGGTTGACGCGAGCGCCCTTTGCCTGTGCATTGCGATAGTGCCAGATCTTGCGGCCGTTTCGAGCGTCGACGGCGAAGATCTCGTTCGAATTGGTGATGTACATCACGCCTTCATAGACGATGGGCGACGCTTCGAGCTTGCGCGCTTCCGGAACGTGAAAGACCCATCGAGCGACGAGGGAGCGGACGTTGGTTGTGTTGATCTGCGACAGAGGGCTGTGGCGCTGGGAGGCGTAGTCACCCGAATAGGTAAGCCAATTGCTATTGGGAGAGCGGCGTATATCATCGAACGTGACTTGGGCGAAAGCGATGGGTAGCGCGAGCAGGAGCACGAATAGGAGAAAGGTACGCGGTATCATCGGCGCCTCCTTGTTGTGGGTTCCGGCTCGTAGGGCCGTGCGGAAAGGCGGCTGAGGAACGTCATGAGATCCTCGATCCGATCCTTGGAGAAGCGCTTGGTGTAATCGGCCGGCATGAGCGAGGCGCTACGTAGTTCGAGTGACTTCAGAGACGATCGCTGCAACAGGTGGAGACGGCCGGTGGCGTCGAGCAATTGGACCGAGTAGTTATTGTGGTTTTTGACTATGCCTTCGAGCTTCTGTCCGGCCGTGGTGATGACGGTGGCGGCATGAAAGCCATCGTCGACTCGGGCATTCGGTTGAGTGACCGCCTCGCGGAGTTGGTGGACGTTGCGGTTGAGGCCGGCGTTGGTGAGGTCTGGTCCCAGGAAGCCACCTTGACCCGCGATCATGTGGCACTTCGAGCAGCCCGCTTCCCCGAAGAAGAGATCGCGGCCCTTCTCGGGATTGCCCTGGAGGTTGGCGGTGACGGCGGGGGCCGAGAGGCTGCGAACGAACGAGACGAGCTGCCAGACCTTGTCGTCGGGAAGGTTGAAGTTTGGCATGTCGGTACCGGGGAGTCCGTTCTTGATGGAACGGAACAGGTGCGCGTCAGGAAGTCGATTCACTTCACGGCCTGAGATGAGACTGGGCCCTTGACCGCCCTGGCCGCTTGCGCCATGGCAGGCGGAACAGGCGCCCAGGTAGGTTTCGCGGCCCGCTTCAACGGCGAGGGGATCGCCTGAGAAGGGGTTGCGGTCCTGGGCGAAAGCGACGGTCGCGGCAAGGAGAAGCGATCTCATTAGCGTCAAGTGGACATGATACATCGCAGAACACCAGCCGCGCGGCCTTCGCCTTTAAGCGTCAGTTACGAGCTACAAAGAATCACGCCGGCGGCCGGCTCTGAACCATATACCCATATTTATCGTACCGTGCTACCATATCGACTGTGAAGACCACGGTTGAAATCGCGGATGCATTGTTCCAGGAAGCGCGGAGCGTGATGCGGAAGCGCGGACTCACCTTCCGCGCGTTTCTGGAGGAGAGCATCCGAAAGAATCTGGCGACTTCGTCCCGCAAGCGTTTTCGACTGCGAAGGCACCCGTTCGGAGGCGAAAAAAGACACGCGGAACCGGATTGGCGAGTAGTCCGGGCAGAGATCTACCGGGGCCGCGGGGAATGATCGCGGTCGACACGAACCTGCTGGTCTACTGTCACCGGAGCGATTCGGATTGGCACGAGGCTGCTGACCGATGCATCGCAAATCTGGCGGAAGGCCAAGCGCCGTGGGCCATTCCCTGGCCTTGCATTCATGAGTTCCTGGCAATCGTCACGAATTCACGAATCTACCAGCCAGCTACGCCGCTCCAGCATGCCCTTGAGCAGGTCGAGTGCTGGCTGGAGAGTCCATCGCTTCAATTGCTTTCCGAAACGGGGAACTATTGGCAGGTGCTGCGCAAGATGACGGAAGCGGCGAAATCGACTGGCGGCTCAATTCACGACGCGCGCGTGGCGGCCTTATGCGTACATCACGAGGCGAAGGAATTGTGGACGGCAGACCGGGATTTTCTGCGGTTCCCCGGGCTGAGGGTGGCGAATCCGCTGTCGAAGTGATTGGCTCGCTCCCGACGCTTGGTCTTCAAGCTCTGGTGAGGAATGCAGCAACGAGCCGGCGCGACCGAGTGCGGCCTTTGTCGAGAAGTGGATGAAGAACCCAAGAGCGGAATCCCGAAGCGCGTCTGGTCGATCTGCCGGGCAGGTGGTGCTAAGTGAGGCCGCTTAGCTTCCGATTCACGGTCGCGAAGGGTCCCAGGCCGATCCCCATCACGTCGTCCGCCAGCGCACGGTAGAGTTCTCCGATCGTCCCCTGCATCCGGCTATGCAGACCCGTCTTCATACGGCCTAGGTGGCCGGCAATAATAACCGGACAGTTGGTGTTCTTGTGTCCGTTGGCCTCGGAATGCTCATGAACTGAGACGAGCAGCGTATGATCCAGAACGTTGCCGGCGCCTTCCGGAATCGATTTCAGCTTGGCCACCAGATAAGCGAACTCCTCGACGTGCCATCGACAGATGTCCCGCAGAATCCGCTGGCCAGCCGCACCGTCCGCCCCGGGCGCCAGGCCATCCGCATGTGTGTAGTCATGGTGGCGAGCCGCGGTGTAACCTAGCCACGGGAACCGGGCGATGCCCTGACACTTGGTGAGCATGTAGGACGCCGCCCGAGTTTGGCGGGTCGCAAACGCATAGGCCAGCAGATCGCTTTGGAGTTTGGCGACCCGCGGCCAATCCCGCATGTCACCTTCGAAATCGGGAGTTTCAATATGAAACTGGTATGTTTCCGGCAGGTTCGAAATTGCCCGTTCGAGGTCGCGGACGCCGGAGAGGTGTTCCTCGACTCGCAGGGAATCGTCCTTAGGAAGTTTCTTCTGGAGCGCTACGGCGTCCTGCCTCACCGTGTCGAGGATGCTGCGTTTGCGATTTACCCAGCCTTCTTCCTGAACACCGAAAAGCCGGTCAAAGAGCTTGTGCGGAATCTCTTCGGGTGGTAGCGCACGGTCGGCCGCGGCCCAGGACATGTTTCGGTTGATGGATCCACCAAATGATTCCTGCGAGACGCCGATCTGCAAACATCGAAACCGTGATTCGTTTCCGACCTTGCCGGCGACGAGATAATCCAGAGAGGGCCCGCCGGCCCCTCGGCCGGTGAACGGCATGCAACTCACGATGCCGCTGGTCGACTCCTGATGAGTGCCTCCGCGTCCAGCAGCATTGTCCAGTCCAGTGATCACATGGACGTCATCGCGCACCGGCGCCAGCGGTGTGAGACACGGAGTCAATTGGAAGTCTTGTCCGGTTTCCGTCGGAATCCAATACCGCTCGGGAATGCCGTTGCCGTTGAACCACAGGACGAAGCGGCTCTCGATGGGAGCGTGCGGTCCGCGTTTGGAAGCTGGACCGGCCGCATAGGCGGTCCCGGTCGAGTTGAACATCGAGACTAGCGGCGGCAATCCGACGACGACAGGTGTTTGCGTCAGGGTAAGTCCCTTTAGAAACGCTCGTCGGGAAACACGCATTCTCGCGGTGATTACATTAGCCATGACGGCGTTTCCCAGAGCATTGATTTTCTTTTCTCATTGTATGGCACGATCCTATACACTCGCTTTCCGCAGATCCGACACAGCCACGGAAAAGCCCTCAATCCGATTCTTCTCGATCGTCACCTTTCCGCTCTTGGCGCCAATCCTCACGCCGATTCGCTTGCCCGGCTGCCG
>Ga0187893_10007852_pt1 | contig 17186 bp, 13 predicted proteins | sample MA1701074metaG_FD_139574 | JGI IMG/M metagenome (GOLD analysis project Ga0187893, IMG submission 139574) | White microbial mat communities from a basaltic lava cave in the Kipuka Kanohina Cave System on the Island of Hawaii, USA - MA170107-4 metaG ... | reverse complement strand
TCCTCCGGGATCTGGCAGAGATCCAGATTCGTTTCGACCAGGCCACACATCTTACGCGAACGATCCACGAACGTTGCGTGCGCGGCGCCCCGCGAGAGTGCTTCAGTTCCTACGGCGCCCGAGCCGGCGCATAGATCCAGGAACCGCGCTCCTACAATTCGGGGGGCGAGGACATTAAAGAGCGTCTCGCGCAGGCGGTCGGAAGTTGGCCGCACTTGCATCGATGGCGGGCTTTTTAAATTACGTCCGCGGTATTTGCCGCCAATTATTCGCAACGTGCTAAATCCACAGATTACACTGATTACGCAGATTCAAAGTAAAGAACAAAGAAAGGGCAAAGTTAGAACATTAAGAAAAGCTCAAGAACGAACCAGAACTCAATAACTGTTTTTGTGCGGGACTCTTAAAACACGATCCACTAATACACCCGAACCAACACGAAGTGTTCATGACATTGATTTGCTGGGATCGTTGGCTCTTCCAATGGCGGCCTTAGCCATTTTTGGCAAAATCTTCCCCGGTGGATGAATGGCCCACCAGCTACCAGGAACTTCCAATGGCGGCCTTAGCCATTTTTGGCAAAATCTGCCCCGGTGGATGAATGGCCCACCAGCTACCAAAAACTTTCAATGGCGGCCTTAGCCATTTTGGCAAAATCTGCGTAATCTGCGGATAGATTCATCCAACTGCCGCTAAGCCGAATCGCGCATCCTCTCGGACCCGCTTGATCATTCGGGAAGTCTCAACAGATCTTTCACGTTTCGTCAGGTAAAACTCAGCTTCTTTTCTGGCTCGCTCGAGGATCTGCTGATCTCGAACCAGATTGCCAATCCGAAACTCCGGGAGCCCCGATTGCCTGGTTCCCAACAGCTCACCGGCTCCGCGCAACTCGAGATCCTTTTCGGCGATCAGGAAACCGTCGCTGGTTCTTTTCATGATTCCGAGCCGCTCTGCCGCCACGCTGGTCCGCTTGTCCGCCGTCAGCAGTACGCAATAACTCTTTTCGGCTCCGCGTCCTACCCGGCCACGAAGCTGGTGAAGCTGAGACAGCCCAAAACGTTCAGCGTGTTCCACGACCATCAGCGAAGCATTTGGCACATCGACACCGACTTCGATCACCGTCGTGGAAACCAGGATCTGAATCTCGCCCGCAATGAAGCGACGCATCACCTCGTCTTTTTCCGCCGGCCGCATCTTTCCATGCACCAGGCCCACGGTGTAATTAGGAAAGACTTTATCTCGCAGATATTCGTAGCGCTGCGTCGCGTTCTTTAAATCCATCTTCTCGGACTCTTCAACCAGTGGATACACGACATAGACTTGTCGCCCGGCCTTAAGCTCGCGGGCAATAAGCTGCTTGACTTTCCGCCGATCCTCGGTGTTGTCTGCAAATACCATGGTTTCGATTGGAGTCCGGCCAGGCGGCATTTCGTCGATTACCGAAACATCCAAGTCTCCATAGACGGTCATGGCGAGCGAACGGGGAATCGGGGTGGCGGTCATCACCAATACATCGGGATTGAAGCCGCGCGCCCGTAATTCTGCCCGCTGCATCACCCCAAAACGATGCTGCTCGTCAATGACCACCAGGCCGAGATTCTTGAATGAAACCGCCTCCTGGACCAGAGCGTGAGTGCCGATGCAGGCGTGGATTTCACCCGCGGCGAGATCGGCATGCAGGCGCCGCTTCTCGGCGGCTCGCACCGATCCGGTCAAGAGTTCTACGCGATAAGGCGTGGTGCGCAGCAAACGCTTGATGTTGCGAGCATGTTGCTCGGCCAGAATTTCCGTTGGCGCCATCAGCGCCGTTTGATAACCGTTTTCCATTGCCGCAAGCATGGCAATCAGCGCGACAATCGTCTTGCCGCTGCCGACGTCGCCCTGGAGCAGGCGATTCATGGGAGCATCCGACTGCATGTCGGCGAAAATTTGCTTGACCACGTTGCGTTGCGCGCTTGTCAGTTTAAATGGCAACACCGCCGCAATCGATTGTTTCGTTTCAGCACGAATCCTGATTTTGGCACCTTTCGGCTCTTTGATTCTTTGACCGCGCTTCAGTCCGAGTCCCAGGGCGAGCCAGAAGAAGTCTTCGAAAATCAATCGCTGGTGCGCGCGGCTGCGGGCCCGATCATAGTCGGCGAGTAAAGCATCTTCAGGTGGAAAGTGAATTTCGCGAAAAGCCTTCGAACGCAGAATCAGACGCTGTCGCTGTCGCAACTCCGCCGGCAGCGTTTCCTTAATCTCGTTGTCTGAAATCAACTGGAGCGTCGCGTGAATAATCTCCCTCAGGCGTTTGGAAGAGAGGTTTCCGAGCTTGCGGTAAATTGGAACCCGGCGCCCGGCATGCACCGCCGCCAAAACCGGATCGTCAGACTCACCCTCACTCATATCGCCTGTACTTACATTTCTTTCACCCCGTCTCCGCATCTCCCCATCTCCCCATCCCCCGGCCCCCGCATCTCCCCAACTCCCCATCTCCCCGTCTTCCCATTCCCCCGTCTCTCCGTCCGTCGATTCGGGCAACGCCGGCAATATCTCCAGTTCATCACCGGGCTTGCTTAGTTTGAGAGCAAAGGTTCCGCGGCGCTCATCCCATTCCCACTTTCCGAAAGTAATAAACCGAGCGCCCCGGGTGAGCCGTTTCATGTAATAGTTAATGATGTCACGAGCATGCGGACCGGAAACAAACCACCAGACTACGACCGGACGTCCAGACCTGTCCTTGTCGTTGGCGCTAACTTCAAAAATGTATAGTTTGGGTTGGTGGTAACCACGCTTTTTCCCCACCTGATAGCCGCCCGCGATCTTTGCGTAAAGTTCCAGGGATGCCTCCATGCCCGGTATCAAATCGCGGATGCGAGTAAGATTTGAACGGTCTTCGTAACGCATGGGCAGATAGCTCAGCAGGTCTTCCACGTTCGCTTCAGCAGAGCTTTTCTTGTTGTTGTGACTGGCGAGTGCAATTGCGAGTTTGCGCGACATGGTTTGGCCCAGTCGCGCAATGCCGGACTGGTAAAGCTTGTCTATTGGCGTATCGAGGGTGAGAGGCATCGGCGGATCATAACATTTTCCATTTTCCATTTGACATTTGGCATCTGACATCGAGAAGGATCGAGATTGTGACATAGGCAGCTTGGAATCAAAGCGGGCAGTTGAGGAATCTGGCCCTATGCATTAACGTTAGGATTTGAGTGGAGGACCATTCTACAGACCGAAAAGGTTTTAGATCTCTAACGGGTACAGGTTTTTAAATTTGACCGGCTCAGGGACTCAGATCTTCAACGGGTACATAATCTGATTACAGCTCCAGATTGTTTACGTTTACGATAGGTACTGGGTTATGAATCGCTTGGAATCAATGGCCGAGAAGATGCTCAGGGAGGCGATCGAAGCCGGCGAGTTCGACGATTTGCCCGGCAAAGGAAAACCAGTCGACCTGAGCGAAAATCCATTTGAGGATCCGGATCTGCGCGTAGTTCATAAACTCCTGCGCAACGCCGGCTTTGCCCCGGCCTGGATCGAAGAACGGAAAAACATTGACGCCGAGTTTGAACTGGCTCGCCAGACACTGCAACGCGCGTGGGCCCTTTATAAATCTACAGGCAAGTTCCCAAATGAAGCTGCCTGGGAACGAAACGTTCAGGAGTTTCGTGCTAAGGCCACGGAATTGAACAGCCGGATCAAGATTTATAATCTGAAAGTTCCCGCAGCCGTCTTTCAGCGCAAAGTGATTAATGCGGACAAAGCGATTCAGGAGGTTAGGGCGGCAGGATGAAGGATGAAGGGAAGGATGAAGGCGGAAGGATGAGGGATAGAAGCATCATCAAGGAAGGGTTCGGAAATGGTTTCTGACGGCCACGCTGAGCCTGCTGCATCACAGCGACTGCGCGGAGTGCGCCAGTCGTTGTTGCGCCTGCACAAAGCGCTCCTGGAAAGCGAACGGGAAACGTACGAGCAAGCACACGGCCGCATCGAGACGAACTATCAGTTTCTGGATCTGTTGATGCATGATCCGTGGTTCGACTGGCTCCATCGACTATCGGAACTGGTGGTGCAGATAGACGAGATGCTGGATGCGGACGAGCCACCGGGTGAAGGTGATCTCGACGGCATAATCGATCAAACGAGAGTCTTGCTGAGTCCGGCAGAGAAGGGAAGCGAGTTTCAACGGAAGTACTTTAACGCCTTGCAGCGGTCGCCCGATGTCGTTGTTACGCACGCTGAGGTTGTTAAGCATCTCGGCAAGCGCCCAGCGGATACCAACGCCCAAGGCAACGGAAGCCGGTCAACACGGAACCGCTAGCTGTAAAGACAGAACCGCGAGCGGCAGCGACCGCATTCACGCAGCGCCGCCTCGCAAGGGCCGGCCCCACCCACAACGACACGGTATACGCGCGCTGAAGGGTGGGGCCGAGTTTTGAGCTGTGGCCATTGAGAGAGTGAGGTCGCTATCGCTCTCTTCTGTAAGCTAAATCAACCGTGGGCTCGACTCAATTGGCGGTGGCCTCGACTCTTTCACAATGCTGATCGAAAGCGCTCGTCAGCTCCTGAGCAATCTCTGCCGGGCCTCTGACTTCAATCTGATGGCGCTCGAGCATATAAACCAGTTGGCCGTCTTTGATGAGCGCAATCGATGGTGATGAGGGTTGATATCCGGTGAAGTAATCGCGCGCCCTTTCTGTAGCTTCAATATCCGCGCCTGCGAAGACGGTGGCAATTCTTTCGGGCCGCGCGTCGTGTTGCAGAGCGAGAGCTATGGCGGGGCGTGCTTTGCCGGCTGCGCAACCGCAGACGGAGTTCACCACCACCATCAAAGTACCTTTCGAGTTTTTAACCGCATCATCTACCTGCGCCGGCGTCTTAAGCTCTTCAAATCCCAAGCGAGTAAGTTCCTCGCGCATTGGCCGGATCATGATTTCTGGATATGGCATGTTTTGATCTCCTCGTGAAATTTAATGTTCCGATTTTAGAGTTCAAGTAGTTTAAGGTTCAAGTAGCCTAAAGTACAAGTAGCTCAAGAGTTCAGCTACTTGACGGGTGCAATTATAAGTGCGAGTCGAATCTCCCCCGACTGAACAAGCTATGGAAAGTCAGACACTAGCCACAGATTAACGCGGATGACACGGATCAAAAACGAAATAAATCGTTAAAAAGCTCCTTATAGTTTGTTTTTAATCCGTGTCATCCGCGTTAATCTGTGGCTAAAGTTGGGTTTCTTTTCACAACTTCAGAAGTCGGCGGCGTCTCGATGGGTCCTTACGAACTCTCACTTTTAAATTGCACCCTACTTAAACTCTGAAATGGAGATTTTCCGTGGAGCGTCGCCGTCGCCGGAGATGGCGATCCGCCAGGCATTTCCCGGCAGCGGATATCGTCCCAGCCTTTCCGCCCATTCAATGACGATTACCGCACTCTCGTTCTCAATCAACTCGTCGAGGTCTACCGCGTGGGCCGCCGACGCGCCCTCGTCGAGACGATAAAGATCGATGTGAAAAAGCGGCAGCCGCCCGTCGTACGGATTAACCAGTGTGAACGACGGGCTGGTTACGTCGTCTGGATCGACGCCCAGCCCGGAAGCAATTCCTTTTACGAAGACCGTCTTCCCGGCGCCCAACGGGCCGCTCACCAACAGAATCTCGCCGCCGGAAAGTCGCGTTCCGATTCGTCTCCCGAGGCTAAACGTTTCATCAACGCTTTGCGAGAGCCATTCTCCTGTAGGAAACCGTTCCTCGGCCGTTGAAATCATCGCACGTTAAAGATCTGTCTAATTAACTCACATTAAATAATTCAAAGGCTCCCACGACTTGTGTTGCGCCGGTATAGATTCCTGGATTGTTCCGGGATAGAAATTTGCGTCTCACGGATATTCACCCTCAGGATCGAGAGAACGTACAGCGTGGCTCAGATGCTCCTGAATGTCAGAAGCCACCATCGTACGCATGCCGAGTTCGGCTGCCGCCAGGTCACCCGCGAGACCGCCGACATACAGAGCGGCGATGGTCGCTGACAACGCATCCGCCTGTTCGTTCAGGGTTGCAAATGCCTGGGCATTAAACCCGGCGATAATGCCGGTCAATGTGTCTCCTGCGCCTGCAGTTCCCAAACCCGCGTTGCCGGTAGGGTTCACAAAGACTCGACCGTCGGGTGCCGCCACCACCGAACGCGAGCCTTTCAGCACCATGATCAAGTTGTGTTGCATCGCAAAGTCGCGAGCAACAGATTCGCGATCAGTCAATTCGGATTTCCCAGTTAGCCCTATCAGCCGCCGCATCTCTCCGGCATGAGGAGTAAGAATCAAAGGATATGCTTCTGATCCCTTCAACTCAGGCGGCCAGGGGGCCAGGCAGTTCAAGCCGTCCGCATCAATTACAACGGGAGTGGTTCTCTGTCTGACGATAGATTCTACAAAACTGCGTGTGCGCTCGTCCGCGGCGGAAAGTCCAGGCCCCAGAGCGACAACTGTAGCCTTTGCCGATAGGCCAAGGAAATGAGCGGTGGCTTCATCGCTTACCGTGCCCCGGTCAGATTCAGCAAGCGCGGTAGTCATCAGCTCGGGCATCGCGGCCGCTGCGACCGACCCTTGCGCGGACGCGGGTGTGGCGATGGTTACGAGGCCCGCGCCCGATCGCATGGCCGCATTGCCACAAAGAGCCGCGGCGCCCGTGTAGCCGCGAGAGCCGGCGATTACAAGGACATGCCCGTGCTTTTGTTTATAAGAGTCAGGCCGGTAGCGCGTTTTCACGAGCCACTCACGAGCGTCTGCTTGCTCAGTCAAAAAGAGCCTCGGTTTTGCAGCTTCGATTAGCGCTGCAGGCGAGCCGATATCGGCCACCACCAGTTCGCCCCCGAGATGCGAAGCAGGCGGGAGCACATTAGCGCGCTTGGGAGCTGTGAGAGTCACGGTCAGGTCGGCCTGAATCGCCTCGCCGATACGTTCGGCCAAATCGGCGTTCACTCCCGAAGGAACATCGATGGAGACAATCAACGGTCGCGCTCGGGCTGATCGATCACGGGCCGCCCTGATCAGCGCGAGATGTTGAATAACCTGTAGGAATACCCCTTCGAGTGGCCTGGTTAAACCAGTGCCAAAAAGCGCATCGATCATGATGTCGTAGGTTCTGCGAGGCCGGGCAATTTCTTCCCAGTCTGAAACGCTGGCACACTCGATGAAGCTCAACGGCGATGGTTGCTTGCTCGATCCTGCTTCAAAGCTCGCCAGCCGTCGCACGATCTCGAAGTTTACCTGCGCGTCACCTTTCGTATCCTCGACATGCCCAAACAGGATGACGTCAGTGCGCACACCAGCACGCGCAAGCGCTCGAGCGACCACGGCGCCATCGCCACCATTGTTTCCCGGCCCGCAAAGAACCCGCGCCTTCTTGTTTGCAATCTCACCTGAGAATTGGGACTCAATCGCCCGCAAGGTGGCGTCGGCGGCCGCTTCCATCAGGAGGAGCGACGGCGTCTCAAAGTTTTCGGCTGTGAGGCGGTCGATTTGCCGCATCTGCTCGGCTGAGATAACGGGTTGCACAATCCGGATGATAAAGAGAAGAGTTAAGGCGGGTCAATGATTTGAAATAGAACCTATGCGATCGATTGGGACGACATCGATCGATTGGAACGACAAACTGAAGTTTGTCGGACAAGCAAAAACGGCGGCCTGTTGGCCGCCCCTGCCTGCCTTGCCGCTGCGCTAACCAGTCCGTTTTCCAGGATATTAAAGATAAAAGCCTAATGGGCTCAGCTCTCCAGAAAAATTTGTTGCACCAGGGAGAAAATCTTTAGTTCTGCCATTTCCCCAGTAATTCTGGTGCTTTTTAACAGCAACCGGGCTCCCCTTAACCTTACCTTTTCAGGGATTTCGGAAGGCGAAACAGCCTCACGATGACCTCGCGGGCCTCAGTTACCCCCAAAGCGGAAGTAATTCCAAAATAGGTAACCCCATAAGCGCCAAGCACCACAATCGCCATCGGGAGCGGATGAGCCTGGCCCATCACGATCTTGAAACCCCATCCGAGCGCGGCCCCGGCAATGGCGGCGAATACCAGCTTGCCCGTAAAAGCAAGAGGCAGCCCAGTCCGGCCAATTCGACGGTTCAAGGTTCTACGCAGCAGTACCACCTCAATCCAGGCGGCCAGGCTGGCCGACGCCGTTAGCCCGATAACTCCCCATTTTGGGTGGATGCCGATGGCACTTGGTAGGTGTAGCGCGGAAAAGTATCCCAGCACAGTTGCGACCGCCACATGAATGATTGCATAACGCAGTGGGGTGCGTGTGTCGTGAAGTGCGTAGTAGGTAGATGAGTAGAGCCGCCCAAGGGTCGCGGCAAGCAGTCCTATGCCTGAACCCGCCAATATACCCCACACGTAGTCCGCGGCACTCGAATCGAACTGGCCGGTTTGATAAAGCACCGCCGCAATTACGTCGCCAAACGCGAAGAAGGCCATGGCGGACGGTACGATGAAGAACGCAATCCTTCTGAGCCCTGAGTCCAGGCGGCGCCTTAGCACCTGAGCAACCTCTTCGTCAGTCCCGAGCGCGCGCGCCATAGCCGGCAACTCAGCTGCCGAGACGGACATGCCAAAAAGACTAACGGGAAGCGTGTAAAGGCTTTGCGCATAAGTCAGACTCACCACCGCGCCAATTGGCAGGAAGCTTGCGATTATTTCGTCAACAAAAGCGCTAATCTGAATCACCCCGCGGCTCGTCAAGACCGGTAAGAAGTTGGTCACAACCTTTCTGACGTGCACACTCGCCAGGTCGACAGTGGGACGCAGGTGCTGGATAAGCTTCCAGACCGTTGGCAGTTGCACCCCAAACTGCAGGGCGCTGCCGATGACTGCTCCCCAGGCGACCGCTTCGGCAAGTGGAAACTGGCCCACGCGAGACCCAAACCCGATCAGTGACGCGATGATTGCGAGGTTCCAGGCAACCGGCGCTATGTAGGAAATGAAGAAACGGTGATGGCTGTTGAGTATCCCCAGACACCAGGCTGACAGCACCAACAAACCTGCACCGGGAAAGAGTATCCTTACCAGACGGATAGTTAGTTCGCGCCGCTCGCCCTCGAAACCGGGAGCGATGAGGTCAATCAGATAAGGACTCGTTAAGACACCCACGAGCACAACTAGAGAAGTACTTAGTGCAAGCAGTCCAAAAACCGCGTTGGCGACGTGTGAGGCTTCCCGCTGATCATCATGAGCCAGTAGTTTCGCGTAAACCGGAATGAACGACGCTGACAGCGCACCTTCGCCAAACACGTTCTGAAGAAAGTTTGGAATTCTAAATGCGGCACTAAATGCGTCGCCGGCGGCTGAGGTGCCGAAATAATGCGCAAAGACGCGTTGGCGAACCAGTCCGATAATACGGCTGATAAGAATGCCGGAGCCAACTGAGAATGCTGACCTTGCGGTGCTCGTTTCAATTCTTGTTGCCGCTGTCGGGACCGGAAATTCTGCAGTAGCGGCCAGCGGTTCGATGGTTTCGCCGGCGATTACACCCGGCTCGTTACGAACGCTCGGCGGCTCAATGTCGACACCCGAAGGTTCGCTGTCTGTCTTTGACGGAGACTGGTCTCCCCGCGTCTGCGAAGCGTGTGCTGGTTCGGCTGAAGGTTGGTTCGGTTCGCCGTTTGAAGGATTCTTCATCTGTGGTCAGAGATCGTAATCCTTTATTTTAGTAAGAAGAGTCTTGTAACTGACGTCCAAGTCTTCCGCTGTCCGTGACTTGTTACCTTCATTTGCCTGCAGACTCTCGGCGATCTTGCGGCGTTCGACGAGCCGCAACGCGCGCTGAGCGGCGTCAGAAAGAGTTCCGGAAAGGTCAAAACCGCGGAGGGCCTCCGCATCTTCACCTCGTTTGCCGCCCAATCCAAGGTCCTTTGGCTCGAGCATCATCGAGTCAGTAAGAATACAGGCGCGCTCGATTGCGTTTTCTAGTTCGCGCACATTTCCCGGCCAACGGTGCGCCCGCACGGCAGCCAACGCCGCTTCACTTAGGCGGGCTTCTCGGCCGCGCAGCTCATTGCCCAACTGAGAAGCGAAGTGTCTCGCCAGGAGCACGACGTCTTCACCACGCTCTCTCAGCGGAGGTACTTCCAGTGGAAATACCGCCAAGCGAAAGAACAAATCACGCCGAAACTCGCCACTCTCAACTGCAGCATTTAAGTCTCGGTTTGTTGCGGCCACCACGCGCACGTCTACCGGCACTGGAGCGCGGCCACCGATGCGGTCAACCACCTTTTCCTCGATGGCCCGCAGCAGCTTGCCCTGGACCGCAAGCGGCAGTTCGCCAATTTCGTCCAGGAAAACGGTGCCGCCGGCAGCCAGCTCGAACTTTCCCAGCCGCCGGTCGCCGGCGCCGGTAAATGATCCGCGCTCGTGTCCGAACAACTCATTTTCGATTAGGGTTTCGGGAATCGCCGCGCAGTTAATGGCCACAATGGGTTTGTCGCGTCGATTCGAGAGATGGTGGACGGCGCGCGCGAACAGTTCTTTACCGGTGCCGGATTCACCCAAAAGCAAGACGGTGGTTTCAGTTTGGGCCACGCGCTGGGTTTCGGCGACGGTTCGCTTCATCGCCTCCGACTCACCGATGATCCGGGGAAAGCCATAGCGTCGAGCCCATTCCTCTCGCAGCAGAAGGTTCTCGGTTCTGAGCCTCGCTTGTTCCAGCGCCCGCTCCACCAGCAGCAACAAATGATTTGAGTCGACCGGCTTTTGCAGAAAGTCGTGCGCGCCATCCTTCATCGCCTGAACAGCTTCGTCGATCGAGCCGAAGGCAGTCATCACAATCACCGGAACGTCGCCGTCAGCGGCGCGTGCCGCCCGCAGAACGTCAAGGCCGGAACCGTTCGGCATGCGCAGATCAGTTAACACGAGTTTGTGTGGAGCGCGTGAGATCTCGTTAAGCGCGGCGCGGACATCGGCCGCCTCGGTGATCGAGTAGCCGGCATTCTCGAGAGTAAGCCGGAGAACACGCCGGAGGCTTTCCTTATCTTCGACTAATAGAATGTCAGGCATCTTGCGTGACGATACTTCTAAGGCATCATTCATTGTTTGTGATTGAAGTGTCAAGCAGGTAGTCGAAACCAGCAGCACAGCGAGCAGTAAAACGCCCCGCCGGCATTAAGAGACCGGCGGGGCCACAGGTTCTCTGGATGACAGATTCTTAGTGTTCGCGGATGCCCATTAAGCGTACTCCGGCGGCGCTGAGGGCCCGGTCAAGTCGGACCGAATCGAATGCCACAGTTGAGTTTCCCCCGCCATTGGTATCGAATGAAGGCGCCAGAAATGGGTGAGGGTCATCATTTTCCTCAGCGGGCCAGGTTCGGTCGAACTTGGCCACCAGAATTGCTCCAAGAATATCTCCATTACCGCCGCCGTTTCGTTGGAGTGAGCCCTCACCGAGCACGAGGATCAAACCACTAAAACTGGGATTGCCGTGCATTGTCAGCTTGCCGGTCACAATTAGCAGACCATAGCCACCGGGCAGATCGACATCGCCATCCACGAACGTCAGCAGTGGGTTGGCGCTCGTACCGAAACTTGCCGGCGCCTCGGTGAAATAGCGCCCGCTGGCAATCGCGGTCTGCTGCATTGTATTAAGGAATGCGCGCGCGTTGTCAGCCGATTGCAGGAAAGAGGGAAGCTGCGAGTTGGTGTATTGTTTGACCTTCTCAACGCCACTTACTGTATTTGGCTTAGCGCTCTCGATGTGCTCAGTTACGGCATTGAAATCACCACCATGAGTTGTGCCAAATGTGGGGATCGAACTCGCCGGATTAGCGTTGTCAAAACCTGAGTAGGTCTTGGCGTTACTGTTACCGATAAAGAAGTTCGGCAAAACAGACTGGTCGTCAGCGCCGCGCATCATGATGGTTGCCAAGGGCGAATAGTCAAACGTGTTACGATCCACCAATATTTCCATCCGTTTCATAGAGCCTTTCGGCCCGTAACCGGTCGCGCTCAATAGCAATCGGCGTGGTTGTAGTGCCGCCGGCGTATTGTCAGGGTCCGATACGGCAACTTCGTAAGCCAGTCCCGGATTCGTGCTGACAACGGCGAGGGATTTTCCATGAATATTGGTGTAGTTCAACCATTGGTTCATGTTTGCGTTGTTGGCAACGTTGCGAAACGTGGCTGCGGTGCCGGCAGTCGAGTTACCGCGCAGGACGTTCACAGCCATGTTGATGCCTGCTTCAGCAGCGTAGTAGGCCTGAGCTTCAGCCGTCGAATCCACCGCCGTGGTGTTGGTCATGTTCGAGGTCAGCAGCAACGCTCCTCCGGCGGCCAAAAGCATCGTAGAGACGAGCAGGACCGTAAGCAAAGCGGCTCCTTCTTCTCGCCGAAATCCAAAATGCTTGTTTTTCAGATTTGTTTTCATAACATCTTTTCCTGTTTCAGGTCTCGAAAAGGCTTCGATTCCTATTCTCAGTAACTACTCAGACCAGAGTTTCTCAGCGTTACGTCAGAAGCCAGAAGAACACTCGTCGGGGGTTGATAACCGGGCGAGTTGGGAGTTCCCTGCGCTGGTAATCCTACACACACAGCGATGACGATGTAGCGGGCTGCTGCTGGAGCCACTTCCGCGGCCGATGGATCCTTGATATCGCAATCTGAGGTTGAGTAATTCACTTGCTGGGCAAAGTAATGAATTCTCAATGAATCCAGGCGGTTAGCAAGAACGGTTTTTCGAGCGGTACCCGTGGCGTTGACATCGTAGCGAACGAGATAGTTGGTATTTGCCGCCGCGTTCACAAAGTATTTTATGTCTTCGCCTGGGTCGATTACGTTGTTTCTCGAAGCCTCGCTGGCCGTGCTCACGTATTTATTGAGATTTGAACGGATCCGAATGGAGCTTAAGTTTGAGTCGCCCGTTACTACTCCGTTGGTCGACAGGTTGAAGCCGGCGTTGGCGATTTCCCGCGACATAACGTTGATGGCGCGCTGAACGTCGGCCAGCGCATCCGAAACCTGATTCTCTCGATGACGGATATTGAAGCTGCTCACCAGTATCGAACTCCCAATGCCGAGCAGGACCATCGTTATGGTCATGGCTATCAGCAGCTCGAGCAATGAAAATCCACGATCAGTTTTCATTTGCAATCCTCTGTGCATAAGTCCTCGTTCGGGTGTTCTGGGCAGTTCAAATCAACGGTTGGGTCCGGTCGCGACTGTAGCGCGCCGAGTTACCAGAGTTACTGAGCCGAGCGTGCTGCCCACCGGCGTAACCCGGATAACAATAGTCTTCAGAGTGGGCTGTCCGTTTACAAAATCGGAATCGGTGATGGTGGTAACGGCCGTGTAATGGCGATCGGCGCTCGTGATTTCGGCTTTTCTTCCAGCCGTTGACGTGGCCGCTAAATTTTCATTGGTGAAGGCCACGTTTCTGAGTTGTTCCAACTGCTGCTGGGCCACACTCATCGCCAGCTCACGATCCTTGGCGCTGGCGTTATTGCCGATGGAATAGGCGAAGACAGAGACTGCGCCCAATGAGGCAACCATCATCACCACCATGGCGATGGAGGTCTCAAGAATCGTAAAGCCGCGTTCTCCCAGTGAGAGCATTTGGGCTTCTGTGGCCAACCGTCGTGACAATTTTCTCATGGTCACCATCTCCCTTATTAATTTGTTACCGCCACGGTAACGTTTTTCGTGCCGCACGGCGTGTTGAACGTAACAGTGAAGTTCCCCCGCGTGTTGTTGAGGGACTTGATGGTAAAGCTTGCTGAGCCACCCGAGGCAATATTTTGCGAACTGGGCGTAACCTGCAAATTCGACGCCGCGGTCGAGACTGAAATCGTTCCCGACGTGGCAGGGGACAATGTGATCGCGACGTTGCCCGTGCCGCCATTCTTGCGTATCGAAAGCGATGACGGAGTGGCCGTTGGCGTGCACAGGGGTGGCGTCGGCGTTGGCGTCGGGGTCGGCGTCGGGGTCGGCGTCGGAGTTGGCGTCGGGGTCGGCGTCGGCGTTGGCGTCGGTGTTGGCGTCGGCGTTGGCGTCGGGTCCTGACTGGGCGTTGGCTCAGGCGTTGGTGTTGGCTCCTGGGTGGGTGCCGGGCTCGGCGACGGAGTCGGATAACTATTATTATTTGTTGGATCGGGCATGACATCGCCCGACACGTTGGTGTTCAGGTTGATATTAGGGATCGCAGCGTCCTGAAAAATCTCGCTGCCCACAGTGACGTCGCCAGAGCCGGTGACGTCAATCTGGCTAGTGCCGCTTGAATTCTGAAGCGCAATGGCCAATTCGCTGCCACTAGTCGGCCGGCCGCGCCAATCGAAAGCTATCGTCGCCGCGTTTGTAGTGAAGGTGATACCGTCCCCCAAGGAAAAAATTTGGGAGGTGAGTGTGCTACTTCCGCCGAAACCCATCGTGACCCGATATCTCTGAGCGTCAAGAATCTGAACGGATGACTCGAGGCCTGCGCGCGCTGAGCGTCTGACAGAATCCGCGCGAGCCTTCTCGAGATGTGCGGCCAGTTGCCGGGTGGCGTTGTCGAGCCGCAACGAAGCCCGCGCAGAAGTGATGCCGTACACTGCCAACGCAGACACGACCGTGACTACCGTAACCGTGATAACCAATTGAATAGTGGTGAACCCACCTGAGTGTCTCTTCTTCAACCGATTTTCTGATTCGTTAGTCACCGTCATCTCTCGTTTTTCATCTTTCAGAACTGCCCTATGGACCTAGTCCGGCGCTGAGTGCTTTCGCAACACCTGTGCCAATTGTTCCGCTTCAAAAAATGGCGCAATTTGTTGAGGCGTTCTTGACAAACACGACCGCGCTGTAACTTCCGGTAACAGTGAAGGAAACTGATTACACAATGGCAATGGCTGGGCATTCGGTCGAGTTAATTGAGTCAAGGAGAAGATAGTTTTGGAATTTGGGAGGTCTTTGCGCCTTTAAGAGATATGTACTGGTTCTCATTCGAGTAAGAATCGGATTTACGCAATCAAAGAATCGTCCGCTCGTGCGTGGTGCCGCACGCCACGCGCTGGGCCGGACGGTAAAGCGCCCCGGCGATCTTCGATCTCCGGGGCGCACTATGTTAAGGCATTAGGGAATGGCCTTTATGGAGAACTCGTATTAGGCTTTGGGGCCGGCTCAAATTCATCGCTGCCAGAGGCAATGCTATTTTCGGTGTTGGCCAGTTTCATCGCCAGCATCTGCGGTTTGTATTCGAAGGCCTTTGGTCCTCCGCGTGTGTTTTGAATTTGCATCAGAAAGTAATCCTGGTTTTCACGGAATCTCAGTACACTGCCCCTCTGATTCATAATTACAAACAACAGGGTCTCGCCGCTGGCGGTTTTCAATTGGCCAACTAACGAGCTGACTCCGCGATCAGTTCTGACGAGCGTGCCGGTCTTGGCGACGACACTGCCTCGCCAGGGCAGTCCCGTGAAGCGCTCCTGAAGCGTGCCGGGGTCGATGCCCGCCACCGGCATGATGTCGGTTGTGGACAATCTGTGCTCGCGGAGTTCCTCTCTCAGCGCTCTGAAGATCTTCATCATGGTTCGCGGCGTGACCCGGTTTACTCCGAGACCGCTCAGCGATGAGATCCTCAAATCGCTCGAAGACATGCCCAGTGAATTTGTGAGCTCTCGGCGTACGGCCTCTATGCCGCCAATTGAGTCACCCAGCCGCTCAGCCATGAAATTGTTTGAGTAGCAGAGCAGAACTTTGAGGACATCGACCAGCTTGCTGGACTTATGAGAAAGGATGAGTCTGGCGCCGGGCGCTACCGCATTGACCTCAACATCTCCCATTACCGCGACGCTGGGAACCGTTGCCAGACTAGCCTTATCACCCAGCGCCGTTCTTTCATACTCCCAGGCGCGAGTTGCTTCGGCGGTCCTGAGAGTCGAATCGAGTGTGTCGTAAAACTGCTCGGCTGACCTGCGAGCGGACCAACTGAAATTCAAAGTAAAACCTGGCGCCACTATCAAATTGCCGGTAACTGTTCTAATGCCCAGGTTATTTAGCTGTTGGGCAATCATCACAGCATGTTCGTAGTGCAGGGACGGATCGCGGCCTGAGATGTACAGGTCGCCGCTAATTGTGCCGGTGCTCTTATCGAACGTGCCAGTGGTCCAGACTCCCGTCGTGAAACGGTGCCGTGGCCCAAACGTCTTCAGCGCAACATACGCAGTGGCGAGCTTGATAGCCGAGGCTGGATTGAAGGTTTCATCGGGCGACTGGATAGCGACGGTGGTACCGTCGAGCGTTTCAACCAGCACCCCCTGGAGGCCGTAAAGAACCTTCCCCTCGGCGCCAGTTGCGGGCACTGGGCCGGCGGTCGTTGGAGTTGGAGACGCTGAAGTCGCTGGCCCGGGCGTGATAGTGGAGACGGAGCCTGCGTTTCCCTGAGGCGGTGTTTGAGCCGGAACCGGCGAGTGCGAGCAGAGCACAACTACGGCAGCAACAACAATCATTCGCAATGTTAGACACTTCTTCATAGCGCTCTTCAAGCGCGCGTAAGCGCGCCAACTCATAATAACACGCTCGTTTCTTCAGTTGATCTTTGAGGAGAGTCGAGTTCGATGCAGCTTGAGCTGCTTCGAGATGTATATAACACCACGGTCGTTGGAGAATGACGGAGCGGAAAAATGTGGAGTGCGGTGGCAAGCGCTTTGCTTGACAGCGCACTCCAAAATTGTTTAGCGGCGTTAGAAAACCTGTCTGAAGGCTGTTGATTGAATGTACTGGAACTGTGGCGTCCCCGGAGGCAAGCGGTCGGGACTTCGAAAGGTGGTGTCGAATGCCCAATTGCGAATGGGAGGACTATAAATCGTGGAAGATGAGTTGTAAGGCCCCAGAGCCTGGGTCGAACGATAAAGCGGGATCAGTGAGCCTACAAAATTCCACCTGCGGCTGCCCCAGTGTTCGAGGAAGCGTGGAAAATTGTGCATTCCGCCATTGAGCCTTGACTCGTCGCTATTGCCGGCATCGGGGCTGCCGGCCAGCGCCGATAAAGTGTTGCCGGCAATGATTCCTGCTCGCACTGAGGTCTCGGCAGTGACTACCGGTACATTTGCATCGGCTCGTCGCTTGCCCAAGTCGTCGGGATACATGGCGCTCGAGCTGTCAAACCAGGTCTTTGACAATGGTGTGAACGCGTCAGCGACAATTGATGCCGCGATCTGGTTGCCAAGGTAGAACTGCGGCTGACTCGGATCGTTA
>Ga0187893_10007851_pt1 | contig 17188 bp, 14 predicted proteins | sample MA1701074metaG_FD_139574 | JGI IMG/M metagenome (GOLD analysis project Ga0187893, IMG submission 139574) | White microbial mat communities from a basaltic lava cave in the Kipuka Kanohina Cave System on the Island of Hawaii, USA - MA170107-4 metaG ... | reverse complement strand
TGGGGCGGGCCGTTCCTTGCCGACGTGCACGGCTTGGGGACCGAGGATCGAGGCGACATGCTGCTGGCGATGGCCGCCGCGCAGGTCCTCGGCGTACTGGGCTGGGGAGCGATGGACCGGCACTTCACGAGCCGCAAACGCCCGGTTCTGGTCGGTGCCGCGCTGACCGTCGCGACCTTGCTCGCCCTGGCCGCGTTTCCGACGTTGCCCCTGCCCGGACTCGCCGTACTGCTTGCCCTGCTCGGCGTCGCCAGCGCGTACAGCCCGATCATGGTCGCGCACGGCAAGGAGCTGTTCGCGCCCCATCTGGTCGGACGCGGCATCACCTTGCTCAACATCGGAACCATGGGCGGAGTGGTCGTCCTGCAGATGGCGACCGCGTTCGTGATCGGCTGGTTCGACCAGGCGCAATCCATCGGGCCGCATCCGTTGAGCGCGTATCGCTGGATGTTCGTGTCCCTGGCGGCGAGCCTCGCCGCGGCGCTCGCGTACTACGCGACGGCACCCGAAGGGCGCCGGCGGACGTGACCGCGCCGGCGCCGCGGATCGATCAGTGCGGGTCCGGCGGCGCCGGCTTCGTGTCGTCGCTGGCGCTCGGGTCGATCAGCGCCAGCCCGCTTTCGGGATCGAAGGTCTTCACGAGCGCGTTGGGCGATTCGAGCAAGGTGACTTCGAGCGTCGGCCGCACGTGCGCTTCGAGCAGGTGCCCGCCGTGCGCGCTGCCGTCCCGTTTGCCGAGCACGACGTGCGCGTGCACCTTCGGGCGTCCGTTCTCGAGCGCGATGTCGCCGTTGAGCGCGAGCACTTCGACCTGCTCGCCGACCGCGATCGGCTGGTAGCGCTTCTGGTCCCAATCGAAGAAGCCGAGGCGCGCGTCGCTGAAAGCGCCGATCGCGCTGAAGCTGCTCGCCGACAGACGCTCTTCCTCGGCGAAGCGCTGCAGCCCCGCGATCACCTCCTCTCCCGTCTCGAAGACGAGCACGTGGTGGCGATCGGTGCCGACGCTTTGCAGGCGCGATTTCATCGTTGCCGCGCCGAGTCGGGGGTGCCGTTCGCTTGCTGCGAGGCGCCGCCGCCGGCGTCGCCGCTTGCCGCTGAAAGGCCCGACCGATCGGGCTCGGCCGGCTCGGAGATCGTCGCCAGGGTGTCGGCGGTGTTCGCCTCCGCCGCCTTGACCGCGACGTCGCCGAGCGAGACCACGCCCACCAGTCGCCGGCCGCGATCGATCACCGGCATGCGGCGGATCTGCACCTCGCTCATCTGCTCGGTGATCTCGTCCACCGAGTCGTCCTCGAAGCACCAGCAGACGTCGCCGCTCATGATCGCCGAAACCTCGGTCGTCGTCGGCTGGTCCTGAGCGACGCAGCGCAGCACGATGTCGCGGTCGGTGACCACGCCGACAAGGTGCTCGCCGTCGCAGATCGGCACCATGCCGACGTCGAGTTCGTACATCGCCTGCGCAGCGCCGCGTACGCTGTCGTTCGGCGCCAGCGTACGCACGCCGCGCGTCATCACGTCGGAAACCCGGGTCATCGCTGCCTCGCGGTAAGTTGCGTCGAGGTTGATGGGCAAGCGGCGTGCCGAGGTCAGGCGGGCAGCGTGTAGATGCGTTCGATCGCCGCGCGTACACGGGCGCGGCTTTCTTCGGCGGACATGGCGTCGACCGCTTCGATGCGCCGCGCCTCGCGTGCGAGGTCTTGGTCCTTGATGCCGTGCTCGAACCAGCGCGAGTAGTCGCCGCGCTTGCGGTGGTGCTCCCAGGTGTCGTCGCCGACGCCGTCGGCCATCTGCAGGAACACGATCAGGTTCTGCGCGCGCAGGTTGAGCTTGCCGTCGGGCCCGCGAAAGTAGAAGCTGCGATCCGGCCCGAGCTCTCCCACCGCGTACTTGCGGTTGTGGCGCCGGTGCTCGCCGCGCGTCGGGATCGTGCGCACGCGGCGCGAAGCGGGTCCCGCTTCGCGCATCCAGACCAGCGCCTCGCCGACATCGAGCCCGGGTTCGCTCCCGGGCACGTCGATCGTGCGGCCGGTCGCCGCGGCGAACCGGCGCAGGTCGGCGACCGGTTCGCTGCCGACGGCGATCGCGCAGTCCACACCGGCGAGCGCGCGCGTCGCGATCAGGTCCGGGTGCACGCTGATCTGCAGCACGCCGCCCAGTCGCTCCGAAAGCGCTGCCTCGGCTTTCTGGCGCCCGGCCGGCAGCAGGTGGTGCGCTTCGTCGATGACGATCCAGTGCGGCTGGCCGCTCTTCGCGCGCAGCGACCGCACGCGCGGCAGCAGCCAGAGGAAGAACTCGGGCCGGTCCGCCAGCGGCAGCCCAAGCAGATTCAGCACCGCGTTCTCGCGCGCTTCGAGCAGCTGCATCGCCTCGTCGAGCCCGGGCGCGCGTTCGGGCGTTCCGATCGTGACGGCCCCCGGCTGCCCTTCGTAGTCGCCCTCGGGATCGATCACGCAGTACGAATAGCCGCGCTCGGCGATGCGCTCGATCAATCCCTTCGCGACGGTCGATTTGCCGCTGCCCGAGGTGCCGGTGACGAGCAGGTTCGATCCGTGCGGCTCGATCGTCGCCTCGCGGCCGTCGCGGTCGAGCCCGAGCGCGATGCGATGCCGCGCCAGCGTCGGCGCGCGGCTCGCCAGGTCCGACGCGAGCAGCTCGTCGATCAGCTCGCGCACGCCTGCGCCGTGATCGCCGGCGGTCACGATGTCGGCGTTGTCCTTCAGCGACGCGAGCGCGTTGCCGACCGCGACCGCGCACTCGCAGAGCGCGAGGAACGCGTGGTCGTTCTCGGCGTCGCCGACGCCGACCGCGTTGTGCGGCGAGAGCCCCATGGCGCCGAGCGCCGCGGACAGCCCGCTCGCCTTGTTGACGCCGGGTGGCAGCACCATCACCGCGCCCTTGTTGAAGATCACCTGCAGCTCGAGGCCCAGCTCACGGATCGTCCTCAGCACCGCCACGTCGTGCGGCTCCCAGGTCGCGACGATCGTGCGGCCGATCGCGAGCGGTGCGACCTTGCGCGCGCGCAGCGCGGCGATCAGCGCCTCGGGCGGCGCGCCGGCAAGCGAGCGCTCGTCGCGCGTCGCCGGCGTGTAGAGCAGCGCGCCGTTCTCGGCCACGACGCGCTCGAACAGATCGAGCCGCGGCAGCACGCGCTCGAGGTCGTCGAGCTGGCGTCCGGTGACGAGCACGAGCCGGCGGCCCGACGCGACGACGCGCTCCAGCGCGGCGATCGTCGCTCGATCGACGTGCCCGTGCTGCGCGAGGGTGCCGTCGTAGTCGCAGCACAGGGCGAGGTAGCGCATCGTCCGCCGAGCGGCAAGCCGTGTGCCCGGCGGTGCACAAATCGCGTAAATACCCCTGCCAATACCCGGTGGACAGGTTTCCCCAGAAGAGGCTGCACGCGCTGGAGGAGCTGCTCGGCGGCCGCTGAGCAGGGAACGCGGGTTGCTCGGCAGCGCGCATGGACGTGGTGCTGGTCACCGGGTATGCGGGGGCGATCGGCGGCGCGCTCGCGCAGCGCCTGCGGCGCTATCGCGTGATCGGGCTCGATCGCGGCTGCAACGGCCAAGATGCGGATTGCGTCGAGGCCGACCTCGGTTCGGCCGCGTCGCTTGCCCGCGCGCTCGACGCGGTGCGCGAGCGCGCCGGCGCGCGCATCGCGTCGGTGGTGCACCTCGCGGCGTACTTCGACATGACCGGCGAGCCGAATCCGCTCTACCGGAGCGTCAACGTCGAAGGCACGCGCAAGCTGCTCGACGCGCTGCGCGGCTTCGAGGTCGAGCAGTTCGTCTACGCGAGCACGATGCTCGTGCACGCGCCGACCGTTCCCGGCAAGCCGATCGACGAAGCCGCTCCGCTCGATCCGAAATGGGCCTACCCGCGCTCGAAGCTCGACGCCGAGAACGTGCTGCGCACGCGCCACGGAGCGACGCCGCTCCTGATCCTGCGCATCGCCGGGATGTACAGCGACGAGTGCGACTCGGCGACCTTGGCGCAGCAGATGCAGCGCATCGACGAGCGCACCTTGACGAGCCGCGTCTTCCCCGGCGACGCGAGCCACGGCCAGGCGTTCGTCCACATCGACGACCTGTGCGACGCGGTCCTGCGCGCGATCGACCGGCGCCGCGAGTTGCCCGCCGATCTGACGTTGCTGATCGGCGAGCCCGGCACACCGCCGAGCTACGCCGAGCTGCAGCGCGACTTCGCGCGCCTGATCCACGGCGAAAGCGAGTGGCCGACGCGTGAGATCCCGAAGGCCTTCGCGAAGACCGGCGCGTGGTTGCAGGACAAGGCCGAGGACGTGGTCCCCGACGCGATCGACCAGGGCGAAGCGCCGTTCATCAAGCCGTTCATGATCGAGCTCGCCGACGATCACTTCGAGCTCGACGTCGCGCGCGCCGGCGAGCTCCTCGGCTGGCAGCCGGCACACGACCTGCGGCAAGCCCTGCCGAAGATGGCCGACGCGCTGAAGCGCGACCGCGGCGCCTGGTACGCGCGCCACAAGCTCACGTCGCCCGCGGGCGTGACGCCGGCGGAGCGCAAGGCGCTCGACGCGGGCGAGAAGAAGGCGCTCGCGCACCACGTCGCGATGATGAACCAGCTGCACAAGGACACGTTGTGGGCGCACCTGGTCGTCGTCTTCCTCGGCTTCTGGATGGTGTCGAGCCCGTTCGCGCTCGGCTACCGCGACGAGGTCGGCATGGGCATCAGCGACATCGCGAGCGGCGCGCTCGTGGTCCTGTTCGGCTCGTTGTCGATGTCGCGGCGCCATGGGTGGGCGCAATGGGCCAACGTGTGCGTCGGAACATGGCTGCTGTTCGCGCCGCTCGTGTTCTGGACCGCGAGCCCGGCCGCGTACGCCAACGACACCCTGGTCGGAACGCTCGTCATCTCGCTCGCGATCCTGATCCCGCACATGCCGGGCATGAGCATGGTCGGCATGGCGACCGGCCCCGACGTCCCGCCCGGCTGGGACTATTCGCCGTCGGACTGGACGCAGCGCCTGCCGATCATCGCGCTCGCGCTGGTCGGCTTCTTCCTCTCGCGCTATATGGCCGCGTTCCAGCTCGGTCACATCGACGCGGCGTGGGACCCGTTGTTCGGCCAAGGCACCGAGACGATCATCACCTCCGAGCTGTCGCAGGCCTGGCCGGTGCCCGACGCTGGGCTCGGTGCGCTGTCGTACATGCTCGAGGCGCTGTCGGGGCTGATGGGCGACCGCAAACGCTGGCGCACGATGCCGTGGATGGTCGCGCTGTTCGGGCTGCTCGTCGTGCCGCTCGGCGGCGTGAGCATCTTCTTCATCGTGATCCAGCCGATCTGGATCGGCACCTGGTGCACGTTGTGCCTGATCGCGGCCGCAGCGATGGTGGTCATGATCCCGTATGCGCTCGACGAGATCGTCGCGACCGGCCAGTTCCTCGCCGAGCGGAAGCGCGCCGGCCGCCCGCTGTGGGCCGTGTTCTGGCACGGCGACACGATGCACGGCGGGCGCAAGGACGCGAGCTTCGAGTTCGACCAGCCGCCCGGCGCCTTCGTCAGGGCGATGTTCTCGGGCGGCGTGAGCGCGCCGTGGACGTTGAACGCTTGCGTCGCGATCGGCGTGGCGTTGATGTGCACGCGGCTCCTGTTCGGCACCGGCGGCGCGATGGCCGACAGCGACCATCTGGTCGGTGCGATGGTGATCGTGGTTGCGGTCAGCGCGTGGGCCGAAGTCGCGCGCGCGCTGCGCTTCCTGATCGCTCCGTTCGGCGTCTGGCCCGTCGCAGCGCCGTGGCTCCTCGACGGCGCGAGCACGCCCGCCGCGTGCGCGCGCGTCGTCGCGGGCCTCGCGCTCGTCGCGGCGAGCCTGCCGCGCGGGCCGATCGCGAACCGTTACGGAAGCTCGGACCGCTTCGTCCGCTGAACGCGGCGCGAGCGCACAGGAGCCTTGGCGCTCACCTTCGCCTTGCGCGCGGGCACGCCGTTTGCACCGAGGCAGGGACCAACCATGGACAAGAGGAGTGAACGCATGAAACGTGTCATCCGCATCGCCGCGGCTTCGATCGCTGGTCTGGCACTGGCCGGCTGCGGCACAACCGGGAACCTGTCGACCGAAGAGGGGCGTCTCGCCGGCGCCGGTGCCGGCGCGCTGATCGGTGCCGTCGCCAGCGGCGGCGTGCTGCTGCCGGCGCTCGGCGCGGTGGGCGGCGCGATCGTCGGCGAGCAGTTCGCCGATCCGGAGCCGGACAACGAATGATCGCCGCTTGCATCGCCTGACAGGCTGTCGAGATACCCGCAGGCGCCGGGGCCGCCGGCGCTTGCGGTTTCGATGCGTGCTGGCCCGCAAGCAGAGGGACCACGGATCGGCTGGCCCTACGGCTGCGGTCGCGGACCGGGTGCAGCCTGCGTCGGCACGGCACTTCCTTTCAGGGCCGTACCCGCCGCGCTAACACCCGCGTAATGCGACGGGAACACGCGTTGCTGCGATCCGAGCAGGGAGGCGATCCATCCCCCGTCCACTTCACAGGAGAACACAGCATGCGTGAACTAAAACTCTCGAAGCTCGTCAAGTTGGCCCTCGTACCGGTGTTCGCCGCCGGCGTCGCGACGACGCCGCAAGCGCAAACCAGCGACAAGCCGAGCGGAAGCAACGCCGCGCAGAGCCAGCCCGCGGCGAACTATCGCGGCGTGCGCGCCAGCCAGATGATCGGCATGAGCGTCGTCAACGAGAAGGGCAACAACATCGGCCAGATCGGCGACATGATCGTCAACATGAACACGGGCGACGTGCGCTACGCGATCCTGCGCTTCGACCCGGGCATCTTCGAAGGCGAGAAGCTGTTCGCGGTGCCGACCACCGAACTGCGCATGGCCGCCGACCGCAACGACGTGCTCTACAAGATGAGCCAGGAGCGGCTCGAGAAGGCAGCCGTCGACAAGGCCGACTGGAACGACGCCTTGCTCAACGACCCCAACTACCTGGCCAACCTCGACAAGGTGTGGGGCGTGACGCAACCGTCGCGCGGCGCGCTGGCGCACCGCGCGAGCGACCTGATCGGCAAGGACGTCAACAGCAAGAGTGGCGAAGACATCGGCGAGATCGAAGAGCTGGTCATCAACATGGCCGAGCAAAAGGTGCACTACGCGGTGCTCGAGTTCGACCCGAGCTGGGCCTCGGCCGAGCAGAACTACGCGTTCCCGCTCACCGCGTTCAACCTCACCGACAACCGCGACGAACTGGTGCTCGACATCGACAAGTCGCAGCTCCAGGCGATGAAGAGCTTCCCCGACAGCCGCTGGAACAACCTGAACGACCGGACATGGATCGCCGACATCGACCGCTACCTGGTGATCTTTCCGGTCGCTGCCGACGCCGGCAAGACCGGCCACGCGGGCCGGAGCGGCCCGACCGGCGCGACGACGACCGCCGCCGCGCCTTCGCCCGGCACCTTGTTCGACCGGCTCGACGCCGACCGGGACGGCTTCCTCGACCAGGGCGAAGCCAAGGCCGACGCCGGCGTGACGGCGGCCTGGGGCAACATGGACAAGAACGACAAGGGCCAGGTGAGCCGCGACGACTTCACCAACACCTACAAGATGGAAGCGACGCAGTAGGCGTTGCGCCACCGCGCCAGCCCGGCCCGAGCGGCCGGGCTTTTTCGCGCGCGGTGAGCGCCGAGTTGCACGGGGCTGCGACGACGGCGAGCGCGTTCCTCACGCCGAGCCGCGCAGCGGCGGCACGCGCGGGCTGCGCGACGGCTTCATCCGCGCAACGCCTCGATGCGTTCGCTCGTCGCCGGGTGCGTCGACAGGAACCCGCCGCCACCGCCGCCCGAAGTCCGCGCAATCCACGTCAGTGCGTCGATCAAGGTGTCCTTCGAGTAGCCGGCGCGGCGCAGGATCTCGACGGCGTGCCGGTCGGCCTCGCGCTCCTCGCCGCGGCTGTAGCCGCGCGCGATCAGCTCGCCGGCGATCGGCGTGACCGCACCGCTCCCGGGGATGAGCTGCTCGAGGACGACAGCGCCGAGGTTCAGCCCCGCGCCGAGCACCTGCATCTGCGCGACGTGGCCGAGGTCCTCGTGCGCGATCTCGTGCGCCATGATGCCGCGCAGCTGCTCGGCGGTCGCCTTCTGCAGCAGTCCGGTCGTGACGTAGAAGTTGCCGCCGCCCGCGTTCGCCGCGTTGATGCTCGGGTCGTCGATGATGCCGACCTGCACCTGCTTCGGCGTCAGCGGGTCGTCCATCGCGCGCAGCAGCGGCACCATGATGCCGTACAGGCGCTCGGCCTGCTGCGGAGCGACGCGACGGATGTCGGCCGACGCGGGGATCGACGACTCGGGAGCGACCTGCACGGCGCCGCAGCCGGCGAGCAGCGCGGCGCAGACGAGCGCTGCGGCCACCGACCGGGTCCTGATCCTGTTGGCCATCGTCTCGTCCTTTCGTGCCTGGCCACGAAGGGGCAAGAAGCGTTCCCGCGCGTCACCCCGGTCGGCTCTGCGAACGGCTGTCGCCGCGCGAAGGCGATGCCTAGAATACCCACCCTTCTACACGGAAAGGAGCGGACATGGCACACGCCGACTGGCGCCTCGAAGGCGAATGGATCAAGAACTGCAACTGCGCGTTCGGCTGCCCGTGCGATTTCAATGCGCGCCCGACACAGGGCGATTGCAAGGGCCTGCTCGGCATGCGCATCACCAAGGGCCACTTCAACCGCACCCGGCTCGACGGGCTGAGCTTCTTCGCGGTGGTCGCGTGGCCGGGCGCGCTGCACGAAGGCAACGGGCAGTTGCAGCCGGTCATCGACGAGCGCGCGACCGCGGAGCAGCGCGAAGCGCTGTTCGAGATCATGTCGGGCAAGCACTCGGCCGAGGGCACGCTGTTCCACATCTGCAGCCTGATCGTCACCAAGGTGCACGAGCCGGTCTTCGGACCGGTGCGCTTCGAGTTCGACGAAGACGCGCGCACGGCGCGGCTCGTCGTTCCGGGCGTGCTCGAGACCGAGGTCGAGCCGATCAAGAACCCGGTGACCGGCGCCCCGCACCGCATCCAGGTGCTGATGCCCGATGGCTTCGAGCACCGCAAGGGCGAGGTGGCGAGCGCGAACATCCGCAGCAGCGGCGCGATCAAGTACGACACGGCCGGCTCGCACAGCACGCTCGCGCACGTCACGCAGACGCCGCAAGGGGTGGTCGCGTAGAAGCCGCACCGGAAGCGCCGGCCGGCGCTTCGCGCGCGAGCCGGCTCGAGGCGGCGCTGCGCCGCGACCGCGCGCTCGTCGTCGGCGGGCTGCTGCTCGTCGTCGTCGCGTCGTGGGCGTACCTGCTCGCTGGCGCCGGCATGTCGATGCAGGCGCTGGACGACACGCTCGTGCCGCTCGCCGCCGAGCCGTGGACGGTGGGCTGGGCGGCGCTGATGCTCGCGATGTGGGCGGTGATGATGGCCGCAATGATGCTGCCGAGCGCCGCGCCGGCGATCCTGCTCTATGCGACCCTCGCACGCCGGCGCGCCGAGCGCGGCGAGGCGCTGGCGAGCGCAGCCGGCGCGTTCGCCAGCGGCTACGTCCTGGTGTGGGCGCTGTTCAGCGTCGCGGCGACGGCGCTGCAGTTCGCGCTCGAGCAGGCGGCGCTGATGTCGCCGGCGATGCGCACGACGAGCGTCGCGCTCGCCGGTGCGGCGCTCGTCGGCGCCGGTGTCTACCAGTGGACGTCGCTGAAGCACGCGTGCCTGAGGCACTGTCGCTCGCCGCTCGAGTTCATCACCGAGCACTGGCGCTCCGGCGCGTCGGGCGCGTTGCGCATGGGTGCGACGCACGGCGCGTACTGCGTCGGCTGCTGCTGGGTGCTGATGCTGCTGCTGTTCGTCGGCGGCGTGATGAACTTCGCGTGGATCGCCGGGCTCGCGCTGTTCGTTCTGGTCGAGAAGGTCGTGCCGGCCGGGCACCGGGTCGCGCGCGCGTCCGGCGTTGCCCTCGTCGCGTGGGGCGTCGCGACCTGGCTCGCGTTGTAGCGCTCGAGCCGAGCGGAACGGAGCTTGCCGCGTTTTAGCTGCGGAACGCCGCTCCTGCCCCAGCCGCCGATGCCTGCGCAAGCGGTTGCCGAAGCCCGGAAAGGATTGCAGGAACTCGCGTCGAACCGGAGCCCGCGTCGAGCAGGTCGCAGCGGCGGCGCTCGCACGCGCCGGCAACGATGTGGATGAGCTTGCTCGCGAAGGTGCTGTCGCTCGCCGCGGCGATCGGCGGTGCGCTCGGCGGCGGGCGCCAGGTCGCTCAGCGGCTGGGTGAGGGCTAGCTCGCTTCGTCCGGGCACATCGCTTGCTCCACGCCATGCGCTTCGGCGCGGGCCGACGCAATGTTCAACTCAAGGAGATACGGATGAGATTCGCCAATCGCTACTTCGGTTGGATGCTGGCGGCCTTGCTCGTGGTCGGCGCTGCCGGTTGCGCGCACGACACGGGCATCGGCCAAACCACTTCCGACACCATCATCACGAGCAAGGTGAAGACCGCGCTGCTCGCCGATCCGGACGTGAGCGGCCTCGCCGTCAACGTCGAGACCTTGCGCGGCCAGGTGCAGTTGAGCGGCTTCGTCGATTCGGCCCAGCAAGCCAGGCGCGCCGTCGACATCGCGAGCCGCGTCGACGACGTGAAGGACGTCATCAACAAGATGACGGTCAAGACCCAGAACTGACCCTCGGCCGGCCGCCGACGCGGGCGGCGTCAGCACGGGTGTTCGAGTAGAAGCCGGCGCAGCTTGCCCGACAGCGGGTCCTCGCCGGCCCACGTGCGCAAGGTCGATTCGATCAACGCGTGTCCGGGTGCGCGCGCGATCACGCGGTCGTTGACCGCGATCGTCAATCCGGTAGACGGAGCGTAGGTGATCCACACGCGGTCGCCGGCCGCGAGCGACCGGTACGCGGCGCGCACCCTCGCGAGCGGCTCGCGGCGCAGCTCGTCGGCGAGCGGCACGCGATACTTCTCCGGGATGCGCTCGGGCAGGTATGCCGCGCGGACGACGTGCATCAGAATCGCCTTCGGTTGCCTGGGGTCGCGCAGGGCCTCGGCGACCTGCACGCCGGGCAGCAGGTAGAGCGCGGCGACGTAGTGCTCGATCCACAGCGTGTCGCGCACGCCGCAGCTGGCGAGCGCGAGCGACCGGTCGCCCGCGCGCACGGTCTCGGGCAACTCGACGCCGGCACGCTCGACCGACGCCGCGGCGCTGCAGGCGACGAGCGCCAGCGCCGCTGCGCGCAGCGCGCGCCTCATCGCCGCACCGCGAAGCGACAACGGCACACGGGGCTTCATGCGGGAGGCTGGCAGCAGCCCGCGTGCCCACGGCGCTTTGGTCGAGAATCGGTGCATGAACGCCTTCACCGCGCGGCTCCACGACATCGTCGAACGGCTCGAGGCCGGTCTCATCGAACGCGACGCCGCGGTGCGCCTCGTGCTGCTCGGTGCGCTCGCCGGCGAGCACGTGCTGTTGATCGGGCCGCCCGGCACCGCGAAGAGCGAACTCGCGCGCCGGCTGCACCGCGTCTTCGACGGTGCGCGCTACTTCGAGCGGCTGCTCACGCGCTTCTCGACGCCCGAGGAACTGTTCGGGCCGCTGTCGCTGAAGGCGCTCGAAGCCGACCGCTACGAGCGCCTTACCGACGGCTACCTGCCGACGGCAGGCATCGCGTTCCTCGACGAGGTGTTCAAGGCCAACTCGGCGATCCTGAACGCGCTGCTCACCCTGCTCAACGAACGCGAGTTCGACAACGGCGCCGGCCGCGCGAAGACGCCGCTGATCAGCGTGGTCGGCGCGAGCAACGAAGTGCCGGTCGATGAATCGCTGATGGCGTTCTACGACCGCTTCCTGCTGCGCGTGCCGGTGGCCGCGATCAGCGACGCGGCGTTCGCCGAACTGCTCGCGCTCGAAGACAACGCCGCGCCGGTCGATACGCCGATCGCGCGCGACGACCTCGGTGCGCTGCAGGAGCGCGCCGCGCGGGTCGCGCTGCCCGAGCGCGCGATCGCGCAGCTGCACGCACTGCGCGGGTGGCTCGCGCAGCAGTCGATGCCGGTGTCGGATCGGCGCTGGCGCCAGTTGATCGGCGTGCTGCGAACAGCAGCCGCGAGCGAAGGACGCGACGCGGTCGACGCGCTCGACCTGTGGCTCGCGCCGTACGTCGTCGCGCACGAGCCGGCGCAGGTGCCGCGCGTGCAACAGTGGTTTGCCGAGCACGCGATGCACGCGGTCGCCGAAGACGCGCCGTGGTTGACGCGCGCCGTCGAGGCGTTCGAGAAGCAGCTCGAGATCGAGCAGTCGCTGCCCGCCGAAGACGCCGGCGACGGCGCCGGCAAGCTCGCGCTGGCGCGCTCGATCGGGCGGCGCGACGGCGGCGGACGCAGTTACGGCGCCGACGCGAGCGCCGCCGGCGCGATGCGCATGGTCGCGAGCGGCCTCGAAGACAGGCTGCGCCGCCGCTTCAGCCGCGCGCACGTCGCTGCGCGCATCGCGCAGCTCGACGAGGTGATCGCCAACGCCGCCGCGCATCACGCGGCCTCGCGAGCGCGGGCCGAAGCGCTCGGCGAATCGCTCGCGGGCCGGCTGTGGCTGCCGCCGACGCTCGCCGCGCGCCTCGCGTCCGCTCACGCGCACACGCTCGCGGTGCTCGCCGCGCTGCTGGAACGGCTCGTGGCGACGCGCGCCGGCTTCGCCGCGCTGCCCGTCGATGAGGTGCTCGAAGAGCCGGCGCCCGAGCCACTGGCGCTCTCGGCTTGAGGTCAAGGGGATGACGACGGTCGATGCGCCGTACGACCGGCTGCGCGAGCTGCCGCGCGAGCTGTGGCTGCCCGGCGTGACCACCAGCGCGGGCGAGTGCGCGACCCGGCTCGCCGATCTGAAGCGCTGGCGCGACGCGTTGCTCGGCGGCGCGCTGCCCGACGCCGACGCGCACTTCGGCGACCCGCTCGCGACGTTGCCGCTGCGCAGCGCAGTGGGCGAGCTCGGGCTGCCCGAGCTGTGCCGCGATACGCCCGCGCTCGCCGAGCAGGTGCTGCGCACGCTGCTGTGGCACCTCGACCGCATCGTCGACCTCGAGCCGCGGCTTTCGCGCGCCGCGGCGATCGAACGCGTCGCAGACGAGTTCCGCGCCGCGTGGGTGATCGAGCTGCACGGCGTCGAGGAGATGCTCGCGTTGCTGGCCGACCTGGGCGAGTTCGCGCACTTGCGCTGGGACCAGTTGCGCGGACGGCTCGCCGCGCGCGAGTGGCGCGAGGCGCAGCGCATCGGCGAACTGCTCGCGCGGCTGCCGGCGCTCGCCGAGCTGATCAGGAAGCTCGGCCGTACCGAGCGCAGCCCCGATGCGCGCGCCGCGCCCGCCCCGCCGCCCGACGAAGGCGACGCGCGCACGCCGGTCGTCGTGGTCGAGACGCACCTGCCCGACGCGCCGGGCGAGATCAAGGGCATCCGTTTCTCGGACCGGCTCGAACGTTCGCTCGCGAGCGAAACGGCGCAGATCCGCCACCCGATCCTGCACAAGCTGTGGCGCGCGCGGCGCGCCGAGGGCCGGTTGCTCGCGTGGGACAGCGAGGCGGTGCTGTACGACACGCGCCCCGATCCGCTCGCGAGGCTGCGCCCCGCGTCGCGCGCAGTCGAACCAAGACGGCTCGAACGCGGGCCGATCATCCTCTGCCTCGACACCTCGGGCTCGATGCGCGGCGCGCCGGAGAACCTCGCGAAGGCGGTCGCGCTCGAGGCGCTGCGCGTGGCGATGCGCGAAGGCCGCGGCTGCAAGCTGCTCGCCTTCGGCGGCGAGGGCGAACTGGTCGAACGCGACCTCGCGCACCGCGAGCGCGGGCTCGACGCGCTCCTCGACCTGATGGGCCAGAGCTTCGACGGCGGCACCGACGTGCAGGCGCCGATCGAACGCGCGATCGCGTGCGTGCATCAGTCCGAATGGGCGAGCGCTGACCTCGTGATCGTCAGCGACGGCGAGTTCGGCTGCCAGCCCGCAACGTTGGAAAGCCTCGACGATGCACGCACGCGCTTCGCGCTGCGCGTGCAGGGTGTCCTCGTCGGCGACCGCGAGACGATGGGCCTGCTCGAAGTCGCCGACGACATCCACTGGGTGCGCGACTGGCGCCGCTACGCGACCGACGCGCGCGAGCAGCACCACGACGGCTTCAACCCGGTGCACAGCAAGAGCCTGACCGCGCTCTACTTTCCGAACGCGCTCAGCACGCGCGCCGCGCGGCATCGGTCCTGATCACCCCCCTGGCCGGCCGAGTACCTGAACTCGCGCGGCGCCGATTCGCGGGGGGCGATGCGCACCGCGCTCGCCGGTGCACGTAGGCTCGCGGTACTGCGCCGGCAGAGCGCATCCGCATCATCCGAGGGACCCCGTTGCATCCGATCCGCCGTCGCACCGTTGCGCTGCTCGGCACGCTGCTGCTCGCAGCGTGCGGCGGCAGCGACAGCGGCGGGGACACCGCAAGCAGCGGCGCACCGCCCTCCGAGCTACCCGCCGCTCGGCCGACGACGACGCGCGATGCAGCGCGGCTCGCCGACCAGGCGAGCTTCGGCGCGACCGAGCCGTTGATCGCCGAGATCGAGGTCAAGGGCGCGGCGCGCTGGATCGCCGAACAGATGCGCCTGTCGTCCTCGCGCTACGCCTTGGGCGGCGGCGACGCGGTGCACCGCCATCGCAGTCCGATCGACTACTGCGACCAGCCCGAGCACGCGGCCCCGAACTGCGGGCGCGATTGGCTCACCACGCAGCCGCTCGCATGGGACTTCTACCGCAACGCGACGCGCGGCGCCGACCAGTTGCGCCAGCGCGTCGCTCTCGCGTTGCAGCAGATCGTTGTCGTGTCGAACTTCGAGGTGCAGGGCACGTACGGCTTTCGCGCCTACCACAACATGCTGCTCGACCACGCGTTCGGCAACTACCGCGAGCTGCTGCGCAAAGTGAGCGTCTCGCCGCTGATGGGCGAGTTCCTCAACAACGTCAACAACGACAAGCGCGCGCCGAACGAGAACTACGCGCGCGAGCTGCTGCAGCTGTTCTCGATCGGGACCTGCGAGCTGAACCCGGACGCGAGCCTCGTCGGCGGCGCGTGCCGCGCGACGTACGACAACCAGACGGTGCGCGCCTACGCGCACGCGCTGACCGGCTGGACGTATCCGCCGGGCGGACTGAGCCACTACACCTGGTACCCGCTCGGCTCGAACCCGCGCTACTACGCGGGCGACATGATCGCGCTTCCCGCGCTGCACGACGACGCACCGCGCAGCTTGCTCTCCGGCGTGAGCGTTGCCGCCGGCGCGAGCGCTGAGGTCGCCCTCGAGGCGGTGCTCGAAAGCCTGATGCGGCACCCGAACGTCGCGCCGTTCGTCGCAAAGCAGCTGATCCAGTTCCTGGTCACGAGCAATCCCGGGCCGGCGTACGTCGCGCGCGTCGCGACTGCGTTCGCGAGCGGACGCTACCGGTACGGCGGCGACGCGTTCGGCAGCGGCACGCGCGGCGACCTGGCCGCGACCGTCGCCGCGATCCTGCTCGATCCCGAGGCGCGCGGCGATCCGTCCTTGCGCGCCGGCAAGCTGCGCGAGCCGGTGCTGATGTTCACCGCGGTGCTGCGCGCGCTCGGCGGCACGACCGACGGCGACGTGCTCGGCTGGAAGTGGGGCGCAACCCTGCGCCAGACCTTGTTCCGCTCGCCGTCGGTATTCAACTTCTATCCGCCGGACTACCCGCTCGCGGGGACCGACCTGGTCGGCCCCGCATTCGCGATCCACAACGCGAGCACCGCGCTCGAGCGCCTCAACTTCCTCACCGAGCTGTTGATGTGGGGCGGCGCGCCGCCGCATCCGACGGTGCCCGGCGCGACCGGAACGTCGGTGGACCTGCGCCGGTTCGAAGCCGAGGCCGCGGACGCGGGCAAGCTCGTCGACCGCCTGTCGCTGCTCGCAGCCGGCGGGCCGCTGCCCGATGCGACGCGCGCGCTCGTCGTGCAGGCGGTCGAAGCGATCGCGTCCGGCAGCCCCGCGTGGCAGCACGAGCGCGCCAGGCAGGCGGCGTTCCTCGTGTTCGCGTCGCCGCAGTTCCAGGTGCAGCGATGAGCCTTTCGCGCCGCAAGTGGTTGCAGACGTCGGGCCTCGCGGCTGCGGCAGCGCTCGGCGCCGGCTCGCTCGCCGGCCTGCTCGCTCCGGCGCGGCGCGCATACGCGTCGGACTACAAGGCGCTCGTCTGCGTCTTCCTCTACGGAGGCAACGACGGGCTGAACACGATCGTGCCGACCGACGATCGGCGCTACGCGCAGTACGCGAGCGTGCGCCGCCAGCTCGCTCTGCCGCGCGAGAGCCTCGTCGCGCTGGCCGGCACCGACTACGCGATGCACCCGGCGCTCGCCGCGCTGAAGCCGGCGTGGGACGCAGGCGCGCTCGCCGCGCTGTTCAACGTCGGCCCGCTCGCTCAGCCGCTGACCAAGGCGCAGCTGCTCGCCGCAGGCCAGAACTCGGACCTCGTCCCCGACAAGCTCTTCTCGCACACCGACCAGCAGGTGCTGTGGGAGACCGCGAGCGCCGATGCGCTGACGCGCAGCGGATGGGGCGGGCGCGCCTCGGATGCGCTCGCGACGCGCAACCCGGTGATCTCGGTCGGCGGCAACGCACGCTTCGGGCTCGGCAGGACGCAATCGCCGCTGGTGCTGCCGGGGCCGGGTGCGACGTTCGGCGCGATCGAGCTGCAGGCCGCGCCCAGCGAGCCTGCGCTCGTCGCGCGCGCCGCGGCGTTGCGCGCGATCCATCGCCAGCAACAGGACGGCATGTTGCGCGAGGCGTTCGCCGCGCAGCAGCGCGACGCGTTCTCGGTCTCCGACCGGTTGGGTGCGCTGGTGCGCGCGACGCCGGGCGACCCGCTCGTCGCACCCGCCGTCGACGAGGCGTTCGCCGGGATCGCCGGCGGCGCCAACGCGCTCACATCGCAGCTCTACCAAATCGCCAAGCTGATCGCAGCGCATGCGACGGTCGAGGGCGACCGCCAGATCTTCTTCGCCGAGCTGGACGGCTTCGACACGCACGCGCACCAGATCGCGGCCACCCCGACGACCGGCAAGCACGCCGGCCTGCTCGCGCAGGTGGCCGAAGCGCTCGCCGCGTTCCAGGGTGCAATGAACAACCTCGGCATGGCCGATCGGGTGACGACGTTCACGCAGAGCGACTTCGGGCGCA
>Ga0187893_10007850_pt1 | contig 17192 bp, 16 predicted proteins | sample MA1701074metaG_FD_139574 | JGI IMG/M metagenome (GOLD analysis project Ga0187893, IMG submission 139574) | White microbial mat communities from a basaltic lava cave in the Kipuka Kanohina Cave System on the Island of Hawaii, USA - MA170107-4 metaG ... | reverse complement strand
TTGGTTTCAGCCTGTCTCATTTCGTTGGGCAGAGAATCTCCGCCAGTATGAGGCGCCCGAGCCGCGGCGGTTCAACAGCTATTACGATTCGATGGCGTCTTCCTCGGCCCTTATGCTCGTGCGGACTGCCAGGCGAGCCAGTACTGATAAGTAATAGTAATTACATGATTTAGCTGGTTCGGAATTCTGCCCCCTAACCTTCGCGAGGGTAGTTCGTCTACCTTCGTAGCGCCATTTGAGGTAGAATATCTGCCAACAACATGCGTCACGAATCGCCAAATCGGATCGAACTACTGCAAGGCACCCTGGACATGCTCGTCTTGCGCACGCTGCTGTTTGGACCCGCCCACGGGCATCAGATCGCGAAACACATTCAGCGGACGACCGACGAGGTGCTGCAAGTGGAGCATGGCTCGCTCTATCCCGCTCTCCATCGGCTCGAGCGAAAAGGGTGGGTCGCCTCGAAGTGGGAGACCGCCAAGGACCGTAATCGGGAGTTCAAATACTATCGATTGACGCCGGCGGGCAAGAAGCAGCTTGCAGCGGAAGAATCGAAATGGAAGCAACTGGCTGGTGCCATTGCGCGCGTGCTGTGGCCGGCCCAGGAGCACTAGCCGCGCGGCTTTCGCCCTCGGGCGTCAGCGGCGCGGCACGGGCGCCAGCCAAAGGTGAAGGCGCGGTGATTGAGGAGATGTGATATGGCCCGGTGGCTTTTCAAAGGTCATCGACGCGCAGCTCGTCTTGATGGTCGCCGCGCTCGCCAGTTACCCGCCGGCGCGCAAGGCGTCCCGAGTGGATCCTATGGATGCGCTCCGCTGCCAGTAAACTGAAGGTGAATGCAATATCAACAGCAACCTGGAGACGGGTTGCTCGCCGCTTGGGTGGAGTGCGTCTGGCGGCTGTGCGGGGAGACCACCGCGGCGCCCGTCGAGCCGATTCTTCCGGACGGCTGCGTCGAGATCATCCTGCATCGTGGATCGAGCGCGCGCCGCGACGGGCGGCCCCAACCTAGGGCCTTCGTCGTCGGCCAGATGGATCAAGCGATCCGCATCGAACCCGCCCGCTCGATCGACGCCATCGGCGTCCGGTTGCAACCCTGGGCAGCACACGCGTTCTTCGGCCTGCCGGCGGACGAACTGACCGGCTCGTTTCCTGAACTGGAATCCGTCGCCGGCAAGTGGGCGCGCGAGTTGTCCCAGGAGGTCGGCAATTCGGCTGAACCTTTGGAGAGAGCCCGGGTTTTGGTCGAGCGCAGGATCAGGGACTGCGCGACTCCCGATGTCTCGGCTCGCCGCGCGGTAGAGCGCATCTTGCGGGGGCGCGGAAAGGGACGCGTGGAGGATTGGGCCGAAGATTCCGGGATCAGTTTCCGGCATTGGGAAAGGCGCTTCCTGCAGGCGGTCGGAGTATCGCCGAAAGTGTTTGCGCGCATCATCCGCTTTCAGGAACTGATTTCCGCGTACCGCCGCGAGGACTGGCGCTCGTGGGCCGATCTCGCGCTGGATTGTGGGTTTTACGACCAGTCGCACATGAGCAACGAGTTCCGGCGATTCGCCGGCGTGGCGCCCACGGAGTTCTTTGCGAACGTGCCGGCTTTGGCGCAAGTATTTCTACGCGAGGGCCGCCTGTCGGATTTTTCCAAGACTGCGTCCGCCATCGTCCGGTAGGATCGAGAGCATGCGCACAGCACTTGTATTGGCAATCGCTCTTTCGAAGACCTGTTCCGTGAGTGGTCAGCCCGCTGGCCTTCCCACTATCCGGGATGTGGCCTGGATCGCGGGAGCCTGGGTGGGTTCGATGGGCTCCACCCAGTTCGAAGAGCATTGGACTGAACCCAAAGGCGGCGCGATGCTAGCAGTGAGCCGCACCATCGCGCGGGAAAAAATGGTGATGTTTGAATTTCTCCGGATCGAAGAGCGGGCGAATGGTGTGTTCTACGTAGCGCAACCCAAGGGACGCCCGGGTGTAGATTTCAAGCTGACCAAATGGAGCGAGCGGGAGGCCGTCTTCGAAAATCCGCAACACGATCATCCCAAGATCATTTCATACAGGCGTGAAGGCGAGTCAGGATTGGTCGCTGCGGTTGAAGGGGATGAGAAAGGAAAGCACGTCAAGCAGGAGTATCGCTTCCAGCGGAAGCGCTAACCGCGCTGCCTCAGAATTCCTTGCCGTTATACAGGCCAGCGACCCACTTCTGGTAGCCGTTATAAAGCTGGGTCTGGCGGTTCTCCCCATTGGGGATCAACTGTTCCATCGCCTGCGACCAGCGCGGGTGCGGCTTGCCAGGGTCGACATTGGAATAGAACCCGTATTCGGTGGGAGCTACGTCGTTCCAGAATGTTCGAGGCTGCTTGGCGATGAATTCCATCGTAACGATCGACTTCGGATTCTTGTATCCGTACTTCCAAGGAACGATGACACGAAAAGGAGCCCCATTTTGCGTCGGAAGTGGTTTGCCGTAGAGACCGGTGACGAACATGGCAAGCGGGTTGTTCGCCTCGTCCATGCGGAGCCCTTCGAAGTAAGGCCAAGGGTACCACGGCGCCATCTTGAGGCCGGGCATTTCGTCTTTGCGCTGAACCGTGACGAAGCGGATGTACTTGGCCTCGGGTTTAGGCTCGATCTTCTTTAAGAGCGCGGACATCGGAAAGCCGGTCCAAGGCACGGCCATGGCCCACCGCTCCACACAGCGAAAGCGGTAGGTGCGTTCCTCGAAGGGCATGGTTTTGAGGAGGTCATCGAGATCGAGTGTTTGGGGCTTGTTGATGAGACCCTTCACTTCGATGGTCCACGGCATTGGCTTAAACTTACCGACGAGGTTCTTGACGGCCTGCTTATCGGTCGGGTGGAACTCGTAATAGTTGTTGTAGGAGATGGCGGCCCACTCTTCCGTGATGGGACGGTCGAGCGTGTATTCGGGGTTGCGTTTGGCGGGGTAGGGACCCTTTGCGCCTTCCGCGGCGAGGAGGGAGCCAGCGCTCAGCAAGCCAAGAGACTTCAGGACATCGCGACGGTTCCACCAGACGTGCTCGGGAGTGACGTCGCGGTCGGGGATTTCCCAGCCTTGGGGCGAGCGAATCAGCATGGTTAGGCCTCCATCATTTTTATGGTAGCACCTGGATACTTTATTCCCAGATCTATTGATCCCGGCTTGGTCCGTTGAGTGAAACCAGTCTGGAAGGCGAGCACGAGAGGCTGACGCTCCATAGGCGCCGGCACGACGGCATCTGAAAAGTGCTGAAGTCTAGGTTAGACTTTTCGAAGTGACTGAATCCCGCAGCAGTCAGAACCAAGCGCCTTCCATCCGCCGCGCCACTGGGGATGATGCGGAGGGCATTGTCAGCATCTGGCGTCAGATTGCGTCAGAGCGAATCCACTCCGCCATCGATCAGCCGTGGACTGTCGAGCAGGAACGCAGTTATCTGCTGTCCCTGTCGCCACGGGAGATGATCCATGTCGCCGTCGCCCAATCCGCAGAAATCGTTGGTTTCCAGAGTCTGGACCTCTGGGCGGCATCCATCCATTCGATGCGTCACGTGGGTCAAGTGGGAACATTTCTTCTTCCGGAATGGCGGCGGCGCGGTGTTGGGCTTGCGCTTTTCCGGCACACCCTCGCTGCTGGGCGATTCGGCGGCTACGAAAAGTTCGTGATCCAGGTGCGCGCATCGAACACGGCTGCGCAGGCGTTCTATCGGAACCTTGGCTTTCGCGAGTGCGGCCGGCTCACAAGGCAGGTGAGGATTGACGGCCAGGAAGATGACGAGATCCTGATGGAATTCTTCCTATAATGCACGGAAAGCCACCACGATCGCCGCGATGCCGAGAAAGGTTCCGAACGGCAGCTCATAGGTGGAAGGGTCCTTCTTGGTGAGAAGAATATAGGCGATGCCGGTGACAGCCCCGCCGGCGCAGCCGAGGAAGATGACGAGAAACGTCGGGGCAAATCCGATGAAGGCTGCGATCATCGCGATCATCTTGACATCGCCAAATCCAAGACCTTCCCGCCGCCGGATCACGCTGTACAGGTAGCCCGTGAGCCAGAGCGCGCCGCTGGCGAAGGCGGCTGCGAGCAGAGATTCGAGGAGCGAAGCCATTCGCGGATTGTCGATTGGGACCAAGCCCTGGAAGAGACCCCGAGGCAGGGGATCGAGCCAGGAGCCCGCGAAACCGAGATACATTCCTCCGAGCGTGAACTGATCCGGGAGAAGCCGCACTTCGAGATCGGAGAAGATCATTCCGATCTGCAAGGCCGAGAAGACCGCCAGCTTGACGGCGGTGGGCGAAAAGCCATGAAACACCGCCGCGGCGGCGAAGCACAGAGCAGTGAACAACTCGACGGCCGGATACCGCCACGGAATCGCGGCCAGGCAGTGCCTGCAGCGGGCGCGAAGCATCAGGTAGCTCAGCCCTGGTACGTTGTCATACCAAGTGATCGCGTGCCCACACTGCGGGCAGCACGATCCCGGCCACACCACAGAGAGGTCCTGAGGCCAGCGGTGAATGCACACATTGAGGAAACTGCCGATCAGGAGACCAGCAAGGGCGGCGAGGAGAACTTCCATTTACGCCAGACACTCCCTGTAAACGTTGATCGTATTTTCGACCATGGTGTCGAGCGTGCCATAATCGGTGTAAAATTCGTTCGCGCGCCGAACCAGTTGTTGGGCGAATCGGGGATCGTCCAATATTAGGCGGACGGCGCTGGAAACGGCTTCCGGAGAATTTGCAGTCAGCAGTCCGGTGCGCCGGTGGCGAATCAACTCCGGCAGTCCTCCGACATCGGAGGCGACGACCGGAACTCCCGCGGACATGGCGAGCAGCACGGAGGACCCGAGTCCCTCTTCACGCGAGAGGTAAACGAAGACGGCGGCCCCAGGGAGGTCCCGAACCAGGTCGGAGGAATAGTGGATGTCGAGCCCGGTGGCACGGAGGATGTCGTTCCCCTTCTGGGGATCGTCGGAAGCGGGAGCGACAATGCGGCCTGTGGAGGGCGCCGGATCGAGCGGGGGCACACCATCGTAGACGACGGAGATGCGCGAAGAGTCGATGCCCGCCTCGAGTAATCGTCCGCGTACGAACTGAGAGATGGCTATAAACCGGAGCGGCCGGGAATACTTCCAGCGTGAGAGCATACCCGTCTTGACCGGGAACGCAACGCGGCGGGACACGACCAGACTCTTCACGCCTGCGACCGCGGCCAATGTGTGCGACCGGGCGTCGTGCGCATGCATGAGATCGGCCTCCTTTTGACGAGCCAGAAGCCTCGGCGCTGTCAAGGGTTCGGCCACCAAACCTTCGCTTCGCGCCCGTTCCAACAGGAGTCCGCGAGCGAGCAGGGTTGACTCGACGCCACGCTCGCATAAGCCACGCATCAGAAACACGACCTGGTATTGGCCCCCGCGCATCATGCGCCCCGTGTCTAAATGGAGAATGCGCATGCTCAACGGCGGGGCTGCATGAAGCGGGCCTTGGCGTATTTGACGAAGTTATAGAAGGCAGCCATATAGGCGATGCATAGCCCTTCGAGCCCGTCGCGGAAGCCCTGTTTGAAGAAATAGGTCTTGAAGAACGTCCAGAGGGGGTCTGTGATGAGCTTGTGGAGCGGCACTACGACTTTACTATCGATCATCTGCGTGGCTGCGAGCGTCGTGTAGCGGTCCATGGTGCGCAGGTGTTCGGAAAGCGAGTCACAGGTGAAATGGAGGAGATTGGACTCGAGATAGCCAACCGAGCCCCGGACCTTCACCGACTCGTGCACGTAGTCGCCCACCCATTGGGCCTTGCGGCGGTCATAGAGGCGAGCCTTACGGTCCGGGTACCAACCGGAATGGAGAATCCAGCGGCCGAGATATTGGGCAAGCCGGGGCATGGTATAGGCATCATGCTTGGGACCGGATTTCTTGATGTGCCAGATCTCGGCTTCGAGCGCCTCCGAGAGCGATTCATCGGCGTCGATGGAAAGGATCCAGTCGTGGGCGGCTTGTTCGGCGGCGAAGTTTTTCTGTTTGGCGTAGCCGCGCCAAGGCTCTTCGATGACGCGGGCGCCGTGATTGGCGGCGATTTCGACGGTGCGGTCCGTGGAGCCACAGTCGACGACTACGATCTCGTCGCAGCAGTGGAGACTTTCCAGGGCGCGGGCGATGTTGCGCTCTTCGTTCAAGGTGATGATCGTAGCGGAGATCTTCACTGCCCGATCTCCGAAAGATGGATCGGTACCGCCGTGAAGCAACCGATAAAGATCACCAGAGCCAGAACTCCGAGCAGGATGCGATTGGTTCCGAGTTGCGAGCGGTCGTGAATCACCGGGTGCCGCATGCCAAAGAAGAGAATCAGAGCCGCCCAGACAAGCCAGCTTCTGGAGTACTCGATGCCGAGCGGGATGAGAGCGGCCACGAAGAGACGCGAAAGAAGCTTGTGGTGGCGGCTGAAGAAGGCGTAAAGGATGTGCCCGCCATCAAGCTGGCCAATGGGTAGCAGATTCAGCGCGGTGGCCAGCACACCTACCCATGCCGCTCTTGCAATGGGGTGGAGGTAGATGTCGTTGGCCGGGGTCCCCGGAAAGACGAGGAATTCCAGCGCCTGCTGTAACAGCGGCGAGCCAAAGATGAGATCGCCTTGGCTGACAACATCGGGCAGGATCTTCGATTCCGCAACTCCGATGGCGAACGCTGGAAGCGCGAACAGGAAACCCGCGAGGGGACCGGCCACTCCGATGTCGAACAGTGCAGCGCGGGTAAGGATCGGCGAGCGGATGCGAATGAAGGCGCCCATCGTTCCGATGGGAATCGGAAATGGGATGAAGTAGGGCAACGAGGCGTTTACGCCGTAGAAGCGGCAAGCGACGTAGTGCCCCATCTCGTGGGCAATCAGGATCAACAACAGGGTGAGGGAATACGGTAACCCATGGATCAGCAGACCAGGTTCCCGGAAGAGGCGGGCGAAAGCTTCGAAATCGTCCCTACTCATGGGTGAGATGCTTTCATCGAAGTCGAAGGCCAGCCGCGCGCCGACGAAGGTGGTGGTCACGAGCGTCAGAGCGAACAGAAGGATGTGCAGCCAGTAGCGATCCCGCGGGCGTTTTAGCGGCCGCGCTTCAGAGGTCTCCATCGGAGTCGGAAACTCAGCCGGGACCAAACCCGAGGATGACACGATTGGTCCAGAAAGGCCCGATCAGAGAGCCTGGAGTTCCTTGCCAGGTTTGAACCGGACGGCCTTGCCTGGCGGAATCGCGACTTCTGCGCCGGTACGCGGATTCCGTCCGATGCCTGTCTTTCGCGGGCGAACATTGAAGATGCCGAATCCGCGCAACTCGATGCGCTCACCCTGGCCTAGCGCGCGCTTCATAGTTTCAAATACGGTTTCGACTGCCATTTCAGCCTTCGTCTTGGTGATGCCGGTGCGATTGACCACTTCATTGATGATGTCCAGCTTGATCACGGGAGCCTCCTTGCGGCCGACCGGAGCTACCCGGCAGGTCGAGCAAACCTCATGATAGGAATGAGCTTATCCGAATGTCAAGCTGGTTTAACGGATGTCAGCAATGGCCGCCGGAACGACAACAGTCCGCAGATCGCGAACCCCATCCCGTTCAACCAGCCATGCGTGGCGCTCATTAGAGGGATGTCGAGCGGGCCGCGCTCGAGGAATTCGCCTATCGCGAAGGCGGAGGCGAGGGCCATCGAAGGCCAGACTGAAACCGCGGCGATCGTGATCAGAATTCGTGAGGGACGTGTCGTGAGACACTTGCGCACGTCGCGTAGCAAAACCGACGACAGCGCCATCATACCGATCGAAAGCCACAGCGCCGCGATCAATTCTAGCCAAGGAAAAAGTGTGATGCCGAGAGCGACAGCGAGCGCGGCAAGGATCATGGTGATCGTGGCAAAACGGAGCAGGTTGGAACTATGACCGATTCGTTCACCGGCGAGAGACGCAATCAACGGCGCCGCGAAACCTGCGAAGTGGAAGTGGACGGCTGTGAGAAGAACGATGGTATCGCCGAATCCCAGGGGCAACAGGCCGAGCCGTGACATCCTAAGACAACCACATCCGATTGGCAGAAACAGCAAGGCGGCGCGCCGTCCTGTGAAGACCGGGATCCAAGGCCTTGGTTTCGGAAAGCGTCAACGCCCGTCAGCCCGCAGAGAGCGCCGAGAATAAGCCATGGTCCTGTGAGCAATGCCGCGGGAACTCCGTTCGGCAATAGAAATGATGCGGCAATTCCGAGGGCAGCACAAGGTTGCAGCCAACATGCAAGGCGGACGAGGCGGCTTTCCGAAGGCAACAGATCGAGTCCGAGCGGAACCATCACGAGCGGGCCCAGCAAGAGGAGCGACTCAATCTGGCCCGGGTAGGCAAAGAGGAACTCAGCCAACCACACGAGTGAGCCTATCAATAGAATCATTGGAGTTCGCTGCTGCTTGACGTGGCGCACGCTGAAGCGCGCACCATTGCAAATTCACTCACCCAGGCCGTTTACCAACAGAACGGCGAGATCGCCGATGAGGATGCTACCCGCGTTATCGGGTGTATAATCGCTCGCGGACATCTGATCGATCGTGATCGCGATTGCGATTGGAGCACTCTTGGAATACACTAGCCCAACGTCGCTCCGAAGAAGATCCAGAGTTCCGCTCTTTGAGGCCACCGGATATTTGGCGGAGAGCTTGCGTCCAATCCCACCCTTATCCTGCTGGCGCTTGAGGAGCGCGAGGATCTCATCGCACGCCGCGGACGTCAGGATCGAACGCTTTTCGATCTTGTCGAGAAGCGCGACTATTTCCCGCGACGTGGATGAGCCGAGACCGAATCGTTTGTTCTCCTCGCGCAGGCCAGCTTTGCTGTGGCCGGTAGGGTCGGTGCGCCCGCTACCCAGGACTTTGCGCATCGCACGGGTGTTGGTGAGCCCAAGGCGGTCGAGCATATGGTTCACGTAGTCGGTCGAGATCCGGTCGAGGACCAGGTTGGTGGCGGTGTTGTCGCTCACCACGATCATGAGGTGCGCAAGATCCCGGAGAGGGAAACGTAAACCAGATGAAAACTCGCGGAGGATGCCCGACCCCGAGACTTTGTCCTCCTCGCGTAGTAGCAGTGTCTCTTCCCAGCGCGCCTTTTGCTCAGCGACGGCTTGGTAGACCGCGACCAGAATCGGCAGCTTGATTGTGGATGCGGTGCGGACCTTCTCGTCCTCGCGGATTCCAATCGACTTGCCGGTCGCGAGATTTCTGGCGTACAGCGTGACAGTGCCTGGGGTCTGCCGGATTCGCTCGTTGAGCCGGTCGAGGAGAGTTTCCGCGGTAAGAGACAGCGCGGAAACAGCAATCAGGACGGCAATTCTCACGGCTTCACGGAAATGCTGGCAATAGAATAGGGAAGCTCACGGAGCTGGTGGACAATCTGTCCTGTCGGGTTCAACTCGACAAGCCGCCTGCCGGTATAGTCGGCCACGAGCAGATTGCCGTTTGGAAGGGGCGCTGCGCCGGAGAGCCAGCCGAAACGCGACGGGCCCTTCGAACCACCGATCGAACGCACGATCCTGCCGGAACTGTCAACCTCAATGATTTCGCCGGGATCGGCGAGAGTGAAAATCGTATTGCCATTGGCCATGCGTACCGCTTGGTACGGCGAGCGGGCCTTGCCGGAATCGAATTGCCAAATCATCTTTCCGGCGGCGTTCACCTCGAAGACCCGACTCGCACCTTGCATCACCACGAGAGTTGTACCAGCAGCCGTGCGGCGGACCATGCGCATGCTGGCGGTCTTGTATTCGGGAAAATCCAAATTCCAGACGACTTTCCCACTCCCATCGACTTCAATCACTCGCGCCGCGGCCGCGTCGCCGATCAATGTGTTGCCATTTTCGAGCCGCTGAGCGCTCAATGGACGCTCCAGCCCCTGCGCCTTGCCGGCGGACCAGACGCTCTTCCCGCTGCGATCGATTTCGACCACTTCGCCTTTCGGGTCTTTGGTAAGCAGAACGTTCCCATTGGCCAGCAACTGCACGTCGTGACCGCGATCGTTGGGCGTGCGCCAATGAATGCGGCCGGACGGCCAACCCATGATGATGGCTTCGCCACCGGGTCCGTGATCGGAGATGACGATCGTGTGTGCATCCTGCCGGCGCTTGAGGTGCTTATCAAAGAACTCGATCATGCGATGATCGGCGCGTTCGGCATCGGCGCCCTTGAATCCGTGTCCCGCGCCTTCGATAGTTTCCAATTCGGCGTCCACTCCGGCTGACTGCAGCCGGTGATGCAAGGCTACTGATTGAGTGTAGGGGACATTGAGATCGAGCGTGCCATGAATCGAGAGTACCGGCGCCGAAGAAGGAGTGACCCAAAAGAGAGGCGATGCGCGGAGATGCTCCTTGTGCGCCCATGGCAATTCACCCCCAACGAGCGAAGGCAGTACGTCGGCTGCATTCCGGCTCCCGCCATAGGAAGTGGTGAGATCGGATCTGCCATAAAGATTCACCACGCATTGCACGGCGGAAGAAAACTCGTTGTGCGGACCTTGGCCCTCGAACTCGGGTGTATGCCGCGTGACTCCCAGGAAAAGCGCCAGGGTCCCGCCCGCGGACGCCCCGGCGGTCCCGATGTAGTCGCCATCCAGATTGAATCTTGCCGCGTTGGCGCGCAGGAAACGAACGGACGTCTTCACGTCGTGAATCAGAGCGGGGAACTGGAATCGCGGCGCAAGACGGTAGCTGGCCGTGGCGGCGACGTATCCATGGCGGGCCAACTGGATCGCTCCAGGAAGAAAGCTGTCGCGGGACCCGCTCCTGAACCCACCGCCGTGAATCAGGAGCACGCCTGGATGCGGTCCCGGCGTTTTCGGCCGGGCGATATCCATTCCCATTCGCTGGCCCTGGATGGTGTAGTAAGTGATGTCGCGCTCGACCAGCACGTCATCCGGGACAGCGACTCTCCGGGGCGTTGACTGCGCGCCCAGCATCAGGGCGAAAACGAATGGGAGAACCAGGCGTTTCAAGTGCTACCTCCCGCGGAACTGGAAGTCGCGGATGCCGACGGGGCCGAGAAAGCCAAACCGGCCTTGCAATAGATTCTCAGGGGATTCCGTCACCAGGGACTGTGATCCGACTGAATGGGTGATCCGGTTGGCCCCAATCTCCAACCGCACCTCCTCGATATCCTTGGCGACGCGCGTTTCGCCCTTCTTCTTGCGGCTGCCGTTGACGACCTCGAAACACGTCAGGCTGTCCTCATCGAGCTCAAAGAGAAGGTGGTTGCGCAGGTCTACGAAGTTCACCATCCATTGCGCTTTCGCTTTTCCGAGGAAACTAAGGCCCTTCTTGCGCTGCACCTTGAACGAATATGAGCCTTCCGCCTGATGCTTGAACCAACTGCGCTGATCCCGACCGATTGCCTGCCAGCCGTCTTTATCTTCTTTCCAGGGACCCTCCCAGTCCGACATACCGGACGATACGAGTCCCGGCCTGGAAGGCTTGGGAGCCGGCACTGGCGGCTTGGGTGCGGAGGGCTTCGGCTGTTCTGCGGCCACCTGTTTGGGTGCGCCAGGGGGAGCGGCAGTCTTATTCAGGAGTTCGCGACCTGCTAGCACTATGGTTTCGCCTGCCTTAAGCTCCGAGGTGCGATCCGTAGAGTCGTATTCACGCATGCGCATTCCAACGCGGTGAGAGCCCGGTTCCAGGCTCGTCTCGAAGGCTCCGTCGGCGTTGGCTTCCCCGGCCGCACGTCCGTCGATGAGGACTTGCGCCTTAGGCGGAGCACCGACGATGCGCAGAGTCGCAACGGTTACCTGCAGTTGGAACGATTCCGTGGTGGCTCGCCTCAGATTGATCTTGCGTTCTCCCGGATCGCTGAATCCCGACTTGGTCACGCGTACGGGGTACGCCCCTGGAGTGAGCTGGATCTGGAAGCGGCCATTCTGGATCGAGCCTACGGTATTACCTGCAATCACAATCATCGCGCCGTCCGTATTGGACTGGATGGTGAGCGGGACCTTGGCCACTACGGGAGCCGCGCCCTTGGCCTCCTGCTGGGTGTCCTGTTGGGCCTGCGGAGCAGGTGTGGGAGCCAGTTCAATTGGCGCAGCCGGCGTTTCGGGAACCGGAGCCGGAGGAGTAGGCAGTATCTCCGCCGGGATCGGAATAGGCTCGGGAAGAGGTTGAGGGACTTGGGCCTGATTCCTCTGGTAAATAAAAAACAGAGCTACCAGTGTGATCGCGGGGATTCCTATCGCGATCAGGATTCTCTTATCGAAGCCAGATCTTCCGGCGGCCGCGGCCGCTTTGGGCGGAGCGGGAGCTGTTTGCTTTGCTTTGGACGCAACGCTTGGTAGCGGCCCGGCTGGGGATTTCACCGGTGGCGTTGGAGGCGCCGCAACGGATTGCGTGGGCCTTACCGGTGGTGCTGCCTTCGAAGCAGGCAACGGAGGGGACACGTCCTGTTGTATCGGAGGAGCGCTAACCGCACTGCCTTCGCTCTTAGGCAACCGCCGCGCCTCATTCCCGCCAGTCGACGGTGAAGCCGTCGTTGACTGGAGGGGGATCGGCGTAGCGGCGGCTTCAGGAACGGGCGGAGGTTCCAGCCCACCCATTCTCGGCAGGACAGGTTTGCGAGGTGGGGGCGGAACGGGCGCTGGACCAGCGGCTCCTCCACCACCCAACAACTGCGTTGCGTCTCCCGGCAATGCCGTCTGAGCCGGCGAGGAGGGTTCGGCGGCGCCCTTGCGCTGCGCCATCTTCTGAAGCGAGTGAAAGTCCGTCTTGGTGCTCGCCGAGGATTGCAGATCAATGGTCTTGTCTTCCATCGGATCCGGTTCTTTGGCGGAAGCCGGGGATTGCGCGCGCACAAGCGTGGATTTCAGTTGCGTCAACCGGGGCTCGAGCGGCACGGCTTCGAGGCCACGCAAAACCTCAGCCAAAGCTTCGTTGAGATCGCCGGAAGCCTGCAACTGGCGGGCCCGGGTGAGGTGCTCGTTCACCAGGGCTTCCTTGCGCCGATCTCCGAGAAGCGTCTTGAGGCTGCATGCCTTGGCGTGATGGGAGTCCAATCCAAGAGCCCGGTCGATCAAACGCTCCGCGGCGCGGGGATTGGGATCCAAATCGAGAGATGCCTGTTTGAGCAAGCTGTCGATCAGAGCGGACCGGATCGCCGGATTCCGGGAGTCGGTGGCGAGTGCGCGGTCCAAGGTTTCGATCGATTCCTGAAAACGGTTCTCTCCAGCGAAACGGCGGCCTTCTTCGAGGAGCTTCTGAGCCTCCTCCGATTTTTCGAGCGCTTGCTCAGCGAGTTGATCGAGTGCAAGCAGCTCGGCATCGCCTGAGAATTCCTCGAGCGCCGCGCGCACCTGGTCACGCGCCGTAGCGGGGTCGCCTGCGTTGAGAGCACCATCGATGCGCTCGACCCACCTTGTCTTGGCATCCACTCGCGACTGTTGCTGGCGGCGCTTCTGCACGCGCTCGTATTCGAACTCGAGGCCAGGAAACTGAGGATAAATATTGCGCAAGATGTCCCACTGGCCAAGAGCTTCCTGGAATCGCAGCTTGTCCTCCAGCTCGCGCGCTCTGTTGACAATGCCGTTGACCAAGTCACGCTTCGTCGTGACGGCGCGCATAGCCCGCTCAAAATGGGGCTCGCCCGGAAACTGCGATAGAGCTTCTTCGAGTATTCGCGCCTTTCGGTCCAGATCGGGCTCGGATTCCACCTGCCGGTCGACTTTGGCGATGAAAGCGGAGAGAACCTGCCGCTGCTTTTCACCGATGTCGAATTTGAGAGCCTGAAACAGCGCGTGATCCGGATACTTAGAAAGCCACCGGGAACACAGCGTTGAGGATGCGGCGAAGTGGCCGTTATTCAGATGCCGGCGGGCCTCGTCGTAATCCTTCTTAAGGCCGTCGTGCTCGGTGCGGACGCGGTTGTAGAGATCCTGATAGGCAGCCGCCTTGTCGGGCGCGAGCATCTCGGGCGACTGACGGTCGAGATCGAGCACGTGCTCGATCTGCGAAAGAGCGGCAGAAACTTCGCCCCGCTTCCATAGATCGAGGGCGTGCTGATAGCGCTCATCTTTGTCGCGCCGGACCCGTGAATAGTCCTGCTCGGAGCGATCGAGCTCGGCGATCAGGTGTAGCGCCGTCGATTCGCTCGCGTTTAACTTCAAGACGTTTTGCAGCGCTTCCCGGGCCTGCGCGAAGGCTTGATTGTCCAGATGCTCTCGCGCGATGCGGTACCAGTTCTGAACCTGTTCAGAGCTGCGATGCGCGGCGATTTCAGCCTTCAGCGCAAGCGCGCCAGTGTGCATCGAATCGAGGTCGAGAATCTCCTGAACTTTCTCCAGCGCCAGATCGTATTCGTGCTCCTGGACACGTTTGCGCGCGCTGTCGAGCAGTTGGGCGGTCACTTTCTCACGCAGCCCCTGATCCACGCGCTTGCGAAGCGGCCGGATCGAGGTATGCAAAATCCCTTCCCCCTCCAGTTCCGAGAGGATCTCGTTGGAGAACTCGAACTGTCCCTGCGCCAGGGCCTTCTCCACCCGTTCCAGGCGGGGGTCGATCACGGCCGGGTCGAAGCGCTCGATGAATTGGCCGCGCATGGCTTTTTGCAGCGTTTCGGAGAACTCACGCACTGAAGAGAAGCGATGGCCCGGATTCTTCGCCATCGCGGCGTGAATCACCTGGCTGAGGGCCGTGTTCACCGCGGGATTGAGCTCATAGGCCGGCGGTGGAGACGATTTGAGAATCGCGCGGGCGAGTTCCTCGTTGTGAGCTCCGGTGAACGGGCGGCGCCGGGTCAGCGCTTCGAACGAGATAACGCCGAGCGCATAGATATCGGTGAGCGGGCTCGGCGGCTGCATCTGAATCTGTTCGGGCGCCATATACGATATGGTGCCCGTCAGGGAAACACCCGTCTGATGGGAAACCAGATGGGACATCCCGAAGTCCACGATCTTGATGGCGTCATCTCCCAGCACGAAAATATTGGCTGGTTTCAGGTCGCGGTGAACCAGACCCTTCTCGTGCGCGGCCTGCAGACCGCGGCACACCTGGTTGATAATCTCGGCCACCTTTTCGGGGTTGAGCCGTTGTGGCGCCTCGCGGATCATCCTGTCCAGCGATGCGCCAGGCAGCAGAGGCATTACTAAATAGGGGCGGCGGCCGGCGGATTCTTCGAGTTGCCCCACATCGTAAATGTCAATAATGTTGGGATGGTTCAGGGAAGCGAGTACGCCGCATTCCCGATGAAAGTTCTCGAGCGCCGAATCATCCTGCGTCTGGCGCAAGATCTTGAGCGCAATCTCCCGCTTCAGGTCGCGATCCCACGCCCGATACACGATCCCCGCCACGCCTTCCCCAATAGTTGCGCGGATTTCATAACGACCCTTCAGGACTTCAGGAGCGGACATGGGCAGGAACTGCTAGCTTCACCGGTGTATCACATCCTCGGGGGCGGGTGCAATCGGCGTTTCGACTGAGGCCGTGCGCTCCTATGCTAGATTGTCCCCATGCCGGCCCGAATCGTGGAAAGGATTGAGGATCTGCGATCGCTTGCCGGCCAGGAAATCGGTGTGAGTGATTGGGTAACGGTTACACAGGAAACCATCAACCGGTTCGCTGATGTCACCGGCGATCATCAATGGATTCATATCGACGCTGCGCGTGCCGGTATGGAGTCGCCTTACGGTACGACCATCGCGCACGGATTCCTTACCCTATCGCTGCTTTCGGATCTGAGCCGCCAGGCCGTCGAGATCCAAGGAGATTTCAGCCGCCGCATCAACTATGGGCTGAACAAGGTCCGTTTTCCGGCGGGCGTTCCCGCGGGGGGGCGAATTCGGGGCCGGTTCAAGCTCAAGACAGTCGAAGATGTCGACGGAGGAGTGCAAATTGTGTGGGACTGTACGGTGGAGCTGGAAGGATCCGTCAAGCCGGCGCTCGCCGCTGAGTGGCTGACTCGCCTTTATTTCTAGCATTGGCTCCGGCTCGGTATGATGGAAGAGTTGGCCGCGTTGAATTCATCTGCGGGGGAGAAACAAGTCCGATCGTTTCCAGGCTGGTTGATGCCGGTACTCGGGTACTCGGTTGCGATCGGATGCCTTATCTGGGTTTACCGGGGATTCGACTGGAAAAGCGAGCTCCCGAGGCTCGCCGCCACCGATTGGCGGTGGGTGTCGCTCGCCGTTGTTGCCGACATCCTGGTCTATGTTTGCCAGGGTTTTCGCTGGAGCGCTCTCCTCAGTCCTCTTGGGAGAGTCTCTTCCTGGAAAACCATGCAGGCGATCTACATCGGATTGTTCGCCAATGAAGTGCTGCCGTTTCGCAGCGGTGAGGTGATCCGATGTTATCTGCTCAGGAAATGGTCCGATATCAGCCTCGGACTTGTTATTTCGTCCGTGGTGATTGAAAGATTGCTGGACGGAATCCTGATCGTCCTGGCCTTCCGCCTGGTAGGCTACTACATCGATCTGCCGGGGTATCTTCTCGTCGGAAGCCAGGCATTGATGGGAGTGCTGGTGGTGGCGAGCGTTCTGCTTGTAGCCGCCATGCTCTACCGCCCGGAGGCGCGCCGCGCCGTGGCGGGCTCTGGCTGGACACGATGGTTACGCCCGCTGGTGGACGGAGTCCACTCCATGGGTGATTCCCGGTCGTTCGTAGTGGCGGCTTTTCTGAGCCTGGTCTACTTTGTGCTGCAGATCCTTCCGGTTTATTTCCTGATGAAGGCGTATGGCTTGGATCTGACACCCTGGGCTGCGTTGGTAGTGCTTGTCATCCTGCGGTTGGGGACCGTGCTGCCGCAAGCGCCCGGAAACGTTGGCTCATTCCAGGCGCTCACGGTCGTCGGGTTGAAGATTCTGGGGTACGAGCGCGGCGAAGCAACAGGTTTCGCGACCCTGTTGTTCCTGGTCGTGACAGTGCCGTTGTGGCTAGCGGGCTTCGTGGCGTTGATGATGACGCGCATGCGGCTGACCGAAATTCACCGGGACGCTCGCGAGTCGCTCGAACACTCTCGCTAAGTGCGCGGATTCAGAAGTTGGGCAACGTATTCTGTAATGATCGCTCCCTCGCGGTCGCGGCTCGGAAGTCGCTTGATACCGAGCCGCGACCGCGAGGGAGCGGTTTGTGTGGGGACACAGAATACGTGATCGTATTTATGAAACGGTGTACTAATATTACTGGGTCACAAAAATAACATTCTGTTGTAGAATTGTTTTGT
>Ga0187893_10007848_pt1 | contig 17196 bp, 16 predicted proteins | sample MA1701074metaG_FD_139574 | JGI IMG/M metagenome (GOLD analysis project Ga0187893, IMG submission 139574) | White microbial mat communities from a basaltic lava cave in the Kipuka Kanohina Cave System on the Island of Hawaii, USA - MA170107-4 metaG ... | reverse complement strand
TCCGAGCTAGAAGCCAGCCGACGACGAACAGTGCGCTCCCGGCGCCGGTCATCGCCAGCATCGGGCGCATCGCTCTCGAGCCGAAGAACAGGAACATCGACCACGTGACGACGACGAGCCCCGCGATCTCGAGGGCCCGGCCCACGTAGTAGATCATCCACCTTCCCCAGCGGACATCCTTTTTCCTGGGCATCAGATTCGTCCAAACCCCCGCTCGATCTGCTCCCTACCGATGCGGAGCGTCGTGGGCCGCCCGTGGGGGCATACGGTGGGCTGCTTCGCCCGCCAGAGCTCCCGCACCAGATAGCGCATCTTCTCGGGCGCGAGCTCGAAGTTCACCTTGATGGCGGCGTGGCAGGCGATGCGCGCCGCGATGCGGCTCCCTGCCTCCCTCACCGTCGAGCTCCGGCAGTCTTTCTCCCGCTCGGAGAGAGCGGAGCGTACTAACCGCACGGGATCGATCCCGCTCAAGCTCGAAGGCACCGCACGCAGCAAGAAGTCTCCCGACCCGAAGGGCTCGATGTCGTAGCCGAAGGCGGCGAGATCCGAGAGCTCCTCCTCGAGCGTGACCCGCTCGGGAGCGGTGAGCTCGAGAGGGAGCGGGGTGAGAAGAAGCTGCTGGCCCATCTGCGAGACCCCGCGCTCGACGAGGTCCTCGTAGAGGATTCGCTCGTGGGCCGCGTGCTGATCGATGAGCCAAACGGTGTCTTGGTCCGCGGCGATGATGTAGCTCGCCCGGAGCTGCCCGAGGGGCGAGGGCGGCTCATCCGCGAGCTCGGAGAAGATGGGAGTGACCTCGGAAGCCAGGCTCGAGAAGAGCGCTTCCGCAATGGCCGCGCCATCCGTCGAGCTCGGAATCGACAGCTCCCGCGGCTCATTCGTCTCCCGCACCATCAAAACCTCGGGTGCGAGCCTCTGGCCCTGGAGAGCGTTCCGGACGGCGGAGAAGACCGCCTGATGCACGAACCCCTGGTCGACGAAACGCACCTCCGCCTTCGCGGGATGGACGTTCACATCGACTTTGTCAGGTGCGAGCTCGAGGAAGAGGTAGACGAGAGGCGTCCCCGAACGGGACGAGACCTGCCGGTAGGCCTCCATCACCGCGTGTTGCAGGATGCGGTCCTTCACCGGCCGTCCGTTGACGAAAAGGTGAAGCCGGCTCGAAGCACCCCGCGCTTCCGGAGGCGGGGCGAGCCACGCTTCGATGGAAAGGCCTCCGATCTCCTCCTCGAGCAGCACCGCGCCCTCGACCCAGCTCTTCTCGAGCTGGTAGAGACGCTCGCGCCTCGATCCCACGGATGGAGCCTCCAGAAGCGAGCGCTTTCCGTGCTCGAGCTGGAATCCCACGTCGGGATAGGCGGCGGCGAGGCTCCCGACGGAGGCGGCGATGTGGGAGGCCTCGGTCACGTCCGCCCGAAGGAACTTCCGCCGCGCGGGAACGTTGAAGAACAACTGCTCGACTTCCACGATCGTCCCCGGAGGGACCCCGACCGGCGCCTCGCGAACGAGCTCGCCCCCCTCGATCCTGACCTCGTGCCCGACGTCGGACTCGTGCTCGCGGGTCCTCAGAGTGAAGCGCGATACCGAGGCGATCGAGGGAAGGGCCTCGCCGCGGAACCCGAGAGAGGAGATGCTCGAAAGGTCGGAGGCGTCGAAGAGCTTGCTCGTCGCGTGCCGCAGGAGCGCGAGCTTCGCGTCCTCGGAGGACATGCCGATGCCGTCGTCCGCGACCCGGATGCGGTCCTTGCCGCTTCCCTCGATGGAAATCGCGATCGAGCGGGAGCCGGCGTCGAGGGCGTTCTCGACGAGCTCCTTCACGACCGAGGCCGGCCGCTCCACCACTTCACCGGCCGCGATCTGGTTCGCGAGCGCGTCCGGCATCACGCGAATACGTCCCATTCGGGAAACCTCAGCTCTGGCCGGGGACGAGCTGGGAGAGGTCAAAGGCACGGGAGAACAGGCTCTCGAGCCGCTTCAGGAGCGCGAGGCGGTTATCGCGCAGCTTTCGATCCTCGGCCATCACCAGCACTTCGTCGAAGAAACGATCGACCGCTCCTCGAAGCGTCGATAGCTCCTGGAGCGCCTCCTGATAGCGTCCTCCCGAGATGAGCTCCTCGGCTCGAGGCCGGACCCGCTCCATCTCCTCGAAGAGCTTCTTCTCGTCGTCCTCGAAGAAGAATGCGGGGTCGACTCCTCCCGGCTTCTGCCCCGCGAGGATGTTCCCGACTCGTTTGAACGCAAGAGAGAGCGCCTGAAAATCGGCGGAGCTCCGAAAAGAAGACAGGGCCTCGAGCCGCTTCGCGAGGTCGCTCACCGGAGAGTCGAGTCCCGCGACCGCGAAGACCGCGTTCAGCTCATCGTACCGATAGGACCGAGAGAACAGGAAACGGAGCCGTTCGGTGAAGAACTCCTGAAGCGCGGCGTCGGCCTTCGCATCGCCGCCCCGAAGCGACGGCTGCTGCTCGCGAACGATGCGAAGGGCTTCGCGAAGGAGCTCCCCCGGCGGGATATCGATGGGGAACGCCAGCTTCTCGGAGCTTTCGGCGAGGATCCGCGCCGCACCCAGAGCGGAGCGCCTCAATGCGTAGGGATCTCGAGAGCCGGTGGGAACGACTCCGGCCGCGAACATTGCGGCGAGGCTGTCGATCTTGTCCGCGAGCGAGACCACCGCTCCCTCGCGGTTCATGGGAAACCCGTCTTCCTCGCCCGGTCCCGACGGCTGGTAGTGGGAGTAGACCGCCTTCCAAACCGGCTCGGGCTCCCCCTGCTCGCGCGCGTAGAGGCCGCCCATGATTCCCTGGAGCTCGGGGAACTCCCCCACCATGCCCGTCGTCAGATCGCACTTCGCGAGCTGCGCGGCCTTCCGGACGGCTGCCTCTCTCCCTCCGCACCGCGCGGCGATCCATGCCGCGAGCGACTCGATTCTCTCGCTCTTGAGCCTGTAGCTTCCGATTTTCTCCTGGAACAAGACTCCCTCGAGCTTCGCCGCCCGATCGCGAAGCGGAACCTTGAGATCCTCGCTCCAGAAGAACTTCGCGTCGCGCAGACGCGCGACCACCACCCGCTCGGCTCCCCGCCGGATGTGGCCCTTCGCGTCCTTCGGCATGTTGGTCACGGCGATGAACGCCGGCTTTCCCACGAGGGGGAAGTAGTGCTGGTGGTGGATGAGGACGGTTGCGCGCACCTCCTCGGGAAGGCTCGAGAACTCCTCGGGGTAATATCCGAGGACGGCTCCGGGCCACTCGACGAGGTCGGCTACGAGATCGCGCGAGAGTCCGGGGGCGCACCGGGAGCGCGCCTTCTTCTCGAGCTTCGCGATCTCGCGCGCGAGCCGGTCGCGCCGCTCCTTCGGATCGAGGATCACATAGCGCTTTCTGAGACCACGAGTGAGCTTCTGGAAGGAATCGACGGCGAACGGCTTTCCCGGCTTCTCGCCTTTCACTCCGAGAAACCGATGCCCGCGGGACTTTCTCCCGCTCGAGACCGCGGAAGAGCCGGTTACTGGAATCTCGAAAGGAACGACGGTGTCGCCGAAGAGCGCTACCATCCACCGGATCGGCCTCCCGAAGGCGAACGCTCCCTTCCCGTCCGCGAGGGTCGCGTCCCAGTTCATGAACTTGGGGAAGCCCAAGCCGCGGAGGGTCGCCGCCATGGCCGCGGGGAGCAGGCGCACGGTTTTTCCGCCCTTGATCTTCCTCTCGAACCCCACGTACTCGCCCTTCTCGGTCGAGAGGACCTCGAGAGCATCGGCTTCGATCGCGTTCTTGGAAGCGAATCCCAAGGCGGCCTTCGTCCAGGCACCGGAAGTGTCGCGCGCGATCTTCAAGGGAGGACCCGTCACCTGCTCTACCCGATCCCGCTGCTTCTCCGGAAGCCCGGACACGTGGAGCACGGCCCTCCGTAGCGTTCCGTGAGACTCGACGTTCTTGGGCTCGAGGGCGAGGGTCTGAAGCTCCTTCTCGAATCGCTCCTTCAGATCGGAGACGAGCTTCGGAAGCCACGCCGCAGGGATCTCTTCACACCCGATTTCCCAGAGGAAGGGAAGCCTCTTCACCGAGAGGCCTCCTTCGGCGCGAGGGATTCCACATACGCGCGGGCGACGGCGCAGGCGAGCTCGCGGACCTTGAGGATCGAGGAAGCGCGCTCGGAGACCGACACCGCCCCGCGTGCGTCGAGCGTGTTGAAGAGGTGCGAGCACTTGAGGACCTGCTCGTAGGCGGGAATGACGAGGCCCTCGGTCAGAAGGCGCTCCGCCTCGCGCCGTGCGTCCTCGAACTGGCGCCGGGCGAGCTCGACGTTCGCCGCTTCGAAAAAGTACCTGGAGCCCTCGACCTCGTCCCGATGGCGCACCTCGCGATAGCGAACTCCCTTCGCCCACTCGAGGTCGTAGACGTCGTCGACGTTCTGGAGGTACATGTCGAGCCGCTCGAGCCCGTAGGTGATCTCGACCGAGATCGGGGAGAGCTCGATTCCCCCCGCCTGCTGGAAGTAGGTGAACTGCGTGATCTCGAGCCCGTCGAGGAGCACCTGCCAGCCGATGCCCCAGGCCCCGAGGGTCGGCGACTCCCAGTTGTCCTCCTCGAAGCGGATGTCGTGGAGCCGGGGGTCGATTCCGCAAGCCTCGAGGCTCTCGAGGTACTGCTCCTGGATGTCGGAGGGCGAGGGCTTCAGGACGAGCTGCAGCTGGTGGTGTTTGTAGAGCCGGTTGGGATTCTCCCCGTAGCGTCCGTCAGCGGGCCTTCTCGAAGGCTGCACGTAGACCACTTTCCAGGGATCGGGCCCGAGCACGCGGAGAAACGTCTCGGGGTGCATCGTGCCCGCGCCCATCTCGAGATCGTAGGGCTGGTGGACGAGAACGCCGCGATCCGACCAGAACTTGGTCAGCGTGAAGATGAGCTCCTGAAGAATCACCGAACGCGGACTTTACCACAATGGTGGTTCTCACCCTCGGCTCGCCTTCGCCTCTCGAAGCAACTCGTCGAGAACGTGGTGGGACTTCAGGTCTTTCTCCAGGTGCTCCTGGATCAAACGGTAGTGGAACTCGCGTAGCTCCGAGGGAGCTCCCGACGGAAGGGCGCCGATCTCCTCCGGCGGAAGGCGCCACACGTCGTCGAGAAAGCCCAAGGACGAGGGCGACAGCGGAAACCCCCGGGGGACGACGTCGCGGCACTTCCGGCACGTGAACGTGCCGTCATCGAAGGAGAACCACGCGCCTTCCGAACGAAGTGGCTTCCCGCAGGAAGGGCAGTTGTGCCGGAGCGGGTACACGCCGGAAAGCCGCAGAAGCCAGGCTTCGAAGTAGCGCGCCAGGGTCTCCGCCGTCTCGGGGGAAGACAGAGCCCCGATGGCGGCTCGCAGGAGGCGGTAGATGCGCTTATTGCTCTCCCTCTCGGGAAGGAACGCGTCGATGAGGTCGGTGAAGTACCCGAGCGTCGTCGCCACGACCGGATCCCCCAGTCGCGAAAATCGCGAGCGGACGATGTCGCAGCGGTCGACGGTCGCAAGCTCGCTCCCCTCCTTCTCGAAGAACGTGAGCTCCACCTCGTTCCCGACCTCGAGGCTTCCCCCGAAGCGGGAGCGCGCGCGCCGTGCGCCTCTCGCGATGCCCCGGACCTTCCCGAGCTCGAGAGTGAAGAACACCGCGATCTTGTCCGCCTCCCCCACCCGATGGGTCCGGAGGACGATAGCGAGGACGCGCCGGAGAGGCATTCCAGCGGCAGCTTACTGGAAGCGGGCGAGAAATGCGGCCCCGAGACCGAGGAACAGGAGGAAGCCGGCGACGTCGGTGGCCGTGGTCACGAACACCGACGAGGCGAGGGCGGGATCGATCTTCATCCGCCGGAGAACGAGAGGAACGAGAGTTCCGGCGACGGCGGCGACCACCAGATTCCCCAACATGGCGAGTGCGAGCACCCCTCCGAGCCACGGGTTCGCCTTCCACCAGAAGGCGACGAGGCCGGCGATGACGCCGGTCGCGAGCCCGTTCACCGCCCCGACCAGGATCTCCTTGAGGAGCGCTTTGCGGCTGTTGGCCCAGCTCAGCTCGCCGAGAGCGATCCCGCGCACCATGACCGTGAGCGCCTGGTTTCCCGCGTTTCCTCCCATCGACGGCACGATGGGCATGAAAACCGCGAGCACCGCGAACTGCGCGATGGCGCCTTCGAACTGGCTCACGACCAACGCCGCCAGGAACGCCGTTGCCAGGTTCACCACGAGCCACGGAATCCGCTTCGCGACCGAGGTGCGCGGGGCGTTGAACACGCGCTCGTCGGTATCCACCCCCGCGAGGCGGAAGATGTCCTCCGTCGCCTCGTCCTTGATGACGTCGATGACGTCGTCGACGGTGATGAACCCCACCAGGTTGTTCTGCTGATCGACCACGGGCACGGCGAGGAGGTTGTAGGAGGCGACGAGCTGGGCAACTTCCTCCTGATCCGTGTCGGCGGTGACCCGGATCACGTCCGTCACCATGATGTCCTTGATTCTGGTCTCGGGCCTCTTCAAAAGGAGCTGCCGGAGGGACAGCACTCCAGAGAGCTTTCCCTGGTCGTCGACGACATAGATGTAGAAGACCATTTCCACGTCGCCCGCGTCCTGGAGCTTCCGGATGGCCTCTCCCACCGTCGTCTCCTCGTGGAGCGAGAAGACCTTCGGGCTCATGATCCGTCCCGCCGTCTCTTCGGGATACTGGAGAAGGTCCTCGACCTCGGAAGCTTCCTTGGTCCGCATCGCCCCGAGGATGGATTCCTGGAGCTCGGAAGGGAGCGTCGAGACGAAGGCGGCCGCGTCGTCGGGATCGAGCTCCTGCAGGAGCTCGGAAATCTCCTGCGGGGACATCTCGGAGAGAAGGAGGGCTCCGCGCTCGGGGCCGAGCTCCGAAAGAGCCTCGCTCGCGAGCGTCAGGTTCCGCTGGTGAAGGGTCTTGAACGCTTCCCGGCGGAGCTGTTCAGGGAGGTCGCCTAGGATGCCAGCGACGTCAGCGGCGTGGAGACGATTGAGGATGTTGAACGCGTTGACAGAGGCGCCGCGGGCAAGGAGCTTCCGCACGGTCTCGGAGAGGAGCGGAGTCCGGGTGAGCGGCATACAACAGACCTATGGGAACGGGGCCTTTCATCGTCTCGTTCGTAGACTAGCACAAGTTTTGACACACCTTCATCAGCTGTGCGAGATTATCGCGCTTCACTTGGGAGGTGAGCGATGGGAAAGATTAACTGGTTCCGGGTCATCGTCGGCGGCCTCGTCGCCGGGTTCGTCATCAACCTCGGCGAGTTTCTCCTCAACGAGGTGATTCTGGGCAGGCAGTGGGTGGCGGCCATGGAGTCCCTCGGGCGCCCTCCGATGGGAACGACGGCCATCACGCTCTTCGTCGTTCTGGGGTTCGTGCTCGGAATCGGAGCGGTCTATCTCTACACCGCCATCCGGCCCCGGTTCGGCGCCGGTCCACGGACCGCGGTCTGCGCCGGCCTTCTCGTGTGGTTCTTCGCTTACGTCTACACCAACGTGGGCATGCTGGCGATCGGGATCTTTCCTTCGAGCCTCGTCATCATGGGGTTGTTCTGGGGCCTTCTCGAGCTTCCCATTGCCACGGTCTTCGGCACCTGGATGTACAAAGAGGAGTAAGCGCGGCTACTCGATTCCGAGCTCCGAGAGCACCCTCTCGTTCTCCCTCCACTCGGGACGGACTCGCACGTGGAGGCCGAGAAAGACCTTGGTGCCGAGAAAGGCCTCGATGTCCTGGCGGGCGGCCGTGCCGATTCTTTTCAACATGCTCCCGCCCTTCCCCACGAGGATCCCCTTCTGGGAGTCCCTCTCGACGAGAATCGAAGCCTCGATGCGGGTGAGCTTCTCCCCCTCCTCCCACGCGTCGATGACGACGGCGGTCGAGTAGGGAATCTCCTCCCGCGTCGCCTCCAGGATCTTCTCCCGCACCATCTCGGCGACGAAGAACCGCTCGGGGAGATCGGTCAGGGTCTCGGGCGGATAGAGGGCCTCGCCTTCGGGAAGCCGTCGCTCCAGCACGGAGACGAGTGCCTCGACGTTCTCGCCAGTGAGCGCGGAGAGGGGCACCATGTCCAGGAACTCGTGGCGGCGGCTGTAGTCGTCGAGGATCCGCAGGATCTCCGGCTTCTTGATCCGGTCGACCTTGTTGAGGACGAGCACCACCGGTACTTTCGCCTCGCGCACTCTCTCGAGCACGAACTCGTCTCCGCCGCCGAAGGGCTCCGTCACGTCCACGAGGAGAAGGGCCAGGTCGACGTTCTTGAGGCTCCGGACAGCCGCGTCCACCATCCGGCGGTTCATCTCGTGCTTCGGTTTGTGGATCCCCGGCGTGTCGAAGAAAACGATCTGGGCATTGGGAGTATTGGCAATCGCCAGGATCCGGTTCCTGGTGGTCTGAGGCTTCTCGGTCACGATCGCGACCTTCTGCCCCACCAGCCGGTTGAGGAGCGTCGACTTTCCCGCGTTCGGGCGCCCGACGATGGTGACGAAGCCGGCGCGCAAGGATCTAGGCCGTCGTTCCGGGAGCGAGAAGGCGGAAGCGCACTTTGTTGATGCGCTGGCCGTCTGCATCGACCACTTCGATGCGAATGCCGTCGTGCTCGATGATGTCGCCCGAGCGCGGAATCCTGCCGGCGGCGTCGAGGACGTAGCCGGAAACGGTCTCGAATCCCGAGCCGTTCACGTCGAGGTGGAGAACTTCCCTCAGATCGTCGATGTCCGCGCGGCCGCTCACGAGGTAAACGCCCTCCTTCTCCTGGACGATCTCCTGGTCCACTTCGTCGAACTCGTCGTGGATCTCTCCCACGATCTCCTCGAGGATGTCCTCGACGGTGACGAGTCCGCAGACTCCGCCGTACTCGTCGACCACCATGGCGAGCGTGTCCCGCCCGCGCTGGAGCTCGCGCAGCAGATCTCCGAGCTTCTTGCTCTCGGGGACGAAGCTCACCTCCCGGATCATCGGCCGGAACGAGGCATCGGGCGGGCTCTCGTGAGCGGCGATGAGGTCGATGACGTAGACGAGCCCCACCACGTGATCCAGATCCTCGCGGTACACCGGCACCCGCGAGTACTTCTGCTCGGCGAAGAGGGCCCGAAGCTCCGAAACCGTCGCGGTTTCGGGGATGGCTACGATCTCCGTGCGAGGAGTCATCACCTCCCGCACCACCTTGTCGCCGAGATAGAGGATGGACTGCACCATCCGGCCCTCGTCCCCCTCGAGGATCCCCTCTTCCTGGCCAGCCTCGATGTACGCCTGGACTTCCTCCTCCGTCGCCTTCTCCTCACCTTCCTTCTTCTCGGAGACGAAGTACGAGACGAGGCGCGCGAGCGGGCGGCTCAACGGGTTCACGATGCGCGCGTAGACGCGGAACGCCGGGAGCAGAAGAACGAGGACCTTCTCCGGGTTCTTGCGCGCGACGATGTTGGGAACGACCTCGCGGAAGAGCAGGAAGCAGAACACCATCGTAACGAAGGCGGCGAGGAGGGGCTGAGGCACCTCCATCGCCAGATACAGCATCGTCACCAGCACGGTGATGGCGATGAACGCTCCCTGGAGCCCGATGCGCAACGGCAGGAGGAGCTCCATCGGGTCCTCGAGCGCCCGGGTGAGGTAGCCCGTCTTCCATCCGCCTTCCTCGTAGGCCCGCATCGAGATCTTGCTGAAGTAATCGAAGGCGACGTCGATGAGCGCGAGAAAAAGGACGAGGCCCAGCAGGAACAAAATGCCGATCTGAGCCAGCTGGATCGAGATCATGGCACCCTTTTCTGGCTTGTAATCCGAAGCTTCCGCCTCAGGCGGTACTCGATGCGGCGCATCTCGCCGCCGTCGGTCTCGTGATCGTACCCCAGGAGGTGGAGGAACCCGTGCAGGACGAGGACCTCGAGCTCCCGCCTCAGATTCGACCGGCGCCGGCGCGCCTGGCGCTCGGCCGTCTCCACCGAAATGACGATGTCCCCGAGGTAGCCCCTCGAGGCGCCCTTGCGCCCGGATCGGAACGAGAGAACGTCCGTCGGCTTGTCGAGGCCGCGAAAATCGCGGTTCAGCGCCCGCATGCGCCCGTCGTTCACGAGCGCGACCGTGGCCGTTCCGGAGGGCGCGCCCGCAGCGGGGGCGACGTCGCGAAGAAACGCGCGCAGACGGCCGGAGTCGATGGGGATCCGGCGCTGGAGGTTCCGCACCGAATGCCCGGAAGAACGTTCCGGAGGCTCTCCCCTCATCGGCTATCCTGCACCACCAGCGGCTCCACCTGCTTCTCGAAGTCGAAGCCCGGGTAGCTCACGCGCTGGTGATGAATGCCCATGAGCACCCTCTGGAAGCTCGACGCGATCTTCTCGAGATCCCGCAGCGTGAGATCGCACTCGTTGAGCTGGCCGTCGAGGAAGATATAGTCGATGATTTGCCGGATCAAGCCTTTCAGGCGCGCCGGGCTGGGATCGTCGAGGGTGCGGGAAGCGGCTTCGACGGCGTCGGCGATCATGATGATCCCGGCCTCCTTCGTCTGCGGCTTCGGACCAGGGTAGCGGTACTCCCCTTCGCTCACCTCGCCGAGCTCGGGATCGTGATTCATCTTCGCCTTCTCGTAGAATCCTTTGCTCTTGCGCCGGCTGCCTTCCCGCTTTTCCTTTCCGGGCTCTGCGAAATCTGTTTCGAGCTCCATGGAACGCTCAGGCTTCGGCGGCCGGCGTCGCGGAATCCTTGGGCGCCGACTTCCTCTCCCTCGCGCGGTCGTACGCGCGGATGATCGACTGCACGAGCGGATGCCGCACCACGTCCGTCTCGTCGAAGTACACGAACTCGATGCCGTTGATGCCCGAAAGCAGGTCGATGGCCTCGACGAGACCGCTCATCTTGCCGGGGGGGAGGTCGATCTGGGTGATGTCGCCGGTGACCACCGCCTTCGATCCGAATCCGATGCGGGTCAGGAACATCTTCATCTGCTCGGTCGTGGTGTTCTGGGCCTCGTCCATGATCACGAAGCTGTCGTTCAGCGTCCGCCCTCTCATGAACGCGATGGGGGCGATCTCGATCGCGCCCCGCTCGATGAGGTGCACGACTTTCTCCGGCTCCATCATGTCGTAGAGCGCGTCGTAGAGTGGCCGGAGATAGGGGTTGATCTTCTCCTGGAGATCTCCCGGGAGAAAGCCGAGCTTCTCACCCGCTTCGACCGCGGGCCGCGCGAGGATGATCCGGTTGACCTTCTTCTGGTGGAACGCCGCGACCGCCATTGCCACCGCGAGGTAGGTCTTCCCCGTTCCCGCGGGGCCGATGCCGAGAACGATGTCACTCGCCTCGATGGCCTTGATGTAGGAGAGCTGGTGGAGGCTCCGGGGCATCACCCTTTTGCTTCTCGAAGGATGGAGGACGGCATGGACGAAGAAGTCCTTGAGGGAAACGTTCGGGTCCTGCCGCAGGAGGCGGAGCGCGACCCTTAGGTCGCCCGCGCTCACCTGATAGCCGCCCTCGATGAGCTCCGAGAACTGCTGGAAGATGTTCTCGAGCTTTCCGACCTGCGCCGGGTCGCCCTCGACGAGGAGCTCCTCGCCGCGGCTCACGATCTGAACTCCGAGGGCCTTCTCGATGGACTTGAGGTTCTCGTCGTGGATTCCGAAGAGAGCCCGCGCGCCCTCCTCGGGAACCGAGATTTTCTTCATCTAAAGAGAGTTTCAACCTCCATAGAGGGAAAGTTCCGCGAACGCGACGGGACCGGCCTGGTACTCAATTATGCGTTCGTGGGAACCGGGGTGGGATGAGTGGCGGCTCGGGCTTTCGCCCGCGAAAAGCGACCCCCATGGCTCATGTTCCGGATCGACGGTAGCACACCCCCCGGGGAGGATCAAACCGGGAGGTCTAGCGCTCTCGTTTTTCCCCGGCAATCCGGATTCCGAGCTCCTCGAGCTGGGCGTCCGAGACCGGTGAAGGCGAGCCCGTCATCAGGTCGTAGGCCGACGTGGTTTTTGGAAAGGCGATCACGTCCCTGAGGCTCTGGCCCCCGGCGGCGAGCATGGCGATCCGGTCCACCCCGAAGGCGATCCCCCCGTGGGGCGGGGCGCCGTACTGGAGAGCTTCGAGGAAGAACCCGAACTTCTCCCGGGCCTCCTCGTCCGTCATCCCGAGGGCGCGGAACACCTTCCCCTGGACGTCGTTTCGATGGATCCGGATGCTCCCCCCGCCGAGCTCGAACCCGTTCGCCACCAGGTCGTAGGCGAGGGCCCGCACCGAGCCCTGGTCGGTCTCGATTCTCCCCAGGTCCTCCTCATAAGGCGATGTGAACGGATGATGCATGGCGTTCCAGCGCCCCTCGGTCTCGGAGTACTCGAAATACGGAAAATCCGTAATCCAGACGAGAGCGAAGTCCCGCCCCTCGGGAATGAGCCCCTGCTGCCGTGCGATCGAAAGGCGCAGCGCACCGAGGACGGCGGACGCGGCGATCCCCTCACCCGCGACGACGAGGAGCAGGTCTCCTGTCTTGCCGGACGCGCGCTCGAGCGCCTTCTTCAGCCGGTCCTCGCCCAGGTGGCGGAGGAGCGGGGACTTGATCTCTCCATCCTTGAACTGGGCCCAGCCGACGCCAGCCGCACCGAGTGCTTTCACCTGCGCCTCGAAGTCGTCGACCTCCTTCCGGGACGCCGATGCGAGGCCGGGGGCAACGAGGGCGCGGACCGCGCCTCCTCCCTCGATCGTTTTCTCGAAGATGCCGTACCCGGAGCCGCGCACGACGTCCGAGATATCGGAAATCTCGAGGCCGAAGCGCAAGTCGGGCTTGTCGGAGCCGTAGCGGCTCACGGCTTCGTCGTAGGTCATCCGGCGGAAGGGAGCCTCGACCTCGATTCCCACTGCCCCCAGCATGTCGACGAACATCCCCTCGACGAGCGCGAAAACGTCCTCGCGATCGACGAAGGACATCTCGATGTCGATCTGGGTGAACTCCGGTTGGCGGTCGGCTCGCAGGTCCTCGTCGCGGAAGCAGCGCACGATCTGGAAGTACCGCTCCATGCCCGCGATCATCAGGAGCTGCTTGAAGAGCTGGGGTGACTGGGGCAGCGCGTAGAACGATCCCTTGTGCACGCGGCTCGGCACCAGGTAGTCGCGCGCGCCCTCGGGCGTCGACTTCGTGAGGTAGGGGGTCTCGATCTCGTGGAAGCCCTGCGCCATCAGGTGGCGGCGCACCGCGAACGTGAGCCGGCTTCGGATCTCGAGCCGGCGCCGGAGCTCTCCGCGGCGGATGTCGAGATACCGGTAGCGGAGGCGCAGGTCCTCGCTCGCGCGCGTCTGGTCGGTGAGCTCGAAGGGCGGGGTCTTCGACTCCGAGAGCACGCGGATCTCTTCCGCGCGGACTTCGACTTCACCGGTGGCAAGGGCCGGGTTCACGGTTCCCGGAGCGCGGCGGAGCACTTCTCCTCTCACCGCGATCACCCACTCCGCCCCGAGCCGCTTCGCGAGATCGACGACCGAGGCACCCGCTTCCGTCGGAACGAGAATCTGGGTGACGCCGTCGCGGTCGCGAAGATCGATGAAGGTGATCCCTCCGAGATCGCGAACCGTGTCCACCCACCCCATGAGCGTCGTTTTGTGAGAGACGTCCGTCGATCGGAGCGCCCCGCAACCATGCGTACGCTTCCAGCCGCTCACGAGATCCCCCTCTGCCGGCGGTATTCGTTCTTCAAGCTGCAGTAGGATTCGGAGGCGCGCGCGAGGCTCAGGAGCTCCTCTTCGGTCAGATCGCGCACCACCCGGGCGGGAGCGCCCCGGGCGAGCTTTCCCGCGGGAACGACGGTGCCGGGACTCACGAGGGAGCCCGCGGCGACGAGCGCCCGCTCCTCCACCACCACGTCGTCGAGGAGCACCGCTCCCATGCCGATGAGCGAGCCCCGCTTCACGTGGCAGCCGTGGAGAATCGCCCGATGGCCCACCGTCACGTCTTCGTCGAGGATGGTGGGGTTCTTTCCGTGGTTCACGTGGACGACCGTCAGATCCTGGATGTTGGTCCGGGCGCCGATACGAATGAAGTGCACGTCGCCGCGGAGGACGGAGCCGAACCACACGCTCGCGTCCTCTCCGATGACGACGTCGCCGACGATGGTCGCGTTCTCTGCGATGAAGGCGCTGTCGTGGATGCGGGGGGTTTTGTCGCGATAGCTTTCGATCAAGAGCCTTCCTCTTTCGCGGGCACGAGCCAGATGAGATCTCGATGGAAATCGTAGCTGACGGAGAGATCGAGAAGCAGATCGGCGCCGATGACCCCGGCGGCCGTTCCGCCGTAGGGGAGCTCCTTCATGACTCCCAGCAGAACGGGGAGCCTTTTCGCCTCGAACGCACCCACGCGGAGGGAAGAGATCTCGGCGCCGTTCGCGCCCTTGGGAGCGAACCCTTTTTCCACCGCCCACTTTTTGTCGAGGACCGTCGACGACGTCCCGGTGTCCAGGATGAAACGAACTTCCTCGAGCGCTCCTTCGCGCGCGAGAGTGACCGGAACTACCAGGAACCTTCCCGCGGTCTCGAACGCGACCCCTCCCGCGGGCACTTCGGGCGGAGAGGTCTCGAGATACAGGAGCCGGCGCGGATAGTGAACGGTGAGCCGCAGCGGCTCGAGGAGATCCCGGCCGATGCGCCCGTAGCTGCGGAGCCCGCCCATTCCCGTCCCGTCCTCCCCCTCGATCAGGAGAGTCCTCACCATGGGGAACGCGCGCTCGCCGACCTTGAGCTCGTCGAGGACGACAACCGGCACTTTCTCCTTCCTGCCGTAGTAGTCGATGGTGGCCTGGCCCGCGGCCGCGAGCTTCAAGCCCGTCCCATCCACCACCAGGGTGTCGAGCACGAAATCATTGAAGCTCGGGTCGAGGACGAGGCGGTGTCCGGGGGAGCCGTTCAGCGTCACGCGCACGATGGGAAGGGCCGACTGATCGATGCACTCGAAGCCGATCCACTGTCCCGCGGGTGTCTGCGCCCGGGCGCCCGCCGCGACGAGCGCGAGGAGCGCGGCCAGGAGAAGTTTCCGTGTAGCCATTTCGATCCGGTTACGATAGCAAATTTGAAGCGCGCATGCTCGACTATAATCCCCCCTGTGGACGAGCGCCTCACCGCGAGGGACAGGATTCTCGCTCTCGCCGCGTTCTTCCTGCTGTCGCTCGCGCTCACCTATCCCCTGGTCCTGAGGCCCGCGAGCGCCAATCGCCTCGACAGCCCGGACGCCCTTCTGAACAGCTGGATCGTCTCGTGGTGCATCTATCAGCTCCCCCGCGATCCGCTGCACCTCTTCGACGCCAACATCTTCTATCCGGAGACGGAGACTCTCGCTCTTTCCGAGAATCTCCTCACGGGCGCGATCCTCGTTTCTCCCGTGGCGCTCTTTTCGAGCTCGCCCGTTCTCCTCTTCAACCTGGTCCTCCTCGCCGCCTTCGTCTCGAGCGGTTACGCCGCGTTTCTCCTCGCCTTCGATCTCACCGGAAGCCGTCTCGCCGCCGGCCTCGCCGGAATCCTCTTCGCGTTCGCGCCCTATCGATTCGCCCACATCCCCCACCTGCAGCTCCAGCTCGCGTTCGGGCTCCCACTCGCGCTCTACTTCGCGCGCAGGATCCTCGACGGTTCGAGGGGACTTGGCCCCGTCGTCGGGCTCGCGGCCTCGATTCCTCTCCTGTTCGGATCGAGCATCTACTATACGGTCTACGGGGCGACCGCCGTCCCCCTCCTCATGGCTTTCGAGCTTCGGAAGGCTCGGGCATTCGGACGTCTCGCTCTCGCCGCGGCGGCCGGCGCGCTCGCGACCGTTCCTCTCGCCCTACCCTACTGGAGCAAGCTCACCACGGGAATGGCACGGTCTCTCGAGACGGCATCCGAGTTCGAAGCGACGGGAATCAACTACGTCTCGAGCTTCTCCCGGCTCCACGGATTTCTTCCGAAAGCGGAGGAGCCGCTCTTTCCGGGATTCGTCGCCGTCGGGCTCGCCCTATACGCTCTTCGCGCTCCTGGGAGCGAGCGCCGAAACGCCTGGGTCTGGCTCGCCATCGCCGCCCTCGGTATAGCCCTCTCTCTCGGGCCGTCGTTCGGGCTGTTCTCGATTCTCTACGAAGCGTTCCCCCCCTACCGAGCCCTCCGCGTTCCGTCGCGGGCCGGAATCCTGTTCCTGCTCGGGGTCTCGATGCTGGCGGCACTCGGGCTTCGGCGCTTTCACGGGGCGGCTCTCCGCGTCGCTTTGGTCACGCTCGCGGCGGCGGAATGCTTCAGCGGTCCCCTGCCTCTCCAGATGGAGGCGCCCGTCCTTCCCGAAATCTACGGCCACCTCGAAAGAATCGACGAAGAGGGCGCCCTCCTGGAGCTTCCGCTTCCGCCCCCCGAGCGATTCCAGGACAACGCGGTCTACGTGTTCCGATCCGCTTATCACCGCCGGCCGATCGTGAACGGCTACAGTGGATTCGTTCCCGAGTCCTACCGCGAGACCTACGAGCATCTGACGGAGCGGCCGCTGTCAGAAACTCTCGCGCTCCTCTCGGATCGCGGGGTCCATTTCGTCCTCGCTCACGAAGGAAGGCTCGGACCGCGGCTTCGCCGCGAGCTCGCCGAAGCCGAGCGGGAGGGAATCCTGGTTGTCGTGGGAGAGGAGCCGCCGGATCGGCTCTATCGAATCACTGTTCGCAGTTCGTCGCGGCTTCGAGAAGCCAGCCGTTCTCGAGAAGCGCCTCCGGGCTCGGTCCGGGGAAGCCCACTGGAAACGAGGCCTCTCCAGGCTCGGTGAGGACGGAGGGTCCCGGCTGAAGCCAGGTGTTCACCAGGTACTGCCAGTGGAAGGAACGTTCTCTCTGAGCTTCGGCCTCTGACCAGCTTTCTCGGGGGATCGCACGGGCCATGTTCGACCTCCTTCCCTGAAAGTCAAAGATGCAACACACATGCCATGGGTGTCGCGTCAGGTTTGAGCTCATAAGAGATTGAACCGACGTCAGTTGCGAGCGCTGTGGAAAACTCCCCCCGTCTCCTCGTAGTGAATCCCCCTCGAAAGGCGTAACCTTTTGGCGACTTCCGGGCAGGAGGTCAGAAAAAACGTCTCGAGGTCCGGGCGCGATCGAGAAGGGAGGGAGGAGGAGCGAACCGGAGCCCCTTTCTCGCCCTCCACGTCTCGAGGTCGGACGCGATCCGCTCGAGGCCCACGCTGTCGGCGTACCGGAGGAGGCCGCCGCGAAACGGCGGGAAGCCCGTGCCCATGA
>Ga0187893_10007845_pt1 | contig 17202 bp, 11 predicted proteins | sample MA1701074metaG_FD_139574 | JGI IMG/M metagenome (GOLD analysis project Ga0187893, IMG submission 139574) | White microbial mat communities from a basaltic lava cave in the Kipuka Kanohina Cave System on the Island of Hawaii, USA - MA170107-4 metaG ... | reverse complement strand
TTTCGAGGACATTGAGCAGCACTTCGCGCAGTTCCGGGCGTCGCGCCAGCACGGCCACTGGCGAGGCGGCGCCGTCGAGCACCCACCGGACGCGATCGTCGCCCATGGTCTCGAGCTGCACCAGGTCGCGCAGCACCGCGGCAACGTCCGTCGGCTCCGCCGCTGCCTGCTGTTCCGGCGGCTGCCCGTAGCGGCTGAACGCGCGCGCGATCTCGTCGAGCCGGTCGATCTCCCGCAGGATGCGCTCGACGTTCTGGTCGAGGACGTGATCGAAGTCGACGCGCCCGTCGGCACGGGCGCGGCGGAGGTGCTGGACGCCGAGCCGGATGGGGGTGAGGGGGTTCTTGATCTCGTGCGCGACCTGGCGCGCCATTTCGCCCCACGCGAGCACCCGTTCGGCGCGCGCCTCCACGGCCCGGCTGGCCTCGAGGTCCGACACCATGCGCCGGAACGCGGCGAAGACCGGCACGAACTCGGTCGTCGGCTCCGGCTCGATCGCCGGTTCGCGGCGTCCGCCCGCGAGGGCAAGCGCCGCCCGGCGCAGTGACCCGATCGGACGCGCCAGCTGTCGCGCGGCGACCCCGCTCAGCCACAGCGCCGCCAGCACGCCGACCGCCGTCGCGAAAAGGACGAGCACGCTGAGGTCACGGGTCCGGAGATCGAGCGTCAGGTCGTCGAAACGCGCCGGTGCCGCGATGACGGCGGACCGTCCTGCGGCCAGCTCGAGGTTGCGGTAGCCGAACAGCATGCTCGACGCGCCGACGCGCTCCAGCCGGTGGGCGCTCACGTCGCCCCGCACCAGCAGTGCGCGCGCCACCTCGGGGTCGAGCAGGCGTCCGGTCGGGGACAACTCGTCCAGCAGTGAATCGCTCGACGCGACGAGCTCACCGCTGACGTAGAGGAAGAGCGGAATGCCGAGCCGACGACTCTCCCTCGGCAGCCAGGCGTCGATGCGACCCTCGGGCGCCACCGACCGCAGCGTCTCGCGCACCAGCAGCTCGCGCGCCCGGGATGCATCCGCCGAAAGCTGCTGGTACGACCACACCGCGAACGCGATCGCCGGCACCATGAAGAATGCCAGCAGCGCGACGGACAGCCTTGTGCGGTAGCTGCGCACCCAGGTGCGGCGCTGGGTGGCCAGCCAGCGCGCTGCCGCGCCGTCCGCGACGACGCTGGTGAGCCACAGCAGCGCGACGATGGCGAGGTTGAGGAGGACGATCAACGCGCCGCGCTGCACGAGGGCCTCCAACGACCGCAGTTCCACTTCGACGTGGGCGCGGGATACCGCAGTGCCGGAGCCGGCGACCCAGTCCCCGAGCAGCTCGTTGCCCTCCCGGCGCCATGAGGCGCGCGTCGGCGGCGCCGCGACCGCGCCGCGAGGCGCGGGCGTCAGTTGCGCCGAATACGGCGGCTCGACTTCGGCCGCAACCTCGACGCCAAGCAGGCGCGCAGAGGGATCGGGCGCCATCAGGCGCGAGCGCGGGGCGACGACGATCGAGACGACGCCGCTGTCGAGCGGGACCGCAACCACGTGGTGGATCGCCGGATCGCCGCGAATGTCCGCCAGCACCATCTGGCGCGACGATCGTGCCCGAACCACGACGTCCCGCACGGCCTCCATCCGCACATTGAGCGGCGCCGTCGCCAGCGTCGCCACGGGGACGGCGGCTGAGCGCCACGCGGCCAGCCACGCAGGGTAGCCGGCGGCGGCTAGCGCTGACGTCGAGTACCGCTCGAGCAGCGCGTGCCGATCCACCCAAGGCAGTCCGGAGAGCCGCGCCGCCAGGCGACGCGCCAGCTCGGGCGCCTCAAGGTCGCCCGCGATCAACTGCGCGATGTCCTGCTCCGCCACGCGCACCCGCGCGCGCATCGTGGCGCCCCACACGAGTGTCGTGGCGCCGAGGGCGGCCACAGTGGCCGCCGACACGATCATGGCCGCGGTCCTTCGCGACACGGCAAGCGACGCGATCGCAAGGATCCAGAGCGACGTGTACCACCACGGCCACTGACCCGGCGCGGCCCACATCACGGGCCCGAGCACGGCAGCGAACAGCGCAAGCGCCGGCGACACGGTGGCCGGCAAGCCGCGCGACCGCCCCAGCGCCGCGCTGCCCGCGGCCGCCCCCGCCAGCATGACGGCGGCCGCGGCCAGGAAGAGCGGTGTTTCCCAGATGAGCCACAGCCACGCGTTCACCCCGGTGGCCGGGATCTGGATGCCGCGCGCCAGGTCGCGGAGCAGGAACGGGCCGAGCCCGGCCACCAGAACCACGATCACCGTCGCCAGGCGTCGGTCGAGAACGCGCGCCTGACGACGCACGACGGACAGCAGCACGAGCAGCGTGAGTGCGCTCGTGAACGCGAGCGCGGCCGAGTTGGCCGTCAGGGGACCGCCGAGCGGCGTGAAGTAGATGGCCGGGTCCACGAGCAACGTGCGATTCGAGTAGGCGCTCAGGGGCGTCAGCGCCACCGCCCCAATGCCGACCGCGATCGATCCCACGCGCCAACGCAGCGTCCGCCGCGTCCGCCACGCCGCCACGATGAAGCAGGTCAGGGCAAGCGCCAATGCCAGGCCAACCTGCACGCGGGCGCGCTCGAGTATCCGCAGCTGCATCTCGCCGGCGGACGGCAGCTGCGCGTCGACGACGAACAGCGCCCGCCCATCAGCGCGCACGACCCGGCCGTGCGGCATCGCCATGGAGTCCGCCGCCGGCGCAAACCGCCAGCTGTCGACTCCCGTCTGACGGGCGACCGCGCTGCCGAGCGATGGCGCCGTCCGGTCGGCCGGCGGCGACGCGTACAACAGCACGCTCGCAACCGACCGGACCGCGACGTCGCCGTGCGTGGCATAGATCGCCAGGTAGAACGGCGCGCCGGTCACCCCCAGCGCTTCAGTCATCGATGCCAGCCGCACGCGTGGGCGGCCGCTCCACGCGAACGCCGAGTCGCCGCGGAAGACGGTCACTTCGGCGGCGCCGGCGATCCGCCTGAGCTGATCGAATGCCAGAGCCCGTTCCGGAGCCGTGGCGATCGCCGCCTCGGCCTTTGCCGCCAGTTCCCGCGCGCTTCGCTGCACCTCTGCCGCCAACCGATCGAGCGCCAGCGCCTGCAGACTGGCAGACTCAGCCTCCCAGCTGCGGGCGATGCGGGCGAGTTGCCGCTCGGCCACAGCCGCCAATCCGAACCCGACCACGAGACCGAGCGCCGCAGCGGTCGCCCAGCCACGCGCCAGCCGGCGGCCACTCCAGGTGATGGCCAGCCCCAGCGTCGTGGCGGCGGCTCCGACGACGAGATAACCTACGGATGTCTCGCGCAGCCATTGACTTGCGGCCAGAAGCGAGATGGACAGCGCCACGATTCCGGCCGACCCGCGCCAGTCACGCAGTGCGCCGGATTGGCCTGCCCGGAACCCTCCGTTGGAACCCTCAGACGCGGTCATATGCTCACTCGGCCGGACTAAAGGATGGCGACCGGTGCACACCGGCGGTACCGCCGCGCAGCGGATGTGGCGGTCCGCAACAGCGGCCGACCGACGAGAGTAGTACTCCCGATGCAGGCCCTGAGCCTTGCGATGGCGGCGATGGCGCTGCTGACGCGTACGCCGGCGCAGGCGCAATCCGGCGTCGTGGACGAGGGAACGTTCATGATCACGCGCGCCGGAGCGCCCGTCGGGCGCGAGTCATTCCGCATCATTCGATCGGCCGGCGCCGGCGGACAGGTGTTTCGGGCAGTGTCCCAGAGCGCCATCGGCGACCGCCGGATGACGACGACGCTGGCGACCGACTCCCTGGGAGCGCCGGTCTTCTACGAGGCGACCACCACGCAGCGTGGGCGACAGCCCGAGCTCCTGCGTGGGCGCGGCAGGCCCGATCGCTTCAGCGCCATGGTCCAGACACAAGGCGGCGAGTCGTCCCGCGAATACCTGATCGAGGGCGCCACGATTCTGCTCGACGACGACATCTTTCACCAGTTCTTTTTCGCCGGACTGGCGCTCGACTCGACCCTGCGGGTCATCAGCCCTCGGACGGCTCGATCCGAGCGCGTGCGGGTGATAAGGGAGGCCCCGCAGGCGTTGGTGATTGGGGACCAGACGATCACCGCGCTCCACTTCGCGTTTGCGGATTCGTCCGGCACGAGACGTGAGGTGTGGTTGGACCCGCGCGGGCGGGTCCTCAAGGTGTCGGCACCAGACAAGGCGCTCGTCGCCCTCCGTGACGACCCACCACGTTAGGCGCTTTCGCTGTCTGAAACAGCGGAAGTGGCTGCTGCGTACTCAACTCAGACTTCAATCCAGGACCTCAGGAAACATGCGTCTTGCCCTTTCGATGGTTGCGCTCTCGCTGGCTGCCGTTTCGGCACAGGCCCAGACGGCTACCCTGACGCTCGACGAGGCCATTGGCCTCGCGCGTCGGAACAACCCACTCTACCAGCAGGCAGTGAATGCGCGGCGCTCTGCGGACTGGGACGTGCGGCAGGCGTACGCGACGTTTTTGCCGAGTGTCAGCGCCAGCCTGTCCGGCCTGTACCAGAACGCCGGCAATCAATTCGTGAGTGGCGTGGCGCTGGGCAATGCATCGGACGTACTGCAGGCGAACTACAGCGTCAGCGTCGGCTACACGATCAACAGCGCCATCCTGTTTGCCCCGAAGCTGGTGGGCGCCCAGCGAGACGCCGCGGAGGCGGACGTGGTGGGTGGCGCGGAAGCGCTGCGCTCCGGTATCACGCAGCAGTACCTCGGTGTGCTCCAGGCCCAGGCGCGCGCCGACCTGCAGGACACCCTGCTGGCAACCACCCGGGGTCTCCTCGAGCTAGAGCGGGCGCGCCAGTCAGTCGGCGCCACGACCATTCTCGACGTGCGTCGCGCGGAAGTCGCGTACGGCCAGGCGGAGGTTCTGGCGCTTCAGGCGAAGCACGGTGCGGAGGTCGCCATGCTGCGCTTCTTCGAGCAACTCGGCGTGACGCAGCCGGCCAACGTGCAGCTGACGACTCGATTCCCGATCCAGCCGATGACGTTCCGGCTCGACAGTCTCCTGGACTTGGCCCGGACCACCAACCCGAGCCTCAATGCAGCCAGGTCGCGAGAGAAGGCGGCCGGGTTGAACGTGCGTGCGTTCCAGGGCCAGTACGCTCCAACGCTGTCGTTCGGCACGGGCATCGGCGGCAACGCGTCGAAGTTCACGGACTCGCGATTCGTTTTCGAGCGCGACAGCCTCGGCCAGGTTGGCCAGCTGCTGAACTGCATGGCCCAGGACTCGGTGCGCGTCGCGGCCGGCCTCGCCAGCTACAACTGCGGCACAATCCTGGCGTACGACCCGGCGCGGAGCCTTGGCGCCGTGGCTGCCAACGACGAGTTCAACTTCCGCAGCGCGCCCAAGTCGCTGAGCGTGCGCTTGTCGATGCCGATCTTCGACAACCTTGGCCGTGAAGCGCGGCTCCAGAGCGCCCAGATCCAGCGTGACAACGCCCGGTTCGCGACCCGGACGCGTGAGATCCAGCTCAAGGCGGACGTGACGCAGTGGTACACCACCACGGTGGCCGCCTTCAAGACCGTGCAGATGCAGGAAGTCAACGCGCAGCTGGCGCGTGAAGAGCTGTCGTTCGCCGAAGAGCGTTATCGCGTCGGCGCGGCGACGTTCCTCGACCTCACGACGAGCCGCGGCAACTTCGAGCGCGCGCAGATCGACCGGTTGAACGCGGTCTACGAATACCACAGAGCCTTCGCCGCGCTGGAAAGCGCGGTGGGGCGTCCTCTTCGCTAAGGTTTATCAATGACGAAAAAGACCAAGCTGTCGATCGCCGGCGTCATCACGGTCATCGTGGTCGCGGTAATCAGCATCGGGGCCGCCAAGAAGGGCAGCAAGGCGGTCGAGGTGCGCATTGAGCCGGTCGAGGCGCGCGATCTGATCGCCAGCGTGACCGCCAGCGGACAGATCCGCCCGCAGACCAAGGTCGACGTCTCGGCCGACATCAGCGGCAAGATCACGCGCCTGGCCGTGAAAGAAGGCCAGATGGTGAAGAAGGGCGATTTCCTGCTCCAGATCGATCCCGATCAGGCGCAGGCCGCAGTGCTGCGCGCCGAAGCCGGCGTGGCGTCGGCTCGCGCGCAGAACGCGCAAGCCAGGGCCAACCTGCTCCAGTCCGAGCGCAGTTACGAGCGCACGGAGAAGATGAAGCAGGCGAATGACCAGCTGGTCAGCGCCGAGCAGATGGAGCAGCTCAAGACGGCGGTCGAGGTCAACCGGGCGCTCGTTGAGGCCTCCGGACACCAGGTGGAGCAGGCGCAGGCTGCGCTCAAGGACGCCCGGTCGGCGCTCGGCAAGACGACGCTGTTCGCCCCGATGACCGGCCGCGTGACGCGCCTGAACGTGGAAGCCGGTGAGACGGCAATCATGGGCACCCTCAACAGGGATGCGGCCACGCTGCTCACGATCAGCGACATGTCCATCCTCGAGACCAAGGTGAAGGTGGACGAAACCGACGTCGCCCGCATCAGCATCGGCGATTCGGCGGTTGTGCAGATCGACGCGTTCCCGGACACAACGTTCGTCGGCCGGGTCTCGAAGATCTCGAACAGTTCGGTGCGCGGCGCGACGGCCGTGCAGTCCGCCGACCAGGCCGTGGACTACGAAGTAACCATCCAGCTGGTGAACGCCCCGTCGGAGACGCGGCCGGACTTCTCGGCCACGGCCAAGGTGGTGACCGACACGCGCAAGAGCGCGCTGTCCATCCCCATCATCGCCCTCACGGTGCGCGAGAACGAGGCGTTGACGAGCGGCGACACGGCGGTCGGCCTGGGCAGGCCGAAGGCGTCGCGCGACGTGGAGAAAAAGGACGTCGAGGGCGTATTCGTGGTTGGCACGGACAACAAAGTGACCTTCCGGCCCGTAAAAGTAGGTATCGCGGGCGAGAAGCACTTCGAGGTGCTGAACGGTGTCAAGAGCGGGGAAAACATCGTCGCCGGCACATACCAGGCCATTCGTGAGTTGAAGGACGGCACGCTCGTGCGCGCCGCCAAGGTGGCCGACACAAAGAGCAAGCAGGTCGCCAAATCGTGAGCCAGCACACCGTGGAAGCGGGAATGCACACGACGGCCGAGCGTCAGGCCGTCGTCGGCATGTCCGGCCAGGCGCCGGACCCGAAGTGGGTGATCGTGACGCGCGGCATCAAGCGCGAGTACGACATGGGCGGCGAAATCGTGCGCGCGCTGCGCGGGCTCGATCTCGCCATCGGGCGCAACGAATACGTCGCCATCATGGGCCCGTCGGGCTCCGGCAAGTCGACCCTGATGAACGTCATCGGGTGCCTGGACACGCCCAGCGCGGGCGAGTACTGGCTCAACGGCACGCAGGTCTCGAAGATGTCGGACGACCAACTGGCCCGCATCCGGAACAAGGAGATCGGGTTCGTCTTCCAGACGTTCAACCTGCTGCCGCGCGCCACGGCGCTGCACAACGTGGAGCTGCCGCTGGTGTATGCCGGCGTGTCGGCAGCCGAGCGCAAGCAGCGCGCCATGGAAGCGCTGCAGGCGGTGCAGTTGGGCGACCGGGTGGACCACCGGCCCAACGAACTCTCCGGCGGCCAGCGCCAGCGCGTCGCCATTGCGCGCGCGCTGGTGAACCGGCCCTCGATCCTCCTGGCCGACGAACCGACGGGAAACCTCGACTCGCAGACGTCGGAAGAGATCATGCGCGTGTTCGAGCAGCTCGCCAGCAGCGGCCAGACGGTCATCATGGTCACGCACGAAGCGGACATCGCGGCGCACGCCCGCCGCGTGGTGGTGCTGCGCGACGGCGTGATCCACTCGGACGACAAGCGCGACGCGTTCACGGCGCGGCACGGCATGTAACCAACGGGCTGACAACCACGTAGGGGGTGTGCCGGCAGTCGGGAACCAGCCTCAAACTCGCCGCCGAGAACCGCCACCACCCACGAATGCAGTTCCTCGAAGCCATCCGCCTGGCGCTGAGTCAGCTCAGGGTGCAGAAGCTCAAGAGCTTCTTCACCCTGCTCGGCGTCACGATCAGCGTGATGTTCCTCATCGCGGTCGTGTCGATCGTGGAGGGAATGAACAAGTACGTCGAGCAGGACTTCGCGGCGAAGTTCCTCGGCGTGAACGTGTTCAACGTGCGTCGCTTCCCGGACATCAACACGGATGTCTCGGAAGCCGAGTGGCGCGCGTGGCAGCGTCGGCCGCGCATCCTGCCGGCGGACGGCTACGCGATCCGTGATGCGCTGCCGCCTGAGGCGTCGTGGGCGCTGCAGGACGTCATGTGGGCCACGGGCTCCTCGGAGTTCCGCAGCGGCGGCCCGCAGATCCTGGCGCAGGCGGTGACGCCGGACCTCTTTCGCATCAAGGACCTCGTGGTCGACAAGGGACGCGCGTTCGGCGAGCTCGACGAAGCGATGGGCTCGAACGTCGTCGTCATCGGCGTCGACATCGCGAGTCACTACTTCCCGGACCTCGACCCGATCGATCGCGAATTGCGGGTCAACCGGGTGCCGTTTCGGGTGATCGGCGTGCTGGAGAAACAGGGCTCGGTGTTCGGCCTCAACCTCGACCGGCAGGTCATCGCGCCGTTCGGGTCGCGCATGGCCACCATCACGCGCGCCCGGCAGAACCTCTACGGCGTCGTGGTGCAGGCGGCGACGGCGGCCGAGCTGGAAAACGTGCGTGAGATCGTGCGCGAGGTGATGCGCAACCGGCACCGGCTGCGACCGGGCGAAGGCGACGACTTCGTCTTCGAAACCTCGGAGTCGGCGCTGGCGCAGTGGCAGAGCATCCGCCGCTTCCTGATCATGGCGGGAATGCTGCTGCCGGCCATCGGGCTCATCGTCGGCGCGATCGTGATCATGAACATCATGCTGGTCGCCGTCGCCGAGCGGACGCGTGAGATCGGCATCCGGAAGTCCATCGGCGCCCGCCGTCGCGACATCCTCTGGCAGTTCCTCGTCGAATCGGCCACGCTGAGCGTGGTGGGGGCCGCCATCGGAGTGGGCCTTGGCGTGGCGCTGTCGCAGGCGGTGTCAGCCGTGTCGCCGCTGCCGGCCACGGTCGCGCCGTGGTCCGTGGTGATGGCCGTCGTGATTGGCGCCGGCGTGGGAATCATCGCGGGCGCCTATCCCGCGAGCCGCGCGGCGCGACTCGACCCGATTTACGCCATGCGCATGGAGACCTGACGCATGGAACTCTGGTCGAAGCTCGCGAACATGCTGGAGGGGGTGGTGATCGCCCTGGACGCCATCCGTTCCAACAAGGTGCGCGCGGGACTCACGATCCTCGGCATCGCGGTCGGGGTGTTCGTGGTGACGGTGATGAGCGCGGCGGTCCACGGCATCAATGAAGGCGTGTCGCGCAGCATGGCGGCCGCAGGCCCGACGACCTTCTTCATCACCAAGTGGCCGGCCGAGATCACCTCGTGCACCGGCTCGCGGGACAGCTGCCCGTGGCGTTTCTATCCGCGACTGACGCTCGAGCTGGCGAAGGAGATCGAGCGGCTGCCGCAGGTCCGCGCGGTCACGGCGCACATCAGCAGCTCGTCATCCATCAAGTACGTGGATCGCGCGCTGCCGGGCATCCAGGTGGATGGTTTCACGGCCCGGTGGCTGGACGTGCAGGGCGGCGACATCATCGACGGCCGCAACTTCACGGAGTTGGAGAGCGAAACGGCCGCGCCGGTGGTGATCGTCAACGAGAAGGTCGTCGAGAAGTTGTTCCTCCACGAAGGCGCGGTCGGCAAGGAAGTCCGCATGAACGGGCAGCTGTTCACCGTCATCGGCGTCTACAAGCCGATTGCCAACGCGTTCGACAGCGGCGACCGCGGCAAGGGCATCGTGCCGATCACGACGGCGCAGCGTCGGCTGAACATCGGCATCGCATGGCTGGACCTCACGGTAAAGCCCCGCGACGGCGTGAACCGCGCCGAAGTCATGGACGAAGTCATCGCCACGATGCGGATCGCGCGGCACCTGCGGCCGAGCGAGCCGAACAACTTCTTCGTGTCGACGCCCGAGAAACTGATGGAGCTGTACGACCGCATCGTGGGCGTGTTCTTCCTCGTGATGATCACGCTCTCGGCCGTCGGCCTGCTGGTGGGCGGTGTCGGCGTCGTGGCGATCATGATGATCAGCGTCACCGAGCGGACGCGCGAAATCGGCGTGCGCAAGGCGCTGGGCGCCACCCGCGGCACGATTCTCTGGCAGTTCCTGGTCGAGGCGGCGACGCTCACGACGGTGGGGGCCATCGCGGGGCTGCTCGTCGGCGGCGCGATGACGATCGTGATTCGCAGCCTGACGCCGATCGAGGCGTCCACGCCGCCAGCCGCCATCATCGCGGCGCTCGGCGCCAGCGCGTTCGCCGGCGTCGTGTTCGGCATGCTGCCGGCCCTGAAGGCGTCGAAGCTCGACCCGGTCGAGGCGCTTCGGTATGAATAGCCCGGCATAGCGTGCCGATCCTCGAAGCCGTCCGCCTCGCGCTGAACACCCTCCGGGTGCAGAAGCTCAAGAGCGTCTTCACGCTCATGGGCGTGACGATCGCGGTGATGTTCCTCATCGCCGTCATCTCGATCGTCGAAGGGATGAGCAAGTACGTCGAGGAAGACTTCATGGGCCGCATGCTGGGCGCCAACACGTTCACGCTGCGCCGCATTCCATGGTTCAGCGGCGCGTCGTCGGACGCCGAGTGGCGACTGTGGCTGCGCCGGCCCCGCATCTACCCGCGGGACGCCAAGCTGGTGCTGGACGCCTCGCCGCCCGGCACGCGGTGGGCCATTGAAAGCCAGGAGCTGCTCTGGGCTTCGTCGCCGTACGTGCGGCCGCGACAGGTGGAGGCGCACGCCGTGGACGGCGACTACTTCATCATCAAGAAGTACAACCTCTCGAGCGGCCGAGTCTTCAGTACGACCGAGATGGAGCTGGGCACGAACGTGCTCGTCATCGGGGACGAAACAGCCAAGTACTTCTTTCCCACGGTCGACCCCATCGGCCGCGAGCTGACGATCGGCGGCATTCCCTACACCGTCATCGGCATCATCGAGCACCAGGGCAACCTGTTCGGCCAGTCGCTCGACAAGACCGCCATCGCGCCGTTCAACTCGCGGCTCCGCAAGCTGACCAACCCGCGCGGCGACGTCGACGGGGTCATCGTGCAGGCATCCACGGCGCTGCTGCTCGAGGACGCCATGGAGACGACGCGGGAGGCGCTGCGCTCCAACCGGCACATGCGGCCGTCCGAGCCGGACAACTTCGTGATGGAGACGATGGATTCGGCGCTCGACGACTTCAAGGAAACCATGAACGTCATGACGATCGCGGGCACGGCGCTGCCCGCCATCGGCCTGATCGTCGGCGGCCTCGTGATCATGAACATCATGCTCGTGGCCGTGGCTGAACGGACCCGGGAAATCGGCATCCGGAAGTCGCTGGGCGCGCGCCGGCGTGACATCCTGAGCCAGTTCCTGGTCGAGGCGGCCACGCTGAGCACCGTGGGCGCGCTGATCGGCATCGCGCTGGGGCTCGGCGGCGCCAAGCTCATCGAGGCCAACACGCCGCTGCCCGCCGCGGTGGCGCCATGGTCGCTGGTGGTCGCCACCGTTCTTGGCCTTGTCGTCGGCATCATCTCCGGCGTGTATCCGGCGCGCCGGGCCTCGCTGCTCGACCCCATCGAGGCGCTGCGGCAGGAATGACCAGCATCGGGACCGGCTTCGTCCAGGCGCTCGAAGGGGTGTCCATCGCGCTCGATGCCATCCGCGCCAACAAGGTGCGCGCGGGCCTCACCATCATGGGTGTCGCGATCGGCGTGTTCGTCGTCGTGGCGCTGTCATCGGTGGTGCGCGGCATCAACGAGACGTTCCGGCGCGACATGGAGGCCAGCGGGCCCACGTCGTTTTACGTCTTCCGGCGGGACCTGCAGGCGTTCCGCAATTGCGACGGCACCGCCGAGACGTGCCAGGACCGCCGCAATCCGATGATTCGCATCTCGGAAGCCCGGGCCATCGAACGCCTGCCGAACATCCTTGCGGTCACGACGCTGATGTTCAGCGGCGGACAGTTCCGTTACAAGGATCGGGCGATCAACGCGGACATCAACGCGTTCAGCGCCAACTGGCCGTCCATCGACGCGGGGGATATCTACCCCGGCCGCAACTTCACGAACGCCGAAGCCGAGAACGCCGCCAGCGTCGTGGTCATCAACGACGTGCTGGCGGAGAAGCTGTTCGGCGACTCGGATCCGCTCGACAAGGAGATCTTCTTCAACGGCGCGCGGCTCCAGGTCATCGGGATCTATCACCACATCGGCGCGCCGATGGGCAGTCCCGTCTCGGGCTCGGGCGGCAGCTCGCCCAAGGCGATCGTCCCGTGGGAGACCGGCAAGCGGAAGCTGAACTTCTGGCTCATGGGCAACCGCCTGATCGTCAAGCCGAGAGCCGGCGTGGCGCTGGAGGAGGCGACCGACGCGGTGACCGCCACCATGCGCAGCGTGCGCGGGCTGCGGCCGAGCCAGCCGAACAACTTTGCCATCATCACGCAGGACCGGTTGATGAACGTGTACAACCAGCTGTTCGGGACGTTCTTCGTGATCGGCCTGGCGCTGTCGTCAGTGGGGCTGCTCGTCGGCGGTGTGGGCGTCATCGCGATCATGATGATTTCGGTGACCGAGCGGACGCGCGAAATCGGCGTGCGCAAGGCGCTGGGCGCGACGCGCGGCACGATTCTCTGGCAGTTCCTCGTCGAGGCGGTCACGCTGACGAGCGTCGGCGCGTCGGTGGGGCTGGCGTTGGGAGTGCTCACGGCCGTCGGCGTGCGCACCACGTGGCCGTCGATCCCGGCCGAGACCTCACCGGGCTCGGTGGTGGCGTCGCTGGTCGTGGCCGCATTCACCGGCGTCTTCTTCGGGTTGCTGCCGGCGATGCGGGCGGCGCGACTGGACCCCGTCGCGGCGCTGCGACACGAGTAGTCGCGCTAGTTCGCCCCAAGTGACCGCCTGCACTGGGCAGCGGCGGCCCCTTCTGGCTTGGGTCCCTCAGTCACCTTGAAGTCAACCCGAAGGGGCTCACGCGCGTTGAAACCACCAAACAACCTGCGGTGCCCCCCTTGACTTTGCCTAACTTCAGCGCCTACCGTCGCCCACTGTGGCCGGCCAGGAGAGCATCTACTCCAGATGACCTGCACACCGTATATCAGCGACAAGTCTAGTCGATGACCGCGGAGTGTCGGTCATTTGCTGGTGCTGGCGACTGCAGCGCTCGGCTCTTTGTCGAATTCGTCTTTTGCGCAGGGGACGCGAGCGTGTGAGAGCGCCTGGACGACGGTACAGCTCACGACGAACACAAGGGAGCCGACATACGTCGAGTCTGCGAGAGCTGTTCTCAGCGAGGGGCTTATTTACCTAGTCGGGACGCCGGCATTCCTTGGCGGCTCTATCCAGTCGGTTGACTCGCTTCCGCTGATCGGCGCAGTCGTTGGTCCAGACGGCCGGGCAACCACTCTGCGAGGCCCTGCGTCGACCGCACCGATGATCAGGCCACTGCCTGTTCGAGATTCCGCAGGCAATCTTCACCTGCTTTGGGCGCAGTCAGCCACGGCGGGTGATGTCTCCACCGCCAATTCGCTCTGGCATTCAGAGTTGCGTAGAGGTACCTGGACAAACCCGCGGATCCTATTTCAGGCACGGCGAGTGCGATGGTTTCCCGGTTTTAGTGCTGCCATGGCGAGCGGTATGGATCTTCATGTCATATCGACCTTCCGGAGCGATTCGAGCGGTGGACTTGTGTATGTCCGCCGGTTGCGCGGCGCTTGGCGGGCGACTCCTGTGAACATTCGCGGCCTGCCATCAGAATTGAACGCCCGCATGATTGCAAGAGATTCGATGGCGGTCGTCTTCATAGCGACCGATCCGACGGCTGGAGTTGCGAACGGGTCGCACGTGTTCCTGAGTATCGTGAATACTGAGGACAGTTTCGCTTCTGCCCCGATCGTAGCGAGGCCCTTGGGGCGGTTCGGCGTGGCGGGAGTACCGGGCGCGCGGGCAGCTACTCAAAGGCAAGTCCCCATCGTATAAACACGAGCTCGAAGTCGCCGACCTGTCCCTCGCTGCGTGGTGAAAGCCGTGAGGCCGACACGTCATCGGTCGGTCGGAGCGTCCCTCACGGTCGCGGTGCTGACACGAATGACACGCAGACAACGGGTGCGCTTCACTGTGGGCGGCTTCGCTAAGTTGAAGGTCAAACCGGCAACGGAAGCGCCGGGTAACTCGCAGGGGCTCACGGCGCCGCCGCCAGGCAAGGTTCGAAGTGAATTTCCGCGATGTCCTTCTCACCGCGCTGACCCAGATCCGGGCCAACAAGCTCCGGAGCTTCTTCACGCTGCTCGGCATCATCGTCAGCGTGGCGTTCCTGGTCGCCGTGATTGCGATCATCCAGGGGATGAACGCCTACGTGAAGGACAACATCGCCGCGGCGATGATCGGGTCCAACGCGTTCCAGATCCGCCGCACGCCGATCAACCTCGGCCTGATCGAGACCGAGGAATGGCGACGGATGCAGCGGCGGCCCAAGATCACGCACGCGGATGCCGTGGTCGTCCGCGCCGCCCTCCCGGACGCCGAGGCCATCAGCATCACGTCGGGCTGGCCGACGCCGCAGTCCGACATCACGTGGCACGATCGCACGCTCGGCGACGTGCTGATCTTCGGCGTCAGTCCCGAGCACCAGGTGGTGCAGGACTACAGCTTCTCGAGCGGCGTGCCGCTGAACGACATCGACATACGGCAACGCCGCAACGTCGCCGTCATCGGCTCCGAGATCGCCAAGCAGTTGTTCGAGGAGGTGGACCCCGTGGGCCGCGAGGTGCGCGTCCGCGGCGAGCTGCTCACGATCATTGGCGTGGTCGCGCCCAAGGGACGAGTCCTGGGGCAGTCGTTCGACAGCTTCCTGATGATGCCGATCACGACCTTCGAGTCGGTCTACGGACGGCGGCAGACCACGACGATTTCGGTCAAGATGCGGTCGGCGCTGGAAGTCGGGCCCGCCATGACGCGCGCCGAGGAAGCGATGCGCGTGGCGCACCGGCTGCGCCCGCGCGAGGAGCCGGACTTCTCGATCGAAACGGCCGACGCGCTCGTGAGTTTCTGGAAGCAGCTCACGTCGGTGCTGTTCGCCGTCGTGCCAGCGATGGTCGCCATCGGCATCGTCGTCGGCGGCATCGTCATCATGAACATCATGTTGATGTCCGTGAAGGAGCGGACCCACGAGATCGGCTTGCGGAAGAGCGTCGGCGCGCGGCACCGCGACATCAGCCGCCAGTTCCTCGCCGAGGCGACGATGCTGGCCACGATGGGCGGCGCGCTGGGCGCGGTGAGCGGCTGGGCGTTCGCGTCGTTGATCGCGCTGATCTCGCCGCTGCCCGCCCGCGTGACGCTGTGGTCGATCCTGCTGGCGCTGGGGCTGGGCGCCAGCGTCGGCCTGCTGTTCGGCGTGTATCCGGCCAGCCGGGCGGCGCGACTCGATCCCGTGAACGCGTTGAGGGCGGAATGAACGGAGAGCGGACGGCGGAGAGCGGAAGACGGACCACGGACGGCGGACGACGGACAACGGAAGGCGGACAAGGAACACGCCACCCGCTGTTCGCACTCGTCGTCCGTTATCCGTTGTCCGGTATCCGGTTCTTCACGGATTTCGGCGAGAACGTCGGGCTCGCCCTCGGCGCCTTGCGGGTCGCCAAGCTGCGCTCGGCGCTCACGATCCTGGGCGTCGTCATCGGCGTGTCGTGCGTGATGGCAATGGCCAGCATCGTGCGCGGCATCCGGGACCAGATCCTCAACACGCTTGCCGTCGCGGGTCCCACGACGTTCTACGTCATGCGCGTCTTCTCGCAGACGCCGCTCAATCCGGAGAACCTGCCCAAGTGGGTGCGCATCCGCCCCGAGTTGTCCGCCGGCGAGGCGGAACGGATCGCCGCCCTGCCGACCATCAAGTACGCTTCGCTGTGGGGCCAAGTGCTCAACAAGGTCGAGTATGGCGGCACGACGACCGGCGTCGGCATCGTGACCGGCGCCGACGACGGCTATCCGGAGATCTACGGCGGCGAGCTGTCCGACGGCCGCTGGTTCACCAAGTCTGAAATGGCCGGTGGCGCGCCCGTGGTGGTGCTGGAGAGCGACGTGGCGCTCAAGGTCTTCGGCCAACTGCAGCCGCTCGACAAGCAGGTGAAGATCGGCGGCCGGCCGTTCACCGTGATCGGCATCTACCAGGCGGCGGCCAACATCTTCGAGCCGCCGGGCCAGGAGCAGTTCGCCATACTGCCGTTCAAGACGCTCGACCACCAGTTCACGATCGACAAGACCAACGCGTTGTTCATTTGCGTGAAGCCGTGGCCGAGCGTGCGCGTGGAGGATGCCCAGAGCGACGTGACCATGGCGCTGCGCGAGTTCCGGCACCTGCGGCCCGCGGATCCGAACACGTTCGACATGATGACGCAGGACCAGATCCTCGACCTGTTCAACAAGATCACCGGGGCGTTCTTCTTCGTGATGATCGCGTTGAGCGCGGTGGGGCTGCTCGTCGGCGGCATCGGCGTCATGGCGGTGATGATGATCTCGGTGACGGAGCGGACGAAGGAGATCGGCATCCGCAAGGCGGTCGGGGCGACCCGGCGGGACATCCTGCAGCAGTTCCTCGTCGAGGCGGCGACGCTGACCGGGCTGGGCGGCATCGCCGGCATCGCCGTCGGCCTCGGTGTCGGGCGGCTCGCCAACGTAGCGATGAGCATCAACTCGTCCCCGCCGGCCGATCTCACGCTCCTCGCGGTGTTCGTTTCGGTCGGGATCGGGATCGTGTTCGGATTGCTGCCCGCGCGCCGAGCCGCGTACCTCGACCCGATCGATGCGTTGCGGCACGAGTAGGGCCGGCTGGGAATTCGACTGGGAATTCGACAGGGAATTCGACAGGGAATTCGACAGGGAATTCGACAGGGAATCCGACAGGGAATCCGACAGGGAATTTGACAGGGAATTCGACAGGGAATTCGACAGGGAATTCGACAGGGCGGCGACCAGCACTGGATCGATTCACCTTGTCGCGCGCGTGCACTACCTGGTCGTCGATTCTAGTTCCCTTTCGAGTTCCCTTTCGAGTTCCCTTTCGAGTTCCCTTTCGAGTTCCCTTTCGAGTTCCCTTTCGAGTTCCCTTTCGAGTTCCCCTTCGAGTTCCC
>Ga0187893_10007844_pt1 | contig 17203 bp, 17 predicted proteins | sample MA1701074metaG_FD_139574 | JGI IMG/M metagenome (GOLD analysis project Ga0187893, IMG submission 139574) | White microbial mat communities from a basaltic lava cave in the Kipuka Kanohina Cave System on the Island of Hawaii, USA - MA170107-4 metaG ... | reverse complement strand
TGCCCAGATTCCTGGCTACGCTGGCGCGCATCAATCGCATGAGCGAGCGCGGCGTGCCGAACTGGCTGTCGACGCATCCCGATCCCGGATCGCGCGTGACGAAAGCGGAACCGGTGGCCGGCACGTTCGCCTCTGACGGCGCGAAGGTGATCAATCGCGACGCGTATCTCGAACGCATCAACGGCCTGGTATTCGGCGACAAGCCTGAGGAGGGCGTCGTTCGCGGCAATGAATTCCTGCACCCGATGCTGCGAATTGGCGTCACGTTCCCCGAGGGATGGGAATTGACGAACACCCAGTCGGCGGTCCTGGCGCAGGAGCCGGGCACCAATCACTTCATGGTGCTGCAGGAAGTGGAGCAGCCGCGCCTCCTTCGCCAAGGCTCCGGCGGCCAAGGCGTTTCCATTGGCGACGCCGCGATCGCGGCGATGCGCAGTGCCGGCTACAACGCGGTGGATGGCCGCGTCGAGCGCATCAACGGCAATGAGGCGCACGTCGGGTTGTATCGCGGCAACGCCAAGGATGTCGGCCGGGTCCTGATGCGCGCGGCGCACATTGCCGTTGGCCGCCAGTTGTATGTGGTGGCCGGCTTCGCGCCGGAGAAGGAATTCGAGCTGGTGGACCGCGACATCGTGCCGGCCGTGCAGACCTTCCGGCAGCTGAGCACGGCCGAGGCGTCGGCCATTCGTCCGAACCGCATCAGCTTTTACGTGGTCAGGGCCGGCGACTCGTGGCAATCGATCGCGGCGCGGCAGGGGAAGAGTTTCGTGAACGCGGCGACGCTGGCGATCATGAACGATCGCGACGTCAACGTGCAGCCGCAGGCCGGCGACCGCGTCAAGATCGTCGTCGAGGGGTAAAATCTCCGGGTGGCGCGTACACGATCGATCGTCAGGACGATCGGTCGCCTCCTCATCGTCGGCGCGGCGATCTCATTCGCGGTCCTCGCCTACGTCTACCTGACGCTGCCCGACGTGCGGCCGCTGACGAAAACCAACCCCACGACCTCGGCCTTCATGGAGCTGCGGAAGGCCGAAGCGCGCGACGATCGACGCAGGAATTTCGCGATCCGCCAGCAGTGGGTGCCCTACGGCCGGGTGTCGCCGATGCTCAGGCGCGCGGTGATTGTCACCGAGGACGCGGCGTTCTTCGATCACGACGGCATCGACCTCGAGGAGATCAAGGCGTCGCTCGAGCGAAACTGGGAAGAAGGGCAGTTCCTGCGCGGCGGCAGCACCATCACTCAGCAGCTGGCGAAGAATCTGTACTTGTCGCCGTCGCGGAATCCGGTTCGAAAACTCAAGGAGCTGTTCATTGCGCGGCGGCTGGAAGCGGCGCTGAGCAAGCAACGGATCTTCGAGATCTATCTGAACGTGATCGAGTGGGGCGACGGCATTTTCGGCTGCGAGGCCGCGGCGCAGGCGTATTTCCACAAGACGTGCGCGAGTGTGAGCATGACCGAGTCGGCATTGTTGGCTGGCGCGATCATCAATCCGCGCGAGCACAGCCCGGCGAAGCCGACCCGACGGCTGTTGCGCCGTCAACAGATCATTTTGCGGAGGATGGGATTCAAGGAAGAGGCGCCGGCGCCGATTCCGCCGCCGCCGCCGCTGAACGAGACGCCGATCCAGATCGAGATTCCGATGATTCCAGTGCCATCGCCGTTTCCGGTTCCACCGACGAACAAAACTCCGGGTAACGGAACCCCTTAGTCGACTCTCTTCGCTCCGATATAGCGGCTTGCCCAGTACTGAGCACTGAGGTTTTCGACGCGGACCACACCGCGCTCGCTGGGCGCGTGCACGAACTGATCGCCGCCGATCATGATGCCGACGTGCGAGGCGCCGGGAGCGACGGTGCTGAAGAACACCAGATCGCCGGCCTCGAGCCGATCGCGATCGACGCGCTTGCCGATGCGAAACTGTTCGCGCACTTCACGCGGCATCGGCACGCCGTGTTGCTGATAGACGTACTGCACGAAGCCGCTGCAATCGAACCCGTTCGGATCGTCGCCGCCCAGGCGATACGGCGTGCCGCGCAGGGACAGAGCGGTTCCGGATAGTGCATAGCCGTCGGCATTCTCAGGTGCGTTAGGTGGCGAGGTGCGTGGTGCGCCGGGCAACGATGGTGGAGTAACGACGCCAGGCGGAACGGGCGCCGGCGTCGCTGTGGTCGTATCCGGGTCGGCCGGCGCGGGAATAGCGACCGGGCCGCTGCCGCCGCCGGGCATTGGAAACGGTTTCGGCGTGTATACCACCCCGGTGCTCGCGCACGCGGTCAGCGAAACGAGAAGACCTGCGATCGCGAGAAGCCGGGGCATCACCAGAGTGTATCGGCGCGGATGCCGAATTGTGTAGTCCTGCGCGATTCATGGCACAATGCACGGGAAATGGAGCAGACGCTCCTCCTCAACGCAACCTACGAGCCGCTCAAAGTCGTTCATTGGCAGAAAGCGGTGACGCTGTGGTGTCAGGGGAAGGTCGAGATCATCGCGCATCACGACCGCGAGGTCCGTGCTGTCTCTTTTTCGTTCAAGCTTCCGTCGGTGATCCGGCTGCTGCGGTACGTACGGATCAAGAAGCGCTTCGATTATGTGCCGTTCTCTCGCGCCAACATCTACGCGAGAGACGAATTCACCTGCCAGTACTGCGGCGGCACTTTCCCCACTCAAGAGCTCACCTTCGATCACGTCGTGCCCGTTTCCCAAGGCGGGCGCAAGGACTGGGAGAACATCGTCACGTGCTGCGTGTCGTGCAACCGGCGCAAGGGCGGACGCACGCCTGAAGAGGCGCGCATGCGGCTGGTCCGGCCGCCGCGGCGGCCGATGTCGGCGCCGGCGATTCGCATCACGATTGGCGTGCGCAGCGCGCCGGAAAGCTGGCGCGACTACTTGTACTGGAACCTCGAGCTCGAAGAGGACGACAGCTAGCACGTGCCAGTCACGAGTCTCGAGCCCGTTCGCGTGATCGAGGGCGGACGGTTGTGGCTCCGCGGCGATGGCTTTCCCGATCCGGACTCAACCAGCGATCTCGTGACCATCGGCGGCGTGCCGGCGCGGATGTCGTTCGCCGCGCCCGATCGCATGGCGGTGGTCGTGCCCTCAGGGCTCGACGGTGGCGAGACGCCGGTGAAAGTGTCGTGGCTGCCTGGCGCCACGCTCTATGCGCGCGTTGGAGCGCTGCTCGCCACCGGGCTCCATCAGGTGGACAATCCGGTGTTCGGTCCCGACGGAAATCTCTACGTCACCTACAGCGGCACGCGCGGACAAGAGGCCACGGTCTCGGTGTTTCGGGTCACCCCCGGCGGCGCGCGCGAGCCATTCGTGCACGGTCTCGTCAATCCCACGTCGATGGCGTTCGGGCCCGACGGCCACCTCTATGTGTCGAGCCGGTTCGAGGGCCGCGTCTACCGCGTCTACGACAACGGCAAGTACGAAACCATCGCGACGGACCTGGGCATCGCGTGCGGGCTCGCGTTCGCCAGTGACGGATCGCTGTTCGTCGGTGATCGATCGGGAAAAGTCTTTCGCGTCGATCGGAAGGGCCGTACTGAAACGTTCGCGACCGTGCCGTCGAGCATTGCCGCGTTCCATCTGGCGATGGCCGTCGACGGCACGTTGTATGTGTCGGCGCCGACCCTCGCGTCGTACGACGCGTTGTTCAAGATCGATCCCGAGGGCCGCCTGCAGACGGTGGCGGTGCCGTTCGGGCGCCCGCAGGGTCTGGCGTTCGATGCCAATGGTGTGCTGCATGTCGTGGAGGCGCTCGCCGGGTCGAGCGGGGTCTATGCGATGCGGCCGAATCGCGACCCCGAATTGATTGTCGCCGGCGCCGGTCTGGTGGGCGTGGCGTTTGGCCACCGCGGCGAAATGGTGGTCGCGTCGAGCGGCTCGATCTACCTCTTTCCGCCCGCCCAATGAGCGCCGTGATGATCGCGCTGTTGGGGCTGGCAGCGCTGTCGCTTGGACTCAGGACGACGTCCGTACTCATTCCCCGCGTGCCGGCGCTGATTCGGCTCGTCGTGTCGATCGTCGTCGGCGCGGTGATGACGCTGGCGTCGCTCGAGCTGTGCCGGAGCTATCGCATTTTCGAGTTCGGGCTGGGGACCCTGGCGGCGTTGGCGCCGGTGGGCGTGTTCGATTTCGCAAAGTGGTGGTTCACGTGGCGGAAGAGACGGCGGCGTGGCTGATCGACAACGCTGACCTCTGGCCGCGCCAGGGTCGCGTGCTCGACGTGGCCTGCGGCCGCGGGCGAAACGCGCTGGCGCTGGCTCGGTCAGGATTACAGGTGCGCGCGATCGATCGCAATCCGGAAGCGATCGCCGCGCTGCGTGAAGCGGCCGAGTCGACGGCCATCCAGATCGACGCGGAGGTGGTCGATCTGGAAACGGATCCGCCGCCGGGTCTCGGCCAGTCAATCTACGATGCGGTCGTCGTCGTCAACTACCTGCATCGCCCGTTGCTGCCGGCACTGCACGCCGCGGTGAAGCCCGGGGGCCGGATCTTCTACGAGACGTTCACCCGTCAGCAGGCCCAGCGCGGTCATCCCCGCAATCCGGCGTTTCTGCTCGAGGCCGGCGAGCTCGAGCGCTTGATGGCGCCGTTCAGGATTCTCCGGTCGCGCGAAGGCGACATCGACGGCTGCTTCAGGGCCGCAATCGTGGCGGAGCGGCGTTAGGATGGCGGTGATGACTGCCGCCGATCTGCGTGCCTTTGCGGGACGTGACTGGGCCGCGGCTGCTGCCGCCAAGCGCGACTACTGGGCGCAACGATTTCAGCGCGAAGGGCCGGCGCCGGCCCGCCTTGCGTCGTCGCTTCTTCTCGATCACTCGCGGCGGCTGGGGATTGCGCCGCTGGACGAGGCCCGGCGCGATGCCGACCTGGCGCAGCGCCTCACCCTGCGCGAACGGCTGGATCGCGCCGCCCGTGCGCTCGCCGATCGCTGACCTGCGGGCGGATCTCGGCCGCGCGTTTGCCGCGGCCGGCATCGACTGGTACTTGTTCAGCGGCCCAGGCCGCCATCTGTTACGGCGTCGCCCGGCTCACTGCCGAGGTTGACGTCACCGCGCGCATCCCCCGCGAGGGCGCCTGGCTCGACACCGTTGAATCGCATGCTGGCAAGGGCCGTGACCCAGAGCATCGACGGTATCGCCGTCCCGGTCATCGACCTCTCGGATCTTGTCGTGCTGAAAGTGCTGGCGGGACGTCCGAAAGACCTCGATGACCTGGCCGTGCTGATCCGCATTCACGGTGAGCGGATCGACGAGGGGCGCGTGCGCGCGGTTCTCAACGACCTTGAACAGGCCTTGGGCCAAAGTGATCTGCAGCGGACCTTCGACGCCGTCCGGCGCGGACGGACCTCACAGTAGAATGCTCACGGCATGAGCCAACTGTTCCAGACCAAGCCGATCGCCGATCTGCTCGTCGACGAGTCGGACTCCACTCGATCGTTGAAGCGCGTGCTGGGCGCGGGTGATTTGATCATGCTCGCGATTGGCGCGGTGATCGGCGCGGGCATCTTCGGCGCCATCGGCACCGCCGCCGCGGGTCAGGTGACTCCGGATGGCATCGTCGTCCGCTACGCCGCTGGTCCGGCGCTGATCTTCTCCTTCATTCTGCTCGGTGGCGCATGCGCGCTGGCGGGATTGTGCTACGCCGAGCTCGCCGCGATGATCCCGCAGGCCGGTGGCGCCTACGCGTATTCGTATGCGGCGCTGGGTGAGCTGGTGGCGTGGATCATCGGCTGGGATTTGATTCTCGAGTACGCGATTGGCAATATCGCCGTCGCCATTTCGTGGGGCGATTACTTCACGACGCTGGTGCGCAACGTCGGTGTCGACTTGCCGGCCTGGCTGACCACCGGATATCGGACGGCGCTGCTCAGCTCGAACGCGCAGATCCATGGCCTGCTCGATACCGCGCCGCGGTTGGCCGGCGTGCCGGTGCTGCTGAACGTGCCGGCGTTCGCGATCGTGATGTTCGTCACGTGGCTGCTGTTGCGGGGCGCGAAGGAAACCGCCAGGGCCAACACCGTGATGGTCATCATCAAGCTCGCCGTGCTGGCGCTGTTCATCGGCGTCGGCCTGATGAACATCAACACCGCCAACTACACGCCGTTTGCGCCGAACGGCTTTACCGGCATCCATCAGGGCGCGGCGATCGTGTTCTTCGCTTATATCGGGTTCGACGCGATCTCCACGGCCGCGGAAGAGACGCGCAATCCGCAACGCAACCTGCCGCTTGGCATCCTCGGCGGCCTCGCCGTGTGCACGTTGATCTACGTCATTGTCGGCGCGGTGATCACCGGCATGGTGCCGTATACCGAGCTTGGCGTCGCCGACCCGCTGGCGCGCGCGCTCGAGTTGATTGGCTACACCGGTGTGGGGGCCATCGTCGCTTTCGGCGCGACGGTGTCGATGGCCGCGGTGCTGCTGGTGTTTCAGTACGGGCAGCCGCGCATTTTCTTTGCGATGGCGCGCGACGGCCTGATGCCGGAATGGGTGGCCCGCGTCGATCCGAAGACGCGCATTCCCTATGCCGCCACGTTGTGGGTCGGCGTCATCGTGGCGGTGGCGTCAATGGTCGGCGACGCCGCGGAAACCTACGACCTGACGAACATCGGCACCTTGTTCGCCTTTACGCTGGTGTGCGCGGGCGTGTTGTTCCTGCGCGTCAAGCAGCCCGACCGCGAACGGCCGTTCAAGGTCCCGTTCGTCTGGGTCATTGCTCCACTCGGCATGGCGGCTTGCATGTTCATCATGGTCGGGCTGCCGACGCAGGCGTGGATCTTCTTCGGCTGGTGGCTGCTGATCGGCCTGATCATCTACGTCGGCTACGGCTACCGTCACAGCAAATTGCGGCGCCAATTGTAAAGGGGTCTGACCCCTTTACATGGTGTTTTGATAACACTTCTGCGATTGGTCGAGAGATCGAACGTGGCAGAAGCTGCGCAGTCGTCCACAGGGCAGGCTACAATCGGAGTTTGGGGTTTCCGCTGGATTCCCCGCATACGCTCCAATGCCTCAGAACTGGATTGCTGTCCGCGGTGCGCGTGTCCATAACCTTAAGGACATCAACGTCGACATCCCGCGCGACAAGCTCGTCGTCATTACCGGACTGTCGGGCTCGGGCAAGTCCTCGCTCGCCTTCGACACGCTGTATGCCGAAGGCCAGCGCCGCTACGTGGAATCGCTGTCCGCCTACGCGCGCCAGTTCCTCGAGCAGATGGAGAAGCCCGACGTCGACCTGATCGAGGGCTTGTCGCCGGCGATCTCGATCGAGCAGAAGACCACCGGATCCAACCCGCGATCGACCGTCGGCACCGTCACCGAAATCTACGACTACCTGCGCCTGCTGTTCGCCAACATCGGCGTCCCGCACTGCCCGAACTGCAGCCGCGAGATTGCCTCGCAGTCGCTCGATCGCATCGTCGATCTGGTGATGACCTATCCGCAGGATACGCGGATCAACATCATGGCGCCGATCGTGCGCGGGCGCAAGGGCGAGTTCAAGAAGGAGCTGCAGGCGCTGCGCACGCGCGGCTTCACCAAGGCGCGCATCGACGGCCAGCTGCGCTCGCTCGAGGAAGACATCACCCTCGACCGCCGGCGCAACCACAACATCGAGATCGTCGTTGATCGGCTGATCGTTCGCAGCGGCATCGAACGGCGACTGGCCGAGTCGGTCGAAGTGGCGCTGGTCCTGGCCGACGATGTGGTGGTGATCAATTCGCTGGATGGCGGCGATCGATTGTTCTCGCGCAAACTGGCGTGCGTGGTCTGCGGCATCAGCGTGCCGGAGATGTCGCCGCGCGCGTTCTCATTCAATTCGCCGCACGGCGCCTGCCAGTCGTGCCAAGGATTGGGCGCGACGTGGGATTTCGATCCGGCGCGCATCATCCCGGACGATGGCAAGTCGCTGGCGGAGGGCGCGATTGCGCCGTGGGGCCGCGGCGACAGCAAGCTGGTGGCCGAAGCCGTGGCGTCGATCACGTCGTACTACGGCATCGATCCGAAGACGCCGTTCGGTAAGCTGCCGAAGAAACATCGAGACCTGATCCTGCTCGGCCCGGCTGCCGCGCAACGGGAGAAACCCGACGAAGCGAAGGGCGCCGTCACAAGAGCGCTGACCGCCTCGAAAAAGGCGATCAAGAAGAAACTCGCGGAACCGGACCCGTTCGGCCGCGACTTCGAAGGCGTGCTGCCGAACCTGCGCCGCCGCTTCGAGGAAGGCTCCTGGAGCGCGCAGGAAGAGCTCGATCCCTATCGGGCCCTGCGAGAGTGCCCCGTATGCGGCGGCAACCGGTTGCGCGCCGAGAGTCTGGTGGTCACGGTGAAAGGCCGCACCATGGCCGACTACGTCAACCTGCCGATCTCGGAAGCGGTGACGCTGTTCGACGGTCTCGAGCTGCACGATCGCGAAGCCATCATCGCCACCCGGATTCTGAAAGAGATTCGCGATCGGTTGCGCTTCCTCGACGACGTCGGCGTGGGCTATCTCACGCTCGCGCGTTCTGCGGCGACGCTCTCGGGCGGTGAGGGGCAACGCATTCGTCTGGCCACGCAGATCGGCTCGAACTTGACGGGCGTCCTGTACGTTCTTGACGAACCCTCGATCGGCCTGCATCAGCGCGACAACCGGAAGCTGCTGGCCACGCTCGGCCGGCTGCGCGATCTTGGCAACACGGTGATCGTGGTCGAGCACGACGAAGAGACGATTCGCACGGCCGACTACGTGGTCGACCTCGGCCCCGGCGCCGGCGACCTCGGTGGCGAAGTGATCTACCAGGGGACACCGGCGGAGTTGATCGGTAACGGACACGGCTCGCTGACCGGGGCCTACCTCGGTGGCCGGAGCGCGATCGAGACGCCAACGGCTCGGCGCAAAGACCCCAAAGGCGAGATCGTCATTCGCGGCGCGCGCGCCAACAATCTCAAGGACGTCGACGTCAAGATCCCGCTGGGCAAGCTGGTGGCCATTACCGGCGTGAGCGGCTCCGGCAAGAGCACGCTCGTCAACGACATCCTCTATCGCTCGCTGGCGCGCGAGTTCTACCGCGCCGCCGACGAGCCCGGCGCGCACGACACCATCGAAGGCATCAACCTGATCGACAAGGTGATCGAGATCGATCAGTCGCCGATCGGGCGCACGCCGCGGTCGAATCCGGCCACCTACACCAGCCTGTTCACGTTCATTCGCGAGCTGTTCGCGATGGTGCCGGAAGCACGGGCGCGCGGTTTCAAGCCGGGCCGCTTCTCGTTCAACGTCAAGGGCGGCCGCTGCGAAGCCTGCCAGGGCGACGGCGTGATCGCGATCGAGATGCATTTCCTGCCGAATGTCTATGTGACCTGCGAGCAGTGCAATGGCCGCCGCTACAACCGCGAAACGCTGGAGATCAAGTATCGCGGCAAGTCGATAGCCGACGTGCTCGATCTCACCGTCGATCAGGCGCTGCCGGTGCTCGAGAACTTCCCGCCGATCGCCACCAAATTGCGCACGCTGCAGAGCGTCGGACTCGGTTACATCACGCTCGGCCAGTCGGCCACCACGTTGAGCGGCGGCGAGGCGCAGCGCGTCAAGCTTTCACGCGAGTTGTCGAAGCGCGGCACCGGCCGCACGCTCTACATCCTCGACGAGCCGACCACGGGCCTGCACTTCGAGGATGTGCGCAAACTGCTCGATGTGCTGATGCGTCTGGTCGACCAGGGCAACACCGTCGTGGTGATCGAACACAACCTCGACGTGATCAAGTCGGCGGACTGGCTGATCGATCTGGGGCCTGAGGGTGGAGAAGGCGGCGGCCGCGTCGTGGCCCACGGAACGCCTGAACAGGTGGCGAAGTCGAAGAACTCCGCCACCGGCCAGTTCTTGTCCGAGATCCTGAAGTAGCTACCGCAGTTCCTTCTGCAACAGCTGAAAACGTCCGGCGAGACCGCCCATCATCGTGCTGACCTGCGATGAGTAGCCGGTGTACTTCTCCGGGAGTTTCCATTCCGCCGCGAGTTGCTCGGGCGTCTTACCGGACTTCAGTCCCGCGCGACCGTATTCCACCAGCTGGTAGTTGAACTGCGCGAACTCCTTGAGGTCGGCGATCGTCGTCTGCGCCGGCGTGTGGCCGTTGATGATCTGATCGACGTTCTTGCTGAGGGCCTGGTGCGCCTTCGTGAGTGTCGCCGAATAGTCCACCATGCTTCCGCCGTTGTTGCCGTCGACGAGTGGCACGCCCTTGTTGGCGAAAATGTCGCCCGAATGAACGATACGGTGCGCCGGGAACACGATCCAGGCGTCGCCGTCGGTGTGGCCGCGGCCGAAATAATACAGATCGATCTGATCGGCGCCCTTGCCGATCGTCATCCGATCCTTGAACGTCCGCTTGGCCATCCCGTTGTTGTTGTTCTGTTTGAAGATTGGCATCTTCTCCATGTTCGCCTTCGTGTTGTCGTGCACGACGACGTCCACCGACGCGGGGAACTCGACGTTGCCGCTGACATGATCGCCGTGCGTGTGCGTGTTGATCAGCAACGTCACCGGCTTGGGCGTTAGCTCCTTGATCTTGGTCAGGATGGGCGCGCCCCAACCGGGGTTCTTGGCGTCGACCACCGCCACGCCGTTGGCCATCACGAAGACGGCCGTGTTGCCGCCACCGCCGCGCAGGACGAAGAGGTTGTCCTTGACCTTCTCGACCGTGACGTCTTTAGGCGCGTTCGGGTCGGGCTGGGCCCGTAACGTCGCCAGGCTGCCGACCACAACCACCACTCCCAACACCAGGGCTCGACTCATGACATGCCTCCCGCAGAAGGGGAATGATAATCTCTCTACCGCCATGACACGACTCATTCTTGCTGTAGGACTCGTGCCCCTCCTGGTTACGGCCCAGACGCCGCAATACGACCTGATTCTGAAGGGCGGCCGCATTGTCGATGGCACGGCCAGTCCGTGGTACGTCGCCGATCTGGCGATCACCGGCGACACCATCGCGCGCATCGCGCCGGCAATCAACGACCCGGCGAAGCGCGTCGTGAATGTGAAAGGGCTGATCGTCGCGCCCGGTTTCATCGACATCCACACCCACGCGCGCCGCGGCATTTTCGAAGTGCCGACCGCCGACAACTACGTGCGGCAGGGCGTGACGACGTTGATCGAGGGCCCCGATGGCGGCTCGCCGATTCCGATCGCGCCGTTCCTCGACAAGGTCACCGCGACCCGAATCACGCCCAACTTCGCGCTGTTCATCGGGCAGGGCTCGGTGCGCAGCGAGGTGATGGGGGAAGTGGATCGCTCCGCGACGCGCGACGAGCTCGACAAGATGCGCGCGCTGGTCCGTCAGGGCATGGAACAAGGCGCCTTCGGACTCAGCTCCGGGTTGTTCTACGTGCCCGGTGCATTCACCCCGACCGAGGAAGTGATCGAGCTGGCGAAGGTCGCCGGGTCGATGGGCGGCATCTACATCTCGCACATGCGCGACGAAGCCAGCCGGCTGCTGGAGAGCGTGCGCGAAACGATCGCGATCGGCGAAAAGGGCGGGCTGCCCACTCAGATTACGCATCACAAGGTGGTGGGGAAGAAATACTGGGGCGGATCGACCGACACACTGCGCCTGATCGACGAGGCGCGCGCCCGAGGCGTGGACGCGACCATCGATCAATATCCGTACACAGCCTCTGCAACCGGCATTGGCTCCGCGCTGCTGCCGGCGTGGGCGAATGAAGGCGGGCGTGAGGCCACGCTCAAGCGGCTGAAGGATCCGGCCACGCGCGCGAAGATCACAGCGGCGAGCGTGGCGATCATCCGCGACGAGCGCGGCGGCGGCGATCCGAAGAACGTGTCGGTGTCGGCGTGCCAGTTCGATCCGAAACTGGCCGGCCAGAACCTCGCCCAGATCACGCAGGGCCGCGGTCTCGCGGTCACGCTCGAGAATGCCGCTGAAACGGCGATGTGGATCGTCGAGCAAGGCGGCTGCGGCGGCATCTTCCACGCCATCGGCGAAGACGATCTCCAGCGCATCCTCGCGCATCCGGCGACGATGATCGCGTCGGATGGCGAGGTGGCCGTGTTCGGCCGCAACGTGCCGCATCCGCGCAGCTACGGGACCTTCGCCCGCGTCCTCGGCTTGTATACGCGCGAGAAGAAAGTGCTGCGGCTTGAGACCGCTGTCCAGAAGATGTCGGCGCTGCCGGCGCAGCGTCTTGGACTGAGCGATCGCGGCGTGCTGCGGCAGGGCCTGAAGGCCGACGTTGCCGTGTTCGACGCGGCCGTGATTCGCGATACCGCGACATTCGAGAAGCCGCACAGCTACGCGGAGGGCGTATCGCTGGTGATCGTCAACGGTGAGGTGGCCTTCGAAGACGGCAAAATGACCTCGTCGCGTCCTGGACGCGTGCTCTATGGGCCCGCGAGGAGATAATTCGCTAATTCTCGGCACCTGGTCCCGACTTAGCGGACCGCGGTAATTCAGACACACTTGGGACCTCCGCAGCTGTGGTTCCAGAAACACAGCCGGGGGCAAAACGGATCTGGTGAATTTGCCGTAAATGCTTAGTAGTTAGTGATTTAGAGAGTTGAGAGCGGTAGCGGAATGCCGGGCATTGTCTTTGCTTTCATCCGTTGCGCGAAAACCATTCGGCATGGAAGCACAGCGAACGCTCAAGCGGCAGATTTCGTGCGCAGGCATCGGGTTGCACTCTGGTCAGAAGGTCACTCTCACTCTGAAACCAGCGGCTGCTGATACCGGCATTCGATTCCGCCGCACCGACCTGGGCGTGGAAATTCCCGCCAAGGTCTCCGAAGTTTCAAGCGTGCAGCATGCCACGGTGTTAGGCAAGACCGGCGCCACGGTTGAAACCGTGGAGCACCTTCTCGCGGCGCTCGTCTCGGCCGGCATCGACAACGTCGTGGTCGAGCTCAATCACCGCGAAGTGCCGATCATGGACGGCAGCAGCGCCCCGTTCCTGTATCTGCTGCAGGAAGCCGGGGTCAAGAAGCTCTCTGCTCCCCGCCGCTATCTGAAAATTCTCAAGCCGGTGCAGATCACGACCGGCGACAAGCGCATCGCCATCTATCCGTCGGATCACTTCAAGGTCAGCTACACGATCAGCTTCGATCATCCGCTGCTGCGGCACCAGTCGCGCACTGAGCGGATCACGGAAAGCTCGTTTGCGGATCACATTGCCGGCGCGCGCACCTTCGGCTTCCTGAAGGAAGTGGAATGGCTTCGCCAGAACGGCCTCGCGCTGGGCGGCTCGCTCGAAAACGCCATCGTCATCGGCGACACGAACGTGCTGAACGCGCTGCGCTTCGAAGACGAATTCGTCCGCCACAAGATTCTCGACGTCGTCGGCGACCTGGCGCTGGTGGGACATCCCATCGTCGGCCACGTGGTGGCGCATCGCGCCGGCCATGCGCTGCACACGGCGCTGGCGGACGCGATCCTCGGCGATCAGGAAGCCTGGTGCCTGGTCGAGGCGCCGGCGGCCGCGCCGGAAGGCGTGTTCGATACGGCGGGCATTCTCGGCGCTCGCGCGCACTGATCTTGCTCCGCTTCCGGCGGGGCAGGCCTCCAACGTGAACGCACAAGGCCGCGGCCGACGCGGCCTTCTTTTTTTGCGATAATTGCCGCGCCGCATGCCGCGCCACGCAGCCATTGCGTTTGCGTCTACTCGTCTGGCCCTGATCGTTCTCGGTTATGTCGTGCTCGTGACGTTCCCGCCCAATCCCGTCGAGTCGTGGCAGGGCATCGTCTTTCCCGACAACAAGTGGATCGACGGCTGGGTGCGCTGGGACTCGATGTGGTACGAGCACATCGTCAACGATCGGCCGCGCTTTATTCCCGCGGGTCACTCGAGCGCGAACTTCTTTCCGCTGTATTCATTCGTCTCGTGGGTCGTCGCGCTGCCGTGGCGGGCGTTCCTCGATCATGAGCGCGCCTTCTATGTTGGCGGGTTGATCGTCTCGTCGGCGTCGTTTCTGCTCGGGCTGATCGCGGTTGAACGGCTGGCGAGCCGCCTGGCCGGCGCGGATGTCGCGGTGCGAACGGTGTGGCTGATCGCCGTGTTCCCGTTCTCGTTTTTCTTCACGGCCGTGTATGCAGACGCGCTGTACTTCTGTCTTGCGGCGTGGGCGCTGACCCTGGCGTATGAACAACGCTGGCGATCCGCGTGCGCGCTGGCATCGCTCGCGGCGGCGACGAGAGTTCCCGGGTTGGCACTCTATCCCGCGATCGTGCTCGAGTACCTGCGGCGTCACGATTTCGATGTGCGCTCGATCTGGAAGGAGCTCCCGGCGTTTGCCATTCTCGCGATCGGGCCGCTCGCAATCGGCGTGTACTATTTCGCGCGCTACGGCGATCCGCTCGCGTTCCTGTACGCGCGCCAGCAAGGCTGGAACCGGGCGTCGGGTTTTGCGGCGCTGCAGCGGGACTATCGATATCTTCTTGGTGACTGGTCCATGAACTGCAGCGGCATCGCCGACTGTTTGCGCGAGTTCGAACCCACGCGGCGATCGCTCGGTGTGTGGTACGTGGCTCTGATTCCGATCTCGCTCGGGCTGGTTCTCCATGCTCGCCGCGCGCTGGGCGTCGGACTTACGGTGTGGGTGGTGCTGTCCGTGCTGATGGGCCTGGTGAACGGTCTTGATGGGACCGGACGATTCACGTCGGTGCTGTTCCCGGTGTTCATCGCCTTGGCGATGGCGGTGCGTTCGAGAGCGGCATTTGCCGCCGTCTGCATGGTATTCGTCCCATACCTGCTGCTGTTCTTTGCCCAGTTCGCGCGTTGGCGCCAAGTGCTGTAGGGGTCGGGTCCATTTCTTGGACCTCCACCACAACTAATAGCGATTGGCCGTTCGCCCAAACCGCAACCTAATGCGGTGCTGGGCCTGAAAATGGACCCGACCCCTTCGGGAATCGCGCCGACCGTAACAGGCCCATCCTGGCCAGGCGGAATTGCAGGCCCGTGCTCAGGCAGCCGAATCCGTACTTCACACTCCGCGCGAAGTTGATCGAGGACGCGTCCGGCGCGTAGCGGGTCGGGCACGACACCTCGCCAATCTCAAACCCCATCCACACCGTCTGCGCCAGCATCTGGTTGTCGAAGACGAAGTCGTCTGAATTGGCATCGAGCGGCAACCCTTCCAGCAACTGCCGCGAGAAGGCGCGATAGCCGGTGTGAAACTCCGACACCTTCGTGCCGAGCAGAATATTTTCGACGAGGGTGAGCAAACGGTTGGCGATGTACCGCCACATCGGCATCCCGCCCGCGAGCGCCTGGCCGCCGAGGATGCGCGAACCGAGCACGCACGAATACAGGCCGCTGGCCACCATGCTGACCATCGCGGGAATCAGTTTCGGCGTGTACTGGTAGTCGGGGTGCACCATGACGACAATGTCGGCCCCGTGTTTCAGGGCGAGACGGTAACAAGTCTTCTGATTGCCGCCGTAGCCGCGGTTCTTCGGGTGCACTTCCACGATGACGCGCTCGAGGCCGCGTGCCAGCTTCACGGTGTCGTCCTGGCTCGCGTCGTCGACGACGATCACGAGATCGACCACGTCGTGGGCGACGACGTCGCGCCAGGTCTTCTCGATGGTGTGCTGGGCGTTGTAGGCGGGCATCACCACAACGACCTTCGGCTTCGATGTCGGCATCCGGGAGGCTTCTATAATACGGGCGGTGCTGTGGATTCTCGCAGGCGTGGCGGTCGCGCTGCTGATCTACGAAGGCTGGACGCTCGCCACGTCGGTGCTGGTGCCGCTGCTGGGCAACCCACGCGTGCTGCAGACCGATTTTCACTATTACCACGAGGCCGCGATGCGTTTTCGAGGGGACGCGTCGAGGCTGTACCTGCCGACCGACGATGTGATCGCGGGCTTTGCGTATCCGCCGCCGGCCATCGCGCCGTTCGTGCTGCTGTCCTACGCCCCGCTGGGCATGGCCTTCCTGATACTCACCGTCGCGTCATATGCGGCGATCCTCGCCGCGGTGTGGATGTGGCTGCGCTATTTGCGCGGACACGGCCACGAGATCTCCGCGCCGGCGACGGCCGCCGTGACGCTGATCGCCGTTGGGCTTGGTCCGACCTACATGAACGCGATCTTCGGCCAGGTCAATGCGCTCGTGCTCTTATGCGCCGTCACTTTCATCACGTGGGCCGCAGTGCGGCCGATCGCCTCCGGCGCTCTGCTGGCGACCGGCATCTGGCTGAAGATCTACCCGGCCGCCATTGTGGCGGCCGGCATCTGGGATCGCCGAACCTGGAAGGCGCTTGCCTATGCGGCCGTTGCGGCGATGGTTATCGTGATTCTCGTGCTGCCGGTCGTTCCGCTCGATACCTACGCGTCGTACCTCGGCGTGCTCGGGGCGCGGTCCGACAAGACCGCGCTGCATATTTCCAACCAGTCGTTGATCGCGTTCCTCGAACGCTTCTTCGTCGACCCCGAACGGTTCTTGAACTGGACCGGTGAGCAGGCGATCACGGCGAGCGCCGCGGTTCGAGCGGTGAATGTGATGGCTGCCGCAGCCGCGATCGCGTTGTTGTGGGCGCGCGTGAAGACGAACGCCGACGCTGCCGTGCACAGTGCCGCCGCGTTGATTGCGCTGCCGGCGTTGATCGCGCCACTCGGCTGGGGACACACGTTCGTGTTCGTGCTGCCGCTCGCGATCACGCTGCTGGTCTCAGCGAGGCAATCCGGGCTGGTGTTTCAGTTGGTGGTGGCGGCGTGCGTGGCGGCGTTGATGATTCCCGCCGGACGCCGATTCTCGCTGATCGAGCAGTGGCCCGCCTGGGCGCAGAACCTCGCCTACTCGAGGTATCTGATCGCCACGATGCTGCTGATCGCGCTGCCGCCTCAGGCGGTTGGCGGCGAAAGAGACTTCTTGAACTCGCCGAGCGACAGCCCCGCGTCCAGCACCAGGCCACCCATGGTGTAGGCGTTCACGCGATCCATGTGATTCACACCGGCAATCTGCTCCATCCGTCATAGACTGCTCGCCGGAGGCTCACCGTGATGAGAACCAGTTTGGCCCTGTGCGTCGTGACGATCGTCGCAATGGCGTCCACCACGAGCGCGCAGAACCGTCTGCGCGTGTTGATCGTAAATCCTCGCCGCACCCCGTTGGCGCATCACCGGCGCTGCGGTTGACCGACGGATCGCCTGACTTGCCTACGCCTGCTGCGGCGTGAGGAGATCTTCAGGATACGTGACGGTACCCGGCT